>Ga0315285_10005304_pt1 | contig 13314 bp, 9 predicted proteins | sample YL17G09_36_MG_FD_203698 | JGI IMG/M metagenome (GOLD analysis project Ga0315285, IMG submission 203698) | Sediment microbial communities from Yellowstone Lake, YNP, Wyoming, USA - YL17G09_36 | ecosystem: Environmental > Aquatic > Freshwater > Lake > Sediment | place: USA: Wyoming | collected... | reverse complement strand
GGTCAAATGCTCGGCCAATCTCGCCACCGACCAGGTGGAGAAACCATATCCAAAAAACAAGGGGTTGGTTTGTACTGCCTGTTTCATCTGGTTGATAAATTCTGGTGTGGCCCGACTGGGCCGACCCGGCGGCTTGACCGGATGCAAGACTTTGGCTCCGCCTTGTCGATAGAGCCTCCGAACCCGCGCCACGGTATCGGTACAGCAGCCCAAATCTTGGGCGACCGAGGCTTTCGACCGGCCCGCAGCAGACATCAAAACAATTGTACAGTTGCGAAAGACATCGGCCGATGCCGTGGTCATTCGCAGACGATCCAGCTCGTCCCATTGGTTTTCTGTCAATGTGTGTTCCATGACGACCTCCTGGCGGTTTCACCGCCTTCACATATATTGAGAAGGTCGTCAAAATGGGGCTTTCTATATGAATCATTTTGCGTTTCTACTTAGGACCGATAGTCCATCGAATAGACCAGTATAACAGCCGAATCAACCTTGCTAAAAAGAGTAGTCCGCGAGCAGCCAAACGGCCTGCTCGGCCTTGTCTTTTTTCAATAAATCGCAAAAAACTTTTCTGTAATTCGATAGACATCCCAACAGGATTTTGTGCGGCAGACATCCCTCCACAATGTATAATCCGTGCATCGGGATAGTAGAGTACTTTCCAGCCAGCCCTTTGAAATCTCCAACACCAATCCATTTCCTCTCCATACATAAAGTAGGATTCGTCCATGTTTCCGACTATGTCTATCGCTTGGCGACGTGTCAGCATATAACATCCGGCAACAACTTCAACTACGAGAACTGACCGGTAATCCCACCTTGAATACCCCTCACGTCCCCAAAAACGAGAGCGGGGAAATAATCGGTGCATCCCGAAAGTCGAAATTATCAGATTCAACAGACTGGCATACCGAAAGCAATCACGACATAGTGTTCCATCCGGGCGTTCAATACGGACTCCGACAACAGCGGCTGATGGATTCTGATCCGCGAATAGAACACTTTTCTGAATCGCCCCATCCAAAACTATTGTATCCGGATTCAGCAGTAACACGTACCATCCTTTGGCAATTGCCATACCCTGATTGTTAGCCGCCGCAAAACCGCGGTTTCCAGAGTTTTCGATAAGGATAATCTGTGGGAACTCTTCTCTGACCATTTCCGCGGAGCCATCGCGAGAAGAGTTGTCCACAATGATTACTTCAAAGGTAATAGCCTTTGTCTGCTCGTACACCGACCGCAGGCAATCCCGCAGGATATCCCGCGTGTTCCAGCTGACAATAATTATTGATACATCCATTGTGCTTACATCTTGTTCTCGATTAGTGTTGCCCTATATTGTTGTCCTCAACAACTACGTTGAGATGACGACAAGCTTACAAAAAACTGCTTGGGGATGGATTACTTGTATCTTATATCAGGTCGTATTTTCCTGAACTCCGAGCCTAATAATCCGCTGCCTCCGGTTAAAATAATCTTTGAACTGCTGCTCACTTGTGAATTCTCCTGAAATTTCATAACTTTCCGTAGATAAAATTATCAGAGCGTGCGTCTTTGTGCCAGGCGTTGACCGACAGCCCGTTTTTGTCTTTGTCCGTAATCAAGGTGGTTGTGGGAACGAGCTGGTCGTAAAGTTTTTTTAGTTTCCTGTCGCACAATGACCAGTCAATATCATCGGCCAGAGGCGAAATGCAGGCCTCGCAGCCGGGACTGTATTGTCCCGAGCAAAAGTATTTTATCATAGTATCTTCGGGGAAGAATTTGCCGTGAGCAAATCCCGGAGGAGCCCAAATCCATTCGCTGTAGTCGGCCTGTTTGTCAGTGGGCATATCGTAGAGGATAATTTTGCCGAATGTCGGAGATCCTTTCCGAATGTCCAAAACTATATCTATCATTCTGCCGGACACAGTTCTGACTAATTTTCCCATATAAGGATTCCACTGAAAATGCAGGCCGTGTATTGTTCGTCTTTTGGAGTGGCTTTCATTACACTGTACAAATTCCACCCCATTCATGAAGCCCATATCCTTATGATTCTTGAAGTCGCTTTTGCGGTAATGTTCGGTGAAATACCCTCTATGGTCACGAAAGTGGGCAAATCTAACAACCTTAGCGTCGCTGATCTGCAAGACTATTACTTCAAGCAGTTTCATTTTTGATGCCTCCCTTTTATCTTATCATTCACGATGACCAAAGGTCTTCGGCTAATAGTAGTATTTGCTGCTTAATCGTGCCTTGAGGGTAGTCTTCAGGCCGACCCGTTTTCTGCGCAACAGGTTTCCCAGGACATAGCCCAAGTATCTCACTCGGCCAAAGAACAGCAGTTGGTACCAGGCCATCCAGCCGTGCAGGGCATGATTGGAATCGATGATAAGACCCTTATTGTAGCCGAGCATCTCTTTCATAGTGATAGGGTCAGCTATGATATCACCTGCGTCAATCGCTGAGGCAATAACCTCTTTGCCTCGTTCGGTTCGGAACATAACTGCCGATCTGCCTTTGCTCTCTGTTCTAAACGTCTCGTTCGCCCAGGGATCCGAGACCACAATGTCGGCAAAATAACCCCAATGATCCAAACAGTTCCAACAGCGCAAGTAATGGTCACGAGACACAACGTGGACAAGCGACCCGCCAAGATACGGGCGATCCATCAGAATTCTGCCACTTTCCCCAAAGACCCTAAACCGGCCGGGCCAGCCGTTTCCACGGTAACAGACACGGTGGACATCTTTTATATTCACGCCGCCATCTTTTTCGATGTAGGTTTTTGTGCTCAAACGAGATGCCATACCAGAACATACAAGACCTATCTTAAGAATTATCTGTTCTTGGAGTTTCGGCAGTAATTCCTGAAGTTTTGTAAGGGCCTCTATCATGCACGGTGTTCCCACAAATACATAACGCCCCGGGCGTTTCAGCACATCTGCCAGGACAGCGCAGCTTGAAACTGGAGTGTACTTGGATGCCCTCGCGCTGAGGAGAGACTCTTTATCAATTGCGATAAATGACTCTGTCACCAGCGGATGCTGTCCCTCACACCTGGCTACAATACCGCCATCGGCAAGCCCTTTGTCCATTAGGTGAAGAATCAAGCCGGTGATGAAGCCCCCGGAGGAGGCATCCAGCCGTATGCCATCGTCCTTTGAATGGATGAGGTAGCAGTCATACGATACCTTTTTTACATCATCCGAAAATCCCGGGTCAGTTCCCCGCAGGAGAAATGCGCTGGGGCACACTTCAAGACACCTGCCACAGTGTATGCACCGCTCTGTGTCGACCTTGGGATAGTTGTATCGAATTCCATAGACAAATTCGATGCACGATGCTGGACATATCACCAAGCACGCACCGCAACCGCAGCATAATTTCTTTCTGACGATGGTATCTACTGAATTGAACTCATTCCCCTGTCTTTTAATCTGCTTACCCCTAAGACTCGGCAAATAAAACGTTCGACCCCGATGTCTCTATGAAGAACAGGATGTCACTCGTGTGAACCGTCCACCTTCGTATAGCCGAACTCGGATTCCTCCGTATCTCCTAATTCTTCGTGGACATAAGTAAAATCGTCTAAGTTTGCCCGCAGGTCATCAATGTCTTTATCCCACCATCGCTCCTGCTTCAACTTCCGGATTGTTTGCTCGGAGAACCTGTATTTAACTATCTTGTCCGGATTGCCCACGACCACGGCGAAGTCTGGTACGTTTTTGGTTACTATAGTGCCAGCCCCAATGACTGCGCCATCGCCGATATTACTAACACTCGCCAAGATAATGGCATTCTGTCCTATCCACACGTCGTTGCCTATGACTGTAGGGCGCATTGGTATGCGCTCCTGCTCAACATAGCCGAGAGTCGTATTGAAAAAGTAAGGATGCGTGGACTTGAACTTGATTGGGTGATTGCGGTTCAGTATCCACACCCCTTCCGCAAAGGAGCAATATCTGCCAATTCTTGTGTGCGCCATTACGCGCCGCGGGTCAAAACAACCGCCGTAACTATATAATCCTATCTCGATCTGGTGATAGTCCAAGAATATGCTACGAAGGGTGGATGATACCATCTCTCCACCCTCAAGCCGTGCAACAGCACGTAATATGAAATTCCTCAGATCCCTTCTTCTGATGGCATACAATCTATACAATAGTTTCGACAGTATCGACATCACATTCCCTCATTCAAGTCATGAATATCCCTGCAATGTTTTTTTTTACCTGTGGCATGGTCTGCTTCAAATGTTCTCGGATTTCATTCCTATGTTCAAAAACAAATTCAACCTTTTCGAGTACCTGCTTCTCGCCACAATTTCGGGCATCTACCACGCAGTTCTTCAACCCGATACTTTCAAAAACACCGGAGAACTTCTTGCTGTAGGCAATTCCGACTGCCGGTATGCATTGTGACATGGCAGCTATACACGAGTGCATGCGAGACCCAATAAAAAAGTCACATAAACCTATTATGTACTTGATTTCACTCTGATCATACTCTCCCCGAACATGAAATACTCTGCCCGTGTATTTCTCACCTAATTCCTGTAACACCTGCCGGGATGCATATAGATCGCTTTCGCACTCAAGACCCTCCGGCGGGAACACATGCGGAACCAACAAGACTGCTGCCCTCTCATCCTCCAGAACCATCTTGATGACAGCGTGAATCAACTCACGGTAGTTGCTTCTTAGGCCAAACATATTATCCCGAGTATAGCCACCGTTGAACAGAAGCCCGCTAACATTCAGCCCAATCACAATAGAGTGCTGTGCCCGGAGGTCTGTCGATGGTTCGATACCAAGGTGTTCGGGCTTCCTGGCGTCCAGAACAAATGCGACGTCTGGGACGAATCTGACTTTTCCGTTCCGGCAACTATTGAGTAGTGCATTCACATACTCTACACCGGCCCGGTCCCTCGAATAGATCAGCTCGGCACGCTTCAAGATATACCTGGCCATGGCTCTGGTCAAAGGTCGCTTAAAGGGCCCGTAAGTCTGGGGCAGCATCACCAACTCTTTGTTGAACAGCAAAACAAGCCACTTACGAAGAAAACCAATGATGAATCTTCGCATACCATAGATATCACTAAAACTATCGCCGCCGGTGATATCAGCAACCATATCCGATTGAATTACGCATCTGAGGCTGGCGTTCCGACGTGAACAGAATTGCTTGAATTTCTCCCAGCGAAACACCTTAAACAGAAACCCATAAAAACAAAGCGCAAGAAAATGATTTTCAAGAAATATATTCCTGCAAAAACGAATGGGTAGTTTTCTGATACGCAGCGTTCTGTCGCCTACTTTCAACCGATGTTCACCCACTGCACTGCCGCTGTCCAGCAGCGTTACCTCCGCGTCGGGCCATCGATGGATGATACACTTGATAGTGGATTCGGCCAAGGCGCCGACTCCCATGTTACCCGTATCAAAGGATGCCCCGAGTAAGCCAATCCTGACCGGTTTGCGCCTGGTACCGCAGGTTTCAGACATGTTGTCCCTCCTCCGGATCTGCAAACTGAACAGGTCTGACACTTCTTGACGCATACCATCCCGACCCGTCAGAACCTCTGAGCAAGAGTAGACCAGTCAGACAGACAGCAATGCACGACAATGCCCCAATTGTCAAATATGCCGCTGGCTCGTCTGGCTTGAGCCAGCGCACAAGCGCAACGACCGCCAATACGGGAACTCCCAGGACCAGGCCAGGCAGCCAGGAAATTGCATAGTCGAACATACTCAATCCGATTGCTTCACGTATCACAGTCAGTTGCAGACACATAGCAACAAAACTTGCCAGTACAACAACTGCTGCAGCACCTGTGAGTCCGAAGAGTCTTATGCCAGGGTATATTAACGCAATTAGAATAAGAGCACGAAGCCCTACAAAGGCCCTGGTTTTCCCTGGTTGTCCGATACCAAAAAATACATTAGTGAATATACTCCCTTGTATAAGAAGCAATACATAAACACACAACAGACCAAACGAAACAGCAACAGCCGAATATCCTGCGCCATAAACAAAAGTCAATATTGTACCGCTGCAGACCATAGCCAATGCCGTTGGAGGAATTACAAATAATGCCGTATATCTGGTGATTTGTAAAACCGCTTTGCAGAGAGCTTCTCTGTCATCCTGTTTTTCAGCAAAAGCCGGCAAGAGAACAGGATTCATTATCCCGGCAAAAATGTCCCAAGGCACAAGTGCCAGTGTCAAAGCCATACCATAAAAACCGACTAACGAAGTTGAAACAAGTTTGCCTGCTACCAGTACGTCTATGTTGAAAGCAATGTATGCAAGTACCGGCAGACCAAACACCCCCCTCGCAAAACGGTATAACCCATTAAAACTCTCTCTATCATAAGCAAATTTTGGTACGAAAGGACACAGAATATACGACATCAAACATCTGGAAAACCCAGCGGCTGCAAATCCTATCATGATGGCCCAAACATTTCTTACGACGAAAGCTAATATGATGGTAACAATACTCCCCAAAATAAAGCCGCCCTGTGTTATTATCACCGCCCTGCCAAACCTGAACTTCTTTTCCAATACGTATGCCCCTGGGCTGACAAATCCATTGAAAGGTATGCTAAGAAAAGCAACGCGACCCAGAGTTATCAATTCCACCATTGAATAACGGGTCAGCACCTCGGGCCTGCTGCGAAAATAAAACTCACAGAGCCACGGTGCTGCGATAAAGGCGACCGCATACAGTCCTATTGCTCGCAAGCTTTGAAACCACCAGGCCATGTTAAGATATTCGGGCTCAGCACCATTTTTGTGCTGAATGACCGATTGCTTGATACCTACCTCTGTGAGGACCTCAAACAACGCCGTGAGGCCCAGTATCATCACCATTAAGCCCATCTCTTCAGGCGCCAACAGCCGGGTGAGGACAACCTTGCTCCCGAACCCAAAAAACTTGGCAACGAAAGCTCCGAGCCCTAAGACGACGCCGCTGCGCGCACACCGGGCTTTGAGAGTGTTACCACCTAAATGAGCAACCAATCCGGAAAATGCTTCTCCCACAGCTTTCATTTACAACCCAATAATGTCAGACACAAAAAAGATGGCCCCTTGAACTGCCCACTTCCAATCGTCGTGACCTATCTGTCCATGTCACTTTGTCTAATGTCATGCAGTGCTCGCAGCCAGCAAGCCCTGGGCGTCTGCCGGTCTGTATTGTCTGTTGAAGTCTGGAGACGTTACTGACCCACCAATCCCGAAAATAATGCTATATAGAGCCGGCAGAACACCAAAGGGAGTTACCCCCAGATCGACAACAAGCGTTACCCCAATGCTTGCGATTAACGCCCAATAGATATCACGGTCGATGGTTTCTACTGACCGTCTATATTGGCGCCAAAGGGAAAAGAGCAGTTTGAACACAATTGCCAGATACGCAAGCAGCCCAAAAATGCCGTACATAACAGCCAAGTAAACGCAGTGAACAGCCACATCAGTATAATTGACACCGGATAATTCGGGCCCCCAACCCGGGTCTTTAAGACCATAGCCGGCCAACCAATACTCCGGCAGATGTTTAATCGCTGCATCTATTAGTTGACCCCTAAAGTAGCCTGTGCCTTCATCAATGGATAATCTGCTTATGAACACATAATAGAAGTGCGGTCTGCCGGTGTAGAACTCCAGGAAGACACAAGACAAGATAAAAAGAACGAACAACTGCTTTCCCCATCGCTCGAATCGCTCAAACGCCAGACCTGCCAGTGCAGCCAAAAGCCCTGTAAAGGGGGTGCTGGACACACTTGATGCCCCACCAACAACGATTGCTCCACAGACAGGTGCGCGCAAACGCTTCCACCGCGTGTGATAAAAGAGTTTCCAGACAAGAGGCACCAACAGTGCGAAGCTGGCGCCGAATATTATCGGATGGCCATGAGGACCTTGCGCACGGAAGAAACCGAGACGCTCTTCATGCCCGTGGCCCACCACTACTTCCTGGTCCGCGAATTTGTAACCACTTGGACCAAGACCGGCATGAAAACGATACTTCAGCAAGCCTTTGTACGGGCTTATGGTTGTTATAGCTTCGAAAGCACCCAGAAAAGCCATAATAACAAGAACAACGGCCGCTACTTTGACGAAATGGACGAGAACTGCCCGATTGTTGATGATAAGTCGCGCCGAGAAGTAGGCAAAGGTAGTGTCCAGCATTGCACCAGACTGATATTTGATACCGGCAACAAAAGCATCTGCAGCAGCACAACTCAAAGCAAGCATATACACAGCATCAGCAATGATTATCAAGGTGTCGAGTTTTGTCCATCGAAAGCCCCGCCGAAGCTGCTCATCCAGCAGGCATCGCACAAGTAGCGCCGTTACAATGAATCTACCTGCTGAAACAGTGCATCCAAACACTGTAATGCGGAGATAATCAGGGTAGCACAGCAAAGTGACAAGATAGACTAATATGCCGTAGCGCGGCGGCACCAGCAGGATTAACAGAACCGCTATTGCGGCAATACCGAGTGTGATTGCTTCCATAGGCTCAAGGATAGTTCCGATGCTCACTGGTTAGCGTAAGGTCAAAGTTTGGTGACGATAGAACCATGCTGATACATCGGTAAGTTACTGGCGGACGACCGTTTTTTCCGACCACGCGCCGGATCTGGACCGGAGCAAGAATTATGGATAGTTCGTGCAGTGAAACGTCTTAATACAGTCATTTATTAAACCCCCATACAAGTACTATCCCGTGTTTTTGTATAAGACCTACTGCATGATCACAAATTGTGTCGAGAACTCTTATGACCGGTTTTAACCTTCTCAAAAACCGGCCACCGAGTTTGCAGGTCCCCCACTGTAACAGATGTTCGAAAAAGCCGATGCGGAGATAAACCATATCTTTGAATCCGCACCTTTTCTTTATCTGTTCGAGTTCTTCCTGTCTGAAACCGTCCCGCTCAGTCGCGACCAAATCGGCGGGAGAAATCCCGTGCTTTTTATGAGCCCACCTCTGGAGAGGCTTTAACATAGTTGTTTTGAAAAATTGCCACAGAGGCGAATAAGCATGATCCAGGAACCGGCATATACCATCCGGTTTCAGACACCGTGAAATTTCTAAAAATAGCGAGTTCAGGTTCTCTATGTGGTGCACAAACGCACGCCCGTAAATTATATCGAAGGTTTCATTCGCAAAAGGCAGGTGACACGCGTCCACGGCGTGGAATTCTATATCGTAGAGGTCCCCCTGATGAGATTCCGACTGTGCGAATTTTTCTTTTATATGCCTTATCGCCTGGATTGACAGGTCCGTCCAAACACATATCGCACCCATCTTAAGAAAGTAAAACTCCTTTAGAGAAACGCCGTTTCCAAGCAGCAGAATCCTCTTTCCGGATACATCCCCAAGACTTTCAAGAAGCTCTCCAAACCCGGGTTCTCTGGACCAGAGTTCTTCGCACATCTCGATTGAGATGGGGCGAGCGGAGGCTTCTTTATAGGTTCTGTCGAAAAACTGCCTTTCTTCTTCTGATGTCCCTGCGGATACAAAATCATAAGTAGTCCCATCGGTGGAATGGAAAACCACAGAATTCTTGTTCAACTCACAGAGACTGCCAGTATCGTCCCGCACAAGCGGGGTCTTGGTTAGAGGGTGAACATATCCGGTTGGCATAACATTGGTTTCCTTGTGTTGACGAAGTTATGGCAATATCCCAGTTGGTGCATAGCGCAGGAAACCGATTAAAAGAAAACTCTACAATTTTGCGCCTCGAATTAGACTCCGTCCCCGCCGGGTGCATCGCAAAAACTGATACAACCGTTTGCAAAAGACAGGTCAGGTCGCTTCTCTACGCCAGCCTCAGTCGCCTTTGTCTCTCCCCGCCCTGTCACGCTCGGCAGGGGGCGCAGGCATCAACCACCCGCGTCTCGCCCTCCCGGCGCGCGGGAGGGTCGGGAATAGCCTGGCCATGAACTTCCAGGCTTCATGATCTCAACCCTCACTAAACCGTGAGAGCCGTAACCCGAATTCCATACCCCTTTGGGGGTACTCAGGGCACACACATTATCGTCTTTGACCATCGATCCTTACCTATGGCGCGGCGGAAACTTGTAGGCACCTCCTCGTTCGTCTACCCGAATACTTTAATAGGATAAATTCTTCATCGTCAATTTGTCAAGGTCTCATTTCAAAAAAAACGACTTTATAAGAGTTTTTCATAGGTTCCAATAATCCGGCGGAGGACCAAACCGGTCACGATTCCACAATCGCGCATGAGTTGTCCGCTGACGCCAAAAAGCACTCAACTTCTATGAGGGTCGAAATTCTTTTTGACCATTGAGCCCGAATATCCCACCAAGACACGGCTAACTGATTTTTGTCTGGTTTTCTTCTTTACTCGAACCCATAAAGTCCTATAATAGCATCATGACCTCTCTGCAAGTTAAGAGCAGTACAGGCTTATTTGCCCGTACTAAGATTTATTGTTAATATTTGTTTGGTGAAGCAGCCAAACAATACAGCTTCCCGGTAGGAGGTCAACGACATATGGTAGACGCGGTGACCGCATTTCGGCTACTGCCTAAGCATGACAAGCAGGCTCAAGCAGCATCTTTCACGTTGTGCGCGCTAATCAGCAGCTTGTGTCTTATTATGGCGATTGCCGAGGTCGCAAGCGGAGCAACCTATTATCTTGATGCCGTCAACGGTGACGACAGCAATCCAGGCACTGAGGCGCAGCCCTGGAAAACGCTTTCGAGGGCTTATACCTGGTATTCGGGAAGCGGCTCTAAAGTCGCTGAGGGCGATACGGTTCTTTTCAAAAACGGCAACTACGGCGAATTTATAGAAAGTGCTAATGTTAATCCGGCCTTAAAATACCACGTTCATCGAACAAATTGGATAACTTATAAGGCAGCTACGGGGCATAAGCCGATTTTAAGTAGTGTTACTATTAGTAATAGAGACCCCGAAAATCCGCCGACATATCTACCAGGCGGCGAATCTTATCTGATTTTTGATGGATTCACAATACCAACTGGTAACGTATCCGTAGAAAAAACTTCTTATGTCAAGGTTCTTAACTGCAAAGTATCCGGACCGGTTTTTACCATCCCCGGAGCCTGGGAAGATTGGTATATTCCAGCGAATCATCTGTTGATTGGTCTAACGTATGCAGACCATGTGCTTGTAGAAAATTGTGATTTGCAAAAAGATTTCAGGGCAATACAAACCTTTGGTAATGATGTTACAATAAGAAATACAACTATGATGCATCTGTCCTGCCTTGGTGTTATGGCAAATACCAATGAACTTACTGTAGAAGATTGTGTCATTGAAGATATTGATTCGTATCGTTCTGATTATCCGATATACGGGACAGTTTCAGACACATTCATCGCAGGAGATGCCCCTAACTATGTGGGTGAAGAAGTTATACAGGCTGTTTCGGGTGCAAAAGGAAGATTCAAGAATCAAGTTTCTGGCGCAATCTGTGTATATCAGACGACAGAGACAACATTTGATTACATACACACAATAACGGGGCAGGAAAGTGGCGCAACTGTTACAAGTATAACTGGCTCAGACCGGGCACATATGAGCGCCATGTACATAATGAGCGGTAACAATGTAATTATCCAGAGGAATAAACTTATTTCTGATAGTATGAATCTTTGCTTTTACATTTATAATGTAGGTGATGGAGGTTCAAATTATTACGTAGCAGATAATCTTGTCGTTGCACCTGAGCCAAATCATGTTACCAATGAACATGTATATGCCAATTGCTGGATAGAAGGCGTTAGCGGAATGACTTTTGTTAATAATACCTTGATTGGTGCTAATGGAATCACCGTTAACGTAATGCACAACACAAGCACTGAGGTAACCAATTTCTATAATAATATCGTATCGAGGTTAATCGTGGGCAGCGATAGTGGAGGACATACAGACAGAATTACTAATCACGGCAATAATATTTTTGGAAATAATCCAAACGGAACTGGCGGACCGACTTATCCATTTACTGTCAATAGCACCGAAGTTGTCAATTATAACACTAATCTTCTATTTGCAGACGCACCCAACGGTGACTTTCGCCTTACAGAACGTTCGGTTGCCAGAGACTTCGGCGACCCAGCTCACGCTCCGGCAACAGATATTCTTGCCAATCCGCGCGATGCGCTGCCAGATGCCGGGTGTTACGAGTACAATAACCAAAGCCCGGTACTGCAGAGCATTGGCGATAAATCCGTTAACGAGGGCACCCTCTTGACCTTCACCCTAAGCGCCAGTGATCCCGATGGTGATGCAATAACCTACTCGGCTCAGAATTTGCCGAGCGGAGCGAGCTTGTCCGGTCCGAATTTCAATTGGACGCCGGGCTATGACCAAGCTGGCATCTATCAGGTGACATTCATAGCAAGCGACCGCCAGGCACAAGATTCGGACACAATCACGATAACGGTGAACAACGTAAATAGAGCACCCGTCCTGGCAACCATTGGTAATAAGTCGATCGGTGAAAATAACCTTCTGAGTTTTTCAATAAGTGCAACTGATGCTGACGGCGACACGATAACCTATTCGGCAAATGGGCTGCCAAGCGGAGCTGTCTTTGCCAGCCAGAGGTTTAGCTGGACGCCGGCTTATAACCAGGCTGATACCTATCAGGTCACCTTCACCGCCAGTGATGGCCAGGCGCAGGATTCAGAAACGATCACCATTTCGGTAGAAAATGTGAACAGGGCACCTGTGCTAAGCACTATAGGGAATAAGTCAGTTCACGCAAATGAGCTCCTATCCTTCTCTGTCAGTGCAACTGACGCCGATAACGATACAATACAATACTCGGTGCAGGGCCTGCCCAGCGGTGCAACGTTTGCCAGCCAAACGTTTAACTGGACTCCGACTGGCAGCCAAGCTGGTACATACTCTGTGACCTTCGTCGCCAGTGATGGCCCCTCGCGCGATTCGGAAGCCATTACCATCACGGTTTACGCAGAGGACAAGTCGCCCCCCAGCGTCACGAACTGCTCGCCAGCGGCTGATTCGATACAGGCACCATTGAACAGCTTGCTAACGCTGCACATTGTGGACACCGGCAAAGGCGTTGATGCCAATTCTGTAATCATCAAAGTCAATAATGAGACCGTTTATACGGGCAATACGACCCATTACAGCAGTCCCACCGGCAATTGCCGCAGAACAGGCACGAAACCCGATTACACATTCGTCTATCAGCCGAACGAAATGTTCGACTTCGAGCAAAAACTAACTGTCGCGGTAAATGCTGCAGACCTTGGCGGGAATGTGATGCCCGAATACACATATTCCTTCTGGACCGA
>Ga0315285_10005303_pt1 | contig 13316 bp, 18 predicted proteins | sample YL17G09_36_MG_FD_203698 | JGI IMG/M metagenome (GOLD analysis project Ga0315285, IMG submission 203698) | Sediment microbial communities from Yellowstone Lake, YNP, Wyoming, USA - YL17G09_36 | ecosystem: Environmental > Aquatic > Freshwater > Lake > Sediment | place: USA: Wyoming | collected... | reverse complement strand
CCAGGGAGAGGGCCGGGGTGAGGGTGTTGCTCCCTCTCCCTCCCAGGGAGAGGGCCGGGGTGAGGGTGTTGCTCCCTCTCCCTCCCAGGGAGAGGGCCGGGGTGAGGGTGGGAGCCCGTTAGGAGTTGAATCCACCCTCCCCCTACCCCCTCCCTGAGAGGGAGGGGGAAACGTTTACTTTCCAGGCAGGGTTACTATGTTGGTCACACTCCTCTGGACAGCCCTCGGGTTCCTGCTCGGCGCGATGCCGTTTTCGCTGTGGCTGGGCCGCCTGGCCTTGCACACCGACGTCCGCCGCTACGGGGATGGCAACCCCGGCGCGACCAACGCCTGGCGCGCGGGTGGGTGGCGGGTAGGTGTCCCTGCACTGCTCCTGGACTACCTGAAAGGCGTCCTACCCGTCGGGACAGCCCATTTCATTGGCAAGGTTTCGGGGTGGGCGCTCGTACCGGTGGCGCTGGCCCCCGTGCTGGGGCACGCCTTTTCGCCGTTCCTGCGCTTCCGCGGCGGCAAGGCCGTCGCCGCCACGTTCGGCGCCTGGACTGGCCTGACGCTCGGCGAGGTGCCGACGCTGCTCGGCCTGCTGCTCGTCTTCTTCCTGGCCGTGCAGACCGCCGACGCCTGGTCGGTCATGCTCGGCATGCTGGGGGTGCTGGTTCACTTGCTGCTGCGCCACAGCCCGCCCTTCATCCTGGCGATCTGGGCTGGGAATATGCTGATCCTGGTATGGAAGCACCGCCACGACCTGCAAAAATTCCCCCGGCCCCGCCCCTGGACCTTGAACCTGCTGAGGCGCAAGCGGTGAACGGCTTCTGGCTCCAGCACCAGGCCGGCATCGTCGGCTTCCTGGCCGTGACCTTGCTGATCGCGCTGAGCAACCTGTGGGCGCTCCGGCGCCTGGGTGACTACCGGCCGTCCTCCCGCTACCCACGCGCGTCGGTCCTGGTGCCGGTACGGGACGAGGAGGACGACGTCGGCCCGTGCGTGCGCTCGCTCCTGGCCCAAGATTACCCCGACTTTGAGGTGCTGGCGCTCGACGATGACTCGACCGATGGGACCGCGGCCGTACTGGCCGCCCTGGCCGCCGAGGACACACGGCTGCGCGTCCTGCAGGGCGAGCCACTGCCCAACGGCTGGTTCGGCAAACACTGGGCCTGCCACCAACTGGCGCACGCCGCCAGCGGGGAACTGTTGCTCTTTACCGATGCCGACACTCGCCATGTCCCACACACGCTGCGCGACGCGGTCGCCGCGCTGAGCGCCGAAGAAGCCGACCTGCTCACGCTGTTCCCCCGCGAGGAGGTCGTGACGTGGGCCGAGCGGCTGGTCGTCCCCATCTTCCAGTGGAGTTTTTTCTCGCTGATGCCCATCGCGCTCGCCCACCGGCTCTCCACGCCTGCGCTCTCGGCCACCATCGGCCAGTTTATGCTCTTTCGCCGCCCGGCCTACGAAGCGGTCGGCGGCCACGCGGCGGTGCGCCAGGACGCGGTGGACGACGTGGCGCTCGGGCGGCAGATCAAGGCCCACGGCCTGCGCTGGCGGCTGCTGGATGGGACACGGCACGTCCATTGCCGCATGTATCACGGCTTCGCCGAGGTGTGGGAGGGCTTTAGCAAGAACCTGTTTGCCGTGTTCGGGTACCGCATCCTGCTGTTTCTCTTCATCTGGACTTGGACGTGGCTGGTCTTCTGGGAGCCGCTGGCCGTGCTGGCGCTCAAGTTGGCCGGCGTCCGGCTGCCCCAACTTTCCGCCGGCCTGGCTGCCGTCGCGGTGGCGGAGTCCTTGCTGGTGTGGGGTATCGCGTACTGGCGCTTCCATTCCCCGCGCTACCTGGTGTTTTTCTACCCACTCAGCGTGTTCCTGTTCGTGCTCATCGCCATGCGCTCGCTGGCCCTCACGCTGACGGGCCGGGCCACCTGGAAAGGCCGCCCGTTGGCCCGACACCGTGTGCGCTGGCTGTGAAGAATTTTGGGACGCAGATTTTCACGGATGCACACGGATAATAGGACGCAGATGAACACAGATTCCGCAGATAAAAAACAAAAAATCCGCGTCCGATAAATTAAGGAGTTGACTATGCGTAGAAGCCTCGTGCTCATCCTGGTCTTCGTCTTCATTGACGTGCTCGGCTTCAGCCTGATCCTGCCGCTGTTGCCGTTCTACGCCGCGACCTTTGGGGCGACGCCCTCTGTCGTCGGTCTAATGTTGGGTGCAAACGCGCTGGCCCAACTCATCGGTGCGCCGATCTTCGGGCGGCTCTCCGACCGCTACGGGCGCCGGCCGCTGCTGATCCTCGGCCTCGTCGGCACGGTGGCCGGCTTCCTGATGCTGGGATTTGCCAGGTCGCTGTGGATGCTGTTCGCCAGCCGCATCGTGGATGGACTCCTGGGCGGCAACACTTCGCTGGCCCAGGCCTACATCACCGACGTGACCGATACCAAGAACCGCGCCAAAGGGTTGGGGTTCATCGGAGCCTCATTCGGCCTGGGGTTTATCTTCGGCCCGGCGATCGGGGGCACGCTCAGCGCCGCAGGGAACTATGCGCTGCCTGCTCTTGTGGCCGCGGGCCTGTCTGGTCTCAACCTGCTCGGTGTGCTGCTGTGGCTGCCGGAATCGCTGCCGCCGGAAAGGCGCGCTGCTGCGGCCACGAACCCCCGCATGGCGCTCACGCTCCGCGCACTGTGGGAAGCACTGAACCGCCCCTGTGTCGGCCCACTCCTGCACGTGCGGCTGTTTTTCGGCCTGGCCTTTACGATGTTCCAGACGATTTTTGCCGTCTTTGCCAGTAAGCGACTGGGACTCAGCGCACAGTCCACCGGTTACGTGCTCACCTACGTGGGGCTGCTCGTCGTCATCATCCAGGGGGGCGGTATCGGCCTGCTGACGAAGCGCTTCAGCGAAAAACAACTCACCTTTGGCGGCAGCGCCCTGCTGAGCCTGTCGTTGCTGGCGTGGGCGCTGGTCCCAAGTCTGGTACTGCTGCTGGTGGTGTTGGCCCCACTCGCACTGGCGGCGGGCGTGCTCCAGGTCACCATCAACAGCGCGCTGACCAAGTCGGTCTATCCGGAGGAGGTGGGCGGGACGCTCGGGCTTTCCGCCGCGCTGGACAGCGGGACGCGAGTGGTCGCACCCATCGTGGGTGGCTTCCTGATCGGCAACGTGAGCGTCGCCGGGCCGGGCATCCTGGGCGCGCTGCTGATGGCCTGGCTGATCTCGTACACCTGGCGGCGCATCCTGTTCGTGCCCGACCTGGAATGCCCGGGGCCGCCGGCGCTGCTGCAGCAGCAATGAAGCAGGAAACAAGATGCAAGATGCAGGAGGCAGGAAGCAGCGCGAAATCACGCGAAAGACACGAAAGGCCCGCCGGCTTTCGTGTTCCAATGCACTGTGGTGAGATGTTGATGATGGCATTGACTTCAGGGGGTGTTTGCTCTATAATGGTTACAGGACGTGGGAGGAGCATGGTCAAGCAACAGTATCCAGAGCCCACCGTTGGTGCATTGATATTCAGCCCAGAAGACAAACTGCTTCTTATGCAGTCTCACAAGTGGCGGAACAGGTACGTCGTGCCTGGCGGCCACATCGAACTGGGGGAAACGATGCAGGACGCCCTGAGACGAGAAGTGAAGGAAGAGACAGGGCTGGACATCTACGATATCGAGTTTCTGATGTTTCAGGAGTTCGTCTTTGACGATGCGTTTTGGGAGAAGCGGCATTTCATATTCTTTGACTACATAAGCAGAACCGATTCTACACATGTGACGTTGAACTCTGAGGCGCAGGAGTACGTATGGGTGTCTTTGGAGGAAGCCCTGGAACTCCCCCTTGACCCATACACCGAAAGGGCGATTCGAGAGTGCCTCAGGAGACAGATATGAAAGAAATGCAACCCAAAGATATTTACCACAACAGTGTCAAAAACGCGCTCATCAAGGCCGGGTGGACAATTACCCATGACCCGTATATACTCACTTTTGGACAGAGAGATGTTTTTGTTGACCTTGGTGCAGAACGAGTGCTGGCCGCTGAGAAGGGTAACGAGAAAATCGCGGTCGAAATCAAGAGTTTTCAGAGCGCCTCCGACATCCACGATTTGGAGATTGCCATCGGCCAGTACGTCTTCTACCGGTCCCTGCTTGCACGATTTGAGCCAGAGCGCAAACTCTTCCTGGCCGTGCCCGAGAGCGTCTTTGTCAGCACACTGGACGAGCCGATTGCACGGCCCGTGATTGAAGACCTGGCTGTGGCGTTGGTCGCCTTTGATCCACAACAGGAGGTGATCGTCAAATGGATACCCTAGAGCAGTATCGCAGGATTGTCCGGGAACTCATCCAAGAATACGCCCAATACCAACCAGCGCGGGGCGATGTACAGATTGAAGCCATCTTTGACGAGTCCAACGATCACTATGAACTCATCTATGCCGGCTGGAACGTTCCATATCGCATTCACGGCAGCGTCCTGCACATTGACATCCGCAACGGGAAAATCTGGATTCAGCACGACGGAACGGAGGAAGGGATTGCTGAAGAACTGGTCAAGGCAGGGATTCCCCGTGACCACATTGTACTGGCCTTCAAGCCGCCAGAGATCCGTCCCTACACGAACTTTGCGGTCGCCTGATGCAGAACACCACCAGCACCCTCACCTGGGCCAACCGGTGGGACCATGTCCTGGCGCGCTGGGGCGTCCGGCGCGGCGAGCACCGCGTCGAGCCGGGGCTGTACGCGCTCGGCCGCCCGACGCCCAATTCGCCCGTCTTCGTCACCGCCAACTACACGCTCAGTTTCGATGCGCTGCGCTCGGCGCTCTCCAGCATAGACGGCTACGTCCTGGTGCTGGATACCTACGGCGTCAACGTCTGGTGCGCAGCGGGCAAGGGCACCTTCGGCACGGATGAACTGGTGCGCCGCGTCGAGGCGACCCACCTGCCCGAGGTCGTCCACCACCGCACGCTGATCCTGCCCCAACTGGGCGCGGCGGGTGTCTCTGCACACGCGGTCAAGCAGCGCTCCGGGTTCATCGTCGAGTACGGCCCCGTGCGGGCAGCCGACCTGCCGGAATACCTTAAAACCTATCAGGCCACGCCTGAGATGCGCCAGGTGCGCTTCGACCTGCGCGACCGCCTGGTGCTGGTCCCGGTCGAGGCCGTCCACGTCTGCTTGCCGATGCTACTCGCGGCACTCGTCCTGTATTTCGTCGGCGGCCTTCTTGCAGCAGGCGCAGCCGTCGCAGCCGTCCTGGCCGGCGTGGCCCTGTTCCCGATCCTGCTGCCCTGGCTCCCCACCCGCGATTTCAGCAGCAAGGGGTTTATCTTGGGCGGGCTGGTCGCGCTTCCATTCGCGCTGGCGACCTTCTTCCAGAATCCAGACGCCGCTTGGTGGCTGCGGGCTGGCGGCGCGCTGGCTTACATGCTGGCCATGCCGCCGGTCACGGCCTTCCTGGCGTTGAACTTTACCGGCGCGACGCCGTTCACGTCCAGGAGTGGCGTCAGGCGCGAGATCTTTACCTACGTGCCGCTCATGGCCTGGACGCTTGGAATCGGCATCGTGCTGACACTGGCCTGTGTGCTGGTCCGAGTATTAGGAGGATAATGATGATTCGTGCATCTGCGCTCAACACACTGCGATACGAGCCAGACCTGTGCATCAACTGTGGTATGTGCAGCGCCGTCTGCCCGCACGGGGTATTCGCGCCGGATGGGCGCGTGGCCCGCCTCGTCCGCCCCGAAGCGTGCATGGAGTGTGGGGCCTGCCAGATGAACTGCCCGACGGACGCTATCACGGTGGACAGCGGCGTGGGGTGCGCCGCCGCCATGATCCATGCTGCACTGACGGGTAAGCGAGGGACCCCCTCCTCCTGTTGCGGCGGCACACCGGAGGCGTCCTGCACTTGCGAGAGTGAGTCTGAGCCTGCATGCTGCGGTGAGCAATCTCCTGCCCGGTAAGCAGATGTATCCAATTTAGTGGAGGTGAAATATGAGGACATTCATAGCGGTTGTTGAAAAGTGCCCTGATACAGATTTGTACGTCGGGTATGTGCCGGGCTTCGCCGGTGCTCACACGCAAGCAGAGACGCTTGATGAGTTGCAGAAGAATCTCCGTGAGGTCATCGAGATGTTACTTGAGGACGGTGAGCCCGTGTTAGAAAGCCAATTTATCGGCACACAAATGGTGGCGGTGGCTTGACGATGGGCAAATATCCTGTTCTGAAGCCGAGAGAAGTAGCGGCGATTTTGCAGAGGCTTGGTTTCGTAGCAGTGCGTCAGAGAGGGTCGCACAGGTTGTCCGCCAGAGAGGAATAGAATATGTACTTGCTGGTTCTCGTGCTGGACAATCCCGCGCACCTCACGGCCGTATTGGACGCCTGGATGGAGGCCGGCGTGCCGGGCATCACCATACTCGATAGCACCGGCGTCCAACGCGTGCGACAACGCATCAGCCAGGCGGACGCGCCGCTGTTCATGGGCTTTAGCCGCCTCCTGCGCACCGACCAGTACAGCCAAAACACGCTGTTTGCCGTCGTGCCGGACATGGAGACCGTCCAGCGGGCTGCGGCGGCGACTGAGGCCATCGTCGGTGACCTGACCGCGCCACACACGGGCGTCCTGTTTGCCGTGCCGGTCGCGGCCGCCTGGGGCGTACTGGCGCAGCGCGACGCCTCGTCGCCATAACGGAGCGCGCGATGGCCTGGCTCATCTTCGTAGCGAGCTCTGCCGTCGTCGTCCTGGCGGCTGTCAAACTGGCCCGGTACGGCGACGTGATCGCCGTGCGCACGCGCCTGGGCGGCATGTTCATCGGTGTGCTGCTGCTGGCCAGTGCGACCTCGCTGCCGGAACTCGTCACCGCCATCAGTTCGCTCCACCAGCACGTGCCCGACCTGGCCGCCGGCAATTTCTTCGGCAGCAACATGTTCAACATGTTCCTGCTGGCAGTGCTGGACCTGGTCGGCCAGCAGGAGCGCATCCTGCGCAAGGTGGCCTTCACCCACGCGCTGACCGCTGCGTTGGCCACGTCGCTGATCGGACTGGCGGTATTTTTCATCCTGTACGACCTGCCCTGGCAGCTCGGCTGGGTCGGCGTGGACAGCCTCGTCATCCTGTTGGTCTACGTCGGCGGCATCCGACTGATCCAGACGCAAGGCCAGCAGTCCGGCGCAGCGGTCACGCCGTCCCCGCCAGCGGCGTCTGGCCACACCATGAGCCTGAAGCGGGCGCTCGTAGGCTTTGGCATCGCCACGGCCGTGTTGATCCTGGCCGTGCCCTACCTGGTTTCGTCCAGCGCCGAGATCGCGCGCATTACCGGGCTGGGCACCGGCTTTATCGGCATCGTGCTGGTGGCGGCCGTCACGTCGCTGCCCGAGTTGGTGGCTGCGCTGGCCGCCGTGCGCCTGGGGGCGTTCGACATGGCCGTGGGCAACCTGTTCGGCAGCAACGTCTTCAACATGTTCGCGCTGGCGCTGGTGGACGTGTTTTACACGCCGGGCCGTTTCCTGGCCACGATTGACCCGGCCTTTGCCGTGGTAGGGTTGCTGGGCTTGCTGCTGACCAACCTGGCGCTGATCGGGAACCTGGCTCGCCTGGAGCGGCGGTTCCTGTTCGTCGAACTAGACGCGCTGTTCCTGATCATCGTCTACCTGGGCGGACTGTTCCTGCTGTACACGCGCGGCATCGGGTTGTAGGCTGCATATTGATGTTTTGCACCAAACGTGCTATCATCCCCCATGCGCAAGGAGAAGCCCCGTGAAAGCGATGGTGTTGCACCGGCTGGGCAGCCTGGCAGAGAACAAGGCGCCGCTGGCACTGACCGGGTTGCCGGACCCTGTTCCAGGCGAGCAGGAGATCCTGGTCAAAGTCTCGGCCTGCGGCGTCTGCCACACCGAACTGGACGAAATCGAGGGCCGCACCCCCCCACCCCATCTGCCAGTCGTGCTCGGCCACCAGGTGGTTGGGCGAGTGGCGGCGAGCGGGAGCCAGGCCCGCGCGTTCAAAATCGGAGAGCGGGTCGGCATCGGCTGGATCTACTCGGCCTGCGGCAAGTGCAAGTTCTGCCTGGCGGGGAACGAGAACCTGTGCGCCGATTTCAAAGCCACGGGCCGGGACGCGGACGGCGGATATGCAGAGTACATGACGGTTTCGGAAGGCTTCGCCTACCCTATTCCCGACGTGTTCTCCGACGTCGAGGCAGCCCCCCTCCTGTGTGCCGGCGCGATCGGCTACCGCTCGCTGAAACTGGCCGGTCTGCAAGACGGGCAGAACCTGGGCCTGACCGGATTCGGCGCTTCCGCTCACCTGGTGCTGAAGATGGTGCGGCGCCGCTACCCACACGCGCAGGTGTTCGTGTTCGCCAGGGGCGCGCAAGAGAGGGCGTTCGCGAAAGAACTGGGCGCGGCCTGGGCCGGCGCTACGGAAGAGGAATCGCCCGAAAAACTCGCCAGCATCATTGACACCACGCCGGTCTGGAAACCGGTCGTCGAGGCGCTAAAAAACCTGGAACCCGGCGGCAGGCTGGTGATCAATGCGATTCGGAAAGAGGAAGTGGACAAAGAGTACCTCCTGCGGCTGGATTACCCTGCCCACCTGTGGCTGGAAAAGGAGATCAAGAGCGTGGCCAACGTGGCCAGGAGCGACGTGCGCGAGTTCCTGGAACTGGCGGCCGAGATTCCGCTCAAGCCTGAAGTCCAGGAATTTGCGCTGGAAGAGGCCAACCAGGCGTTGGTCGAACTCAAGGCGGGCAAGATTCGAGGAGCGAAAGTGCTGAGGGTTGGAGGATGAGCAAATTGAGACGCCGATGGTGGTTGCTGCTTGTCGTGTTGCCGGTTTTGGCTACGTTGGGCTTCGTGGCGTGGGCCTCGCTCGTGCCGGCTCCGCTGCCCGAAGCGCTGGCGGCCTTGCAGTCCGACGGCCAGGTGCAGGTCGAGACGGGGCGGTGGTTGGTTTTCCAGCCTCGCCACGAACGTCCCACCGCCGGCCTGATCCTGTATCCGGGCGGACGCGTGGATTTCCGCGCGTATGCTCCCGCCGCCCGGGCGATTGCCGCCGAAGGGTATGTGGTTGTCATCGTGCGCATGCCGCTGAACCTGGCCGTCTTTGCACCCGAGCGCGCTGCCGAGGTGCTCCGGGCGTTTCCAGACGTGCGTCGTTGGGCCATCGGCGGGCACTCGTTAGGCGGAGCGATGGCGGCACACTTTGCCTACCAAAATCCCGAGCTCGTGCAGGGCCTGGTCCTGTGGGCAGCCTACCCGGCCAGTGGCGACGATCTCTCAGCACGCGACTTGACAGTCGTCTCGATCTACGGCACGCGCGACGGGTTGGCGACGCTGGACAAGATCGAGGCCTCACGCAGCCTTCTGCCAGCCACGACGCGCTGGATCGCCATCGAAGGTGGCAACCACGCCCAGTTCGGGTGGTACGGCCCTCAAGCAGGCGACAATGCCGCCTCGATCAGCCGGGAAGCGCAGCAGGCGCAGATTGTCGAGGCGACACTTGAGTTGCTGAGGTCTCTTGGAACAAATCAATGATGGTTTCAGGAGGGCATCGTGACCAAGCATTTCATTCTCGTCGCCGGTAACATCGGTACGGGCAAGACCTCCTTGACCGAGCGCATCGGTGCCAGGCTGGGCTGGCGTACCGCCTTCGAGTCGGTGGCCGACAATCCCTACCTGGCCGAATTCTACGGCGACATGCGCCAGTGGTCGTTTCACCTGCAGATCTTCTTTCTCGGCCACCGCGCCCGCCAGCACCTGGTGCTTGCCAACTGCCCCGAGTCGGCCATCGCCGACCGCAGCATCTACGAAGATGCGTACATCTTCGCGCGTGCGCTGCACCACCTGGGCAACCTGAGCGAGCGCGACTACCAATCGTACCGCGCGGTCTTCGACCTGGTCGTGGCCGGCCTGCCCCGGCCGGACCTGCTGCTCTATCTGCGAGCGCCCGTGTCCGTCCTGCTCGGCCGGATCCACAAGCGCGGCCGGAACATCGAGAGCGGCATCACGGACGAATACCTGTCGCTCCTGGACACGTTTTACGACGAATGGATGCAGGCCTTCGATCTCTGCCCGGTGCTCACCATCCACACCGACGACCTGGATTTCGTCCATAAGCCCAAACACCTGGACGTCGTCGTGCAGCGCATTCAGGACAAACTGGCGGGGAAAGAAGACGTGGTGTTCCCTGAAGAGGCCAATGCAGGAATATGACTGGGGAGGTATCCGATGAAAAGCGTGACACGGCTTCGCGCGTCTGTACCGCCGTTGCCGAGGTCTACCTGCCGCTGACATTGCGGAACACCGATGATCGGGTTTGAGGACACAGGCCTCGCCTGTTCTCTTCAGCAGGCAAGACTGGCGGCGGACCATCAGACGTTTCGCATCAGCTCATCCAGGTCATCGTACTGATACGGTGGCCGCTTCCGAATTGCCAACACCGATATGAGCTTCCACTCTTCCTCAATCAGGTAGACGATTCGCCAGGATGCTATCCGAATACGGTACAGCTCCATACCTGGCTCTAACTCTATGTCCGCCTTGGCTGTATCCAATAGCCGGCTGCCTTGCGGGTGCGGCTCATGCTTCAGTGTTTGAAGCGTCCGTATCACCCGCTGGCGCACATGGCCTGGTAGCCGGCGAATCTCTTCCCGTGCCTGGCTGGTGACTTCAACCTCGTAAGAGGCCATCTGCTACGAGTTCCTGTTCTAGTGTATCGAGCGGGATCATCTCCACCTTCCCTGCCGCCCGTTTTTCTAACCACTCCTGCAGAATGGCACTGTCTTCCTGGTCCTCCAGCGACTCCATCAATTGTCTCCAGGATGCCAATAGTGCTTTCCAGGCTGCCAGTGGGATCAGGACATCTGTCGTCTTCCCCTTAGAATCCGTCACATATCGCACGGTTGCCAGAACCTCTGCAACTGTCATGACTTTCCTCCTGTCTTCCCGCTCACCTGAACGCCAGCTCTTTACCCGGTCCACCCTTATGATACAACAAACTTGCGTTGCTGCAAACCTATCCCTGGTTAGTAGTAGACACGTCCTTTATGGGGGCCACCTATACGTTAGCCCCATAGTGCGCGATAGCCTGGCGCAGGAAGGCCTCGTCGAACGGGCCGGCCGGCGCGGGCGTCTCCAGGATGCGCCCGGGGATGCGCAGTCCCTCGAACGTGAACCCTTCCCGCTGCTTGAACGCCACCTTGCGGCGCAGCGTCTCGGCGCCCAGTCGCTCCAGGTCACTCTGCGTCCACTCGTACCCTGCGCACGCCAGCGCCTTCAGCACGGTTTCAGGGTCGTACACGCCGCGCGCAAAGAGGCAGACGACCAGGCTCGTCAGCACCTGCCGCCAGCGCTCTTCTTTCAGCAGCGCGTCGGCCACGCCCTCGGGCGTGAGCGGCTTGCCCTCACGGGCGGCCTTCTGGTCCAGGCTGTACCCGGCACTGTCCAGGTGGCTGTGGCGCGCACCGGTCAGGTAGCCCAGGTGACAGCCCGGGCCGGTGTGGTAGCCGGGCATCTCGAGCCCGCCGAAAGCCAGCGCAAACTCCGCCCCGCCGTAGACCGACGCGGCGTGCTCCACGCCCCGCGCCAGCGCGCGGTAAAAGTCGGTCGGCTGGCTCACGATGCGCCGGACCGCTTCGACGTAGGGCGGCGCTTCGCCGAAGGCCAGCGCCAGCCCGTCGGTCTCCTTCGTCGTGATCAGGCCGCGTGCCAGCGCCTCGCTCGCCCACGCCAGCGCCACACCTGTGCTCATCACGTCCAGCCCCTGCACCTCGATTTCGTCCATCAGTTGCAGCATCCCCGGCACGTCGCCCAGTCCCAGCATGCTCCCGGTGGCGTAAATCGGCTCGTGGTCGTAGCCCAGCATCGTCGTCTTGTAGAAATACGGTTCGCTCGGGTACGGGATGCGCAGCGCCGCCAGGTGGATGCAGGCGATGGGGCAGTGTGCGCACGCGATGCGCCGCCCCAGGTAGTCGGCTGCCAGCCGCTCGCCGGAGATCGCCTCCGCCCCCTCGAAGCGCCCGGCCTGCAGGTTGCGCGTCGGCAGCGCGCCGATCGCGTCCAGTGGCACAACGTTCATGGACGTGCCCAACTCGTGATACTTCTGCATCAATTCGGATTCCGTCGCCGCGATGAAGATATCGTCGTAGGCCTGGCGGTAGGCCTTGCGGTCGGCCACCGGCAGCGAGCGCTCCCCGCTGACGACGACCGCCTTGAGTTTCTTGCTGCCGAAGACGGCTCCCAGCCCCAGCCGCCCAAAGTGGCGGTACGTTTCGGTGACGACGCACGCGTAACTCACGAGCCGCTCCCCGGCCCGCCCGATGCGCATGATCGTGCGCATGCCGCTGCCCTTCTCCCGCTGGCGCAGGACAGAGCCGACGGTATAACTGCTGCGCAGGCCCCACAGCGCCGACGCATCGCGGAAGTGCACCTGGTCGCCCTCGACGACCAGGTAGACTGGGCTGGCGCTGGCACCGCGCACGACGAGCGCGCCGTAGCCCGCCATGCGGAGCGCGACGGCGCTGCGCCCCCCGGCGTGGCTCTCGCCCAGGTTGCCGGTATGGGGCGACTTGAACATGGCGACGGTCTTCGACGCGATGGGAAAGAGGCCCACCAGCGGCCCCACGGCAAAGATGATAGGATTCTCCGGCCCCAAGGGGTCCGCGCCCGGCGGGCACTCTTCCTCCAGCAACTGGATGCCCGCGCCCGTGCCGCCCAGGCTCTCCTCGAACAGGTCGGGGCGCTCTTCGGCCCACGAGCGGCGGCGCGCCAGGTCCACGTACAGCACACGGGCGAGGGGGTCATGCGGCAACATGGGCCACCTCCTCGATCTCCTGGAGTGCGATGACGTCGTAGCGGCAGTACGGCGCGCAGTAGCCGCAGTAGACGCAGATCTGCGGCTTGTCCTGCTCCCTGTCCCACAGCACCGCGCCAAAGGGGCAGGCCTGCGCGCAGTTGCCGCAGCCGATGCACCGCTCGGGCCGCAGGCGCACGCCGCCGTCCTCCCGCAGCGCCAGCGCATCGGTGGGGCAGACGCGCGCGCACGGCGGATCGGCGCACGCGCGGCACACGACGACGACGAACCCCCGGCGGAAGCCGCCCGCCGAATGGACGTGAATGCACGCGCCCTCCAGCCCGCCGTGTCCCAGCCGTCGCGCACACGCAAACATGCACGCCTGGCAGCCGACACAGCGGTCCACGTCTACGACAGACAACCGTTTGGCCATGTGTCCCTCCCTCTGAGCGGACGCGGATCAACGCGGATCAACGCGGATTTTCTTGCTTTGGTGGTACAAAACGTGACGGACGCCCCGCTTCAGCGGGGAATCCCGGCT
>Ga0315285_10005300_pt1 | contig 13322 bp, 17 predicted proteins | sample YL17G09_36_MG_FD_203698 | JGI IMG/M metagenome (GOLD analysis project Ga0315285, IMG submission 203698) | Sediment microbial communities from Yellowstone Lake, YNP, Wyoming, USA - YL17G09_36 | ecosystem: Environmental > Aquatic > Freshwater > Lake > Sediment | place: USA: Wyoming | collected... | reverse complement strand
TGGGGGGGAGGGTATAACACAACTGAGATGCAGAACTGATTTTACACATTTGGGACTTCTCAAATTACAATAGTCAGTGATGGATAGTTTTTTCACCCACACACATTTCTTTCCCACAACCTAAAAGGGCTGTATTTCGATTTACAAATTAAAAAGGTTGTTATTTTTTGTGTCTCGCTTTTTCCGAAAAGTGGGAGGCAAAGTAAATTATACTTGTCTAGACAACTGCCTCATAAGCCCCCTTGACAGATAACCCCACATGTGGTATAATATTGTAGAGGTGAAGAAATGGAAAAATACGAAAATAGAGACGTTGTATTGAAGGCGCTGGTTGGCAGCCACAACTACAACCTGAACACTCCCGAAAGCGATAAGGACTTCAAGCTTTTTGTAGCCCCCACTTTCGAAGACCTGTACACAGGTAAGATGTTTTCAACCGCCAAGCAGTCAGATGAACTGGACTACGATGTGCACGATATTCGCCAGTTGAGCAACCTGCTGTGGAAGGCGAACATCAACTTCATAGAAGTGCTGTTCTCAACAAACTATGAATATGTTGACCCTGATTTGGAATTTTTGATTATTGAAAGGGAAAGGTTCGCAATGATGAACCTGCCAGCCTTCTACAATGCCACGATGGGCATGCACAAGCAGAAGATGGGTGAACTCTTTAAGGGAACAGAAAAGACAAAGGTTCTGGTGGAGAGGTTTGGATATGATACCAAACAGGCTTGCCATGCCTTGAGATGTCTGTTCGTATTGGAAAAATATTTCGAGCAGGAAGGCTTCATGGGCAACGCCCTCTGGTTTCCCAAATTTGATGCCAAGTTAGGTATAACCCATCACACATTTGACAAGCACAGAATCTTGCTGGAAGTCAAAGAAGGAAAATGGGGTCTGGTAAAATTTACGGATTATGTCAAAACCTACGAGAAGAACTTTGACGAGTGGAAAACTTGGTACTTTGATTATGAGCCTGAACTTGCAATAAAAGAAGAACTGGATAACAAGATTATGCAGTTTGTAAAGAGCAAGCTGTTTTAGCGATACAAGAAGCGATAGTGCCGATAGCGCAGCAAAATTTAACTAGAAAACTGAACTGTAAAGATGCCCCTTTTCCGGAACTGGAAGAGGGGTTTTTTGTACAATTCAGCTTTGAAATTCTCGAATTGTACACACTTTTAGCGATTTTGGGGAGGTGAAAGGGGTAAAAAAGAAGTGGCCCTCGAATTCACACACATCATTTTTATCGAAAAAGGGCCCGATAGCCTTGTTTTCAGGGGGGGCGGTTTACTTTAGTTTAAGTTATAACGTTAAAAATGGGACAGTGTCTCACAATCTGTCCATCATTACAATGTAGACTTCGGGAAGTGTACAATGTAGACTTCGGGAAATCCACATCTTACATTCGGGAAGTCTACATAATAGGTTTCCCGAAACCTACTTTATAGTCTTCGTTATATGAACATAAGATTACATATACTATATATACGAGAAACTTTTCAAAAATTTTCCAACCTGACCCCTTCATTCTCCGAAGTCCAGATGTTACACTGCCCTTGGCTTCGCAAGTTGGCACTTGACAAATCTCTCAAAGTGTGGTATAATGATACATGGCGTAGCCACATGAAAGATATATTTTATAAAGAGTGGTACAGAGAGGAGAGAGAGTACAGAGTGAACCCTTGACAGAATCAGACTTTTGTGCTATAATACTGTTTATAACCTCCTGTCGGCAACTGGATAGTCGGCAAAGCTTCTAACTTTGAATAGTCTCAGTTCAACTCTGAGCAGGAGGACTAGGAGAAAAAATAATGTGGAAAGACTATAAAGTAATTTCTGAATATCTTCATATTTGTGGATACGAGCTTGAAAAAGGTAACTATTTTATCACCCAAGAAGATGAAAGCGAACCAGAAGGTTGGTTGAGAGCTTTCGACCCGTTACTAGGCGGTGAAGAGGCGCTTACATTAGGTAGCAGAAAATATCTTGGACTTGTTAGGCAGGATTATATTGACAGGTTAATTAAGATGCATGAGATTCGATTAGAAACAATCGAATAAAATAACGATTTTAAGAGGATAAATGCACCCAATTCAAGAGTTAAAGTACCGATGGAAGTATAATAGAGCATCTTTACCCGGAGAACTATATCCTACAAAATATGGTGCAAGTATTATTTACTGCACAAAATGTGAAGAAGTTGAGAAGAACGCTTTCTTGCGAAAAGTTAGAGGAGTTGTTTTAGGATATGGAAATTGCTGGACTTTTAAAGATGCGTTTGATAGCTGGCTAGGATTGAAAGACTATGTAGAATGGTTAAAGGAATTAGCTGAATTAATATGATAGAAAAAACTGTATTAGATAAAGGCTTTATAGAACTGATTGCGCATATGGGAGACGATAATACAGTTGTCTCTGCTGCTCGTGTATCCTATCTAGGCGAAAGCAAAGGCACGGAAAAGGATGCTCAGTTAATTAAATATTTACTCAAAAATAAGCACACTTCACCTTTTGAACAAGTAGAGTTTCAGTTCATGGTGAAGTGTCCTTTATTTGTACGCTCCCAATGGATGCGCCACCGGACTTGGAGTTATAACGAAGTCTCTAGGCGTTACACTTCGGATGAAATCGAATTCCACGTTCCTTCTGAAATACGCTTGCAGTCAGACGATAATAAGCAGATGAGTGCAGGATTAATGGAAAACCCCGGTTTAGTTATAGATGCAATCAAATCCAGTGCTTTAATGTGCTACGAAATGTACGAAGGAATGCTCAGGCTAGGAGTAGCACGAGAGCAAGCACGAATGATTTTACCCCAAAGCATGTACACAAAATTCTATGCCAAAGTGGATTTGCATAACCTGTTTCACTTTTTGGAACTCCGACTCCACCTTCATGCTCAACCAGAGATTCGGCTATACGCACAAGCCATTGAAGAACTCATAAAGCCTATTGTGCCTATTTCGTATGAGGCTTGGAAAGGAGTACAATGAAAGATAATCAAAAGAAATTTGAATCTGATAAGGAAGTTGCGAGAATGTTAAAGTTTTGGGATATTGTAAGATGTAAAGTATGTGGAAAAAGAATTTCCATGCTAACCGCAAAACCAACCAGAGATGGTTCTGGATTCATGTGCAAAGGACACTAATTAAATGCCATACCCACAATTTCACTTTTTGATGTTAGCTGCTGGAGAAGTTTTAAAAAAACAGGCTACTGTGAACGCTAAGAATATTCAAGATGCTATTTATGAAGATGATGCTTTTGGTGTAAAAGTTCCGGTGGAAGATTGTAGTCTTGCCTTAAAGCTTATGACAGACAGCGGATTGCTAATTCGCTGGACTCACGATGAATATATAAAGGATGATGAAAGAGAATGGCATGAGAATTGAAGAAGTATATTTGAATAGCCTTCTGGCTGAAATAGCTAGAGTCAAAGAACGTGGTGGTAAAGGTGTCTACCGCATCAACGATAAAGTACAGGATAGCGCCATAGACTATGCCAGAAACTATTTTGCAGGAATTGAAGGCTACGATGTGGTTTTTCACAAGTGTGCTACCTGCTTAGGAACGTATGACGTAATGATTACTTTTAAGGATTAAAAAATGTTACAAGCTACTATAAAATTAAGTGATGGTTCTATAGCTGAATATACAGATATTTATGATTACCAAGTTACTGAAAATTTTGTTATCATCTTGATGGAAAACAGAAGCATTTTTATAAAAGTAAATGATATCGCTTTGATGGATTTTATCGAAACAAAAGAGGAAAAATGATATGAATTTGAGGATACTGGTGTATAGTAATCCGCTAGTAGTAGACAAAATCGGAAAGACCTTTCAATTTCAAAAGGACTCAGGCTTTATTTATACCAAGCAATTAATTAAAAGCCTTCCTAAAGATTGGAGATATTACTGGCTGATTCCGGATAAAATCAAAGGAACAGAGCAAGGCTGGTTTCGTGAAGCAAACGACTTAGTAGAGCTAATTCCTTACCCGTACAGTACCAGCATCCACCAGAACAGGTACAACTTTTCGGTGAATACACTGAGCAGCTACTTTGATTATGGAAACGACATAGATGTGGTGCTTTGTCACCAGCCCGAAGTTGCTGCTAATTTGCGTGTCTGGTTTCAAAACCAGCGCAGGGAAACCCCTCTTATCTTTTCGTACTACCACTGGATTGATTGCAAAGAATCAGCTAAGTTTGGGAAAGAGTTGAGTGGTTACAGCAGTCGCCAGCTAGATGGTGCAGAAGCATCTGACTACATTATGTTTCACACTACATACGCATACGACCTGTTTTTTATGCAAGCAATCGAAAATCACAATTTCAAATATGTCTCCGATGTGACAGATTTAAAACTAGGATATTTTCATCCTGCACCAACCAGCTTTCCAGTAGACCCATTTGATACGGGCGTACCGGATGATAAGAAGATAATACTGTTTAATCACAGATTAAATAATACAACCCAGTGGAAGCAGGTTGTTGAAACACTGGATGAAATTTATAAAGAGCGTCAGGATTTTGTGCTGTGGATAACTGACGATTCCAAAATAAAAGAGTTTGAATATCTTAAAGCTAGACCTTATATTATTGTTAAAAGCTTGAGCGATGGAGAATACGGATACATATTGTTCATATCCCATTTTTCAATCTGTAACCATAAAGGCTATTCTACTTGGAACATGGCAGTAATAGACAGCGTGTATAATGACTGCCTTGCCCTAATCCCAAACCGTGAAGTCTACAAAGATATGTTCCACGCATCTATGGAAAATCACTGGCAGGAGTTTACTCACATAGAATCTAATTTTAAAAAGATGATTGAGTATTTGCTAAATAAACCTGTTGAAGAAAACATAGAGTTGGCTAATCAAATTGTAATGGAAGAAGAATACTTATTTAAATACTGCGACAGCAGTAAGTTGCAAGAAGTAATAGAAGGAAACATCATATCAGGCGCACAGAGTAAAAATCCTGCTAAGTATGATGAAATCGTAGCAATGATTAAAGAGAATAAACAGTGTACCAAGAAAGAGATAGTGAACAAGTTTTGGAGCTTTCATGTAAACAGTAACTTTCCGATAATTCGCAAAAAGCTGCTGATGGAAGATGGTATCACCGATGATACGGCTGGTTCGCAAACCACCTATCACTATGTTGAACATTAGAGTTACATTAAAATACCCCAATACCCTTGACAAAACAACGGAAATGTGGTATAATAGTAATTGTAGGCAGTGCAGATAGTTTGTGTTTTGGTTTTTGGTGAGGTACTACGGTGTTTTGCTAACTGTCGAGTGCAGAGGAAGGATAATGACTTCGGTTTTTGTTCGATTGCACTGCCTACACTCTAGAAGGAATCCCATGCCATATTATAATTTTACGAAAGACCTGCCTGTTGCTAAGGCAACAGAAGTTGAAACAGCAGGTATACTTACGAAAGTATACAAAGCTGAAATTCTAGATTACGAAGATACAAACGCATATGATATCTTAGCCCGAATAAACGATGCTTTAGTAACCTTTGAGGTTAAAGAAGATTTCTTATGCGAATTTACAGGAAACGTTGGCTTAGAATTTGAGTGCAGGGGAAAGCCTTCTGGCATTCAAACATCTCAAGCAGATTACTACATATACAAATTACACACAAATCATGGTATTGAGTTTGTAATGTTTAAAACAAGCACTCTCAAAACGATGATTGATGAACGAAGATACTTCCGTGTTGTTAACGGTGGTGACAAAGGCTCAAACAGTATGAACTATCTTTTTAAATATGATATATTTGTAAGAGCCGGAAGAATCATCCCGATTAGCTAAATTCAATAAAGGTATTCAAGTACCGGAAAGGAGAACAATAGAATATACTAGACTATGAAACTCGTATTATTGGTGGACAGTAGTAATGGTAGCTACGCTAGGATGGCTGAGTTGATAAAAGACAAAGATACCCTCCTCGTGGATACCGAAGATTGTGATGAACCGCATGAGCGGAAAAAGTTATTTGAAAGCATACATGCATTCTCACATTCGAGTAAAGAGATTATGCTAGCCAAAATTTCTGGCAGAGAAAGCATAATCAGAGAGTTAGGGGATGAATGCCCCGAAATGATTCTCTCGTTGAGTTTTAATAAACACAGTAGGCATTATAATGCCAACCCCATTCAAACATTTCAAAATCTGATTTACACGTTTGAGAGAGAACATTAATCATTTAGACTTAATATAAGGAGACAATATGGCGTTAGAACTAAGAAAAGCACAACGAAGTCAAGCTTATTTGAAACTTGGGCTTGCAGCACCGTCAGGCGGTGGAAAGACATTAGGCAGTTTGTTCATTGCCTATGGCTTGATGAAAAAGAAATACCCGAAAGAAGATGACGCATTCCGCTGGAGCAAGATTGCAATCGTGGATACCGAAAACAAATCGGGGCAACTATATGCAAACATGGAAATTTCAAAGGTGAATGTTAAAGTTGGTGAGTATAATACCATCATTTTGCAAGCACCTTTTGAGGCTGAAAAGTATGTACAGGCTATTGACCTGTGCGAACAGTCGGGAATGGAAGTTTGCATTATTGATTCTTCAACCCATTTGTGGAGTGGAGAAGGCGGTTTACTTGAACAGCAGAACAGCGCTGCAAAACGTAGTGGTAACAGTTACACCGCATGGCGTGACATTACTCCGATGCACAACAGGTTCGTAGAGCGAATGTTACAGTCTAACCTGCATATCATCGCAACCATGCGCTCAAAGCAGGAATACGTTCAAGAACCCGGTCAGTCTGGTGGAAAGTCAACTGTACGCAAGCTTGGGCTTGAGCCTGAACAGCGTAAGGGTATGGAATACGAATTCACATGCTTTTACGAAATTAATGCCGAGCACGAAGCATTTGGCGCAAAAGACCGTACTTCCATCTATGACCAAAAAACATTCCCAATTCTACCAGAAGTAGGGGAAACCCTAATGGGATGGCTGATGAGTAGTGAAACAGGTGAAGGCGCAGTTGTAGCAAAGCTTGAGAAAGCTGACCCTGATGCTGCAAGTAAATCAGTCAAAGCAGACATCATAGCACTTGCAAAAGAGCTAGGTGGAAGTAAAGACGAAACACTGATGGCAGTGATAAGAAAGTACGCACCTGATGGTAATCCAAACAGCATCACCGATGTTGTAAAGTTGGAAGAGCTTAAAGTTGAGCTTAATGATATGCTTGCACAAAAAAGTGAAGCAGCAAAATAATTGTATAGACTAAATTTAAGGAGACAATAGACAATGGCTAACCAGATTCAAAGTTTACAGTATGAAGGATTTTTGGCAGAAGACCCTGAGATGCGTTACACCCCTTCGGGTAAAACGGTTACAAATTTCAGAATGGGTTCTAACCGCCAGTACAAGAATTCCCAAGGCGAAGTAGTTAAAGAAACCACTTGGTTAAAAGTAACCACTTGGGGAAAACTTGCAGAGATTGTTAATCAGTATTGCGATAAAGGTTCTTGGGTAATCGTAACCGGAATCTTACGTGTTGGGGAGAATGGCTCTCCTACTGTATATGAGCTTAAGAACGGCGGTTGGGGCGCTTCTTACGAAGTAACCGCCAACGAAGTACGCATCCTAAAGGGCAAGGAAAAGGTAGCACCTGACCAAATCCCTGATGCTGGCACTGAAGATATTCCGTTCTAAGCAGTAAATGTAACAATGCAGGGACTACGGAATATTAGTAGTCCCTGCTTTTTGTCAGAAATTTAAAGGAGTTTATATGAAGATTAGCAACACCCTTATAAATTTGGGAAGGGTAGTAGCCTATCACCCAAATTTGAAGAAAATAACAAACTCCACCACTGCTACCATTTTACTTTGCCAGTTATTATACTGGACACCCAAATCAAAGGATGGTTGGATTTGGAAAACAGTAGATGAAATAGAAGAAGAAACTGGTTTAACACAGTACGAGCAAAAGACAGCCAGAGATTCTTTGATAGAGCAAGGTTTAATTTTCTTTGAGTTTAAAAGGCTAGACCACACCAGCAGGTATTTTGTAAATCAAAAGAAACTAGATGTAATGTGGGAAACACATTTTGGTAAGGAAGAGCCTGAAAAACCTGCGTATGATAGTCAGGTAGAGTTTGAAGAACTGTTTGGAAAAGCACCGGAAAAAACAAGCGCCTCTCAGACAAGAGTTGCTCCGGAAAAGAAGGGCGATATTGTGGATGGAATGTTAGCAATGTCAACCCATCCGGCTGTTCTTAAGACAACCAAAATGAAAGAAATAAAGGAACAGCTTGAAGTAAAACTGCACATTAACTGCGATAATGCAAAATGGACTCAGTTTATTGAGTTTGCGTATGGTCGTCAGGAAAGGCACGATGAGCCTGTAGATATATTCATCAATTATGCTCTGAAAGAAGGTTTTAATCCTATCTACTGGACACCTGAAAAATGCAAGACGGTGTATCCACAGGCATTTATTAAAGATACAACAAGTGAGCCTATTGCTGACTTTGTTGAAAAGCTTCCCGAAATTAAAGAGGAAGAATACGCACCGATGCCCAAAGGAATCGGCAGACAACGTAATTTAGAATAAAGGAGAATTCCAGATGCAGGATATGTTGAAAAATGCCCTAGAGTACGCACAGAGAGGTTGGTATGTTTTTCCTTGCCGTGAAAAACCCGGCGCATCATTTGTTAAAAATGGTGAAACGATTATTCCGAAAGAAAAGACTCCTTATACCCCTCAAGGTTTGCACAACGCCACCAGAGATGAACAGCAGATTGCACAATGGTGGAAAACTTACCCAAATGCCTTGATAGGCGTGAACGCAGGTTTATCAGGTTTGTTTGTTATAGACATTGACAAGAAACATGTTAATGGGCTGGATACGTTTACCTCTTGGGAAATCAACGACACTGCCGGATTACATTCCTTTACCCCTTCGGGGGGTATTCATATCGTATTTACCGGAACAGGTAAGTCTAGCAGCAATGGCGTAACCGGAGTTGACACTCGTGGTGAGGGCGGTTATTTTATCGCTCCACCTAGCGTTATTGTTGAAGGGGAACGCACGGGTGAATACAAAACATTCGATGATTGGAGCAGGACACCGGGCGTTATTCCCGATGGCTTGATGAGTAAGCTATTTCCGAATGCAACAACGGAATATGTTCGGGGAAGTGCGCCTACATCAACAGGCGGTAAAAAACAGTTATCCCGTGCCACCCTTAACTTTTTTGCGAATGGCGCACCCGAAGGGGAACGCAACACCATGCTTTTCAAGGTGCTTGCTGACTTTCACGGTTGCGGATATACTTTGGATGAAGCACGGGAAGTGGTTGAGCCTGTATGCGATAGAATTAATTTCAGTCGTTCTGAACTGGAACTGGTTCTGTCACATGCCTACGCAAAGCCTAGGACTGCTTCTATTCCGGACTCCATTCAGGAAAAAATAACTTCTGGCGATAAAAAAATAATCGCTGAGATAACAGCAGAAGAGCAGACAATCATCGAAAACGCTCTGCTTGCATGTATGCTTGTAGAGAATAATGTTATTCCATCTGTAAACGATGTGTTGAATTATGATGATTTTCAAACCCTGAAAACAAGGATAATCTATCGTATTATCAACAGGCTTTACAATCAGGGCACAAAGGTTGACATTGTAACGGTTTCTAATGCGGTAGCAGAGGAATCTGACAAGGTATCCACCGAAGATATCTCAACCATGATTAACTTGTATTTTGTTAACCCCGACAACGTTCTTTCTTACGCTGGAATCATCAGGGAGAAAGCATCCATCCGTAAAGTTGATGCTCTGCTTTCTAACCGTGATAAGTATATTGGTAAAGGAAGCCTGATTGAGATTATTTCCAGCATTGAGAAGGATGTATCGGATATAGCCATTTACGGTGGTGCAAAGTCTACCAACATCCTGAACAGTAAGCAAGCTACGGACTATGTGGCTGAGCAAACACGTAAAATTCTGGATGGTGAAATAGGACAGTTAAAAACAGGTTTTATAGACTACGATACGCACGTGGGAGGATTGTTCTCAAACGACTTCGTTATCTGCGCAGGTAGGGCAGGGGAAGGTAAATCTGCTCTTGCTTTGAGCATCCTGAATGATGTCGGTATCAAGCAGAATAAGCCTTGTTTGATGTTCTCTCTGGAAATGTCAACCCATGAAACTATCTGCCGTCTTATCTGCCAACTAACAGGCTTACCTTTCAGGAACGTATATCTTGGAAAGCTTAAAGATGGCGAATGGAAAACCTATGAAGATGCAATGGCTAAAATTGCAGCCAGCGGATTATACTTCGATGATGGCTACGGAATGAGTATTCCAGAAATACGCTCTAAAATCCGTAAGATGATGGAAAAAGATTTACAACTGGTTGTTATTGACCAGCTTGAGCAAATCAAAGGCTACGATAATTTACAGCCTTATCAGCAGTATGACAAAATCTGCTATGATATTAAGAACTTTAATAAGGAATTCAATATCCCTATTATCCTGAATCACCAGTTGAACAGGAATATAACTGACAGGAAATTAAAAAATCCTGAACCTCAGCTATCTGACCTTAACCAAGCTGGTGAAAAACCTGCAACGCAGGTATGGGTTATTTCCCACCACAAGGATGATAGGGGTAAAATAATTCAATCTAAAATAAAAATGTTGAAGAATAGAAACGGGCCGAAAATCGAATTCGCTGTTATTTTCGTAGGCGAAAGAATGCTGTTTTCGAACCCGACTAAAGAAGAGGATAGAAATGTATTTTACAGCAATGAAGAAGAAGATTTTGGTATTACCCCTACCGATGATGTACATCAGGATGCGCCAGAATGGGCAAAGTAAATGAGCAGTTACGACTTTATATTGGATGGGATTCGCTTTTCCCATTCATCCGCAAAAACGTATGAAACTTGTGCTTATTCTTTTAAACTAACATATATTGACTCCCTCCGCAAAGAGGGAGAAGATAACTTCTACTCAGATTATGGTAATTTGGTGCACGAGTGTTTTGAGAAGTTTTTCCGTGATGAATTGGATGTTTTTGAACTTTCACAGTATTACAGGGATAACTATGACAGGATAGTTATTCATAATGCTCCACCGGAAAACTATGGTTTAGGAGATAAGTATCGAGAGCAAGGACAGGTATTTTTTGACAATTTCTACTTTGACAAGAGCCTGTATAAAATCTTGCTTGTAGAAGATAAAATAGACTTCCCATTGGAAGGCTTTACTATGACTGCCAGACCGGACTTAGTGTTGCAAGAAATTGAAACTGGCAAAAATATCATGTTCGATTATAAAACCGCAACCCCTTATTGGGTTGGAAAAGATGGAAAAGAGAAAGAAGATAAGAAGAAAACAGAAGGATACTACAAGCAAATGCATATTTATACATATGCGCTTCGAAATTTCAAAAATATGAACATAGATGAAATAAGCTTGTGGTATCCTAGACTGTCAAAAATAGTGACAATTCCTTGGGAAATAGAGAAAGAAAATGAAGCTATGGAATGGTTAAAGGATATTGTTAAAAGAATAAAGGAGGACGAGCAATTCATGTTTGATAACAGCAGTCCTTATTTCTGCAACAATATTTGTAGTGTTAGAAAGTTCTGTGAATTTAAAGGAGATTAAGATGGCAACTTACGATGGCATTATTCAATGCGCTATCTGTGGAGTATCATACTATCGCCAATATGGGCATGTTTGTACTTGGCATTGGAATACATATCCATATCTTCCGTATTATAATCCTTCTGTAATACATAATTTTATACAGTGTGATACGTGCAAGCAATGGTATAACCCTTTAGTTGGGCACACTTGCAACAATAGTTCGGTTTCATACGGAACGTATGCTTATCCTTGGGTATCTATATCACAGGAAGAGTATCAAAAACTATTGAAAGACAGTCAGGATTTAGAGCAAATTAAAAAACTTTTAGGGTGGAATATTAGTAAATGACCTCATACGCATACGATATTGAATGTCTAAAAAACTTTTTCAGTGCTACGTTTGTAAACGTAGACGACCAGCAGGAGATGCACGTATTCTACTGTGGGTTTAGCTATGATAACTTAACTGAAATGAAGTCGTTTCTGAAACAGGAAATGACCCTTATTGGATATAACAATCACTCGTATGACGACCCGATGCTTCGCTTTATAATCAAGTATAAAGGCGAAAACCTTTTGGAAGAACTGTACAATCTATCCGGAAGGCTTGTAAATGATATGTACAGGCAGGATAATGAACTGCTTGAACTTCGCTATCCAAAAGGAAATATGTACCCTTGGCGCTCTATTGACCTAATGCGCATTCTGGCATTTGACAAATTGGGCATATCTTTGAAACAAACTGCCATCAACTTAAAATGGGATAAGATTCAAGATATGCCCGTAGAGCACGGGGATAAGATTAAAGAAGAACAGGCTAAAGGCGTTTTGGGTTATAACTCAAACGATACTTTAATCACAAATAAACTATACTATACGATACTTCCTCTCATCGAAATGAGAAGGGAGCTATCTAAAGTTTATCACGTGGATTTGACTTCGGCTTCTGATTCCAGAATGGCTAACCTTATTCTGGAGAATATCTACGCTAATGAAATGAAGATGGATATTCGTACAATCAGGGATATGCGTACCCCAAGAGACAGAGTTCTTTTGGGAAACTGTATTGCCAAATTTATCAAGTTCCAAACTCCGCAGTTGCAGGAACTTTATCAGAGAATATCCTCTACCATAGTGCATAACTATAACGGATATAAATACTCTGAAAAGGTATACTTTGCCAACTGTACCTTTAATTTAGGTATTGGTGGGTTGCATACCGAAGATGAATCAGGTAAATTTGCCTCTGATGAAACCTATTTGATACAGGATATGGATGTAGCCAGCTACTACCCGAACCTTGTTATTAACAACAAGTTCTACCCAAAACATCTTGGGGAAGACTTTATCACGGTGCTAAAGAAAATCACCGCAGAACGTATGGAAGCAAAGCGCTCTGGAAATAAGGTTAAAGCAGACGGTTTAAAGATTACAATCAATTCTATTTTCGGCAAGATGGGGTCAAATACCTTCTGGCTTGAAGATGAAAAGCAGATGCTATCAACAACCGTTAGTGGGCAACTTGGATTGCTGATGCTGGTAGAAGATTTGTTCTTAAATGGAATCGAAGTTATCAGCGCCAATACAGATGGCGTGGTTTGCAGAATCAATCGTGATATGTTGGATGCATACTATGAAGTCGCTCACAGATGGGAACAGGCTGCTAATCTAGAGTTA
>Ga0315285_10005299_pt1 | contig 13322 bp, 12 predicted proteins | sample YL17G09_36_MG_FD_203698 | JGI IMG/M metagenome (GOLD analysis project Ga0315285, IMG submission 203698) | Sediment microbial communities from Yellowstone Lake, YNP, Wyoming, USA - YL17G09_36 | ecosystem: Environmental > Aquatic > Freshwater > Lake > Sediment | place: USA: Wyoming | collected... | reverse complement strand
GGTTCTGGTTTAGCCATTGATAGCCGGGCCGATCATCCTTATGCTGCCTACCCACAAGTTCCTCCAAAGATAATCACAAAGCCAGAAGGAGATATTTGGGCACGGACTCTGGTACGGCTTGAGGAAACGTTGGAATCCATCAATGTTGTCGGGCTGGCGCTGGATCAACTGCCACCAGGAGAACTCATGGCCGAGGTTAAGGAAATTCCGCCTTGGCGGGAGGGGATAGCCTATGTGGAGGCTCCTCGTGGCGAAGATTGCCACTATGTCTTGACCGGGCCAGACAATCGACCTCATCGCTGGCGAGTAAGAGCCCCTAGTTTTACCAATCTCCAAGCCGTCCCCACTATGCTCAAAGGGAGTTTCATCGCCGATGCACCGATAATCATAGGCAGCATCGACCCCTGTTTTTCTTGCACCGAGCGGCTTGAGGTAGTGGATGTCAAATCTAAGAAGATAAAAGTTTACAGTCAGGCGGAGCTTCGCGAAATAAGCAAGAAAAGGTAGCTTCATGCTGAGAAGCAAACTCAAAGAAGCGATAATATGTTTTAAAAATCTAAGAGTCACCTTGCCTTATCCCGCCCAACCAGCACCTGCCCCGGAGGGATTCCGCGGTAGGCTGGAAATCGACATTGACAAGTGTATTGGCTGCGGTGCTTGTGCCATTGCCTGCCCGCCAAGGCTTATCGACATTGTAGACCTCGATAGTAAAAGAACCTTTGAGTTTGTTTTAGGGAAATGCACCTACTGTGCACGTTGTGCTGAGGTTTGTCCGGAACAGGCAATTGCTATGAGTCGGGAATTTGAACTGGCTACAGAGAACAAAGGCGATTTGAATATCACAATGGAGCTAATCATGGCTAAATGCCAAGACTGTGGCACAGCCTTTACCACTCAGCGGATCATAGACAAGCTTACGGCAGTTCTCCCGAAAAAGATTGAGATTGAGGCCGCTGTTTTAGATTGGCTTAATCTTTGCCCCAATTGTCGTAAGCTTCGAGAAGTGCATAAATTAACTGAGGCGGGAAGATAAGTCATGCTAGGTTTGCTTTTTGCCTTATTGCTCGTGCCCTTAATAGGGGCATGTGCCTGTTATTTCCTAAAAGGACGGAAGAGCGACTGGATACCTGTGATTCTGGCTGGAATAACCTTAGTCCTAGGCATAATAGCAGTGATATGGGGCTATCCTCGAAAGACAGAATGGTTGTTAGGCCAACTGACTTGGGTTGAAACTACGAGCAAGCTTTTCGGTTTCCTTATCGACCCTCTAAGCTCGCTCATGCTTATAGTAATCACAGTTATCGGCCTCCTGGTAGTGGTCTATTCCACTGAATATCTGAGCCCTAGGAACAAAGACCACGCTTTTACCAAGCCTGTGGGGAATTATTACTTCTGGATGCTTTTGTTCATCGGCTCCATGGTGGGGCTCGTTATCTCACCCAGTTTCCTTCAATTGTTCATCTTCTGGGAGATGACCACCATCTGCTCCTGGGCGCTGATTTCCTATACCAAGGAAAAGGAAGCTTTATTCGGTGGCTTCAAAGCCTTGCTCATAACCCATCTCGGCGGATTAGCTCTTCTCATCGCTATTACCATCATTTTTGTGCAGACTGGCTCCCTGGCTTTCAATAGTCTAGATAGCCTGACCTCTGGGATGAGGTTCGCTGTCTTCATTTTGATCGTTGTTGCCGCCTGGGCAAAGGCGGCTCAAATCCCATTCTTTACTTGGCTACCTGATGCGATGGTAGCACCAACACCGGTTAGCGCTTACCTTCACGCTGCCGCCATGGTCAAGGCGGGTGTCTACTTGGTTGCTAGGGTAGCACTAGCCAATGCTACCATTTCTTACAATGCTGGACTGATAGTAGGCATTATGGCGGTTATCACCATGATTGTGGCTGTGATCATGTACTTCCTTCAGGATGACCTGAAGCGGCTACTCGCTTTTTCCACCATCGGCCATCTGAGCTACGTACTCTTTGGCGTTTCCTTAGGCATCATGGGGTCCACCACTGGATTCCAAGGGGGGATCTTGCACATTATTAATCATGGCTCCGCTAAGGGGCTACTATTTTTGACCGTAGGAGCTATAGCTTATGCCACAGGTTCAAGGAGCATCAAGGAGCTAAGTGGGCTGGGCAGAAGGATGCCACTTGTTTCTGTAGCTTTTATCATTGGGTTTCTCGCCGTAACGGGGATTCCACCTTTTTCCTGCTTCTGGAGCAAGTTCATGATATTTACCGGAGCTTTTGAGCTTGGTGGTGTTGTTGCCCCCGCCCTTGGCGTTCTGGCTATTCTGGAAAGCGTCGCCGCCTTTGCCTGGTATCTATTTGTGGCGCACAGAGTTTTCTTCGGCGCAGTCTCCGAAAAGGCAGCCGTGGCGACAAAAGATCCCTCACTGGTTATTACGTTGCCTCTCATCATTTTGATGGCACTGTGCTTTCTGGCACCCGTCATTGGGTGGCCTTTCGTACAATACTTGAGTGTAGGAGGGGGGAGTTAAAGGCATGATGCCACTTTGGATATTCCTCATCTCTCTGGCACTACTTGCAGTAGGAGCTGGAATAACAGCTATCACCTACAAGCTGCGTAACATCTGTAGTTGGATAGCCTTCGCTACTGTCTCCACCTCTAGCATAGGCATCATCTATACTGCTGTTGAAATATTCGTCCATGGCCCAATAGTAACCATGGACCCCCTTCTTCGTATTCCTGGGCTCGGTGCTAGTCTAATGATATCCATGGATGCCCTCAGTGCACTATTCCTAGTGATCATCGCTGTAGTCTGCGTTTGCTCCACGCTGTATTCCATACGCTATATGTCGCACTATAGAGAAGAGTCTCTGCTTCGATATTACCCCTTCCTGCTGCTATTTGCCCTAGGCATGATAGGTGTGGTCTGTGTCTCCGATATGCTCTTCTTCTTCGTCTTTTGGGAAATCATGACCCTGACCTCCTACATCTTGGTAGTCTACGAGCGAGGCAAAGAAACGAATCTCAGAGCTGGCTTTCTGTACTTCCTAATGACTCATGTCGGGTTGGTTTGTATGTTCGCCGCCACCTTCCTGCTTTACGCTCGTGTCGGCTCCTTTAGCTTTCAGGCGTTGGGAGACGCTATGGGCATGCTGGCAACCCAAAATACCGGCCTACTGCATTTGGTTTTGGCCCTGTTCTTCATTGGCTTTGCCACCAAAGCGGCAGCAATACCTTTTGGGTTGTGGCTACCGGAGGCTCACCCAGTAGCTCCCTCCAGTGTTAGCGCTATACTCTCCGGGGTAATGATCAAGTTGGGAGTCTATGCTATCCTCAGGGTCTTTGTTATGATGCTGCCTTCGTCTCATTTTTGGTATACGTGGGGTGAGATTATCGCCATTTTCGGCGTCGTCTCTTTGGTCATCGGTAGCCTGGCTGCTTTGGCCCAAGATGATAGCAAGAGACTTATAGCTTTTTCCAGCATAGGTCAAACTGGCTATATATTATTGGCGGTAGGCATTGGAATAACCTTCCTACGAGTGTCACCTGCATTAGCAACGGTTGCCTTCCTGGCAGCACTTTATCATCTGACAAATGATGCCGCCTTTAAGGCCCTGCTGTTTCTCAATGCTGGCGCTACCATCTACCGAACTGGAACCCGCGACTTGAATAAGATGGGCGGGTTAGGAACCTTAATGCCCATAACTGCTACCACCGGGCTTGTAGCCTGCCTATCGGTAGCGGGTATACCCCCATTCTCCGGCTTTAGCAGCAAGTGGCTTATCTTTCAGTCCTCCCTAATAGGTGGCATCGACATGCCCCTGTATCTCTTCTTTGGGGTGATAGCGCTTTTCATTAGCGTAGTTACCCTAGCCTATGCGCTGAAGTACATGAATGCCAGCTTTCTAGGCAAGTCCCATAGCGAGGTGAACCGATCTTTGATTACTGAAGTACCTGTCACCATGAAGATTCCCCAGATCATTCTAGCTGTCATCTGTTTCGGCCTGGGAGTATTGCCTATCATGGTACTGAAGTTGCTTTATCCCGCATTCAAATGCCTGCTGCCCGCTGGTTACCTACCTGACTTCACTTCCCTCTTCGGCACTGGGTTAGCCGGTGTCAATCTGAGTTTTGGTGGCAGTATCAGCGGGATGTGGAACCCTTTATGGCTGCTAATAGGCACGGGGTTTTGTTTTTGTCTTGGCTACTGCGTTTTCAAGTTTGCCAGTGCCGGAGGCTCACGAGTGCGCGTGGCTGAGACATGGTACGGGGGCAGAGAGCATGCCCCGGGAGAAGTGCAATATGCGTCAAGCAGCTTCTACATGGCATTTAAACAATATTTTGCCCTCCGAGTCAAAGGCATCAACTTTGAAGGTCTTTATCCCAAGAGTGTTCCTCTGCCTAGAATGACGATGCCTCAGCCGCTTAGAGCGGTGCTTGACATAGACCGCTGGCTATATTATCCCTTTGCCGCCGGATTCTTGAAACTTAGCCGATGGTTCAGCAGAGTACATGTGGGTATACCGCAAATTTATATATTATGGGTAATCATAGGAGTAATCGTGGCCATTATTGTCCTATTCGCATTGCCGGCAGGGTGAGGACATGACTTTTGCAATAGGTATCGGCTTATTGAACCTGTTTATTGTTCTGGGCCTTTCGCCTCTATTTGAAGGAGTGGCCAGGAAGCTTCGGGCTATGGTACATTCCCGCATCGGTCCACCTTTGATTCAGCCCTATTATGACCTGTTGAAACTATTAGGAAAGGAGGATATCCAGTCTTCCAGCAATTACCTAGCCAGGTTGGCCCCTTGGGTTTGCTTCACTGCCGTAGCCACTGCGGCACTGTTTGTGCCACTAGGCACGGGCCAAGCTCCCTTCGGTGCTTTCGGAGATGCCATAGTATTTGTCTACATAATGGCCCTGGCGGCGGCAGCACTGATGTTGACGGCTGCCGTTTCTGAGAACCCCTTTGCTTCAGTCGGTGTTTCACGAGAAATGATGTTACAACTGACGGTGGAACCGGTTTTAGTCGTAGCCTTCGTCGTCGCCGCCATAAACGCCCACTCCTTTGGGATGGGTGATATGGTCACTTGGTATCGCTTCCACGGACTCTCAATTTCGATGAGCATCGTCACTATCGTCCTTTTTCTAGCGCTCCAAGCTCAGGTAGGCAAACTCCCCTTCGACATAGCTGAGGCTGAATCAGAGATAGCGGGCGGGCTGTTCATCGAACAGAGTGGTCCTAAATACGCCCTCCTTAGGTGGGCAATGATGGCGAAGCAAATAATATTCGCCTCCATTTTTGCGCAAGTTTTCATTCCCTGGCCTAAGACGGGAAATCTCGCTTGGGACATTCTAATTCATCTGGCAAAGGTTTTAGGGCTGGTAATAGTAATCGGTCTCATTGATGCAGTGAACCCCAGGCTCAGGATTGATCAAGCGATAAAGTATTACCTCACCTTGGTCTTCTTCTCGCTCGGAGGTATCGCCTTTGCCATTATCGGTGCTTAGGAGGATCATGGATGGCTACAGATTTGGCCAGCGGTAACCTAATAATTACCTTATATCTTCTGCATTTTGTATTTTCGCTGTTTACGGCGGAACTACGCAATCTAAGGTTGTCTATCGCTGCGCTCGTTATACAGTCGCTAACATTAGCCGGTATATTAGCCACCTACGCCAGCATAAGTGGTAATCCGACGTTATATTGGTGGAGTCTCACCGCTCTGATAACCAAGGTAATACTCATTCCCTATTTGTTATGGCTTTATGTTCGACAACTACCAACGGCGGAGACACGCCCGTGGCTAAGTACAGGCCTCTCTGTGGCAGTGATGCTCATTCTGGCGGTGGTTTTCTATAGTTTCTTGCATACCAATGTGGAGTTCATCGCTCCGACTTTACAGGCATCCATGGAACCAGCCAGATCAAACTTAGCGCTGTCGCTAACCATTTGTACTCTGGGTCTATGGGTGCTTGTAGTAAGGAAGGACGCAGTTAAAGCGGTCATAGGGCTGGTCTTATTGGAAAATGGTGTTCACCTTTCCCTAGTGACGCTCGCACCCACCCTACCTGAGACCACGATATTGGGGATAGTCAGCAATGTTATAATCACCGTCTGGCTGCTTCTGTATCTTGCGGGCAGGATTTACCAGACTTTTGGGACAACCGATACATCGATTCTGTCGGAATTAAGGCACTAACGGAAGATTATGGGAAATCTAATAGAAGTAACATCTACATTGCCGATACTGGTATTTGTTGTGCCGGTTGGCTTCGCTGCGCTTATCTTCGCCCTCGGACGGGTGCACACGATATTTCGCGAATGGTTAGCCCTGCTTGGCCTGGTGATCACCCTTGCTATCTCACTAGCTATCGCTGGGCAGACGCTGGATGGCAAGCTGCTCTTTGCATGGAACCGTAATCTCTATGCTGATGGCTTAAGCGCACTAATGGAAGTGCTCGGCTCTGGGATAGGGATTATCATTGTCATCTACTCTATAAGGTATTTAACGCATCACCAGATTGGCATGCCCCTTAACAAGTGGCGGCATACCTACTTCTACGGACTGTTAGTGCTGTTCATTGGCACGTTGAATTGGGTCTGCATCTCGAATAGCTTAATTTTCATGTGGGTCTCCATGGAAGCCACAACACTGTCTGCAGCCTTCTTAGTTACCTTCTACTGGCAAAGACAATCAATTGAGGCAGGCTACAAATACTTGCTGTTGGTGAGCGTGGGGGTGACTCTAGCTCTCCTAGGTTGCGTCCTCATTTACGCAGCGGCAATACCACTTTTGCCCAGTGAGAACGTGTTGTTTCTCACAGAACTCGGTAAGGTCGCCAAATTAATGCCGGAAAGCGTAGTCCTGATAGCTTGTGCTATGTTTGTGGCTGGTTTCGGCACCAAGGCAGGTCTCATCCCCTTTCATGCTTGGCTCCCCGATGCCCATGCTGAGGCACCAGTTCCTGTCAGTGCCTTGCTCTCGGGTGTAGTGATTACGATCGGCGCATATGCCCTTGCCCGGACGGTAACTATATTTGCGCCGTACTATCCGGCCGTGGTCTTGTTTATAGCCATTTTAGCCTCCATCAGCATGGTGATAGGAATAGTTATGGCACTAGTTCAAGACGACCTGAAAAGGCTCCTCGCCTACTCCAGCATTAGCCAGATTGCTTATGTGATTGAAGGACTGGGATTAGGTACCTACCTGGGAATATATGGCGGATTATTTCACTTGGTAAACCACACCCTTGTCAAATCCCTGCTCTTTCTCTGTGCTGGAGCATTGATGTATGCTACCGGCAGTCGTAAGATAAGCGAATTGGGAGTGGCATTCAAAAAGATGCCGGTCACTGCCTTTTGCTTCTTCGTTGGTGCCCTGGCCATTGGTGGCCTGCCGCCATTCAATTGCTTCATGAGTAAGCTAACTCTTTTCATTGCTCTTACCGAGAGAGAACTTCTGTGGGCAGCAATCATAGGTGCAGGTACAGGAATGGTCACTGTAGCGTGCTTCATTTGGGTTACCTATAGGATATTCTGGACGAAGCCAGTCGCTGTGACTAATCCGCAGATAACAGGGAAAGAGGTGCCCTTTCCCATGCAGGTCAGCATGCTAGTACTGGCCGCAGGTTGCATACTGCTCGGAGTTTTTCCTAACCTACTCTATCCCATGTTGAATGCCGCTACCACATCAATATTGGGGATCTTGAGTGCAGGTGGTTAGCTATGTCGAAAAGAATACTAATTCTATTACTATTAGTCTTCGTTAACCTCTTGGTAACGGTGCCGGGGTGTATCGCACCAGCCCCACCGAGACTGGGAAAACAGGTAGTCACAATCTCAGTCCAGCCAGTGTATCCTCTTCATGTTATATCCCAGAAATACTCTCCTCTCATCGCGTATCTTTCCCGTGAAACGGGATACAGTGTACGCCTAATCTCGGCAATAAGTTACGATAGTTATTTTGCCATACTATCGGCCAATCAGGTTCAGATTGGTATTCAGGAGCCTACTGCTTATATCACTCTGGTTAAAACGAGGCGTGCCTACCCATTGGCCAAGATGTTGGATCCAGGTGGGAATGCATGGCACAGGGCTGTAATCTTTTCACTTCAAGGCAGTGGCATAGACGCACCCAACGACCTAAAGGGTAAGACAGTCGCAGCCACCTCCCGCAGGTCAGCTTCAGGATTCTTAGCCCAAGCCCTTATTTGTAGACAAAGCGGTATTGATGTGAACAAAGACATTGACTTCTTGTTCGTAAACACCCAGAATGCCGTTATTGACGCAGTTTATCAAGGTAAAGCAGATGCTGGATTTATTCCAGAGGACGGCTTCCCTCCTGCCGGCGCGGTAACAGACTTCACTAGTGTCAAAATCGTTGCCTATACAGAATACTTACCTGCTTGGTGTGTAGCTGCATTTGACGATACTCCTCCAGAGGTGGCCACTGCGATAGACACGGCGCTATTGAGTCTGGACAGGGAAAAACCGGAGCATCGGGAGATATTGGAAGCTATAGGCATAAGCGGTTTTCAGAAGGCACTTGATTCCGATTATGATATAGTGCGGGAACTAATGAGTTACATGAATTTCCCCTACTAATTGAGGTTATGACATGAGTAAATCTCTCATCCAGAAGATAACGGGAAAGGCTTTCACCAAAGCGCTTTGGGTTTATCATGTAAACACTGGCGCTTGCAATGGCTGCGATATCGAAGTAATCGATGTCTTGACTCCATACTACGATGTGGAAAGGTTCGGCATCAAGTTGGTAGGGTCACCAAGGCATGCCGATGTCCTTCTAGTAACTGGACCAGTAACAAGGCAGGTTGTTGATAGTTTAAAACGAGTCTATGAGGCTACACCAAGCCCCAAACTTGTATTTGCCATCGGCTCCTGCGCTGTTGATGGAAATATCTGGCATGATAGCTACAACGTAGTTGGTGGAATAGATAAGGTTATTCCTGTGAACTTCTATGTTCCAGGCTGTCCACCTCGACCTGAAGCCATCGTGTACGGCGTGGCCGTGGCTTTAGGTCTAGCACCAAAGAAAGTTCAGCCGATTAAGCTAGTCGAGAAGAAATCGAAATAACCTTTACTCCGGCCCGAGAGTAACAGATGCTAGAATCGCTGTCAAACAGACTGAAGGGCAAGGTGATGATCCTAGGAGTTGGGAATCCACTTCGTGGAGATGATGGAGCCGGCCCATACTTAATAGAACAACTAAAGGGACACACTGATGCTATCTTGCTCAACTGCGAAGAAGTTCCAGAGAACTTTCTGGGCAAGATCGCTGAAAATCGGCCCGATAGCATCCTTATCATCGACGCCATCGATTTAGGGATGAGCCCCGGAGCAGCGGCTATACTAGAAGAAGACAAGCTTGGGGATATAGGTTGGTCAACGCACCATGCCTCTCTTCGGTTATTCATAGATTACGTGAAGGCAGACACCAAAGCTGATGTGCTCATTCTAGGAATTCAACCGAGCTCCACGGAGTTTGGTGCCGAAATAAGCGTCGAGGTTAAAGAAACCCTTGGCCTGCTACAGCGCATTATACCTAAAGCTCTTGCCCTTCGGATGGCTCCAAGTTTCTAAAGCAAGGCAGCGCTCTACATCCCCTTAGAGTCCCTGTTAAACATCCGTCCATTTCCTTCCTCTTTATCATGGTTGCATCACAAGCAGCATTAAGCTACAATCTTGCGGGAAAAACAATACCTAGGTAGTGAAACTAATGTCCAGCCTAGAGGTTCTGTCTATCATACACCTCGGCCCAGCTTCGGTTATTGAAGCCACGGCCGCTGGAAATACAGAGTTATTTCGAAGACAAGTACCTTGGTGGACACTGAATGATAGAGGGGCACAAAGTCGTACTGATACCAGCCCTTCAGGCAGTACTTGAATAAAGCAGATAAATTGGTCTAACTTCGGGGGCAGTTATGTATAAGATTGTGGTTAAAGAGAAGCTCTGTCCTGTAGTTGACTTTATAAAAATCGAGGCGCCAGAAGTAGCCAAAAAGGCTAAGGCAGGACAATTTGTTGTCGTTCGTGTTGATGAAGTCGGCGAACGCATTCCACTTACATTAGCCGACTGGGACGACAGAGAGGGCACTGTCAGCCTTGTAGCCATGCAAGTGGGCACTACCACTTATAAACTAGCCTGTCTTAATGCTGGCGACAATATATTGGATTTGATTGGCCCTCTGGGCTTACCCTCAGAAATAGAGAGTTTTGGCACCGTGGTCTGTGTTGGCGGCGGTGTGGGTGTAGCGCCGGTATATCCGATTGCCAGGGCCTTGAAGCAAGCCGGGAACAAGGTTATTACCATAATGGGGGCTCGAAGCAAAGACTTGCTCTTCTGGGAAGAACGCCTAAGTAGCGTCAGCGATGAATTGATAGTTACCACCGATGATGGAACGTACGCCCGCAAAGGTGTGGTAACCGAGCCTTTGAAGGAGGTGCTGGAAAGAGACAAGCAAATCAGCCGTGTCATCGCCATCGGCCCAGCCATAATGATGAAATTCTGCTCTTTAACTACGAAGCCTTTTGGAGTCACCACTATTGTCAGCCTCAATTCAATTATGGTCGATGGCACCGGCATGTGTGGCTGCTGCCGTGTTTCTATAGGAGGTGCAACTAAGTTCGTCTGCGTTAACGGCCCCGAATTCGATGGGCACCAGGTTGACTGGGAACTTCTGTTTGCCCGCCAGCGGATTTACTGCGATGAAGAAAGACGCTCACTGGAACTGTGGAAAGCCCACCACTGTAAAGATGCTTGAGGTGCTAATGTTTAGAAACCCTGCCTGTTGCCATTCCGAGCCCCATTTTCTTGTCATCCTGAGCGAAGCGAAGGATCTTACTACACCCCCCACCAAGATCGCCACGTCGCTAGCGCTCCTCGCAATGACAGTATAGGAAAGAATGACAGAAGAAGAAATGCTTAAAATCGGAGAGTAAAGGTGGCGGAAAAAGCCAAACCAAAGCTCGATTTAAAAAGAGTGGCCATGCCCCGCCAAGACCCGAAGGTCAGGGCAAGAAACTTCAATGAGGTGGCGCTGGGCTACACCCATGAGATGGCACTTAAAGAAGCCACCCGTTGTATTCAATGCCCCAAGCGCCCATGTATCGATGGCTGCCCGGTAAATGTGGATATCCCTGAATTCATCAAGGCAGTGCGAGACAATGACATGCCTGAGTCGGTGAGAATAATGAAGGGCAAAAATGCCTTGCCGGGCATCTGTGGCCGAGTTTGCCCACAGGAGACGCAGTGTGAGCAAGTGTGTACCTTAGCCAAGAAGGGCGCCCCAATAGCCATCGGCCGACTGGAACGATATGTAGCTGACTGGGAACGGGAACATAGCTCCGAGCTGGCTTCATCTCCCAACCTGCCACCACCAACCGGCAAGAAAGTAGCTATAATCGGCTCAGGGCCTGCCGGATTGACCTGTGCCGCCGATTTAGCCAAGTTCGGACATGAGGTGACTATCTTTGAGGCGCTACATGTTGCCGGTGGCGTATTGATGTACGGCATTCCAGAGTTCAGGCTGCCCAAGGCTATTGTCCAGGGCGAGGTGGATTATGTCAAGTCTCTAGGGGTGGAAATCAGGCTTGACTCGGTGATGGGCAAACTGGCCACCGTGGATGAGTTGTTGGATGACGGCTATGAAGCTATTTTCCTGGGCACGGGTGCCGGGCTGCCCATGTTCCTCGACATACCCGGTGAGAACCTCAACGGCGTCTATTCAGCCAACGAATTCCTCACCCGTGTAAACCTGATGAAAGCCTATCTCTTCCCCGAGTACGATACCCCAATAAAGATAGGAAAGAAAGTAGCCGTTGTCGGCGGTGGCAATGTGGCTATGGACTCTGCCCGCTGTGCTTTGAGGCTTGGTGCCGATGAAGTTTACATCGTCTACCGTCGGTCCCGAGTTGAGATGCCAGCGCGGCATGAGGAGGTTGAGAACGCCGAAGAGGAAGGGATTATCTTCAAACTCCTCACCAATCCAAAGCAGTTTATAGGTAATGACCAGGGCTGGGTGACCGCCATGGAGTGCTACGAGATGGAACTTGGCGAGCCTGATGCCAGCGGTAGACGCCGCCCCATTGTCAAGGAAGGCAGCGAGTTCACCATCGAGGTTGATGTCGCCGTTGTGGCGTTGGGGACTACTCCCAACCCTCTGATCCCATCAACCACGAGAGGACTGGAAACAAGAAGAAATGGCACTGTGGTGGCTGATGAGGAAAGCGGCAAGACGGTAAAGGACAGGGTATGGGCAGGTGGCGATGTTGTCACCGGCGCTGCCACGGTCATCAGCGCCATGGGTGCTGGCAAGCGCGCCGCCGCCTCTATAGACGCCCATCTCAAGGAAACCTAATGCCCCAGATGAATCCCCAGCCCAAAGTATCAAATCCTAAGCTCCAAATACTAAACAAATACAAAGCACAAATATCTAAATCCCAAACTTTCGCCTTGTCTCACTGCGAAGAACGACAGCGACGTGGCAATCCCATAAAAGTCCGCTTCGGACCGGGCAAAATATAAAAGTTAAATATAAAAATGCAAAATGACAAGTCAAAATTCAAAGAGGAATTCAAAGGGCAAGTTTACGAGTTTGCACTGGACGTTATCAGATTTGCTGAGCAATTGTCTGAAGGACAGATTTCAACTATTCTGGCTCTAAAGAGCCGGGGTTAACATTTTGCATTTTCATCTGTCATTTTGATTTTTGACCTGGCAATAATGGAGAGACAGAAGCAGGGACAGGTCTAAAGGGCCTGGATTCTTCGCTTTGAGATTGCTACGCTCCGCTCGCAATGACAAAGGCCGCCTTCGGATCTTGGGCGAGGCTAAAGCCTCGCAGCTACATGCCCCTAAAAATTCCAAGTCCCAAGCTCCAAATTCTAAACAAATTCAAAATACAAAAGTCAAAGCCAAAATTTTCATAGGGTGAAAGTGATTTTTCACACAAAACTTGACAAGTTTGAAAAAGATGGTAAAATATATGGTTAACTGAATAGAGCAAAGGCTGGGAACAGGACTAGTAAGCTTTTAAGCGAGGCTACAGAGAGTCAGGTGGGTGAAAGCTGACGCCAGCGCAAAGGCTGAATGGACCTGGGAGCTGCAAACCGAAAGGTTGGCTTAATAACTCGAGTAGGCTTTGACGCAGAGGGTAGCGTTATCAGAACCCAGGGTATCGCTCTAGCAGATAGGGCCGTACCTGAATGAGATGGTCGCCAAGACCAACAAGGGTGGCACCGCGAAGCTAAGCCTCTCGCCCCTTAGGTGAGAGGCTTTCTGTTTTTAGGTAGCTTTTGAAGGAGGTTATGAGATGTCAATAAC
>Ga0315285_10005298_pt1 | contig 13323 bp, 11 predicted proteins | sample YL17G09_36_MG_FD_203698 | JGI IMG/M metagenome (GOLD analysis project Ga0315285, IMG submission 203698) | Sediment microbial communities from Yellowstone Lake, YNP, Wyoming, USA - YL17G09_36 | ecosystem: Environmental > Aquatic > Freshwater > Lake > Sediment | place: USA: Wyoming | collected... | reverse complement strand
CGCAAAATAGCGGTTGATTACCATGCAACGCAGATTAACACCGATGTCGTTCGAAAGGAGGCTGCTGGTATTGATCAATTTGAACAACATCATGATCAATTCAACACCGGTCTCTATGATCCAAAAAAAATCGATGATACATACGAACGAGTTATGGGGCGTGCATCAACTTTCTTAAAAAAAGGAGAAAACGTTGTCCTCGATGCGACGTTCCAGAAGAAAAAATATCGGGAGATGGCGCATCATATTGCCGTAAAACATCATGCTACCTTGGTGAGGGTTCAGTGTGTCTGTCCTGATATTGTGGTCAAGAAACGTTTAGAGGATCGTTTGAAGAAGAAATCTGTTTCTGATGGACGCTGGGAGATTTATCTAGAGCAAAAAACAACGTTTGAACCATTTACTTCAGAGGAGGACTGCCAAACGATGGATACCTCTGATGAATCATATGAGTATCGGATGGGCTTCTTTCGACTACTTCTTTCTCATGTTGGTGAGGTGATTTAATGGAGATTTCAGGCTATTTGATTGATATTGAAAACGCTGCAATAACCATGAAACAACAAGGATACAAAACAATCGCTGTTCAGGTCCCAGAGGGACTGAAACGTAGTATTTTTCCTTTGGTTGAATTTTTAAAGAAAGAAACCGGGGCGACGGTTCTTGTGTCCGCGGACGCGTGTTTTGGCGCCTGTGATGTCGTGAATTACGAGCTAAAGAACATGGACGTGGATTGTGTTGTTCATCTAGGACATACTGCGATATCCGATGTAGAAAATTTTTGGATTCCAACTATTTTTGTGAACGCGCAATCAACATTGGATGTTTCCAAGGTTGTTGAAAAAGCAATTCCTTCGTTAGTAGGAAAAAAAATTGGGCTTGTCACCACCGCGCAACACCTTCATACACTTGAGAAGGCTGAAACGATCTTACGGAAACACAACCTTGAGCCATTCATTGCTGAGGGTGATGAACGAATATCAACAAAGGGCCAGATTCTGGGATGCAATTTTTCTGTTGGAACGAAGATAGCTGAGAATGTTGATTGCTTTTTATTTATTGGGAGCGGAACGTTTCACCCGGTTGGTCTCTTGATGAGTGCAAGAAAACCGGTGATTGCCGCTGATCCGTATACCAATGCCGTGAAAAAACAAGAAATCGAGGATATGAAAAATAATATGTTGCGACAGCGGTACGGCGCGATTGTTGCGTGTCGGAGTGCACGGCGGTTCGGTATTCTTATTGGAGTCAAGCGTGGTCAACAGCGCATTAAACTTGCTCGTGAGATACAACAGATGCTTGATTCTGCAGGTAAACTCTCCTTGTTGATTACGTTAGATGAATTTTCCCCGGTGTCTCTGCAAGGGTTTGATATTGATTGTTATGTGTCGACCGCGTGCCCACGGATAGCGATTGATGACTATCTGCAGTATAAGAAGCCGATGATTACCCCTGTGGAACTGGAGATTGTTCTTGGGAGACGCGAGTGGGAGACCTATGTTTTTGATGAGATTCTTGAGTAGGTCTGCAAAGCCTTTTTATGCCCGAGTTTCCTCATGGTTCATATCATGAATATGTTATCTCTAGGGTGTCAGCCTTTAGATGTCCTGCTAGGAGGCGGCCTTGAAAGCGGAATCATTACCCGAGTCTATGGTGAGGCTGGTACTGGAAAAACAAATCTGTGTCTGCAGGCTGCTCGTGAGTGTGTTTTATCGGGGAAGAAAGTTGCGTACATTGACACAGAGGGTGTTTCGGTTGAGCGGATACGACAGATCTGCGTGGACTGCGATTATAAGAAAATCCTCCGTGATATCCTGTTTTTTACCCCAATATCGTTTGAATCTCAAGAACAGATGATTTGCGATGCGATTGCGACGAAAGGAGTAGGTCTTATCATTGTTGATACGATTACGATGTTTTATCGGTTGAATCTCGAGGATGATCGGGAAGGCGGGATTCGTTCGTTTACCAGGCAGGTGACGAACCTGCAGGTTGCTGCGCGAGAAAAGGATTTGTTTGTCATTATTACTGAGCAAGTGTATATTGATAAAGCTGGTGAGGTCAAACCGTTTACGAACCGTGATGCTGAGCATATGACGAAAACCATTCTACGGCTTGATCGAAAAGGAATCGGGGAGCGAGAAGCAACGATTATCAAACATCGGTCACAGCCAGAAGGAAAAAAAACGTGTTTTCGAATTAGTACGGTTGGGTTGGAATAAGAGAAAAAAGGATAAAAAAAAGTTTAAGGTCCGGGTACTTCCGGTCCGATATTTAAGAAACCTGCTGGGTTATTTTGATTTGCATATTCAGTTGCAATCCATGCTGCGCTTAAGGGTGTGTTAGTAATTTTGATTTCATCAAGTAGTCCATCCCATAGATTATAACTGCCGCCCTGGATAAGACAACCAACCGTTGAGGCATCTGTATTTTGATCATTAAACCAGATTCCATTCGGATTCTGACCATCCTGCCAGATTAAACTCACTTCAGCTCCATCGAAAAAGAACCGGTTTTCAGATCCCGTGGAAATCCAGGAGATTAAATGCCAGATGCCATCGTTCATTCCAACTTCTTTTTGTCCTTGGAAGTTTGAATTTGTACCGTAGACATCTCGTGCATACATCAATTTTCCATTTTCTCGTTTCCCTAGCCAAATGTATGGTTTTGGTGATGATGTTACTCCTTCACCCCAAACCGCCATTGGTCCATCCCCTGAAGTTTGTATCCATGCGGAACACGTACCTTCGTTCATAGCATAGGTAAAATCGGTAAAGGAAATATAATCATCATCACCGTCAAATAAATAACAAGAACCAATCTTCCCTTCAACAAGATTTGATGTTGTCATGCCACCATGAGGAACTCCATTATTGCTATTCCCTGTGTTATCCTGAACCATTCCGGTCGGTGCCTTGGAGAGGTGATACACTGCTTCGAATCCGTTCCAGACTTTCTCTGGATACGCCATGTAGAGAGATGATGGATTACCATAATACATGAATATCACGGTATCAGTAGTTGAAGAAAGCAATGGTATTTTAACCCAGGTTACGAGCTTTCCTGTAGATTGATTAAATAGGTCGATATCATGGTAAAGTTTCGAGGCAACACCGATATTGTTCATAAAGAGGATGTCACCGCCATCAGCACGTGCTTTCATTAAATCTGCATCGATTGTACTGATAAGTATTGGGAAATTATTTTGATCACTTGTCAGTTGTGTATGATCAATTGTGATTTGTTTTCTGTACTGCCAGCCGAAGTCAAAAGGATCAAATTGGAAGGGATACCCGGTTTCGAAGCTGAAGACCTTGCGCGTCCAATGTGTTCCATCGGTGACGTTCACAAACCAGCGATATGCAGCGCCATATGTTAGACCACTCACCGGAACCGTATAGGTCCCATCATGAACACCAACTTCATGTTTGGAACCAATGTTTGGTGATGTTTCCACGCTATACTCCATCGCATCATCCTGATAATCTTTCAGGGTGAACTGCAGTTGTGGGATATCCATCGGCACGTCCTTTTCCCCGTTTGCAGGTGATGGATTGGTAATAACTGGTGCGACTGGTTCTGTGATAAATGTTAAGGTTTTTTCTATGGTGTCTTCTCCATCGGTCACCTGGATATGCCAGGTGTACTGGGTGAGGCTTTCCAAACCGCTGATGGGAATCGAGTATGTTCCATCTGATTTTAAACCCGCACTCCCTGATCCGATGTCAGGTTCAGTGGTCACATTGTAACTCATGAGGTCACCATCTGCATCTTTAATTTCAAAGCGTAATTTGTTAGTAGACAGGGGAACCATTTGTTGTCCGTCTACAGGATCGGTCTGGGTAATTTCCGGCGGGGTGTTCGGAGGATAATATTCAATATAATCTGCGGTGACTGATGTATAGAGCGCATACCCAATCAACCCGTAGGTATTCATAATCGGAGGAAGGGAAAATGTCAGTCCAATGCCCCAGAATCCAAGAGCTATTCCTTTTTGTTGGTTGTAGGCAATAAAACCGGTACCTGACCGAAGACCCCCGCAAGAAGTAAATCCCTCTTTAACATTCCAAATAACCAGTACCCGTGGAATGGGAGTAAGTAGGATAGGGATAAACCGAGGGAGAAGAATAATTGGAAACACGGTTCCAGATCCTTCTGATAAAAATGTGCACATCCATTCAGAGGCTTTATTTTGAAACGGAGCTATATTTTTTGATAGGTGAAGAGGGATCGTTCTAGGGGTTTGTAAGAGAGACATCAGTTCATCTTTTGATATGTCTTTCGGAAGAGCGTTTTTTTCATCTAAAAGACCAAGTAACTCTTGTTGCAACCGCTTTGTTTTTTCGCTAAATGGATTGTCGGTCATTTCATGTTTTAGTTCTTCAAACAGTGAATAGAGTTCTATCACATCTTGATTGGGCAGAATGATATCATGTTTTTCCATCCCTGTTTTACCAAAAACATTTAGAGAAAACACCGAGGTTTTCTCAGTTGTCGGAATAAAAAGTGCATCAACACTTTTTTGTTGAACAGAGTCACTAGAACGCCCCAGAAGACCGGGAGCAATGTTTGTTGATAGCAGCACCATAACAAGTCCGAAGACTAATCCGGTTTTGATTAAGGTTCCTTTCATCTCTTTCCCCAAGCTACATTAATCACACTCTGTATATTAATCTTTTGTATATAATATTTTTATATCCAATACGTTGAAACAAAAATCAAAACAGAGAACTAAAACTATTTAACAACGATGATGATTTGAACAACTCGTATACGCCAATATCGGTAAAAAGAAGAGAATGTCTCTTCCTTTTCCTATATTATCCCATCAAGGACGTTTCTTTGGAACTCGTCTTCAAGACGAACTTTGGGGCCATGTCACAGATAAATGTTATGGCCTACACCCAGCACTTACGTCTTCAAAAATTTCTAAAATTTTTCGTTCATCAGGAGTGATAAAGAGGCTTATGCTTTTCATCTAGCAATTAATTATTTTATGGTCCTGGTTCTTCAGGCCCAATTAACAGGAAACCTGTTGGGTCATTTTGGTTCATGTACTCAGTTGAAATCCAATTTGCTGATTTTGCGATATTTGATACTCTAATTTCATCTAATGTACCATGGAAATAATAACTTCCACCACCAATATTTGACCTACCCACCATAAAATTATAGTCACCAGCTGCTTCTGTGCCATCTTTTGTGTTATCCATTGCAACGTATGAACCATCTCTATAAGCCTTCAAATCGGTTCCATCGTATACCGCAGTATAGTAATGCAGGTTGCTATCAGGAATATCAATACCAATAGTTAAAAAATGACCAGCTGTCACGGTATTTCCAATTTCAAAGTTCATGTCTGGCCACGTCCCACCTATAGCACTACAAAAACCTTTGTCATTACTGCCACCATTTAGAGCATTGCCCAATAAACCAGCAAATCCACCACTTGGTGCTGTCATCGTTGTATTAGCCCAAAACGACCAAGACTTTACTCCAGTTCCAATAATCGTTGAACTGAATTGAATGTAGTCATTTGAACCATCGAATGTTTGCCCCTTACCTATCTGAGCCGTTGCTGCAATTGGTTCGTTTGCTGCTTTTTTCGTCCCTGTGTAACCATTGATGGTACTATCTGAAATAGTTGTTTGGGTTGCGTCGTTCATATGCCAGACTGCTTGATAGTGGGAATCCCATGTTTTTTCAGGATACTCTTGATTGATGCAACTCGGATTTCCGTAGTACATGTAGAACACTGTATCATCATTTGAGGAAAGATAAGAGATATTCACCCATGTCACAAGTGTACCGGATGATGCGTCGTATGATTCAAGATCATAGAACAGTCGAGTTGATTCTCCAATATCATTCATAAAAAGAATATCGCCTCCGTCCGCCTGAGCTTTCTGGGAAAGATCAGCATCATGTGTACTCACAAGGACTGGAAAGTTCGTCAGATCATCAGCGACTTGTGTGTGGTCGATGGTAATCTGTTTTCGGTACTGCCAGCCAAACTCAAAAGGATCAAATTGGGAGGGATACCCTGTTTCAAAACTAAATATCTTTCGTGTCCAGTGTGTCCCATCTGTCACATTCACATACCAAAGATAGGTCGCTCCATATGTTAAACCGCTCACCGGAACCGTATAGGTTCCATCATGAACACCAACTTTATGATCAGAGCCGACGTTCGGTGATGTCTGCACGGTGTATTCCATCGCATCACCCTGATAATCTTTCAGGGTGAACTGTAGTTGTGGAAGGTCCATTGGGACGTCCCGTTCACCATCTGCTGGTATCGGATTTGATATGATGGGTGCGACAGGTTCTGTGGTAAATGTTAAGGTTTTTTCCGTAGTATCTTTCCCATCCGTCACCTGGATATGCCAGGTGTACTGGGTGAGGCTTTCCAAACCGCTGATGGGAATCGAGTAGGTTCCATCTGGTTTCAAGCCACCGCTCCCTGATCCGATGTCAGGTTCTGTGGTCACGTTGTAACTCATAAGTTCATTATCAAAATCTTTAATTTCAAAGCGTAATTCTTTAGTCGATATCGGAACCATTTGTTGTCCGTCAGCCGGATCAGTCTGAGTGATTTCCGGCGGGGTGTTCGGCGGCCAGAATTCAAATTCCTCAGCAGTGACTCTGGTAAATAATGCATATCCGAAGATCCCATACGACATGATCGGTGGGAGGAAAATGCTAAATCCGATACCCCAGAAACCAAGTGCGATACCTTGTTGTTGTCCACCTGCGAGAAAACCGGTGCGGGAAATCAAACCACCCACAGAGGTGATACCTGATGGTGTTGACCACCATACGAATGCTCGTGGGATAGGCATGAGAAGGAATGGTATTAACCGTGGGAGGATGATAATCGGAAACGCTGATCCTTCTCCAAATGTAGCGAAATTACAGAACCATTCTGAGGCTTTGTTTTGAAAAGGATGGATGTCGGTGCGGAGATGCATTGGTGGTATAACCGGGGGTTGTATAAGAGGGAGAAGTTGGTCTTTAGACATCCCTGTTGGGAGAGCATGGTTTTCTACGAGAAGATCAAAAAATTCTTGTTTTACGCGCTGGGTCTTATCACTATACGGATTGGATGTCATTTCTTTTTTTAATTCTTGATACTTTTCATAGATTCTCAAGGTATCTGAAGCAGAGAGTATCATCTCCTGTTTTTCTAAACCATTTTTTCCAATTACATACAACGTAAAAGATGAGGTTTTTTCAGTCGATGGAAGTGACGTTGCAGTAATATTTTGTTGTTGTGTCGATGTGTGTGTTTGTCCTATACTACTTGGGACAATGCTTGTTAAGAGCAGCATTATAATAATTCCAAAAATTAATCCGCTTTTAAATTTAATTCCTTTCATCTCTTTCCCCATATTACATAATTACATTGTATATATTAACTTTTTGTACATATTTTTTATATATCAAGAATATTGCAATAAAAATTTATAAGCAAGACTAAAACTATTTAACATAATTTATGTTGTAATGAACTAGTATGGATGAACACGAGGAAATCAGCTATAAAACACTCCGCAGACTCCAACAAGGAGAACAGACCTCTTCTGTTCTTACGAAAATAAATGTGAATTTCTACCAGGATCTTTCCTCATATATAAAAACTATTGAACGAAGCGTTGAAAATGAAAAGAATCCACTGAAACTCAAACTGTTCACTGATGAGGTTCAAAATACAAAGAAAATCGCAAACAGCATCTATGAGCTTCGAGAGAAAAAAATCGTCCAAGCTGCTCTTGCGACAGCACGTGGTGCAGCCCCTGACCTCAAGAACCTCTTAGACATCGAAAAAAAACTTTATAGTGCTCTGGTGGAACAGATTGCGGTCTCTCGTAAGGAAATCTTTGAAGAACCAACAGACCGCCATTTAAAAAAACAACCAGCATCTCCGCCGGTTGTTGATCAACCGAAGCGGGATCCAAATACAAATCCGATCGTCCGCGTCCTGGAAGATACCCCTGAGTTTATCGGCACGGATGAGAAAACCTATTCGTTACGCAAAGAAGACGTGCTTTCACTCCCCCGCGAAATGACCGAACCACTCCTAAAAAAAGGGGTAGTAAAACAGGTAAAATAGGGCACCCTACATTTTTATATACCTTTCTTACTTACGGTTACAATCGAACTGTGATATCTATGAAGATGCCCAGGAAAATCAAACGATACTGTCCGTTCTGCAAAAAACACACGCTTCACGAAGTTGACAAGATGAAAAAACGGAAAGCAAGTGAGCTGAAACGAGGACAACGGCGGTTCAGACGCGCTACCAGCGGATACGGAGGGTTCCCACGACCAAAACCAGAGGGACGAGAGAAAACCAGCAGGCGGATAGCAACCCGATTTATGTGTACAGTCTGTAAAAAGATGCATCAGCCGCCAAGTATCCGATCAAAAAAATTTGAGATAGAAGGTGAATAAACACATGGATCAACCAAAAAGCAGGTTCATTAAAGTACGATGCAATGATTGTGAAAACGAACAAGTCCTGTTTGATAAGGCAAGTACCACGGTCCTCTGCCACATCTGCGGCAGTAAACTTGCAACCCCAAATGGTGGGAAAGCACGGATTAAAGGAACCATTTTAGAGACCATCGAATAAGGTTCATCTGCATGTTAAAGAAGGAGTACCCTGAAGAAGGAGAACTCGTTGTTGGTACTATTACCAAAGTCCAAGGCTTTGGCGCGTTTGTGTCACTTGATGAATACCCAAATAAAGAAGGATTCATCCATATTTCTGAAATAGCAACCGGGTGGGTTAAACGCATCCGTAATTTTGTCAGAGAAAAACAGAAGGTTGTCTGTAAGGTTGTTCATGTCGATGCCGCAAAGAAACACATCGACCTTTCCCTTAAGAAGGTGAATGATCATCAACGCCGGGAAAAAATCCAGGACTGGAAGAATGCGCAGAAAGCAGCCAAGCTCTTTGAGATGGTTGCACAAGGGCTCGGCAAATCAGTGGACCAGTGTTATAAAGAATTCGGTGATGGGCTTATCAAGAAATACGGGACGATGTATGCCGCATTTGAAGAATGCGCCTATGATGCAAACACCCTGAAAAACGATGGATTTTCTGGGGATTGGCTCAAGAAATTTGATGAGGTTGCAAAGACCAGTATCACTGTTCCTTTCGTTGAAATCAAAGGCATGTTGCTTCTCACTTCATACCTCCCTGATGGGATTGATCATATCAAAGAAGCACTCACAGTTGCGGAAAAAAGCGAGTTTGATGACGTCAGCATCGATATCAAATACATTGGCGCACCTCGCTACATGATTAAAGTAAAAGCTCCTGATTATAAGATTGCTGAATCACAGATGAAAAAAGCAGTCGAGCGGGCAGAAGCACATATGACAAAAATGAAAGGCGAATGTGAGTTTCAACGCGAAGTCGAAGAATGATGTCTGAGATACTCTATTGTAAAAACTGTCAGCGGTACACCATTCATCCGGTCTGCAGCACCTGTAAAGAAAAAACAGTTTTAAACAAGCCTGCACGGTTCTCGCCTCAGGATCATTATGGGAAGTACCGTCGGGCGTTAAAAAGAAGGAATAAGGACGAACTGAGACAATGAAATTAGTTGAAATAAAGTACGTTGAGAAAAAACCGAAGCTTAAAAATCCGGTTTTTATCGAAGGATTACCCGGGATCGGGAATGTTGGGAAACTTGCTGTTGAACATCTCATTGATTCTATGAAAGCAAAAAAATTCGCTGAGTTGTACAGCAAGGATTTTCCGCCACAGGTGTTCATTAACCCGGATGGCACCATTAAGTTGGTCAACAACGAGTTTTTTTATTGGAAAGCAAAGAAGCGAAGCCAACGAGATATCGTTTTTCTGACCGGGGATTACCAAGGGCTCTCGTCACAAGGGCAATATGAGCTTGCAGAGTCAATCCTTGATATCGTGCAGGGTCTTGGCGTGAAACAAATGTTTACGCTTGGTGGGTATGGTCTCGGTCGGGAAATCAAAGACCCAAAGGTACTTTTTGCAACGACCGATGCGCATCTGGTGAAAACCATGAAAAAGTATGGTGCGGTGTTTAAGAAAAACGAACCTGGCGGCGGCATTATTGGTGCAAGCGGACTTCTCCTTGGTCTGGGGAAACTTCGAGGCATGACTGGTACCTGCTTTATGGGCGAGACCCCAGGGTACCTCGTTGACCCGAAGAGTGCGAAAGCGGTCCTGAAGGTTCTGACAAAAGCAGTGAACGTTGAAATCGATCTTTCCCGGCTTGAAGAGAAAGCAAAAGAGATCGAATATATCGCGCAGCAACTCAACGAAATGGAAACTATGGTCAAAGAAAAACCAGATGATATCCGATACATCGGGTAATCTCTGGTAATTGTTTTTTCTTTTTCTATTTTTTAGAATGATTTAAGACGGAAAGAAAAAGAGAGATGGTTATTTGATGAACATGAAAAAGAAAATAACCATTGCATTTTTTTCTATGGATATCTCTTTAGCGTTCGCTGCGTACAAACGTAAAGATATCGTGACTTGACCAAGACCAAAGATTGATCCAGTTTTTACCTTTAATACACTATCTGGTAAAAGTTCTGAGATACCGTCAACGAATTGATAATCGATTCGTCCAAGAATCCCACCTTTCACGGTGATATTCATGGTAACGTCCCATGCAGTGTAATTCCCGATGTTTTTAATGTCAAACGAAAACCCAAAAAGATAATTCATATTAGTTATATCCAGATATGTTTCCCTCAGTCCATAGGTTTTAAAACATCCGTCAGCATTTGTAAATTCACTCCAGGTTTTTCCATCGTCGATAGAAAGCATCACGGTTCCATTTGGGTACATGTTCGTGCCGTTACCAGCAATCCAGTAATAGTTCTCAGTAATATTTGCTGTGTAGACAACAAGGTAATACGTCTGTCCAGGGATCACCCAGATGTCATTAAAGTTGAAATTGATCCATGCTAGTTGATCCTCTGTCGGGGTTCCATTCACAACAGGGAATTCGTTTGGTCCGACTGAAATAATAGCGAGGTTCTCACCGGTTAGATTATCTCGAACCGCAAGAACACAGGGGTATGACGTTGATGCATTTCGAGCCATGAGGAATTGTGTTCGTGTCAAGAGTTCTTTTTGCGGTATGAATGACTGTGCTATCGAGAGATTCGCATAGAATCCAAAAATATTTGTTCGACCTAAGGGTAGCGATCCATCATAATCAGTCATTGATTGATCAAGTTCGTCCACGTATGGGGAACTGGTAGTATCATTTCTTTGAGAATTTTTTTGGTTCTGGTTTGTTGCCGTGACAACAGCCCCTAGTCCACCAAGGACTACAATCCCTATTATTACGACTGACAATAGTTTCTTCATATTTACCTTCCTCTCTTCATTTTGTTGTGGAAATATTATATAGATTAGCTATATAAATATTTGTAACACAAAGGGCGTTGAAGACAAAGAATCAAACGAGAAAAAAGACTGGATTTTTCACATTTCTCTTTCACGATGCATACGATTGGATGATGAATGTTTTATAACGGTCTCCTCGAATTGAGAAAGATCATGGACGACACATGGTCCGGTACTGGTTTTATTTCTATCGAGATAAAACGCGGTGATACCAAGTTTTTGTGGGGAAAGGTAATCGAACTCTTTATGGTCACCAACATGAGCCATTTCTTGCGGTTGTATTGATAGTTTTTTACAGATCATCGCATAGAAATCCGTGACTTTTTTAACCGTGTGAAAGTCTGAGGTTGATGAAAAAATCTGATCGAAGTAGCCATTGAGCTTGTTTTGTCTGAGTTGTACGTCAATGAATTCTTTCTTTGCGTTGGAACTGATGATGAGGCTGTACTGTGTTGATAATCGCTTCAGGACTGATCGGACTTCCGGGTAGATTTCAACGTTTTTTCGATATTTTAAGAGCATTTTTTTCCAATCAGCTTGAAGGTCGAAGCGGTCGAACCAGTACCCGGGGTCGTACCATTCAATCCGATTGTCTCCTATCTTTTCGTATTCTTCGAAGAGATATTTCTTTGCCGCTTCTACATCGACATGGTGCTGCTTAGCGTAGAGTGCTGGTACGCCTTCGAGCCAGAATGCGTCTGCGAAGGTATGCTTCGCAATGGTACCGTCGAAGTCAAAGGAGATTACTTTAATCATAGGGTCCGCTGATACATCCTGTGTCGTATTAAAAGGTATTCTGCAGAGAAACGAAGGCGGTTTCTGTTATACTCAGGTTTTCTGTACAGATTTTTGTTTGTTTTTGTACATCAGTTGATATCCAATGACCGCAAGCAGACCGGCAACGATGAGTACTATGGCGATGCTGGTCGTGGTTGCAACATTCACGTCTGTAGTTGGCTGTGTCATTCGTTTCATCCAAATACCAAGGAATGCCCAGAGGACGACAAGGCTAAACGCAATGTCTTTTCGTAATGCAAGCATAAGAATGGTCAGAAGTGTTCCGATCGCGATAATAAGGATCGTCCAGGTTAATGGGTCAATCCCAAAACCGTCCCATTTCACCGAAACAAGGAATGCAGTGACATTTGCGATAGTAGCAATCGTAATCCAACCAAGATACACGCTGAACGGGACTTGGACGCAGAGTTTTTCTGTCAAGGCGACGTTTGATTTGCCGATGTTGAGACGAATATAAATTGCTAGGAGTGAGAAGAGGAGGATGATCATCATGAGTAACGAAAGGCCGACATATTCATAATGCCACAGGAAAATCCAGGCGCTGTTTGCGATGCTGCTTACGACGAATAAAAAGGTGATTTGTTGCAGAAATGGCATCTCTATTTCTTCTTTTTTGAAGAGGTCTCTTGCTTGGTACATCGCGAAGACAACCCAGAGGATGTAGATGATGCCCCAGATGGAAAAGGTGATTCCCGCTGGTACAAATAAATTCGGGTATTTATCTGAGAGATATTCTGTTGTTTTTCCATTCAGCGGAAGAATGACCGCAAGGGCGTTGACGATAATAGTTACGATCGTCGCAAGGATGTTTCCAACCTGCAGTAGTTTCTTTTTCCCTTGTGGTATCATATGATATACTCCTCACCGGAGAATCTCGTTCATCGGGATAAGCTTTATGGGCTGTGTAGACGAAAAAAAATATTTTTTTTAACGAGGGCAGGCTGCCAATCCATGTTTTGCTAAATACTGCTGGTGGTACTCTTCTGCAGAATAAAACGTAGTTGCTTTTATAATTTCAGTCATGATCTTTTTTTTGTATTTCCTTGATTGTTCGAGATTCTTTTTTGATGTTTCTGCTGCTGTTTTCTGTTCTGGTGTATGGTAGA
>Ga0315285_10005297_pt1 | contig 13326 bp, 10 predicted proteins | sample YL17G09_36_MG_FD_203698 | JGI IMG/M metagenome (GOLD analysis project Ga0315285, IMG submission 203698) | Sediment microbial communities from Yellowstone Lake, YNP, Wyoming, USA - YL17G09_36 | ecosystem: Environmental > Aquatic > Freshwater > Lake > Sediment | place: USA: Wyoming | collected... | reverse complement strand
AAAACAGCGGTTGATGCATATATAAAAAGGCTGAAGATCCTATTCCTGACGTTAAATATCTTCTTCTTGTCCGCAAGTTCTGTTCTTACTGATGACGGTATATTAAAAACGCAGATCAAGGCCGACACGATCAGGACGAACAATATGGCGATAGCGGGTATGCGCAGGCTGAAATCTATAAAAGAGTGCGCGAAAACGCTTGCAAGAGACCCCAAAAGCCCCATAGACATTCCGACCACATAAGGGCTGTAGCGTTTCCGAAACTGCGAAAAAGCGTAACAAACAAAAGAAATAAATCCTGAAATAAATATAACAAACCCCGCCATGCCGGCTTCTGATAGAAGCTCTAAAAAGTCGCAATGCGCGTGGGCGTAAGTACGATTATTAGATATTATTTCGGCTGTCTGAAACTTTGGGAACACATAGCCAAACGTTCCCATTCCGGTTCCAAAGACCGGGCTTTCCTTTATTATGCTTATCGCCCCCGCCCAAAGAGGAAATCTTCCGCAAAGATACCGCGGAGCTATTTCCGTTTTAAGCCGCAAGACCCTTTCCAAGACAGGCGTTGCGCCAAGCCAGGCGACAACCATCAAAACAAACATCAGGACAGCAAGGAATATCCATCCTTTTTTAGCTATCGTTTTCTTGGTAATTGTCAAAACCGCCATAACTAAAAGCGCCACTACAAAACTGAACATCCCGCCCCTTGATGCTGTAATGAACAAAGCCGCGGCCATGACCAGTATGCTGTAAAAAATAAGTATATAAGGCTTTGATATCCCCCGCAGTCTCGTTTTATCCTCATGGTCGTGCAGGGTATTAAGCGTAAATAAAAAACCAAACGCTATCGGGATTACCATGGCAAGGTATCCTGAAAAATGATCCTTGTTTATGATCCCAGCCGGCGCTTTCATCCCAAAATGGCGCATGAGGTAAAAAATGCTTGTCAAAAATCCCACTATGACGACGCACGATAAAAGGCGGTTGATCTGCTGCTTTGTCTTTATCGTATTTATTGAAACAAAAAAGATAAGCGCGTAAGAGATAAGTTTCAATAATTCATCTCGTGTGGCATGCGGGTATATTGAAAAAAATAACTGCAACCCGGCATAAAATAAAAATAACAGTATAAAAATCGTAAGCGGATTATGCATAAATTCAAACCGTTCCTCCGCCAGCATCCTGAAAATCCACAGCATTGCCATCAATGCCGCCGTTATTTCAAAAACAGCGACAGCCCAGGGCATGACCGCGCCATAAGCCAAAGGGCTAAACACAATAAGAAGCGCGAGGAGCGATTCTATTGATAGATCATAAATTTTGCTTTTTCTGCCAGAAACCATAGCTTTTACTTTTGAGGATCGCCTTTTGTCCCGTTTGTATATCCGTTGCCGTTTGCGCTGGTAAAGCCCATTGTTTTGTCAAGGCAGCTTTTTTTGAAGCGGCGATGCCCCCCGGGCGTGCGGAATACTTTGATCTTGCCGCGCTTCTCCCAGTTTCGCAACGTCAAGCAAGTCACTCCCAGATACTCTGCTGCTTTTCTGATTGAAACCACCTCGTCTCCCATACTCGTTCCCCCTTAGCTTGTTAAGGACTCTACTGCGTCTAAATCTTTATGTTCAGCGCCGTGCCTGCTGCTGCGCCTGCCGTCCTCTCCGTAATAGTGGTAATATTTGTAATAATAATAATCGCCGTGGTATGTTTTTAAATCATTGAGGATCACGCCTAAAAATTTCCCTTTCGCGCGTTCTAACTGTTCTTTCGCCCTTAATACGACCGGCACCGGCGCCTTGCCGCTTCTGACCACGTACGCAAGCGCGTCAAGCTTGCTTAAAAGGATAATGCCATCCGTGACGCTTATGATCGGCGGGGAATCAAAAAGCACATAATCAAACCTGCTTTTTAATTCAGAAATAAACTTGTCCATTTTCGGCAAGGCGATGATCTCCGCGGGATTTCGCGGTATCCTGCCGCTTGTGATGACTTTAAGATTTTCAATTCCGGTATTTTTTATGATTGAATCCACATCCGTTCCGTCAAGCAGATAATCAGTAAGCCCCCAATCCCTGCTTAATTTAAATACCCTGTTTAGCTGCGGCTTTCTCAGGTCCGCGTCAACGATTACCACATTTTTTCCCAATTGCGATAGCGCTATGGCAAGGTTTGAAATCGTCATGGTCTTTCCCGCCTGTGGCTCCGCGCTTGTGATAAGCAGGGTTTTGGCGTTTTCTTTCAAGGACATCAGGCGGCACACCTCAGTGCGGATTGTCCTATAGAGTTCTGAAACAGGAGATTTGGGGTGCATATGCACCACTTTATCCTTATCCGCGTCGTTTACTCCTTCTACATTTGTCACCGCCCCGATAAAATGCGCGCCTAATATCTGCTTTATGTCATCAGGCGATTTAATGGTCGTATCCATGTAATCAATGAAAAACCCCGAACCGATCGCCAAGACACCGCCAAGCAACACTGCGACAAACATATTATATTTTAAATCCGGCTTTATCGGCTTTTTCGGCACCTCGGCCCTGTCGATGACGCTGATATTGTTAACATTCATGTTGCCTGAGACATCTATTTCCTTCATGCGTTTAGCAAGTATCTCATACATCTGCTTGTTGGTCTGGACTTCCCTTTCCAGCATCCTGTATTCCATGGTCTTGTTGCCCATATCAATGTCCTCAAGACCCTGTATTTTGTTTTTTAACGAGTTTATCTGGGCCCTAAGCTCTACCATCTTAGGATGCTCGTCGGTATACCTTTCGGAATAATTAGCGTATAAAGCCTGCTGTTTTGCGTATTCGGATTTTATGTCTTCAACCGCCTCAACCGTAGTGGTTGATTCCGATAATTGAGGCAATGTGCTGATATTATATTTTTCCCTATATTTCTGAAGCGCTATTTCGGAGTCAGAGAGCTTTTTCCTCTGTTCCTCAATTTTTTTTGAAAGCCATTCGGCGGCGCCGCCTGTAGCCGTGATATTTCTTTCCATGCTCTCCTTTATATACTCATCCACTACCGCATTTGCTATTTTGGCCGCCATTTCCGGGTTCGTATCTTCGGCGTTCACTTCCAAAAGTTGGCTATTTCTTACAGGGTTGACTCTTACCGCTTTTGAAAGTTTTTTTACAGGGTCTTTCCCATTTTTACTTTCATCAATTTTTAAGCCCAGGGAATTCGCGACATTTTTCATAAGCGTCCTGCTTCTTATCACCCTGTTCTGCGTCTCGTAATAATCTTTATACGCGTAGTAATCCGTGGGGATGCCCGGCGCGACTTCCTGCACAGACACTACATTGGGCTTCTGCCTTTCTATGAGCATGACTGCCGTCGCCTGGTATACCGGCTTCTGCCTTAAAGTCCACAAAAGCGTCGATACGACGATCACCGTAAAGATCGTCATGATGACCCATCGCCTTCGCATGAATATCTGCAAATAATCTTTAATATAGATTTCGCTCTGTATCATCTTTTCTCCTTTTGGATTATAAGTTTTTATCAGTAATTATCCGATTTACGCTTTAGACAAAAAAAATTAACCGCTTGGGTCAAAATATGCTCTCGGGCACAAAAATAATATCGCCGCGTTTGAGCGAGATATCGTCCGCGCGGTCGCCTTTTTTGCTTATATCGGCTACCCTTATTTTCATCATTTTCTTCTCGTTGTTTTCCATGCGTATCACCCTGACATCGTTCTGCGCCGCGATTTTTGTAAATCCCTCCGCAAGGCTTATCGCTTCCAATACAGTAAGATTTCTTTTCAAGGGGTACGAACCCGGCTTCTCGACCTGCCCGCTGACCGTTATGGTGCCGTATTCTTCCACATAAACAGAGACATTGGGATTTTTAAGATACTTTTTTAAGCCTTCTGTCAAGTCCAGTTCTAATTCCGGGACAGTCAGGCCTTCCGCCTTGACCTTGCCTAAAAGCGGGAACGATATGTAACCGTCCGAGGTCACCCTTACTTCCCTGTTAAGCTCTTCTTCCCTGTAAACTGTTATTTTCAGGGCATCATCCGGTCCGAGGATATAATCACTGTCTGCCAGCGCGTAATGATACGGCGCAAGTTGGATTTCTAGCGCGTATAATAGCGCTAGCGCTATTATTTTCAGTTTTTTTGTCATGTGTGCCGCCCTTTAAAATAATGCGGAAACTTTTGCCATTACCCTGTTATCCCTGTAATCAAAGTTTCCAAATTTTGAATCTCTTTCTTTGTATTCATAATCGGCCTGGAAATGAAGCCAATCTCTCATCTCATACCTTAAACCTATTTTTGCGTTGTATATATTGTCCCTTCTTTTCGCCGTGATCCCGTTTTCAGTCGTCTCGTCCGGATATTTATCAAGCTGGTAATAGGCGCCGCCCAATAAAAATATTTTTTCGACAAGCTGGTGTTCCGCGCTGAAACCGATTTTGTTTAACTCGTAATAACTGTTTGTGGCATATTGCGATTCTTCGGAACTGCGCGCGCCGTAGACATTAAGCAACGTGCGTTCTTTTATCTTATAATCCAAGCTTCCGAACGCCGTTAACCCCCTGAAATCCGCTTTATCGCTTTGCTCATAAGTCGTGTACTTGTAGCCGACCTTTACTGTACCTGTCAGTTTCGGGGCTATCTGGCCCTTGATGCCGACTCTTGCCTGGTGGTACCTGGAATCGCTGTTTGTTGTATGTATATCGTAATCCACCATGCCGAAATCATATTCTGCTAATACCTGCGTCTTGGGAGATATCCGGTAATATGCTGTTGCTGATATTATATTCTCATCTTTATCCAGGTTTTTGTTTCCGTGTATATAGTCGTCGAGGATATTCTGGTAACCCAGGTCAAAACCTATTTTTTCCCTCTCATAACCAAGCACTATCCTGGCTATGTTTCTGTAGCGCTTTATAAGAGCTGTCTGCTCGTCGTTGGGCGGGTCCGCGGTCTTTTTGAAATCTTCGTTTATTTTCAGCGTCATGTCATTAGCAAATTTCATGTCCGCCGCGGCGCTTAGGTTATGGTCGAGCCTGCTTTCTTTCGTGTTTTCCCAATATCTGATATAATCGGCGTCATACGAGGCCTTAAGCAGGAAATCTTTTTCCCTGCCCGGCACAAACGGCCATTCCAGCTTTACGCCGGCGGCGCTTGTGGTTATCCAGTCGGCGTTTTTCTGCGTCGATTCAAGGAAAATGTTGTCATCATATTTTTGCTCTACAAAAGCAAACGGATGCACTTCCATCTTTCCTATATGCATGTTTCCCGCCGCGAAAACACAATGGCTGAAGTCAAATAAAATAAATAGCGACGCCATTAGTCCTATTGCGAATTTAAATTTAAACATATGCTTCTCCTTTTTATTTTTTATGCGATATTAGGGTGTAAATGCGCTTCCTTCGCTTCTGTCAGGCTCAGCGGGTTCTTCTCTGGCTTCCTGAAGCTCTTGCGCTTTTTCTTCGGCGTATGACGTGATCTCGGTCTCATCGGATGCGGGTGTCTCTATAGATTCGCCTTTAGCTAAGAGGTCCGCTGACCCATCAATACCCACTACCCTGATCATGCCGTCAGCGGATTCTATGCTGATAGTCCTTGTCGCGGCATCAGCTCTGATTATCGCTGCCGCGCCCGGCGTGAGCATTGCCTTAACGCCTGCCGTTTCAGTATCTATATCGCCGGCTAAACTTCTTATTTCAGCCGTGCCTGTACCCTCGTCAAAATTGATCCGCGCGGCTTGTCCTGCTCGTATCGTTGTCTTTGTATTACCTGTAGTAACAGTTATTTCGCCTGCGCTTACCCTGAATACAGAATCGCCTGTCGCAGGATCAAAAGAAATAGAGACTCTGTCGCCGGCTTCGATAACGGATATGGAATTTCCGACGACCAAATTTATCAAAGCATCCGCCGGCGCGATGTATGCGCTGCCATCCAGGATCTCTACGGTCGAGCCTGATGGTATATCAGGCAACGCCTGGTCTTTGGTGACAATAAAAACTGACCCGTCGGGTTTTGTTATTTTTACTGTCCCTGTGCGGTTGCTGATCGCTTCCGCGAATAAAGTTGCTTGCAGCAAAAATATCAACGTGACAATAATTGATAATTTCGCAAAATGCTTCTTTGATATTTTTTTCATATTTTCCCCCCTTATTTTGTTTGCGCGACAGGCAGTTTTACTGTGATTGTCGTACCTTTATTTTCTTCGCTTTCTATACCGATATCGCCCCCGTGCTCCTTTATGATCCTGTAACTGACGGATAGCCCAAGCCCTGTGCCAGCTTCTTTTGTCGTAAAAAACGGGTCAAATATCTTGCAGATGTTTTCTTTGGATATGCCGCACCCTGTATCAGCGAACATTACTTTGACATCCTCCGCCCCGCTCGATGTCGTTACTGTAATAGTCCCGCCTTTTGGCATAGCCTCTTTGGCGTTTAGCATGATATTCACAAAGACCTGTTTAAGCTGCGCGCCGTCTCCCTGTATCTTCGGTAATTTGTTTGCGATATTTTTTACGATATTTATATTTTTTTCTGACATATTTTGCCCTGTCAGGTTAAGTACTTCTTCAAGTGTTTTATTGATGTCCAATTGAGCGGCTTCCGGCTTTGTTGGTTTGGCGAATTTTAAAAGGCCTTCTATTATCTTCGATGCATAAGCCGCCCTTTCTCCTATTATGCCTAAGCCCTTGCCGGATTCTTTTTCCCTGCTTTCTTTTGTCGAAAGCAATCTTACCCATCCCGAGATCACAACCAGCGAATTTCCCAGTTCGTGGGCTATACCTGCGGCTAAAGTGCCTATGGAAGAAAGTTTTTCTGATTGTATAAGCTGGGCCTGGGTCGCGCGAAGCTCTTCCAGGGTTTTTTCCAATTCTCTTACCCTGTCTTGAAGTTCGCTGTACAATTTCACATTCGCGATGGCTATCGAAGCTTCTGCGGATAAGACCGAAAGGAGGGTCAGGTCCCTCTGCGTGAATATGTCGCCTGTCAGCTTGTCAGAGACATTTATGACGCCAAGCACTTTGTCTTGCGCGATAAAAGGCGCGCTTGCCAAAGGCGCGCTTAAAAAAGATTTTTTCTCGTAATTATCTCCGTTTTTCTTTTTTACGCGCGGGTCCATTTCAACATTGCTGACCAGCAAAGGTTTGCCTTCCTTGGCCACTTGCCCTGAAATTCCTTCGCCTACGGGCAGCCTTGTCCCCAAACAAACATCTTCAGGCAGTCCTATTGCTGCTTTTATCTCAAGCTCATTGGCGGCTTCATCTAAAAGCATCAAAGAGCCCTTTTTTGCTTTTGTTATCTGCAAGGCGAATTTTAATACGCCTTCAAGCAGGGCATCTAAATTGACCGCCGATGTGATGGTCTTGCCTATATTAAATAGCGCGATAAGCTCTTTTGCTTCTATGGTATCTATATACAGCTTCTGCTTCTCAAGGCAGTCATCTATCGTTTTTTCCATTACGCTTAAATCAAAAGGCTTTGTTACGTAATCAAACGCCCCTAATTTCATCGCCTCGACTGCGCTCTGCGGAGTGGCAAAACCCGTGATCACTATTACCTCTACATAAGGGTTGTTGCGTTTTATCGTCTTTAATATTTCCATGCCCTCGATGCCGGGCATCTTTAAATCAATTATCGTCACATTAAAAAAGTCTTCGCTGATTTTTGAGATCGCTTTTTCACCGTTCTCGGCTGTATGGACCTCAAAGTCCTTCTTTTCCAAGCGCCTCTCGAACAGCTCGCGTATCACTTGCTCATCATCAACAACTAAAATTCTTGGCTTATCCATTTAATATTTAATGATTCAATGTTATCTTATGTTATACTTTAAAGTATCATTTTGTATTATATAATATACTTTAAACTTGTCAAGAAGTATTTTATATATATTTTAGTATAATATAGGATATTCTATTAGATATTATAATGGATCTGTGAAACAGGTTTTTGGAGTCCGGGGAGTTGCGGTGGGGTGATTCAGTCTCTTATTAGTCGAATATGGAATTTTCCCATTTGTCCTGGGATCTTTTCTTGCCTCTTCTCGGTCTATTTGCTTCAAACGCTTTCTTGATGATAATGCCTACTTCTTCTATATCAAAGGGCTTTGCGATGTAATTGAAACACCCTTCTTTGAGAGTCTCTTTTATCGTCTCTTCGCTTGCATGCCCTGTCACTATAATGGTAATTAATTTTTTGCCGAGTTCCCCTATCTTTCTCAAAAGCTCCATACCATCCATCACAGGCATCTTCAGGTCAAGGATCATCATATCATAATCATTCTCTTTGATCTTTTCCAGCGCGTCAAGGCCGTTGGCTGCCGTGGTCACTGAATAACCGTGTTTTTTAAGGAACCGCTCAAATAGGTCCCTTATCACCTTTTCATCATCAACAACCAATATAGACTGTTTCTCTTGTGTCTGCATAATATAAGCTTATCCTATCTTATCCCTTCTAAACTGCTCCTGATATCCTCAAAGTCTAAAAGTTTCAGCTCGTTTCGGTCTTCTAAAAATCTTTCAACATCTTTTTTTACAAATTTAAAGTCAATTTTTCCAAGCCTCTCCAAAAGGAATTCTTTGAAATTCTCTTCGCTTAGCTTGAGATCGTGACCGTGAGTTTGCTTGATCGCGTTATTTAAAAGAATATAATTAGGTTGGATTTTCTTTCCAAGATACCACACTAAGTCATAAAAATCCCTTCCTTTGATATACCTTCTGAGGAAACAAGCGTGCAGTTTTGTGGCGTAAAGCGAAGGCAGATCAAAGTGCGTGATGTTGAGCATATATACTTTATTGACCAGGGTGGTTTGAGCGCGCCATCCTTCTGGCGGGTTTGAATCTATCTCAATTTTAATGGAAAGTTTCTGGGATGATAGCTCTGACAAGCCCAGTTCTTTTAATAGCATCGGAAACTTTAAAAACGCGCTCTGGACCGTTTTATTTTCTTTGACCTTAGTTTGCGCGTCTAATCCGTATAGTTTTAGTTCATTCTCTATCTTTGAATTCACCTGCAGAAAATCATATCCTTTTTTGTCTATGAGCGAAAAATCCAGGTCTTCGGAAAACCTGCGAAGATCAAATAATACCCTAAGAGCGGTGCCGCCGCAAAAAGCTAAATTTTTAAAATAGCCCTTATCATACATTATCTTTAATACGGTGAGCTGCAAAACCTCCCTTACCCTGTTGATTTTTTCTTCATTCGGCATGTCGCTTTTAAGTTGCTGCTTTAAGATCTCGATCATCGCTTCTGCCTTTCAATAAACTCGCAAAATAAAGATGCGATTTTTGATAATTTACGGTTATTAAAACACCCTGCCAGCTCAATGATCCTTTTTTTATTTAAAGTCTCCGCGTTCTGAAATCGGTATGAACCTTCAAAAATATCTTTGTCATCTCTTTTAAATTTATCCAAATTTAGGTATAAAAAATCAACGACTGCCTTTTCCGGCTCAGCGATAAAATACGTAAGCCCGTTTTCATCTTTTAGCGTTTTAAATCCTCTGAACGCCGCGGGCTTGATATGTTGGTAGGTAAAAGTCCCTGATTTATTTAAAAAACGCGCGGTCTTTTTTGTGGCAACACAAGTCACTTCGATTACCCGCTCCGGAATAATACCGTAAAAACCAAGCGCGTACTCTAAGCTTACATATGACGGCGCGTATAATTGATTAGCGATAAATTGCCTGCTTGGATTGATCTTTCTGTCGTTCTGATTAAGGATATATACTCCCTTTTTAAGTTTAATAATAAGCTGCCTGTCTTGCCAGCGCTTAAGCTGGTTAAGCAGAGCCTGCCTATTTTTCTCAAAGGATAAAATATCTTTGCTTAAAATAAGCGGCAAATTTAAAACTCTGTTTTTAAATTGCGCGTAATTCATGCTATTTCTCCATATAATCTTTTTTGATTATTTACAGAAATAAGTATATATTAAATTATTCGACTTGTCAAGGTCTAATTAATAATTTCAGACTAAAGACTACAGACTTCAGGCCTCAGGCATGTCTGTTGTCTGTTGTCTGTTGTCTGTTGTCTGTGATCGGTAAAAGAATCTTAAACATCGTCCCATTGCCTCCAGCGCTTTCAAATGATATTGTGCCTTGGTGGGCTTCGATAATGCGGTAAGCTATGGAAAGGCCCAAGCCCATACCTCCGCTGGGCGATTTTGTCGTAAAGAAAGGGCTAAAGATGTTCCCCGTATTTTCTTCTGATATCCCGATGCCTGTGTCTTGTACGATTATCTGTACATACTTTCTATCTTTGGTCAAGGCAGTCTTCAGAGTTATTTTTCCGCCATCAGGCCGCTTTAAAACATCTATAGCGTCTCTTGCGTTAGATAACAGATTCAAGAATACCTGCTGAAGCTGGTTTGGGTCGCCCTGTATTTTTGGCAAATCTTTCGCCAGGCGCCTCTGAAGTTCTATATTATGGACCTTAAGCTGCTCGCTTAAAAGCGCTATCGCATCCTCAATTGGTTTATTTATTTCAATTTCTTCCATTATGAACTCGGATTTCTTGGCAAAATATCTCATGTTCTTGATTATCTTATCCATGCGGTTGGTCTGCTCAACTATCTTATTTAAATCTTCCCTTATTGGATTTTTTTCATCTAAATCTATAAATGCCGCTTGCGCAAAACCTTTAATACCCGTCAATGGCTGGTTAAGCTCATGCGATATGCCTGCGGCAAGCTGGCCCATGGCTGCCATCTTGCTTGACTGGATAAGCTGTTCATGAGTGCGCTTGAGTTCATCGTAAGCTTGCGTAATTTTTTCTTGGGACTGCTTGCGCTCGGTGATGTCGCGCGCGATACCCGCGGTTCCTATAACATTTCCTTTTTCGCTAAAGATAGGTGTTTTAATAGTTTCAATCCACTTAATCTTACCTTCTTTATCCGCCAACGGCTCTTCTACTGACTTTCTTTTACCTGTTTCCATGACTTCCTTATCATCTCTTATATATCCTTGCGCCAATTTCTTAGGCCAGATATCCAAGTCTGTTTTTCCAGCCAAGTCTTTCGGCGCAACGCCGCAGGAGCGGCCAAACGCCTCATTGGCGGCGATAAAGCGGCTTTCTTTATCTTTAAGCCACGCGATATCAGGGATATTGTCCAATATCGCTTTCTGCTGGCGTTGAAACTCTAGTATTTTCTGTTCGGCTTTTTTGCGATCGGTGATGTCTCGGCTGAACCCTAAAACTCCGACAGGCCGTCCGTCAGGACCGCGCAGAAAACTCATTTTGACCTCGACCCAGATAGTGGATCCGTCCTTACACAAATGCTGCAACTGGGTCGTATGCGTGCGGTCTTTCGGTCTGGAGGCATCCATGGCTATTTCTTCCGCGCATTCTTTTAAAGCGGCCTGCGCGGAGTCCGGCGTCAGCCATTGCATCGCGGGCTGGCCCATCATCTCTTCGGGCGCATAACCGTATATGCGCGTAACCGATGGGCTGACATAGTCATAACGAAGATGCAGATCCGAGGTCCAGATCAGATCTACCGCGTTATCAGCAAGGAAGCGGTAACGTTCCTCGCTCTTCCGCAGCGCCGCTTCCGTCTTCTTGTTCTCAGAGATATCAACAATCGTTGAAATAAGGCATTTCGTGCCTTTGATATCTACGCCATCGATCGAAATGAGCGCGTCGAAGATCTCACCTGACTTCTTGCGAAACTTGTTTTCCATGTCGCGAACAGTGCCATCTCTGCGCACGTTTTGTATCGCGACATCGCGGTCACTATAGTCGACCCACATGTTCAATTCCTTTGCGGTATGCCCCACCACCTCTTCGCGTCTATATCCGAATATTTTCATCGCGTTATCATTCAAATCAATGAATCGGCCTTCTTTAAACGTAGTGATGAAAATCACGGCAGGGTTGGAATTGAACGCCTTGGCGAACTTCTCCTCCGAAAGGCGAAGCGCCTCTTCCGCCTTTTTATATTTATCAATATTCTGAAATGTCCCAGCAAGTTTTACTATTTTACCGCCGCTGTAAACGGCTTTTCCAATAGAGCGCACCCAAATCTTATCTTTGCTGCCTGAAGGAATGAAAAGGGATTCAAGATCGTAAGGTTCGCCAGTTTCTATGGTTTTTTTCAGCGTTGCTTCTAAAGCGGGGATGGATTCGGGCGCATAGAATTTTATGGCTTCTTCCAGGTTCGGCTTATACCCCGGCTCGACTCCGTGGATCCGACCGACCTCTTCCGTCCATGAGACCTCCTTGGTCGCGAGATCAAGCTCCCAACCTCCGACTTTGGCCATTTCTCCGGTATCCATTAAAAGCTGATTAGTTTTCTTAAGCGCTTCTTCCGCCTTCTTGCGCTCTGTGATGTCAACGCTGTATATGTTTGTATAATTATATTCCGGGATAAACTTAGCAGTATGCGTGAAATACCTATCCCCTATTAATTCGTCGAAAGAAATCGGTTCTTTATTATCAATAAGTTTTTTAATAACAGGACTGTATCTTTCCGGCGGTTTATCGCCTGCTTTTACTTTAAACATTTCTTGGGCAGCGGGATTTGCATATAAAACCTCCCCATCAGCAGAAACGCGCATAATTGGATTTGGATTTTCACCTGGAAAACGTGAAAGCGATTCGATCTCTTTTTCCGCTATTTTCTTACTGGAGCTCTCAATTACTTCCCATTTACCCTGGCGCTTAATAATCGCGAACTGATGGGACGAAACTACATCCATCACATCGCTGATGTCGCATTTAGAAAGCGAGTAAGTGCAAATCGCCAGCATCTTATGATCCGTGATTACATGGTTTACCGTTAACTCATAATCAGCGAATTCTTTCCATTGTTTTTTGGTCAACCAGAATGTATTCCCCGTGAGCCTGAGCCCCTGAAAACCCTTTTTTATCGCCTCTTCTTCTTTCTTTACCCACCCCTGAAGCACTTTATCAGCCTCAAATTTTCCTGATTTTGTATACCATTGGCTGTAATCTAAAATTTCTATCTGGCCTTCTTTTATATAATGATCGAGATTGCCTACTGCCTCTTGAAGAGACTTCTTTGCATCTTCAACGCCTAAAGGCTCAGATGTCACCCACATGCAATACTCATTATTCTGCAGGCCTTCTTTAAAATACGGCACCAAAATTTCTATCAGGTCTTCTTTGCCTTGATAAAAAACGCAGAAATGGCTCCCCCAGGCGACATCACCCAAAACACCTATCCCTGTTTTCCTTGAATTTCCTTCCATCTCCCCGCCTCTTAGATTCTAAAAAAATGGAGCCCCACGGCTTTACAGCCGTGGTACCTAAAATACCCGCCTGCGTTCGCTTTGCTCGCTTTGGCGAGGTCCGCCTTCCATTGTTATGTGCGACATCTCGCCGTAGCCCGCCAACT
>Ga0315285_10005296_pt1 | contig 13329 bp, 7 predicted proteins | sample YL17G09_36_MG_FD_203698 | JGI IMG/M metagenome (GOLD analysis project Ga0315285, IMG submission 203698) | Sediment microbial communities from Yellowstone Lake, YNP, Wyoming, USA - YL17G09_36 | ecosystem: Environmental > Aquatic > Freshwater > Lake > Sediment | place: USA: Wyoming | collected... | reverse complement strand
CCTGAAAAGACGATAAAAAAATCAAGGGGGTTTCCTTCCTTCAGGCAACCGCTGGAAGGCCAGTATTTTTCCCCCACGCTCTACCATGGATTGACCCCACCCATGCGAGGCCAGGGCTTTCCTCTTATTTTATTCGCTGACCTCGCAACCATGAGGGTGGCCAAATAGCCTACAAAGAAGGCGTATCGGCTGATGACTTTCGGCATCAAGTGTCCCAAATGTGGCCTCTGGCAGTTACCCGGCCCGAACTGCAAGTCTTGTGGCCTGGGGCTCGATCCTTCGTCCCCAAGCCCGATCTCCCCTGGCCGTTTGGTCCCCGGTCAAAATACATCATCCCCGTTATCAATGGCATCTGCGACCCAAATGGCGCCTCCGCAAGGCTTGCTCACTTTCCACGGGGCGGGAGGTCCTCTCTTCAGTATTTACAGCACCAACGTTTTGCTGACGATTGTCACTTTCGGGATTTATTACTTCTGGGGCAAGGTGAAAGTCCAAAACTACCTCCTCAATCAAACCGAGGTCGATGGGGATCGCTTTGCCTACCATGCCACCGGCAAGGAACTGCTGATCGGCTTCCTGAAGGCCGTGTTGATATTTGTCGTGCCCTCAGGTCTCTTGAATACCTTGCCAGAGCTGATGGGGACAGGGGTCGTTGTTAAAGAGTTCACCCAAATCCTGGCTTACGGGATCATCATGGTGTTTATCCCAATCGCCATGGTAGGTGCCCGGCGGTATCGTTTCAGCCGTACCTCATGGCGCGGGATCCGCTTTTCGTTCCGGGGGCCGACCTGGGAGTTCGTCAAGTTGTTTGCCTGGGGCATGTTTCTTACCGCCATAACGTTGGGCGTCTACTACCCGGCCTTTGACACCCGGCGATATGGCTTCTTCGTATCCCACTCCTACTTCGGGAACAGGCCATTTCAATTTGATGGAAATTGGCGTGAGCTCCTCGGTCGGTATCTTCTCGCCCTGGCGCTTACGCTCCCAACCCTCGGGTTGTACTGGTTCTGGTACCTGGGCAGAAAGCAACGCTTTTTCTGGGAGCACACCTCCTTTGGCTCAGCCCGTTTCCGGTACGATGTTACCGGCAGGGCCCTCATGAATTTCTACCTGGGGAATCTGCTTCTTCTCGTAGTGACCTTGGGCGTTGCTTTGCCGTGGGTCATGGTCCGCAAGCTACATTTTGTCTCCAAGTACCTGGCCCTGGAGGGTGCATTGGATGTTGCCAGTATACGCCAGGAAACCCAAAAAGCCTCCGCCACTGTAGAAGCTCTGGCCGGGTTTGTGGGTGCTGGTTTCGACGTGGGTTAGAACCGTGAAGACTGGACTGCCCGGGGACATTCCTGGGGACCTCTCCAGCCTTTCCCGTTGCCGTAAGAGATCCGTGAAATCGCAGAAAGAACAAAAAAACCCGCGAGGGTATCGATGGACAAGGATCTAAAGGGTTATTACCTGGATGGCCAAACCGCTATCCGCCAGCTGGCCGTAATCCAGGTGATGCCCAAAGGGTTGAAGATTAAGAGTGAAAGAGGCGCTCAACTCTGGTGGCCGAATGATAAGGTCCGCTTGCAGCAGCACTTGTTTGGCAGTGAACAAGTGCTGCTGGAAAAGAATGGGGAAAACCCCGAGATGCTCCTGGTTCCTCGGGATCCATTTTTCAGGGCTCTAAGGCAGATGGACCCGGGAATGGCGAAGAAATTACCCGACCGGCGCCGGCACAAGATGCGCGTCGCACTCCCCATTTTCGCAAGCCTTGCCGTTATCGGGATTACGACTATCCTCTATCTTTGGGGCATCCCCGGGGCGGCAGCCCTGCTGGCCTCCAAAGTTCCGATCTCCTGGGAGGAACATCTTGGGCAGGCGACCATCGAAAAACTGGCTCCGCCGGATAAGCGATGCCTGAACCCGAATCTGAATCAATTCCTGGATGAAATGATCACAACCTTAACGGCCCCGCTTCCCGGAACTCCCTACACTTTTCGGGTGATCGCAGTGGATGACCCCCGGGTGAATGCCTTTGCAGCACCGGGTGGGTACATCATCATCTTTCGGGGATTGCTCGAACGAACGCAGACCCCGGAAGAGCTGGCGGGGGTCCTCGGACATGAGCTCCAGCATATCCTTCATCGCCACCCGACGCGCGCCCTGCTCCAACAAGCTTCCATAGGGATTCTTCTTGTGGCCCTCATGGGGGATGTAAAGGGGGCAATGAGTTTTGGGTTGGAGGGTGCCCGTATCCTCGGCACGTTGCGATATAGCCGGGAACTTGAAGAGATGGCCGACCACGAAGGAATGAGCATGCTGCTGGCATCCGGAGTTGATCCCAGAGGGATGATTACGTTTTTCGAGAAGATGAACCAGGATGTTGAGAAATCACACGAAATCCCTGCGTACTTGTCTAGTCACCCAAACCCCGAAAGTCGCATCGCCCACCTGAAATTGCAGGCGGGAGAATCGCAGCGCCCACCCACCCAATTGCTCCAAGGCTATAATTGGCAAGAGGTCCGCAGAGCCTGCGAAAAAACAGGCCCGAAACACTAATACGCACGATGAGATTTTCTGTTGCCTGGGCCGAGATCTGCCAGCGCCATTCTCGCCAGGTAATAAAAAATTCATTCTGTTTCGTCAATAAACTTTGATTTCCGGCGCCCATCCTTATTGTTTGCACAATTTCATAATCATAATTTAATTGTATAGGAATTTCCTTTTTTATCCTTCCCCCTCACCCCCGCCCTCTCCCCCGTTTGCGGGGGAGAGGGGAAGGGTGAGGGGGCTTAACTTGTCACTCTGTGTTCTCGGTGACCTCTGTGGCAGATGAATTTTCTTCAATACCCGATGGCGGCGCCGTCAGAGCGGGGGTCGGAGCCACCCATACGCAGTCCATTTTCCGGATGGATAATAATGCCGTGAGCGCTGCCCATGACGGATGACCAATCTTCCACCACGTTCACCCGGTGCCCGCGCTGCCGCAGTTCTTCGATCAGCTCGGGAGAAAAGCGGCCCTCCAAAGTAAGCGCCCCGTCGGGTTGATGGATCAGATACCGGCCCGAGAGCCAGCGCGGTGCCTCGATGGCCGATTGAATGTCCAGGCCAAAATCAAAGACACTGGTCATCACCTGGACATGGGTCTGCGGCTGGCCATCGGCCCCACTGGTGCCAAAGATCAGGTAGGGCTTTGCCCCCTTGAAGGTCATGGAAGCCATCAGGGTGTGAAAAGTTCGCTTGTGAGGCTGAAGGCAATTCACATGGCTCGGGTCCAGAGAAAAGTAGGCTCCCCGGTTCTGCAAGAGAATGCCCGTTTCCCCGGCGACCACGGCTGACCCGAAGGAGAAATAAAGCGATTGGATCAAGGAGACCGCGTTACCCGCTTCATCGACGACGCAGAGGTAAATGGTATCCCTGCCGAAGCTTCCCGGCAAAATGGCTGAGACGTCTGCCGCTCGGTCCGGGCGGATGAGGGGGTAGCGCTTGGCCGCGTATTCCTTGGAGAGGAGTTCTTCCACGGGGATCCTGACCGCTTCCGGGTCGGAGATGTAGCGAGTCCGGTCAACAAAGGCTACTTTCTTAGCTTCGATCAGCCGATGAAGATGGTCGGGTGAATGATAGCCCACAGATGAAAAATCATAATTCTCCACAAGGTTCAAGATCATCAGGGCAGCCAGGCCCTGGGAGTTCGGGGGGGTTTCAAATACGGTATAGTCCCGGTAAGCGGTCGATACCGGCTTTCCCCAGGTCGATTCAGTCCCGCGAAAATCCCGCTCGCTCAGCAGCCCGCCGTTCTCCCGGGAGAACCGGACGATCTCTCTGCCGATCTCTCCATCATAAAAAACATCCCTTCCCTCCCGGGCAATCTTTTCAAGGGACTTTGCCAAACCCGCGTTGGTCAACACATCTCCCGGCTTCGGAACCTTTCCACCGGGTAAAAAGAGATTTTTGGAGGTGGGGAACTGTGATAATTCCGCAGCGGCCTCCTGGATCCTGGAGCTCAATATGTGAGTGATCGGATATCCATCCCTGGCGTACCGGATGGCGGGTTCAAGGATGGTCGGCATAGATAATTTCCCATGACGACTGTGGGCCGCAAACCAACCGTCCACAGCCCCGGGTACAGTGACCGAAAGAAGGCCTCGCAAGGGAATGGAATTCATCCCGGCTTTATGGAAGTGATCAATGGTCGCGGCATAGGGAGATCGGCCGCTGGCATTCAGAAAGGCCAGGTCCTTTGTAGAGGCGTCGTAGATCAGCCAGAAGGCATCTCCACCGATGCCGCACATATGGGGGTAGGCCACATTCAGCACTGCGTTGGTGGCGATCGCTGCATCCACGGCGTTCCCACCCCTTTTCAGGGTCTCTACGCCGGCCTGGGAGGCCAAATAATGGGGCGAAGCTACGAGACCATGGGGAGCCATGGTTACCGGACGGTTTCGCATGGCGTAAGATTCAGGGGCTCTATGATTCATAAGTTCCTCCCCATTAATTGAAGTTCCTAAAGTGTACTAAAGTGCTTAAAGTTGAAAAAAATTTGGACGCCGATGAACGCAGATTTTTAAGATGTTATACTAGATTTTTTTCCTGCGTCTATCGGCGAAAATCTGCGTCCCAATTCATTTCCTTCCCGCGGATGGAAAAATCCAAAGACCGTCTGGATATCCTTTTGGGTCAACGGCTCAACCCGACGCAGTTCTTCCGGCGAAGCTTCCTGGATTCTTTGCAGGCTGCCAAATTCCCGGAGCAAGGCTTTCCTCTTGATCTCCCCGATCCCTGGAACCTCGTCGAATATGGTTTGCAGACCCCGTTTCCCCCGGAGCTTCCTATGGTACCTTATGGCAAAGCGATGCGCCTCGTCGCGGATTTTTTGCAGGAAGCGCAGGGAGACCGAATGGCCGGGGAGGAGGACGGGGTCTTTGACGTTCGGAAGGTAGACTTTATCCGAGGTACTTCTGGCAACTTTCCCGGGACCCCTGTCTTTATCCTTTGCCAGCCCGATGGTTGCGATATCTTGCAGGCCCAGCTCAGATAAAACAGCCAGAGCGACGTTTAATTGACCCTTGCCACCGTCCACCAGGAGAAGGTCCGGAGTTTCCTTCTCGCCGTCCAATTTACTGTACCGGCGTTTCAAAACTTCATACATCATGGCATAATCGTCGGGAAAAGAAGGACCATGAACTTTGAAATGCCGGTAATGAGCGTGGTCGGGCTCCCCATCCAGAAAACTCACCATTGACCCCACAGCCAACGTGCCGAAGAGGTTGGAGATGTCAAAGCACTCCACCCGATGCGGCAAGGTTCTCAGCCTGAGTTTCTCCTGGAGCTCTTTAAGGGTCAGGGAAAGGGTTTCCTCTTCGCTAACCCTTTTCCGGAAGGCATTCTCGGCATTCTTCCGGGCCATCTGCACCAAACGCCTCTTCCGGCCCCTTTGCGGCGAAAGGACCTCCACCTTTTCCCCCTTCTTCTCCGAGAGCCAATCCACCAGCAAAGATTCATCTTCGCTGACCAGCGGCAGGAGGATTTCCTGCGGAATATACCGGTCTTCGGCGTAATACCGCCGGACAAAGGCGGAGAGCGCCTCTTCATCCGGAAGGGTGAGGCGAGAAAAATGGAACGATTTGTTACCCACCAGCAGTCCCCGGCGGAAGAAGAGAATCTGGAATTCCCAAGTGTTTCCCTGGCGGTGGAAGGCGAATACGTCCTGGTCCATTTGCTCCTGGGAGACGGCTTTTTGTTTTTCCAGAGTTTGTTCGACCGCTTGAATCTCGTCACGAATACGCGCCGCTTCTTCGAAATGCAAGCCTTCCGAGGCGGCCATCATCCTTTCGCGCAGGAGTCTCATGAGCTGGGAGTTCTTCCCTTCCAGGAAGAGGAGGACTTCCTGGACCAGGTCGGCATATTTTTCCTCGGTGACGAGCTGGCAGCAGGGGGCGAGACATCTATGAATCTGGAAGTTCAGGCAGGGCCGGGAGCGGTTGCGGAAGTTGGCCGGGCTGCAGGTGCGCAGGGGGAAAATCCCCTGAAGGAGCGTAAGGGTTTCTTTTACGGCGGCGCTGGAGGCGAAAGGGCCGAAGTAACGGGCCCCATCCTTTTTCACCTTACGGACTAACGACAGCCTGGGAAATTCTTCGTTAAGGCTGAACTTGAGGCTGAAATAGGTCTTGTCATCCCTAAAGTTGATATTGTGCCGGGGTTTATACTTCTTGATCAGAGTGTTCTCCAGGATGAGGGCCTCTTTTTCCGTATCCGTGAGGAGGGTTTCCACCTGATGAACTTTGGGCATAAGGAAGCGCAGGGAGTAGCGGCTATCTCCGGATTTGCCGAAGTACGTCCGCACCCGGCTGCGCAGGTTCTTGGCCTTGCCCACGTACAGGACGGTTCCTTCCGGGTCCTTCATCAGGTAGACGCCGGGACTTGTCGGAAGGTCATGGATCTGTTCTTCTAAGGATTGCGGTTCCATAATGATCGTTTTGGATTTTACCTGTATTCCAGCGCGACTTTTTCCAGAGATTTTATCCGGTCCCGTATCTCTGCGGCCTTTTCAAAATCGAGTCTGGCAGCCGCCTCGCGCATTTCCTTTTTCAAACGCGAAACCTTCTTGGGGAGGTCAAAGATGGAAACGTATTCTTCGGCCTCTTCGGCCACAGCAGGAACGGTGACATAATCCGCCTCGTAAATGGAGGTCAAGATATCCGGGATGGCCTTCTTGACGGTCTCGGGTGTGATTCCATTCTTGCGATTATAGGCTTCCTGGATTTTCCGTCTCCGGTTTGTCTCCTCGAGGGCCTTCTTCATCGAGCCCGTGACGAAATCGGCATAGAGCACCACCCGTCCGGCGATATTTCGGGCGGCCCGGCCGAAGGTTTGGATCAGCGAGGTTGCCGAGCGCAGGAACCCCTCCTTATCCGCGTCCAGGATCGCTACCAGGGAAACTTCGGGCAGATCCAGTCCCTCACGCAAGAGGTTGATGCCGATGAGAACGTCGAATTTCCCCAGGCGCAAGTCACGAATGATCTCCGTGCGCTCCAGGGTCTGAACGTCCGAGTGCAGGTATTTTACCTTCAGGCCGAGGTTGGCATAATAAGAAGTGAGGTCTTCGGCCATCCGTTTGGTCAAAGTGGTAACCAGAACGCGCTCCCCTCTGGCGACGCGAGACTGGATCTCGCCCAGCAGGTCATCGACCTGGTAGCGGGCCGGTTTGACCACGACCTCAGGATCAATCAAACCGGTGGGACGGATGATCTGCTCGACGATGCGCCCTTTGGCCTTCTTCCTCTCGTAGTCAGCCGGCGTAGCCGAAACATAGATCACCTGGGGCACACGGGCCTCGAACTCCTCGAAAGAAAAAGGACGGTTGTCCAAGGCGGAGGGCAGGCGGAAGCCATACTCCACCAGCGTTTCTTTGCGCGTGCGGTCTCCCCAGTACATGCCGTTGAGCTGCGGGACGGTGATGTGGCTCTCGTCGATGAAGATCAGAGCATCTTTGGGGAAGTAGTCCAGCAGCGTGTAAGGAGGCTCTCCCGGTCGCCGGCCGTCCAGATGCCGGGAGTAATTTTCGATTCCCGTGCAATACCCCATCTCCTGGAGCATCTCGATATCAAAGTAAGTGCGCTGTTCCAACCGCTGGGCTTCGAGGAGCTTTCGCTGGGAATGCAAATCCTTCAGGCGTTCGGCCAATTCCTGCTGGATGGACTGGATGGCCGTGCGTAACCGGTCCTGGGGCGTAACGTGATGGCTTCCGGGGAAGATGGTTACGTGCCGCAGTTTGCGCAGAATTTTTCCGCGAAGCGGGTCGATCTCGGCAATGGACTCCACCAGATCTCCGAAAAACTCAACCCGAATGGCCCGATTCTCCTCATAGGCGGGAAAGATTTCCAGCACGTCTCCACGCACCCGGAAGGTTCCCCGGTGGAAATCATAGTCGTTCCTCTGGTACTGGATCTCCACCAGCCGGGCCAAGACTTCATCCCGGGAGACTTCCTTTTGATCCTCAACCAGTACGATCATTCCCTGGTAAGTCTCCGGGGAGCCCAGGCCGTAAATGCAGGAAACCGAGGCGACCACGACCGCGTCCCGGCGGGTGAGGACGGAGTGGGTGGCCGAATGGCGCATCTTGTCGATCAGGTCATTGATCGAGGCATCCTTCTCGATGTAGGTGTCTGTGCCCGGTACGTAGGCCTCCGGCTGGTAATAATCATAGTAGCTGACGAAGTACTCCGCGGCGTTTTCGGGGAAGAGACCCCGGAACTCCTGGAAGAGCTGCGCGGCCAGGGTCTTGTTGGGGGCGATGACCAGCGTGGGCTTCTGCACTTGCTCGATGACGTTGGCCATGGTGAAAGTCTTGCCGGAGCCCGTGACGCCGAGGAGGGCCTGATGGGGCAATCCCTGTTTGACCCCCTCGACAAGCTTCTGAATGGCCTGCGGCTGGTCACCCTTGGGTTTAAATTCAGAGACGATTTTGAAATCGGGCATAAAGAAGTTAAGTGACGAGATACGCGTTTAAAGTTTCTAGTTTATCTCGCGGAGCACGGGACGAAAACCCGAAATGCCTTTGGGGACTCCGCCAGGTTCCATTTGAGCCCGAAGCGTAATGATGGCTAGATCAACGGTCCCGGGAATCTTCATAAGGCTGGGAAAAGCGCTGTGGCCGGAGATCTCGGCGTAGTTGGGATTGACCGGATAAAGCCGGCCTGGATAACCGGATTTCAAAAGTGCCTGGAAGAAAGGGAAACGGCCCCCCATTACTTCCGGTGAGGCCCCCACGATGGCCACGCTGTCGGGATAAAAGAGCTTGCGGAGGTCAGAATTTCGGCGCTCAGCCGGAGGCAGAGATTGAACCATATTTCCTTATTTAGGGGATGGGGCCAATTCCCGGGCTCGCTGGCGGAACTTTCCTGCTTCTTCGGGCTTTCCCAGGGCTTCGTAGAGGGAGGCGATTTTGAAGAGGTCCTGGAGGATTCGTTCCTTAAAGCCGAGATATTCGTTCACTCGCCAGGCACGCAGGTAGTGATCCAGGGCTTTCTCTCTCTCCCCCCTGGCCTCAAAGAGCCTTCCTAGATTGGCCAGGTCCGTGGAGATGCCCACGGAATTCTCTATTTTTTTGTCCGCATCCAGTGCGCCCTGAAAGGCCTCCAGGGCTCGGGAGTAGTCTTTTTGCGATTCATACAGGGCGCCCATGTTATTCAGGTTGTCAGCGATTCCCCCGAAATGTTCGATCTTTTCGTTGAGTTTCTTCGCCCGCAAGTAACATTCGAGAGCCCGATCATCCTGCCCCAGAGCCCGGTACGCTGAACCCATATTGTTCCAGCGGATGGCCTGAGCTCTAAGATCCTCCCTTTTTTCCTCGACGGCTAAGGACTTCTGAAAAAATTCCAGGGCCGCCTGAGGTTTCCCCAGGGACAGAGTGACACTTCCGATATTGTTCAAATTCAGCGACTGGCCTTCCTGGCTGCCGATTTCTGAATTAATGGCCAGAGCACGCTGGTAGTAATCGAGAGCCCGGACATACTCCCCGGTCGATTGATAGGCTGTACCCACGTTGTTCAGACTTAGAGCGACCCCCTCCCGGTTGTCGATGGACTCATTTACCTGAAGGGACTTTTGGAAGAAGCGAAGGGCCTTGGCGTATTGTCCCTGGTGATAGAATTCCGCCCCTTTGCGGTCAAGATCAATAGCCCGGGCCCTTTGCGGGGGGATCGGCTGCGGGCCGGCGCATCCGCTCAAAGCGGCCAGCAGAAAGTTGGTGAGAAAAAGTATAAGGAGGAAAATAAAATTTATTCTTTTTGAAAGCATGGGGTAAAATGATTCCGGTTCACTTTTTATAAGATCGATGACAGTTTATCAGGTAGGGGAAAAATTATCAAGGTCTCTCCCTACGCTTCTCCGGACCGGAGGAACTTCAAAGGCTTTTTAACCGACTCCAAAGATCCCGGGCTTATTTCCTGGACCCAATTGGGGGAAGATTGAAGGGAAATATATATTGGCAGAGTGGAAAAAATTTGGAAAAAATGGAAAACTTCCTCCGTTTTTTCATTGGCATAAAAAAGGAAGTGATCTAAATCTCCCAGGATATCATAAAGTTACATAAATATTAGGCATGGTACAGATTTTGCTGAGATAAGATATTTATTGGGTGGGGTGAGCGAATTTTTAGGGGCCAGCTGCGGAAATTAGGAAGCCAAGAAAAATTGATATGACTGGCAAAAATTCCCTTGACAATAGCATGCAATTTGTTAAGAATTTACATACTCAGCTCCTACGCTTTTTCCGCGACCTCGCACGGAAAAAGTGGCTCTCGTGGGGCAGCGAAAATCCCAGAAATCCCCCCAACCCCCCTTTGTAAAAGGGGGGCGAGGGGGGATTTATCGCGAATGCGCGGGATAATTCCTTCTTACCAACATGTTGGTTTTAGTTTGGCGATAAGCGCCTATTCTGTCTTTTTTAAGGTCGAATAACCCGATCAAACCTTTAATCTTCTGGAGGAAAATATGAAAGGAAGCGGCCAGAAGGTGGTCCCGTAAGGCCCCAGGGAGATTATTATATCCCCGGGGTTTTTTTGGGGGGCCGTCTGAAAAGCGCAAAATTACTCGAGCGGGCTGGACAGAAGCGAAGGATTTATAATACCGCTCCCTCTGATTTGGATGTTCCTGAAATAAGGGCGGTCGAGGTTGATTTCTTCAGGTAGTAATCCCGGAATAACTATAAGAATAGAAATCCTTTAGAAGGAGACGAAGATGAGAAAAAGAAATTTGACTCTACTGATCATTTTATCAATGGTTATTTTTGGCTGTGCCACCCCGGGGATGGATAGCTTTAAGCTGGGGCAGGAACTTGCTAAAAATAACAGGATGGAAGAGGCCATTGCGATGTATGAAGATGCCCTCGCCAAAGAACCTAAGAATACTGAATACCAGGATATTTTAAAGAAGGCCAAAGAAAGTCTCTCCGCCCAGCACTTGGAAAAAGCGAGGTCGATTCTGGCAAAAAAACCTCTTACTTATGATCAGGTCGGGCTTTCCTATCAAGAGGCGGAGAAGGCCTTGAGGCTCACGCCTGAAAGCCGCGATGCCGTCAACCTGGTAAAACAGGTCCAATCCGAAATGGACAAAATGAGGAAGATGGCTGAAACCATGTATGCGGATGCGATTAAGGCCATCGAAAAGAATGAATGGGCGGAAGGCGTAAAAAAGTTGAGGGAACTAAATACATTTTATGCCAGATATCTCGACGCGGCTTCCAAGGTCAAGCAGGCTGAGAGCGACGGAGTTTCTTATTACCTGAAGGAGGCTGAAAAGTTTAAAAAGGATGAGGATTGGGAGAAAGTAATGAAGGCCCTTTTGTCTGCCCGGGAAATATCCCCAGACCGAGCGGAAGTAACTCTGGGATTGCAAGAGGCCCGGTTGAAGCATCACCCCGATTACTATCTCCGAAAAGCAGAGGAATATTCAACCCTAAATAATTGGGACACGGCGGTGGCGTTTGCCCGAAAAGCCACGAATATGGGCCTGTCTGCGGAGGGGAATAAAAGAGCGGCCATGATCCGGCAACAGGCGGCCAAGAGTTGGATGACCCAATGCGGCCAGAAGCTACATGAAAAGAGGCTCTACCCTGCCTATAATGATGCCTTGAAGGCCATGACTTATGACTCCTCCATTAAGAATGAGCCGGGCGCGTCAGGGGTAATAAATCAACTGCTGGCAGCCATGGCTGCGAAAGCCGCCGCTTATGATACCCAGGGATATGTGGGAAATGCCTTCACCTGGTATGAAAAAATAATGAAAATTGACCAGAACTATCAGGATGTCTTTTTCAAAGTGCAGGCGGGTAAGGACAAAATCAGGGAAAGGGTTGTCCGGAAGATTGCGATCATGGACTTCACCCCGCCTTCCGGGAATGCGGATGCTGGCAAGATCGTGACCGACAATCTGCTGGCGTATATTACGACTCACGCGGGCAGCGATGTGAAGATCCTGGCCAGGGATGTTTTAGGAGCTATTTTGAAGGAGATAGAGCTGGGACAGGCCGGGCTTTACGATATAGAGAGCGCCAAGAAAGCAGGAAAGTTAAAGGGCACAGATGTTTTTATCTTCGGCAGTGTGTTGAACTTCAACGTGGAAAAGAATGTTTCGGAAGGATACAAATCAGAGAATGTAGTGGTGGGCAAGAGAACGATACAGAATATGGCATATCAGATGTGGCTCATGAGTATTAAGGGAAAAGCACCAACCAAGGAAGAACTTATGCAGGCTCCTCCGGCCACTATCGAGGAAGAGATTCGAGAGACCGTCAAGTATAAAGTGGGCACAGAGAAAAAAAGGTCGACAGTGGGTGTCTCCTTCAGGGTGATCGACCTGGAACAAGGTGAGGTGGTTATTACAAAAACCATAAGAAAGTCGCAGGAAGTAAAGGGGGACTATTCGGAGGGCGTGGCCTTTGCGAATATCCAGTATAAATCTCTGGAAATTCTCTCGGACTCTGAACTTTTGGAAAAGGTAACCCAGGATGTGGTTGCCGAGTTGAGTTATGAGGTGATGTCCCGCTTTCAGAATCTCCAGACCCAGTATTTTAACAGCGCAGAGGGATTTAAAAAGAAAAGGGAATATGAAAGAGCCATCGAGAAGTACATGGATGCCATCCACCTGGAAGAATTGAAGAACATATCCAGTCCTCTTTCTGCGAGTGCCAGAATAGAAATAGAGGAATTGCTGAAGCGCATTGCCTCATAGGAGAAAGTCATGCGGAAGGCCATTGCTTTCTGTTCGCTCGCTTTTCTGGTATATACAACCGCCGCTCCCCTCCCTCCTGCGCACGCGGCTGTGGTAAAGCCGAAGATTGCTCTTTTCATGCTGGTTCCCAAGAATATCGAGGCCATCCCCCTGATCGATTCGATCCCCTCCCTTTTGACGATGGCGATCAGCAAATTTGATTATTTTGAGATCGTCGAGCGGAAGAAGATCGAAAGAGAAATTGAATTGGCGGGGCATAAACTTGGCAGTATCAAAATCCAGGACTTGTTTACCTTGGGGGAAAGGCTGGGATTTGATTTTTGCGTGGTTGGAGATGTATTGAAGCAAAGGGGCACGATCGAAGTGAATATAAAGATTGTAGATATCCGGGCTCAAAAAGTATCTGGCGAACAAACCTTTACCACCACCGAGGGGAGGTTGAATCTTGAGCTCAATAATCTGGTCGCCATGATTATGGAGCGGACCCGGGAGTCGTTCTCCACAGCGGTCGGACCCAAGAAAGAGGAGATCACCACAAAGCCGCCCCAGAATTTAAAGGCGAAAAGCGGAACCAAGACGATCCGGATCAGCTGGAGCTATGCTGACCCGCAGCAAG
>Ga0315285_10005295_pt1 | contig 13331 bp, 9 predicted proteins | sample YL17G09_36_MG_FD_203698 | JGI IMG/M metagenome (GOLD analysis project Ga0315285, IMG submission 203698) | Sediment microbial communities from Yellowstone Lake, YNP, Wyoming, USA - YL17G09_36 | ecosystem: Environmental > Aquatic > Freshwater > Lake > Sediment | place: USA: Wyoming | collected... | reverse complement strand
CAAGGAATACTTCGACGCCGAGCGCGACGTGTGGACGATGTTCGAGACCATCACCCGCGAGCGTCGCCGCCGCGAGGTCCAGCCCATCGTCGAAACCCTCCAACGCTGCATGGCCATGATCGAGGACGACGGCGGTCGGCCCGCCGGGCAGGCCCGCAAGGACGCCGAGGCCTACCGGAAGCGTTTCACCGACATCCTCGAGTTCTGCGGCTTGGTGAACATGATTTTCGACTTGATGAGTAAAGCGGGTCGCACCGGCTTGAAACCCCTCGCCAAAACCATCGGCAAACTTATCGGGTGACGCCGAGCCCCGGGCTTCAGCCCGCGCGATCACTCCGTCCCGGCCTTTGACACGCGCTCGGGTTCTCGAAAGTCGTGGATCAACTCCGCGGGCGGAACCACCAGCTTTTTCGGACGATCGCCGTGCGGTAGGACTTTCACCTCGACGCCGAAGTCGTCGTAACCGAGCTTCGTCACCGCGCGATAAGTCGCCAGCGCACTCAGCCCCGCGATCGCCGTCACGGAATAACGAGGGTTCAACGGATTCGCGCCGGCCGCGATCACGGCGCTTCGGTAATGGGCGTAGGTTTGCCCGCAGACCTCGAACGACTGCTCGCCGAAGTTCAGGGGCAAGGCGTCGCGGAAACGTTGCGCCACACGATTGGCCGACGGACGCCCGACCAGAATCAGATGATGGTTCCGCAACTGTTCCTCCGTCGCCGCGGAGTCGGAAACCACGGGAACGTCGAAATTGGCGTGGGCCGTGCGGATTTTCTCTTGCAACACCTCGGCGGCGTCGCGGTCGCCCGCTTCATCGTCCGCCGTACCATAGACGATCAGCGTCTCCTCGATGTTTTCCGTGAAGGCGAGCACGTCGAACCGACCGCCGTTGGCCTTGGCGATCCGCGAGTACTTGTCGACGATCAACCGCTTGGGCCGATCGTCGCTCTCGACGCTAAAGGCGCCGGTCGCGGGATCGACCGACACACTCTTCGTGGTTTCGTCCGTCCCGGCCTCGACCGTCACCTCGATCCGCACCGGCAGCGGACCGCCCTCCGCGGTCAGCACGGCCTCGATCCGATAGGGCTGATGGTCGTCCGCCGATCCTTCCCGCGGCTGGACCTCCGCCCGCCCCAACGCGAGTTTCGGCAATCCCGGTTTCTTCACCCAATAGTCGAAGAAGGCGTCGAGCTTCTCGCCGGACGCCTCCTGCATTTGGGCGGCGAACTCCGTCCACGCCACGGGTTGCCCGGCGTGCTTCAGCCCGAAACCGTCCATGGCCGCAACGAACTTGTCATCGCCCAGCCGCCAGCGCAGTTCATTCAGCACCAAAACGCCTTTGCCCGAGGCGATGCGGTACCAATCCCGGCTGCCGTCGTCCGATCGGATCGTCGCCAGCGGCGTATCGCCGGATTTCGAGGCGGCGCTGAGGTATCGCGATCTTGCCGAAAACAAGCTCGTCGCCAACTTGCTCAAATCCTTGGCGCACAGACACCCGCCGTCGGAAACGGCCAACATGCCCTGCTCGCGGGCCACCGTCCGATGGTAGTCCGCGAACGCCGCTGCCAGCCAAATGTCACCATCCGATTTCGGCAGCAACGTGCCCCGCCAAACGAGCTTGGTCGGTGGAACCGCGTCGCGCCGACGGCCGCCGTCCTCGTCGCCGCCCGGTTCTCCACCCTTGTCCTCCAGGTCGACCGCCGTTTCCGTAGGCTCAACGGTCTCTAGCGCGCCGCTGTGCAACACCGTCCAAGGGTTGCTCACCAGCGGATCGACTTCGGGGTAGTTCCGTTTTTCCTCGTCCGTCGGCAGCCAGGTCTTCCCCCGCGGCGGACCGAAGATCGCCCAGCTCTTTAGGTTCTTGGCGAGGTCGGTGGTGGTGAACTTCGCGTCCACCGAGCCCGAGGCGCAGATCGGCGGCGTGGTGAACGCCTCTTTGGCGAACTCCACACCCATCTTGCCTTTGTGCTTGTGATACAGCTTAATCCACGCTTCATCCCGGTCGCTGGGATGCCAGACCATGTTGGCCGGTCGATCGTTCGTCGCTGCGATGGTCTCCAAACGAACCGCAAGGTCCTTGGTGTTGTTGCATCCCCAGTAGAAACCGGGCGTTCCGCCGAACCATTCGCCCTTGCTGCTGCGGTAGAGTTTGCTCGCGTGCGTGCCCAGCTCGAACATGGCGATCTCGTTGGTCTTGGTGTCGGCGAGCAACCATTCGTTGGTGTACAGCCCGTTGTTGTCCGCGGAGATGATCCTCACCACGTCGTCGATCGAGTCGGAGTACTGCAGCGCCTTGCGGATTCTGCTGCTCTGCGGGCTGCCGTGGATGTCAAGCCGCGTCTGATCCAGCGTCGTCTCGCTCACCAAAATGCCCGCATCGTTCATGTAATAGTCCATGCCGCTGGCGATGCCGCCGGGGATGGTTTGCATCAATACGCGGTGACCGTTGGACGGCTTCACGTCCAACCAGACGTTGTAGAACGTCGAGGGATACAGCGAGTACATGGTGATATGGCCGAAGATCACGTTCCCATCGGCGGTGGCCGGTCCGGTCGCGGCGAAGGCCGAGCAGCGACCCGGCTTGGGCGGCAAGGTCGTTTTCGCCGGTGCGTCCGGGAACTTGGACCCTTCCAACCCGTTCGGAACCGCCTCCGCCGCCCAGGGGATGGTCATAATCTCCGGCCAGAGGTTCAGCGTCACGATGTCGGTCAAGTCCAACGGACGTCCCTCGAACTTTGCCCCGGCCGCCGTCGCTCCGTCAGCGATGCCCCGCAGTTCTTCCAGATACTCTCGGTCGAACCGCGGCAGGAAGAGCGAGCTACCCAGCATTCGCAGTAGCTCCCACGCATCGTTTGGCCCATCGGGACCGTACATCTTCGCGAAGCATCGGATGTGCCCGGCGATCTCCGAGGACATCAACCGCCCGTGCTGGACCCCGCGTTCGTACGGCTCCCCCTCGATGTGCACGACGAGCCAACCCTGCTGCGGATAGCGATAGGCCGGGCCGTAGCGAACCACCGCCGCAGGATCGGGCTTGAACTCGGCCCCTTCGGCAAACGCCAGGACCCCCGAAATAAGAAACACCGGCAGCGACATCATCGCGGCAATCTTTGAGCGCATGGAGCGGTCTCCCTCCGAGTGTGTGGACTCAGGTCCAAGCCCGTAGGCTGTTACCGGACAAGACTTTACCACAACCCCGTTGAGAGGCGAGGTCGTCGTCCCGCGTCCGTGCCCACCGTCCGACGATCGAGGGTAATGGCCCTACGATCCCCTGCCACGGCCCCGGCGAGGCGGAATGATCGCCCAATAAACAAGCTCGCGCTCCCGGGGAGACCGGGAAGCGCGAGCCATGTGCGTTATCCCCTCCGCTCGCGATCGCCTTGATCCGCGAAGGGCTATTTAATGTGGCATTGCAGGCACAGGTAGCTTTCCTGCAGCGGGACCCGCAGGAAGTTGCCAAGTCCGTTGTTGTGCACGTTGTGGCAGGAGGTGCACTCCACACGGTTCAGTCCGCCGACGTCCACGAGCTTCACGCCCGGACCGCCCCCGATCCCCGGCGCGAACGTGCTGGGGGCCTTGAACTCCGTCGGCCTGGCTGTGGGATACTGGATACCGATGGGATGGTCGTTCGAAAGGTCCATCCCCAGGGCGTTGCGGCCGGTCATCACGATGCTGCCCACTGTGCTGCCGTAGCTGTCGAGGGCGGTCACGCCGTCATGGCAACTGAGACACAGCTTGCTCCGACCCTGCGGCTGTCCAGAAACGGTCCCATACATGGTGAAGGTCTGGGTCGTCTCCGCGTGGTTCCAAAGTAGGATGTTCTGCCCGTCCACCTCGAGTGCGCCGTGCGGGGTGTGGCAGGGGAGGCAAATCTGATTCCCCGGGATATGCACCCCCGGATAGTTGTTCAGGTTGTGCGGCGTGTTCACGATGCTGGCCGACGGATAGCTCGAGGGATCGCCGGGAATGATCGCCCCGGCGGCCAAGGCGGCGAGCAGACCGACGACTCCCAGGATGACCGACCCATTCGCACGTCTCATGGCATACCTCCCTCTTTGGGCACGCCGCAGGGTCGCCTGCCGCGAGCGCTTCTGCGTTCCACAAACCGCTGAGAAACGTATTACACCCGCTATGCCAGATGTATGACTCGGACGTGGCTCGGTTCGACTACCCGCCGTGAGGTGAGCGTAAATCAGGCTCTGACAAGGAGATACGTCGCGTGGACGGACGAACGGTCATTGGCGGAAGGTGAGACAGGCAACGACATGATTCTCAAGTTTGAGAAGAGCAACGGTTGGGTTCCGATGGTTGGGAACTCGCTGCGGGACTGGACGCTACTGGGAGGCGTTGGCGGCGGGCGGCTGCTCGCGGTCGTAGCGTTCGGGCCGATGGCAGCCGGGCTGGCACGAACCGCCGGTCGACGTGGACTCCCACTTGATCGGAATGTTCCATTTCCCGAAGGGGACGGATTCGACGATGTGCTTGTCGTTCCGGCTCGCATGGGGCGCGTGGCAGGCACGGCAGGTGCGACCTTTGACCGATCGGTTCACGTGCACGTAGTGGAGGTTGCGCTTCCCGTTGCGAAACTCGGTGGCGCTGTCGGTCTCCTTCTCGGTAAACGCGGCGGCGTCGTGACACTCAAAGCAGAGGGCGTAGGCCTTCTCGTCGAAGGCGGCGTAGAAGGTCTCCGGGTACGCGCGGGCAAACAGGTCACGTCCCGCGCTTCCGTGCGGATTGTGGCATGCGGCGCAGTCTTTCGTCTGAATCGGTCCGTGATGGTGCGAATTGGCTTGCAGGGTTTTCCCGATGTTGGTGACCGTTGCGTCGCCCCAGCGCAGCTCTTGGTTGTGGCAGGCGAGGCACAGATCCATCGACGGCTTCAACAGGACGGCCTGTTCGGAGGAGGCGTGGGGATCGTGACAGGTCACGCAGGCGCCCTTCGCAGCCATCGGAGTGTGTTTCACCTTGGAAGAGTCCAGCCGTTCCCCGATCGCGCTGTGACAGTCGAGACAGAGTTGCTTGGAGTCCGCCGTCGCGAGGAGCATGGGGTTGTCCGTCCCGTGGGCCTCATGACAGGCGGTGCACCCGTCTTTGACGGGCTGGTGGACGTGCTTTGATCCCGATACTCGATCTTGGACCGTGGTATGGCAGTCCACGCACAACTCGCGCTGCGGTTGGGTGAGCAGCTTAGGCTGATTGGAGGCGTGCGGGTCATGGCACGCGGTGCAAGCCCCGGCGGCCACGGGACCGTGGGTGAATTTGCGCTCCTTGATGACATCCTCGTGGCACTCCGTGCACAACGCGGCCCCGCTGCGGGCGAGGGTGAACTTGTGGGCGTCGCCGGGCGTCTTTTCGTGGCAGGCGTCGCAGGAGTTCGCGGCCACGGGAGGATGGACGACGGCCCGCGTGGTGTAGTCGCTGTGGCAGCCCGATTCCATACAACCGCGATCGTAATTGGGCGCGGACTGAACAGCGGCGATGCGAACGAGGATGGCGCTGGCGACGGCGGCGATCGGCGAGAGCGCCCTTGGCGTCATGGATGGCCCCCCGGCGCGCCAGGCTGTTTAGCAGCGAAAACAACGGTCATCGGCCCCTGTGCGGTCGGTACGACGCGCGGTTTACCCAGCTCCAACCACAGTTGTGCGGGCGACCCCGTCGGGTCGGGCACTTCGATCCGAATGGCCGGAGTCCCGGCAGTCCCATCCGCCGGGCGGTAGTTCTCCAGAATCCGACCGGCGGGCACGAAGCTCGCCACATGGAAGCGATATTGGGAGCCGCTGATGTCGATGGGTTCTTGCAGCGAAAGGGGCTTGACCGTTGTCTTGCTGTCGCGTCGAGCCCAGACTTCCTGCAAGTCTCGACCAACGATGAGCACCGCGAAATCCGGCGTCGAGCCGGCGCTTTCGATGGGGCAGTCGAGGATCACGCGGAAGGGCCAGGGGTTGTCGTCCTTGCGACTGAACTCCGGGAACTTGGCGAATATCCAACGCTGCTCAGTCCGCCCGTCGTATTCGATCTCCACGAGAGCGGCGGGGTTCAGCCGCCGATCCGAGCGGCTCACCGGCTTCTTGGCCTCGTCATCCATCGCGTAATCGCTGAAGAACCCGCGAATGCGGACCGTACACTTCAAGTCATCGAGCGTCTGCGAGGCATCGAGGGTCAGGTCGAGTTCATGCGCCGGCCCGCCGCCCCAGCGGCTGATTTGCAGCTTGGGCGCCCGGGTGAACTCGTTTTCGAACTGTCGGAGCAGTTCGTCGCGTTGGGCACGGTCGTCGGCCGTCAACAATCGCCAGGTGCCGATGAAACTGAGAAGGCGATTGCGCTCCGGGTCGTCGGCGATCAACCAACGGCGATACGACTGCGTCGGTCCCTCGATGGCAATCTCAACCGCCGGGCGACCCTGCGGACCGTCATCCGCAACGACCATCTGATCGAGTGCCGCCGAGGGCAGATACCGCAACACGCGCAACGGCTTCTCCATTCCCGGCAAGGCGATCGATTGGGTCAAATCGGCTTCCTGCTGCAAGGATAACAGTGCGAGGGGCGCGTCGATGGCGACGGGCGGGTCGGCGTTTTCCAGGCGACATCCGATGTAGAACTGCTGTCCCGGCATCGGGGGGTGCGATCCGTGACCGGAATGCTGTGCAGCGGCCTCGTGCCGCCCGACGGCGAGCAGAACCATCAGTGCCACTACGCCGGCACGGGCGATCCAAGGGCCCCTTCCCGCCTCACGCTCGTCGGGCACGGTGTTTCTCATGACGGTTAACTCGCAGGAGCTTCGGTGGTCGAAGGCTTTACGACCCCCAACTCTTCCAGTTTGCGATAGAGGCTGGACAGCCCGATGCCCAGGGCTTGGGCGGCCTCCGCTTTGTTGTTTCCGAAGGTCGCCAGCACTTTCAGGACGTGCTGCCGTTCAAACTCGCGGGCGGCGTCGCGGAGGTTCAGGCTGGCGACGTCGGAATCCGAGATTGGGCCCGCGACGAAGGCCAGGTCGCGCAGCGCTACGGGGTGACTGTCGGCGAAGATCAGGGCCCGTTCGACGACGTTCTCCAGTTCGCGGACGTTGCCTCGCCAGGGGTAATCGGACAGGGCTTGGACGGCCTCCGGGTCGAAGCCGGGGCAATGGGTGTTCAGTTCCGCGTTGTACTTGGCGACGAAGTGGGCGATCAGGAGGGCGATGTCCGCGCGCCGTTCGCGCAGCGGCGGAACCGTGATGCCGATGACGTGCAGTCGATAGTAGAGGTCCTCGCGGAATTGCTTAGCCTCAATGGCTTCCTGCAAGTCGCGGTTGGTCGCGGCGATGACCCGAATGTGCACGGGGCGGGTGCGGCTTTCGCCGACGCGGGTGATGGCCCGTTGCTCGATCGCCCGTAGGAGGACGGACTGACTGGAGAAGGGGAGATTGCTGATTTCGTCGAGGAAAAGCGTTCCGCCGTTGGCGGCCTCGAAGTAGCCGGTGCGGTCGGTCTCCGCCCCGGTGAAGGCCCCGCGGCGGTAGCCGAACAGTTCGCTTTCGACGAGTGTATCGGCCAATCCGCCGCAATTGACGGCCACAAAGGGCTTCTCGGCCGTCGTCCCGGAATAGTGAATGGCGCGGGCGACGACCTCCTTGCCGGTCCCGCTCTCGCCGCTGATGAGGACGTTGCTCATGGTGTTGGAGATGCGCAGGGCGGTCTCGCGGATGGCGGCGATGGTCGGCGATTGGCCCACAATGGCCGAGACGTCGAAGCGTTGCCGCAGTTGGTCGCGCAGGACCTTGTTTTCCTTGGAGAGGTCGTCCTGGGCGAGGAGGCGTTTGAGTTTGAAGATCACTTCATCGAAAATCAGCGGCTTGCAGATGTAGTCGCGGACGCCTTTTTTCATCGCCTGGACGGCCGTCTCCACCTCGCCGAACGCGGTGATGACGATGATGAGCGCCTCCGGGGCGAGCTTGACGGCCTGGTCGATCAATTCCATTCCCGTCACACCGGGCATTCGCAGATCGGTGATGATGGCGTCTACGGAGGTCGTCTTCAGGGCCTTGAGGGCGGCGGCGCCGTCGCGACAGGCGATGACCTTGAACCCTTCCTCCTCCAAGACCTCGGCGAGGTTCTCGCGGAGGGTGGTTTCGTCGTCGGCCAGCAAGACGGTCGCCTGTTTCACGTCACTGATCCGGTAATTCGGTGAGAACCGGGATTTCGACGGTAAAGACCGTGCCGCAGCCGTTTCGGGCGGCGAAGTCGATCCGGCCTCCGTGCTTTTGCACGATCCCGTAGCTGACGGCCAGTCCCAACCCGGTGCCTCGTCCCGGTTCCTTCGTGGTGTAGAAGGGCTCGAAGACCCGCCGGCCGATCTCCGCGGGGATGCCGCAACCGGTATCTTCGAAGCGGAAGCGAATGGCCCAGGGATGGTGTTCGGCCCGGACGGTGAGTGTCCCGCCGTCGGGCATGGCGTCGAGGGCGTTGAGCAGGACGTTGATGAAGACCTGTTGGAGCTGCCCGCGTACGGCGTAGGTCTGCGGCAAGCCAGCGGGGGAGACAAAGTCGATCGACACCTTGCGGGCGCGGCCGTCGAAGGAGACGAGCCGCACCGCTTCCTCGAGCGTCGGTCCCAAATCGACGTACTCCCAGTGCTCGGAGGTCGGACGCGCCAAACCGGCCAATTGACGCACCGTGGCCGAAATCCGCAGAATGTGCGTCTGCATCAAATCGAGCTTCTCCGCGTGTTGCGGGGCGTCGCCGCGGCGTTTGAGCATCTGCACGATGGAGGAGATGCTCGACAGAGGGTTGCCGATTTCGTGGGCGATCCCGGCGGCCATCTGGCCGATGGCGACCATCTTTTCTTTTTCCACCATCTGGGCGCGCATCCGGCGGACCTGTTCGGCCTCCTCGTCCAACAGGAACATCAGATTGTTGAGGCTCTCACCGAGTTTGGTCAGTCCGTCCGGGCAGGAAAGGTGGTACACCGTGCAGTCGTGGCATTGCTGGATGGTTACCTGCGGCGTGCGGCCGTCGCGCGAGGCCCTGGACAGCGCCACCGTCTGCCAGCAGCGTCCCTTGGCGGAGTCGTGCACCGGGCAATCCGTTTTGTCGCAATCGAAAACGTCCCGACAGCTCACCAGATGGGGGTTCTCGAAGTGGACCCTCGCCGGGGCGTCAAACCCGTAGCTCTCCAACAAGCGACCCAGTTGTTCCGCCGTGTCGGCCAGGTGCGTCTGTTGGCGGCGCATGACGAGGAACACAACGGCGCTGCCCATTCCGGTCACGATGGCGGACCGGGCGGTGAGCAGGAAGTGCCGCCATCCGGTCGTGAGGCCGGGGAATAGATGGTGTTCGACGACGTCGGAGCCGACGAAAATCGCCGCGCAACCCATGAGCAACAGAATCGGTCCGAGGACCCTCCAGCCCTTCCAGGCCGGTCGAGGGGGGACGAACGTCGGGCGCAAGCGACGAGCGGGGGCGGCGTCGGGGAGGACCTTCAAGGCGAGTTCAGCGCCCGGCGATCGTCCGTTCGCGCCGGGGGTTGCAACCCGCGTATTCGCGCGTTCCACTGCCATCGTGAGCCGCCTAAACTTGTGTCTGGCGGCGGGATCCGGCCCCCAAACGGGTAGTGGTCCGCTTGTTGCGGTATCCCGCCCCGGAACATTCGGGCAAGTTTCATGCCGCGGCGCTGGGGTCCGGGACGATAAGTACTGGTGCCGCCGATCGGTACGGCACGCGGGATGCTGAAAACCGTGCATTGGGAGCCCGCCGGCGGGCGTTCGAGGGCGAGCGGAGTGGTTTTATGAGGTCATCGACAAGCCGGAGTGTAAAGCGACCGGGGCGTGGGCTGGCGGTGCTCCTTTTGGCTTTGCTGACGCCGGCCATCACCGGCTGCCCGTCTGAGTTCACCGGCCAGATCTCCACCGCGTTCGAGACTGCGGCACGAGGGATCGCCACCGCGGCCGTGGACTTGTTGTTAAACCAAGTCTTCCCGTCCAACGGAACGTCCACAACTCCGTAGGGCGGCGGCTCAATTCATGTCGTGGCAGGTAAAGCACAAGGCCGATCCTTCGATCGGAACGGTCAGGCGGTTGGGTTCCCGCCCGTAGAGGTTGTGGCACGACAGGCAGCTTAGGTTGCCGCCGGGCAGGCGGACCACCGGCGGGAGCATGGAGGGCGGGCGGAGGCGCGAGTCCGTCGGGCGACTGGGGGCGAACGAGTAGCGGACCCCCACCGGATGGTTGCGTTGCTTGTCGCCGATGGCGCCGTCGCCGCGGTTCCATTTCGTCCGGTACGCCGATTCCCCGGCGGTGACGCCGTCGTGGCACTCCAGGCATCGGCGCGACTCCGCGTCCAATAGGCCCGATCCCGCGGAGGAACGGTCCGTTTCGGGCATCATGTGAGCCCGCGGCAAGGCGAGCCAGTGCATTCCGGCGGCCGTTCGTTGCCCGTCTTCGCTGTGACAGTTGGAGCAAAACTGCTGCGGATCCGCGGTTGCGTTTCCGCCGCCGCGAAGAGGTGCGCCCTTTGCGCCGCCGAGGTCGGGAAGACCGGCGTGGCAGGTGGTGCAGGTGATCGTCCCGTTGGCGTCCAGAGGCCAGTCTTTCGGGATGCGGACCGCGGAGGACGGAGCAACGTGAACGGGATGGTTCACGACGCCGGGACCTTCGCGCAACTTGTCCGTCCAACCACGACTCGACTCGTGGGAGGCCGCCAATGCCGTCAGCGGGATCGTGACCGACAACGTAGCAGCGGCGCGTAGCTTGAGCCATCTGCGCGGGCATGGATGAGGTGACAACATGGAGGCTCCAGCGCGCACGGCGCGCGATGAGGCGAAGCGGCGTCGTGCCGCCCGTTCGACCCAGCCTCCGACGGGCCGAGCGGACTTTGGTGGGAATCACGCTCGAGAAGGGTCCTTCCGGCTTCCTTCGATCCCATCCCTGTCCGAACCTATCTTGCCGGTACGATATCCGCCTTGGGGGTCGGCCCGGCTCCGAGTTGCTCAACCACCCCAATGGCTGCAATGCGAGTTATAGGATGTAGAGTTCTCAATTCTGGGAAACGTGGACATTGAAACTCCCGAAAATGCGAACTGTGCGGCGGGCATCACGGCATCGAGGGCGGTCCTTCCCAGCCGAACGGCCGGCGGCATGGCGATTGCACGAACCTATCGTGTAGGTGCGGCGAATGGGCCGGCTCCACAAACGCGGGAGGCCGATCGGTGATGCAAGTAGCGGGGCTGTTGCTTGTCGTCGGGACGTTGCCGGTGAGCAACGTCATTGCAGCAGCCGATCAAGTGTTCTCGCCGGGCGCGGACGGTACGCTCGTGGACGGCCTTCCCTATGGGCCGTTTGATGGGAACGCCGACGCCTGGGATTGGAGCTTCAATCAATCGAACTACGATGGACGCATCACGCTTTCCAACGAGGTCGTCGAGTCGCGTTTTGAATCTCGTGTGGTTTGGGAGTACGACCTGAGCGCGCTTTCGACGGCATTGCCGGTGACGGCCGAGTTGCGTTTCACGCTACGCGGGGCGCCTCGTTTCCCAGCCCAGGCGGCGCCGGTGAGCGTGTATGCCTACCCGGCTGACCTTCTCGAAACACCGGAGGATTTTAGCTCGCCGCCGATCGGCCTTGTGGGGATCGTCTACATTGAGCCGTACCAAGCGCCGACGACCTACACGCTTAGCGTTGGCGCTGTTGTCAATGACACACTTCACCAGGGGGTGAAGAGAATCGGCTTTCGATTTCAGATCGATCCGGACGCACCGCCCGGCGCGAACCAAGCTTTCCTCGACGCCCTCGATTCCGACAAGCTGACCAAACCGCAGCTCATCATCAATGCGGCCGTGCCCGGCGACGGCGACCAGGATCAGGACGTGGACTCTGTTGACTTCGCCCTTTTTACGGCGTGCATGACCGGACCGGGCGGGATCGCGACCCCCGCGTGCATGGTGTTTGATTTCGACTTGGACGCCGACGTCGATCTTTTGGACCTCCAAGCCTTCCTGTACTACTGGTCCTTTTTCCCCCATTAGCTTCCCACCAACCGTTCACAACCGAGACAAGGAACGGTGCGTTTCTCATTTTAGGGAAAACACGTCTCATTCAGGGGTTGCAGGCAATCGACGCAGTTGGTTCGTAACACCGGCCTTGACAGGCACTTACATCTACTTTCGCCCGGAACCGGCTCGGAAGCCGCGGCCCCGATAAGCGGTGGTACGACGCTTGCCGTCCCAAGATTGGCGTCGGCCTAGTGGGCCGACGTGGTCTTGCGGTTTGAGGTCACGTCCCGCGCCGTTGGCGCGGGTAGGGGAGAATGACCATGATCGGCGTGTGCTTTACGCTCATCGCTTCGGCGGCGATCGCACCAGCACCCAATGTAACCTATGTGGGCACCTGGAAAACTAACCTGAACTACCCCGCGCGGTTGGCCTCCGCGCCCGGCGGGGGGATCTACGTCACCGATCCGCCCGCGAACCAGGTGATTCACTACGATTCCCTCGGAGTGTGGCAGCATACCTACCCGATTCCGGAGGGCCCGGTCGGAATCGCCGTTCACGACGATGATGGACGGGTGTTCGTTTCCCGCAACGATGGGAAGATCGGCGTATATCCCGCCGGTTTCGCCGGCGCTCCGAGCTTTGTCAACCCCGCGCCGCGTGTCTTAAAGGGACCTAACGACCTCGCATTCCATCCCGGTGCCAACGAGTTGTACGCCGTGGACGCCGGGGGGCATCAGGTCCTGGTGTTCACCGAGAGTTCGCCGAATATCTGGACGCTGGTTCGGGCGTGGGGGATGGAGGGTTCGGCCTCCGCGTACTTTGAGTCGCCGCAAGCGATCGCCCTCGACACGACGCTGAACCTCGTCTTCGTCACCGACGTGGACAACTTCCGGGTGCAGGTGTTCAACACGCTCGGGATCAGCCAGGGCCAATTCGGCTATCGCATCATCTATACGCCGTCCACTGAGACGGCCTGGTTTGCCCGAAGCGAGGGCCTGGCCGTGGACGTCCACAGCAACATCTTCATTACCGACGCCCTGATGGGAACGGTTCGCGTGTTTGCGTTTAACGGTTCGGCCTGGAACGAACTGGACCCCGACAATGAGCCGGTGATCGGATATGGCACCACCCCGGGCAAATTGCGTGTCCCGTGCGATGTCATGATCAGCGGCAGCACGCTGTACGTCGCCGACACGAACAACGCCGCAGTCGAGGTTTACAACGTGACATACCCCGCGGCCTCAGCGGCTGCTGCGGCCGGCCCGACACGGGAGCTTGAAACCATCGGACGGACGGCCAAGGAAGGACGCGTGCGGATCGCGGACCGTAGTGACGGCTCCTATCCGGTCCGCGCGGGCGTGCCGCGG
>Ga0315285_10005294_pt1 | contig 13332 bp, 15 predicted proteins | sample YL17G09_36_MG_FD_203698 | JGI IMG/M metagenome (GOLD analysis project Ga0315285, IMG submission 203698) | Sediment microbial communities from Yellowstone Lake, YNP, Wyoming, USA - YL17G09_36 | ecosystem: Environmental > Aquatic > Freshwater > Lake > Sediment | place: USA: Wyoming | collected... | reverse complement strand
ATCAGCATCGTTCGCAACGAATCCGTCCGCGACATACTATTGGCGGGTGAGGGCGAGGGACGACTACGAGCCGACGACGTGGTCCGCTCGCGGCAACACGCCGCCAGGATACTGGACTTTCAGCACATTGCAACCGCCAAACACTCCCCCCACTGTCAACATAATATCCCCAGTCGGCGGGGAGGAATTCCTCAAGGGCTCCTCTCAGACCATCACCTGGACGATGCACGACGACGAGGACGTCAACGCGAACCTCACCGTCTACATCAACTGCACGACCGGAGGAGTCACGAGTCAGGTAGTGGCGGCTCTGAAGGGACAGACGACTTTCACGTGGACTCTACCCGGCATCGAGGCGAACGACGTCGTCGTCAACATCACGGTCATAGACTCTGGCGGGCTCAAGGGATGGTCTCAGAGCGGCCCGTTCACGATCAAGGCGCCGCCGTCACCGACGCCAGACTTCTTGAGTCAGTACTGGTGGCTCCTCGTCGTCATCGTGGCGGTGGTGATCGTGCTCCTGCTGTTGGCGTTGATGAAGAGAAGGAAGCCGGAAGAGGAGAAAGAGGAAGTCCCGCCATCCGGGCAACAGAATCCACCGCCAAGTGAGTGACGGCAGCAGCACGCGGTCAAACTTCTTGCCGAGGCGCCCGGCGCGGATTGCGGCGACGTAGCCGCCAGGGCCGGCCCCGATCACGAGGATATCGCACCCTCGCGTCATGTCGCCTTCGCAATCGGGGGGACGAATGAGGACTTTACTACATTGCGGGGTGATGCACATTCAGGCTTCATGAATCGGCTGGCGGTTGTGGAAAAGGTTTTCCTGGGTCAAGTCAGGCACTTGAAAATGGATGCGCTCCTCAGAATTTGCGATGTCTTGTCCCCCCCAAGCTCTCGCCCAAAAACGGGCGGGAGCACCTTTTCCTTTTCTCCTTAGCCGATTTCAGGCCGAAGATTGGGCATCTAGGCTTCATGTCATCATATTCTCGAAGCCGACCACAGACTCCAAATATCCCCGTATCCCTATGGAGGCATGGAAGAAGGATGGCACAACTGCCGTCATGCCTTCCAATCAATGTTCTCAATACCACTTCCAGCCGACCACATTACCTCCAGCTGCGTCCGGAGTCCTTCTCGACGCGCGATTGAGCTTGTTGTCAAGTCTGTGAAGCGCATACTCTCCATGGCGGGAGCGCTGCGCACCGCGGTCAACCTCAGATTAACAGTGGATTCACTGTGAATTCACACTGGATTCACAATGAATTCGCTGGAGGGATTTTTACACCCGCCCATCAACGCCCTATACGCTCCCCGCCGAGGGATGTGACCGTGATCGTCCCGCCCTGAGCCAAGTCCTGAGCCTGAGCGGCTGACAGAGGTTGCGAGTGGCCATATCCACAGCTTGGATTCCCGCACCGCCAATCGTCTCTTCGGTTTCCCGCCATGACTGTCCCGGAACGCGATCTTTCAATCCCGCCATTGGCCGCTGCCCCCGGGATAGCCTGATAGCCGGCGTGCCGCCACGCCCGTCCGCAAGAGCTAAGTGTAAGGAAAGCCTTACTATCTACCATGGCTCAGGTCGCGACGGTGACATCGAAGGGGCAGGTGACGCTCCCCGCCTCGGTGCGCAAGAAGCTAGGCATCCGCAGAGGCAGCAGGATTGTCTTCCTGGAGTCCGGGGAGGAGATACGCATGCTCCGGGAAGAGGAATTGGAGGAGAGGTTCTCCGTCTTCGATCGGAGACGGAAGGAATCGAGGCTCACCCCTGCGAGGCTTGAGGCGCTCGTGGAAGAGGCGAAGAGGCGCGTCTGGAAGAGGCACCATGCGGCTGGCCGTTGACGCCAACACCCTGCTTTCCGGGCTCTTCTTCGACGGAAAGGAAAGATGCCTTCTGCTGGCTTCCCTGAGGGGTTCCGTCAGACTCGTCGTCGCCGAGGACACACTCGAGGAGGTCTACGATGTCGTGGCCAAGGTTTTCAGCGATCATCAGGACCTCCCGTCGGCACTCGATCTGCTTGAGGAGATACTCGATGCGGGCGAGGTCGTCCGAAGAAGACACTACGCCCGCAACGTCGCCTCGTGGGCAAAGAGGCTGCGCGACCCTACCGATGCCCCGCTCCTCGCCTGTGCGGTGGCTGTCGGTGTCGACGGCGTCGTCAGTGGCGACAAGGACGTGATCGAATCGCAAGACCTCGGGGGCATCAGGGCCTACAGGACTCGGGAAGTCTTGGAGCGACTCGGCGAGCATGACAGGGAGAAGAAGTCCGTGCATCGGCTCACGACTCAAAAGAAACCGTGACAGCTCGGCTGACGGTTGCGAGATTGGCCTCCGGTCCGTGAAAAGCAAGACGTCCGACTGAAGACACCAACCATCCCGATAGGGCCCGCCCCGATTACGAGGACGTCGCACTCTCGCGTCATGTCGCATTCGCAATCGGACGGACGAATGAGGACTTTGCTACATCGCGGGGTGATTCACACTCCGGTTTTATGAGTCGGTTGGCGGCTATAAAAGAGACTCTCCCGGGTCAAGTTCGTTGCTATAGAATGAGAACCCTTCATGAGGACTTTTGGCCCCGCTATGTCCCCCCAAGCCGCGCATGATAGGACGGGGGGCACCATCACAGGCCCAGGGACCGTCAGCACACCAACGGTCATCGATTTCTCCAATGCTTGACGCGATGAAAGTCTCACCTATCCGACAGATTGGCCCAAGTAGTGGACTACTAGTCTGTCCCGAACGGCAAGCTGATAGTCCCGCAGCGGGTTCGCCAATTGTTGCCCAAGGTCAAAGAGGAGAAGGGCGCGGCGGTGGCCAGCGAGCTCGGCGCCGGGGCGGACCAAGTATGCATGTACGCCACGCTACTCAGGAATGAACTAGAAGGACTGGAAAGTGTCCCAGAGTCCCTCATGAGGTGACGTTCCGACGGGACGAGAGACCTACAACTCCCTCGTTGACCTAGGGTTTGCTAAGAAGCTTTTTCGTTTCCCAGCGCATACCCTACCACGGCGATGCCACAAATGAGCTTCTGCAAAGAGTGCGGGATGCTGAGGACGCCGGTCGGCGCGTGCCTGTTTTGCAGACTCCCGTCTACCCCACCAAAACCCCCGAAGCCTTCTACAGAGGAATCGGAGGAGCAGTCTCAAGAGGGGGGCAAGAGTTAGTCGCGAAGAAGATTTTTCGTGCCCCAGGGCATGTGGCGTGGTGATACCATGGTGGAAATCGAGATACAGAATATAGTCGCGTCGGGGAGGATAGCGGATTCCCTGGACCTCCAAGTCCTGTCCCTCGCCATGGACGACGATGGCGCGACTTATAGGCCCAAGCAGTTCCCCGGGCTGGTCTATAGGATGAGAGAGCCGAAGGTCGTTATCCTCCTCTTCAGTAGCGGCAAGGTCGTGTGCACGGGGGGGAAGAGCGCGGAGCAGGCCAGGGAGGCGGTGAAGAAAGTCGCCGAGAAAGCCGCGGCCGCGGGCGCGAAGGTCAGGGACGAGCTGGACGTCGAGATCCAGAACATAGTGGCAACGGCGGACCTGAAAACCGACTTTGACCTGAGCTTGGTCGCGACGACACTCCTGTCGGAGGACGTCGAGTACGAGCCTGAGCAGTTCCCCGGGCTCGTCTACAGGATCAAGGAGCCCAAGGCGGTCCTCCTCGTTTTCCGGACCGGGAAAGTCGTGTGCACTGGAACGAGGACGCCGGAGGACGCCGCCCTGGCGGTCGACAGGTTCCTCGATGCCGTCAAGGGGATGTAATGAAACGTCAAATGCACGAAAACACGTCTTTGCCCGGCTCCCCGTCGAGATTTGCGGTTCCGTGGGCTTCCTGGGCGCTATTCGCGTTATGTTGGAATCCAAATGGACGTGACTCACGGAGCTATTACTGTGCAGCTACTTGGCGAACGACACCCTAATCCTCTCGCCCTGACTGGAGAGGTACTTCCTTATCGAGACGTGCGCGTTGTGCGCGTCGAACTCCAGAGGGTAGTGCCCTATGTTCTCCACCTTCATCGCGTGCACGACGTCCTTTATCGCGCCGATGAGCATTGTCCGATCCTCTTCCTTGAACTTCCTCTTGTCAATCAGTATGTGCACGGAGAAGCTCCCGGGAATCAGTTTCAGGTCTTCCTCTAACTGGTCCTTCGTCTTCTGCTGAGCCAAGAATCGACCCCCGCCTATCCTACTTCTTCGCCATGATCTGACCGTAGACCATCTTCTTTATCTCAAGGGACAATTCCACGGCACTCCGGTACTCGTTCAAGTCGTACCTAGCCTTAGCCTGTTCAAGCATCTGAGCAGCACTGGCGATGTCGGAGTTGTTTCTGCGCGCCTCGTTCACAGCCGACTCCGCGCTGTGTATCTCCGTTATGGCGAACTTCGCTTGTCTGCGTTCGTCCTCGTATCTGGCCATATCCTTGAGCGGTGCTATCCCATCACCCGCCACCTGCATGCGCGAACGCACGTATAATTATTCCCCTGATTGGATGAAAGGACACGCCTTTTCAGTCGCCGAACTGGCAATCGGCGGGTAGAGGCGTGTGTCGCTACGCGAGCCCGGCGGTCCCTGCGGGCGAAGGCGAAGCTAAGATTGCGGTCCCGCGGCTGAGGCATGGTAGTGGTTTCTCGCCCGGACAGTCTTGGTAGCAGGTTTCCAGCATGTCAGATTTCGCACTTGGACACTAGGTAGGAAATCGAATGGAGAGAGCGGTGCAGATCTTCGCAATCGAGCACTCATTCCACTTAAAGCTGATACCGCTTCCGAGTCGGGTCTAATCATTTGCAGACGTTTTCTGCTACGGCAGCAACAGCGTCATGGCACAGATGCTACGTGGGTTTGACATCCTCTGGCGACGAGACTTCCTCAGCAGGCTTCTTCGCCTCGGATGCTTTGATTCTTTGCTGGTGTGCACGCCACATGAGATATGTCAATCCCGCAAGCCACACTCCTGCGACGATGATGAATACCACTATGGCCCAGAGCACCGCTTCCTCGTTAGTCGTACAGGATCTCTCAGACCGCTAATAGCGTAGGACACAAAAGTAATTCTGCCAAGGTCCGGGCTCTCGTGGACCGTGTCACTCGTGCAGGTCGTCGATAACATCCTCCTTCATATGCTGCTAAAACTCCGGCCTCCCTTCCATGTGAGAATCGGCATCAGAGAGGACAGCGACCCGACAAGCTTCTGGAGGAGGGATCCCTCTGGCATTCGAAAAGACTCAGGATACAAAGAATTAATATCAAGTTCGATAATATCCTATGGGATAAGGGGAAAAGAAAATGGCAGAACTATATGGAAACAGCGCGCTACTTGTCAAGGTGAAGCCAGGGTCGCTTGAACAGGCAACCCGAGAGCTGAGAGAGAACAAAGAAGTGAAAGATGTGCACAAGGTCCTTGGGCAGTGGGATCTGGTGGTGACTGCAGCCTTCCCTAACTACGAGGGTCTAAGAAGCTTTGTAGAGAAAGTCGACTCGAAGCCTTATTGCGAGAAATGCAGCACCTATCCGAACTTCAAGGACTGGACCAGAACGACTACACCAACTGCACCAAAGACTCCGACCACGGGATGGGCGCTGATAAGGACGACCAAAGTGGATGAGCTTTTCAACAACCTTCAGAAGGCCGACGAAGTCCAGTGGCTGATGTCGACCAGCGGGGAGCACAACGTCATTGCCAAGATTGGAACACAGCGGCTCAACGACCTGTCCAATTTCCTGACTACCAGGGTCCACAAGGTTCCAGGCGTGAGAAGCACAGAGACCTTGCCTTCCGCGGAAGAGAAGTGACCCAGTCTCGGAAATAGCTGGCCATTCTGGTCGGCTCTGAAATCGAGGTCAAGCGGCTGATTGTCAAAGAGGCGCTGGCCTCGCCGTAGATCCAGCCAAAGCCGTCGAAAGCGTCTCCCAACACCTGATTCCCTCTTTTCACGGACGACTGTCAGGGAGGCGGAACAGCGAGGCTCGAGTTCGGTATCAATGGCGGCGCGTGGACAGCCCGCTTTCCCCCTTTCATCCTGATGGTGGGACACCACATCGTCAGGTGCAAGTCATCCTACCACCCGGACAACACTGTCGAGAAGAAACGTGGTGGAAGTCGTGTCACCTTTGACGCAGTCTGAAGGAATGCAGAGGTCGACCACGAGCCTCTCGTGGCGGCGATGTTCGCGATCATGCTGGCGATCAGGCTGTGGAAAGAGAATGGGAGTGTTTCTGATCGGAATGGCAGTTCGAAGAGCGGGCTGAAGAGTCAGAATCAGGTTACCGCCGCGCTCTCCGTCATCTGTTCCAACAGGTTGCTGACTATGTCCGCCCCGAGCTTCTTGAACGCAAGCTCAACATTCTCGCCGGTCTTCGCGCTCGTGAGCACCTCGCTCGCGCCGTAGTCCTTCGCGAAGACGCTGAGACCGGCTGCGAGGTTCTTGATGCTGCGTGGCGGGATAAGATCGAGCTTGTTCGCGGCCAGCATGATGGGCACAGTGCCGACCACCTTGGTGGCTGCCTGCATCCAGCGGCTCAGCGCCCGTAGGGTTTCCTCCCTCGTTAGGTCGCACACGGCGAGGATGCCACTCGCCCCGTGGAAGTACGACTCTTTCACCACGCCTATGATCTCCTTCTCACCCATGATATCCCACACCGTCATCATCAGGTTGACCCTGCGCTTCGCGGGAAGATCGAACACCATCTGCTTCTTCGTCACCTTCGTCCCTAAGGTGGAGATGTACTCGTCGCTGAACTGGTCGAGGACGTATCGGCGGATCAGGGACGTCTTGCCGACCGCGGACTCACCGACCAAGCAGACTTTCGCTCTGAGTATCGATTTGCTGTCCACGATAGTCTGCCTCCTGCATCCGGAAGCGGCGGTGTGGGGAGATAAACCTCCCTCCCTAGTTCTCAATGACGATAGCCAGCCAGGAGACCAACTGAGACTCCATCTGACCGATGCGGTTCGTCGCTTCCGAGGCAGCATGGCCAGGCAGGTCTAGACGACTATCTTCATGCCCTCGACTATCCTCTTCCCGGCGACCTTCAGGGTTGCGGTGCTAAGGGTGCCTCCGGACGAGTAGCCGCTTTGCACCCTCCCGCCAAGCTCCCTTTTCTCGCAGATCATAGCCGAGACCGCGCCTCGCGCGATGTACGGCGTGAGGAACGAGGGCTTGGCCTTGGGGTCGATTCCGATGCCGACGGAGGAGGCGAGGTACATCCCGCCCGATGCCCTGTCCCAGAACGCCTTCATGGCGTCCACGTTGTTGTTGGAGGCGCCAAGATATAATAGCTTGGGCGGCGCTTCGCCCAGCCGTGGTCGAGGAGGACATCTACACCGAGTACGACATACCACAAGACATGCGTCTCTCGGTTGTCTCGCTCCGCAACGTTGAGATGACTAACCCCTCGCTCGCGGCGGAGATGAGTTCGGACCCACCTGCGATCAGGAATCTCGTCGAGGGATACGATGCTGCACTGTCCCTCGGAATCTCGAAGGAGTATGTCGAGCGGAGAGGCATTGACGAACTCAAGGCGCTGAGAGAGATTGTGCAGAACGCCCTCGATGAGGCTGAGGCCGTGCTGGGCAGACCCGACATCGACCTTAGACAAGATGAGCTCGGGCTTTGGGTTGCCGACAAAGGGAGGGGTCTGCCAGTCGAGGCTCTTTCGATGGGGTCGAGCGACAAGGCGTGCTGGATGAGGGGGTACTACGGCGAGGGATTGAAGCTCGCAGCTGGGTACTTCGCACTGCGCGGTCTCCCCGTCTATGCAATCGCCAAGGGCAAGATATTCAAGTTCACGTTCGTCCCAAAGGAATCTGAGAATCCGAAACTCCACGCCGTGCTCGGGAGGTCGTCGATGAGGAATCCAGGAACTGAAGTCCTGGTGCATGGACTCCGTGTGGAAGCAACGATTCTCGATCGTCTGATATCCTTCCGCAACAAGGAACTCCAGGAAAAGAAGATAGCGGAGGTCCTGACGGAGTCTGAGGACTGCCCGCACCTCAAACCATCGACCATCTACGACCACCCGGACATGCTGTACATTCGGAACATGTACTTAGGCGAATCAAGCGAGGTTGCAAAGCGCAGGTCCTTGTTCAGCTACGATCTGTGGTGGTTCAGGCTCGATGTCTCGCGTACACTCTCGACCTATTCAGTGCCTTCCCTTTTCAGGGAGGCTTCGAAAGTTTTCGAGAGATCCCCGCGGGCTTTACAGATGTACGCCGAAAAGCTTGTCGAAACTGGCATGGTCAGGGTGGAGAGGGGGCAAGATGGAACCATGATCAGGCTCAATCCTGCATTCGGGATATTCGAGGGGCACATGTTCATTTACGCGATCCCTGAAGGTCTCCTTCATGCCATTCTTTCCGCTCTGAGCTTGGGCGACATGGAGAAGGTCGTTGGACTCACGTCCAGCATGGACGAAGCGGAGAAGGGCATGAAACGAGGATTCCTGCCCCTCGTCGTCTCTGACGAGGTTGCCAATTACTTCAAGAACGTTCCAAGACTGCAGAACTTGCTGGAACAGGACCGATAGCTGACTTGCCGAGGCCGAAGGAGAGCCGTCGTCGAGAACCGATTCAGGATTTCTCTTCAGTCTCCATTGGAGGACGGTTGGCTCACTGTTCGTCAATCGCGGGCTTGAGCTTTGTCCTCCGGCGGGAGCCTCGCTCCAAGACTGGGCCGCCAGGCCAATAGTATCGAAGGCGGGGGTGAGAAGGAAAACAGATTCCTCGGCGCAAGTTCGGAGCACCCGCGGCAGGAGTGGTGGAAATGGCGACATCGGTCATGTTCCCGCATGCCCGAGGAAGAACGCGAAGAGTTGACCGCTTTAAGCATGAAGCTCGGAACCCTTGCACGAATGTTATCCCGGATGATAACCAGGACGAAGTGCAATTAAGATCATCCTTACCTGTTCGCGTTCGTAATGGCTGCGACAGTGTCCGCCGCGGGATGCATTGGGAGTGATGCTGCCACATCGCAAGGAGCTTATTCGTCTCAACTCCCAACAAATGGTTACCCGCACGATAGCAACCCTCCTCCATCCTGCGGCGGGCATCGCCAGGCGAAAGAGTCACGGGAGATGGGCGGGGTGCTCATGATGGTGCGTGCATAGTTGCGCCGACGGGGGTGCTATCCAATGGAAAACGAACGCGGAAATCATGGCAGGGCGGAGGTCTGCTGCGTGATCCACGCAGACGAGAAGAGGTCGATCGCCGCCGTCTCCGCATGCCTCAAGAGGAGCGGCGTCGTGTTGCGCGATGTGAATCAGGACACGAACAGCATCCGGGGGACAATCAGAGGCGGGAATAGGCGCTCCGCGTTCACGGTGGCCGTTCGTCTCTACCCGCAGCTGTATCGCGGCATGACACTTGTGGACATCACATGCAGCGGGTCTGGGAAAAGCAAACGAATGGACGCGCCATCCGCCTTCGCCACGGTGCTCAAAGCGAACCTGGAGGACTTGATGCATGTTGACGTCCTGTCGGAGATCACCCGCGTGCTTGCTTCCGTGGGTCACCCCGCAAACATTTAGGAAGGTGGCAGCTTGGATCCGGAGAGCTGCAAACTGAAGATATGCATGGTCGGTGATGAAGGCGTCGGAAAGACGTCGCTCGTCCGCAGTTTCGCCGGTGAGGCATTCGACGACGCGTACAAGCGCACCTTGGGGACTGCGGTGACAAAGGTGGACTTGGGACAGGTGGGAGAAAGGCTCCGCGCCACCCTCATGATTTGGGACATCATGGGCGACAAGCAGTTTTTCAGGCTGTGCAAGGATGCGTACTTCAATCACGTTGGCGGCATCCTCGCCGTGTTCGATCTGACCAAGTTTGAGACCCTGCTCTCTCTTTACGAATGGATCGACGGGATCGATGATATGCGGAGGAGGGTTCCAGTGGTCGTCCTTGCAAACAAGGCGGATTTGCGCGAAGGAATCAAGGTCGATGAGGATAAGGTAGAGAGACTCTGCAACGAGGCATCGTGCTCCTGGCTCAGGACGAGCGCCAAGAATGGGGAGAACGTCCAGAAGGCTTTCCTCGACCTCACCCAGCTGGTCGTTCATCTCCCGTTCGGCACTTCAACGTTGCATTCACGTCCGCGGGATTAAACCTGGGTCCACATCGCTAGACTTCCGACGTCGAGACGGGGGCCGTTGTCACTGCGTCCTACCCCGATTGTTACGTTAGGACGCTTTCAGCCGCTCTCGGGCGCGCATGTTCTGACTATTGTCAAAATGGAGTCTCTTTGACGAAGAACATGGCCAATGCGGCCTCCGTGGCGTGCGCGTCACTGGCCCTCCCGATCCAATGTGCCAGCATTTCACGGTTCTCCGACTCGAAATAAGCGAGCGCATCCTTCATCTGCCGGCGCATGAGGTCGCTCTCTTCTCCTTTCAGGACGAGTGCAAGGTAGGTGTGCCTCCCCCTCTCAATGACTATGCGAAGATCCCCATGCTGAATGCCCCTCAGCCATCCCCCAATTGATCGCCCGAACGAAGCCCTCATGAGCTGCTGGATTGCGTCAAGGGTTGACAGTTTCTCTCTTGACTGTGGGTTTGGCGATCTTGTTATCATGAAGTCATCCGATCGCCATTGCTATCTTAGAGAGCCGAAATTCGTGACTCTGCTGCGGCAGATTGACGTTCGCCGCGGGAGACTCACCTAGCATTACTCTGTGGGTTGGGTTTCCAACGAAAGAAGGCGTGGATCCGCACGGTCCTTACTCCTCCATAGACAGAACGCTCCGCCCTCGGCGGGAAGGCGTTTCACGGCGGCTTCTGCCGGGGGGTCTCGAACCGGGCTTCAATCGCAGGGCACCGCTGCCAGGCCGGTCCATCTTCCCCCGCTCTTCCTATGGAGGCTGGCTCGAAGATAGCCCAATCCAAGGCCTACGGCGGGGTCCCGCCGGACTGCTGGGCAACCAACGAAGTAATGCTAGACAGTTGCGAGACGCGAGGCTTGAGAGCGGATCATGTTCTTCGTCAGGCATTGGAAGGCCTTCAAGACATTCTCCCCTGTCTTGGCACTTGTCTTGAGCCAGGAGCAGGACAGCTTGGAGCAAAACTCCTCAATTTCCGCGTCGCTCATCCTGATTTCATCTCGAAGGTCCGCTTTGTTCGCTAGTACTATCGTTGAAACACTGTCACCCGAAAATTCGAGGCCATCGAGCCACTCGCTGAGGGATGTCAGGGTTTCAGGCCTTGTCAGGTCGACCACAGCAACGATGCCTTTTGCGTTCTTGGTGTAGGAATCCTTGATCAGGCTAAAGTATTCCTTGCTACCCAAGATGTCCCATATCATAAGGTTGGCCAAGAAGCCCTCATTTCGCAACTCCACATTCTGCTTAACGACCGTCGTCCCGAATGTGCGCATGTAGACGTCATCGAATTCCTGGTACGCGAAACGGCGGATTAGGCACGTCTTCCCGACGCGTTCGTCTCCTAACATGCAGACCTTGAGTTTGATTCTGTCCAGTTCCATAGTGTATCACCTTGGGTGATTATGTCGGCACCTCTACTATCCTTTCCGTATGTTGAGATTCTTTGATTTCTTCCTCGCCTTTTTGGGTGACTTTGATGCGGAATGAGCCTGGGCCGCTCACCTCCATTGTTATGAAGCCGAGTCGGTGAAGGTCCTCAACCTCCTCCATGACAAGGTTGGGATCTGAACCTCTGATGGCAGTAAGGAGCTCTTTGTTGCTGATCCCAGTCGCTCCCCGCCTCTGCGCGAACATAAGTATCTTCTGCCCGACAATCTTAGTTGCTCGCTTGGCAGTGGACCTTGCCAAAGCAACTTCTATCATCACTTCGATGAGACCGTGGATGGCATTTTCAATGCCTTCTCCTGTTCTCGCGCTGGTTAAACTGAATGGAACCCCCGGGAAAGTCGACAGAAGCCAAGCGGTGTCCTCCGGCGTGACGGCACCGTTTCTAAGCATGTCTACTTTGTTCATGACGATGCGGAAGGGGATTTCGCCCGCGACCGCCTGGACAGTCCTCACCCATGAAGGCAAGGAGCGTATCGTTTCCGGCCTCGCGACATCGGCAACAGCGACAAATCCGTGAGTGCCCCAGAACAAGACATCTCGGAACGCATCCCTCAAACCTCTTTCGCCCATGAGATCGAACAGTGCAACCTCAGCCTCAACTAGGTGATCGGGCGTGACTGCCTCCTGAATCTTCACGATGTTGAGATGAGCGCCCAAAGTGCCGCGGTATTCATGGCTGAAGACATTGCGCATATACCTGTTGATGAGAGAACTCTTGCCGACTGCCCTCTCGCCAACGAAGCAGACTTTGAGCTTCATCCTACTTATCTTATCTACCACAGGTGAGTCACCTCGTTACCGATTCCGCCTCAGCCTCAGCATTCCTGAGTAGCGCCATGGCATTTGCCTTGACACTTTCTTCTGCCCTGTCCTTGGCTGGTTTGAAATCCCAATCTATCAGACCCGCCACGTCCACTGGTAGAGCGGACTCGAAGCTCGCTTTCAGCGTTTCTAGGTAACTTGAGAGGACAAGCGACCCGGGCCGCCTCCGCGAACCTCTAAACTCAGTCTCGACCAGGGTTATTTGCCGGCAAGGATAAAGGTGCACCAGCACCTTGCAGGAGTAGGGCGCTTGCCAGGAACCAATCCTACCTGCGATACTGGTATGCGACCCCCTCGGTTGGACAGATCCTGACCCGTTTCACTTTGCACTCACGCTCACCTCCTCGTGATACTCGCTCGGCGTCATCCACCTCAACCTCTGCTTCGGCTTAACCGTGTTGTAGTCCTCCCTCGCCCACGCCAGGTACGTCTCCGCCTCCGCGAACGAGTCGAAGACGAGCGTCCTGAGGTAGTCCCTCTCCAGTCCCGCGTGGAACGACTCGACCACTCCGTTGTCCTCGGGCGTCTGCTTCTGTATGTGCTCTGGCCTCATGCCGAGCAAACGCGCGTGCTCCCTGAACCTGTCGCTCGCGTACGCCGGCATGTTGTCGACTCGGAGGACAGTCGCCGGGGCGAGACACGCGGCGGGGAACCTCTCCTGGACCACCTGGTCCAGGAGGTCGCATGCGTCCGGCGCCCCCGCCGTCTTGCGGAACACGTATCCCAGCCACTCGGACGTGCAGCATTCCACGACGTTCTGCAGGAAAGCCCACCCGTCCCTGCCGCACCAGACGTACTTCAGGTCCATCTGCCAGGCGACGTCCGGATGGTCCGTGATCTGCCTGCCCGGATGCTTCCGCACCCGGGTCCTCTCGACGACGCACGGAGGCAGGAGAAGACGCTCCGCCTTCAGGATCCTCCTCACCGCCTTCTCGTTCACCGGCCTCCTCAGACGACGCCTCACCATGGCTGTCGTCC
>Ga0315285_10005293_pt1 | contig 13332 bp, 12 predicted proteins | sample YL17G09_36_MG_FD_203698 | JGI IMG/M metagenome (GOLD analysis project Ga0315285, IMG submission 203698) | Sediment microbial communities from Yellowstone Lake, YNP, Wyoming, USA - YL17G09_36 | ecosystem: Environmental > Aquatic > Freshwater > Lake > Sediment | place: USA: Wyoming | collected... | reverse complement strand
AGAGCCAGGCGTACCATCCCCGCTTCATGGGAACCGTTCAAGCGCCCCGCGTGAGATCTCCGGCTGACCTGCTTACCCTCAAACCTGGTCTTCCAGGGACGTGTCTCCTGCACTTCACCAACCTGGGCGATCGTGCGCTGCTTCTCGTCTCCACGAGCGATCTTCAACGCCACGGCAGCGATTTCTAACGGATCATGTCCTTCTTCCACCAGTTTCGCCACAAGCTCGCGTTCCCGTTGGCAGCGGTCACGCTGCATCCAGACTGCCACCTTATCTAACAACTGCGTTTCGCGGATTCTTTGGATGTCCTCGATGGTTGGCAGCGTGGAGCGGGTGATCTTCTGCCTGGTAAAGGCTTCGATCCTGCGTAATTGTCCTTGTTCCTTCGGGGTCAGCAACGTGATCGCGATCCCGGTCTTCCCTGCCCGTCCCGTGCGTCCCACGCGATGGACGTAGATCTCGGGATCATCCGGCAGGTCGTAGTTAAACACGTGGGAAATATCATTGATATCCAGCCCGCGCGCCGCGACATCCGTCGCCACCAAGACTTTGATCTGGTCCTTCCGGAAACGGCTCATAACCCGCTCGCGTGTATCCTGGCTCAGATCGCCGTTCAAGGCTTCGGCCGGGAAGCCGCGCGCCATCAACGCATTCGCTAGCTCCCCCGTGCCGGCTTTTGTGCGTACAAAGATGAGGGCGCTGGCGATCGGCTCGACCTCGAAAAGGAGTATCAGGGCTGCCAGCTTGTCTGCCCCATTGACCAGGTAATAGCGCTGCTCGAGAGCTGCCACCGTAAGTTGTTCATTATGAATGGTGACGGACTGCGGGTCACGCATGTATTTATTCGCCAGGCGGCGGATACCGGTCGGTATTGTGGCAGAGAAAAGAGCTGTCTGCCGGTCAGATGGGGTCACCCTGAGAATGGCTTCGATGTCTTCAATAAATCCCATGCTGAGCATTTCATCGGCTTCATCGAGAATGACTGTTCGCACACTGCTCAGATCGAGCAGCTTGCGTTCGATCAGATCGAGCAGGCGCCCAGGTGTACCCACCACCACATCCACACCTTTTTTGAGGCGTGTGATCTGGGGGCTGTATGGCTGCCCGCCGTACACAGCCAGCACGCGCACGCCGCGTTGGTGACCGTATATGGCCATGGCATCCGCCACCTGCAAGGCTAGCTCGCGCGTGGGAGCCAGCACAAGACTCTGCACGTGCCGCTGACCGGTTTCAAATTTGTGAAGGATGGGGAGGGCGAAGGCGGCTGTCTTGCCGGTCCCGGTCTGGGCCTGGCCGATAACGTCCTGTCCAGCCATCATAAGGGGGATAACAGAGGACTGGATGGGGGTTGGCGTGGTGTAGCCACGCCCCACGACAGCCTGCATCAACTGCGGGTGCAGGTTGAATTGGGTAAATTCGGTTGTCATCAAAATGCTCCTGTTTTCTTTCTGTCAATGCGAGCCGCCGCACGCGGCGAAGCTGTCTCCTGATTAAGGAGAGTTTTCTTGCTTACAATGACCTATATTTTGGATGTTCTGATGACTCCGTCCTGTCGCTTGCCCCATCACCCTAACAACAGCAGTCCCCTCTCGCGAGGGGTCTGCCACCTGCAAGAAAAGCGCCCGACCAGTCAGTCGGGCCGCCAATTGGAATGATCAAAACAATATTAATTTATGTGTCTGCCCACTGCGGACAGCGACCAGCAGTATACCACGTTTTAAGTAAAAAAACAGCAAGACTTTCAAAACTAATCGATGACTAATAATAATCATAATATTGTCACCCTGGGGGAGCATCTTATACCACCGGCAGGTTTTCTTTCGCTACGAAGAAACTTGCCTGTTCCTTTCTCATATAATTGAATTGCACCCCGTTATGGCAACACTAAGTTTGACACGAAAAATTAATCCGAGAAACCGTTTGAAAAACAGAATGCTGCCTTGTCCATATTTGGGAACAGCAATAAAATGATGATAACCTCTTAGAAATAAGGAGATGATCTGCGAATGAATCCGGTAATGGAAGTGTTGTTGAAGCGAAAATCTGTTCGTGCGTATGAAGATAAGGAAATAGATGGTGGCATAAAAGAACAGCTGCTTCAAGCCACGCTGCGCGCTCCAACTGCCGGGAACATGATGCTGTATTCGATAGTGGAGGTCGAAGATCAAAGCCTGAAGGACACCCTGGCAAAAACCTGCGATAACCAGCCCTTTATCGCCAGAGCTCCGCTGGTCTGGCTGTTCCTGGCAGATTATCAAAGATGGTTCGATACCTTCATCGTTTCAGGTGTCGAGCAGCTTTGCGCTCAGAATAATGTCCCCATGCGTAAACCGCAGGAGGGTGACCTGTTCCTGGCTTGTTGTGATGCCCTGATCGCCGCCCAGACGGCTGTCATTGCGGCGGAATCCCTCGGACTTGGATCCTGCTATATTGGGGACATCATGGAAAACTACGAGGTTCACAAAGAGATGTTCGAGCTGCCCAGGTATACGTTTCCCATCTGCCTGCTGTGTTTTGGCTACCCGACCGGACAGCAGAAGAAGCGGGAAATGACCAGGCGCTTTGACCGGAAATTCATCGTATTCAAAGATAAATATAAAAGGCTGGAAAAAGAGGACTTCGACGAAATGTTTGGTCATGTCCAAAAACCGGTACCAACAAGGAAAGAGGAGGGAGCTATTTTCAACCCCGGGCAGGCCATGTACCAGCGAAAATTCAGCGCCGCTTTTTCAGTCGAGATGAGCCGCTCGGTGCGCCTGATCCTGGCAAATTGGATCGATGAATGATCTGTAATTATACAAATGCCGGACTCGGTGATCCTGAATAGCATTGATGCCTGACGTGTCTGGTTTTCTGACCCCGACACCAAAACCAACCGCATGTCTCCACCAGTATATTGCACTAGGGAAACCTGCGGTCGAGCAGATGGCAGGGTCAGGAGACCCAGCCAAATAAGGTAGGAGGAAATGATATAATGACAATACATGATTTGTCTGGACATAAGTACCTGAAGATGACCGTGGTTTGCACGAATGTTGTCAACCGGGCGGCGGTACGTTCACCGCTGGATCGTATCGATCATGGTATTAAACACACCGAACTTGTATAATCAAAGGAGGGCATTTCCTCGTAGCTTGCTGCGATAAGAAGTAAGATCAAGTAGCAAAAGAGGTGTGGAGGAAACGCCATAAAGATTTGCATAAGGAAATGCAACTTAAATTGTCTTAATCGAAAAAATCTGTAGGATACCCCCCAGTTTGCTGCGGGGAGGCTTCATTTTTTTCAGGAGGCAGTTATGGCTCTGACCGCGAAACTTGAATCCAGCGCTCGCCGACTTTTCCCCAACCTGAAACTCGATCAGGCTCTGGCGGAGTTGCGTGAAGTGGAACAAATTATCGGCGCGGTGGATAGCGCGGAACACGAAACCAAGATGGCAATGAAGGAGGGCAAATGAACATCCAAGAAGAGATCCTCTCATCATTTTTCAATATGCTCAGTGAGTTGGAGGGTTTCCCGGATTCGATCTTAAAAAGGCTTGTGGAACTATGGAAGGAAGGGAATCTAGCCTCAAAGTCCCACATCCGTGAGGCGATATCAAGGGAGACTCAAGATGGCAGTTAAGATTAAGTCAATAGATATTCATGCATTCCGAGGTATCCCTGAATTGTATCTCCCGATAGAAGGCAAAAACCTGTTGATACGGGGAGAAAATGGCACAGGCAAGAGTTCAATTGTAGAAGCATTCGAGTTCTTCTTCACGGGATCAATATCACATTTGGAAGGAACGCGCGGAATATCAACATCCCGTCATGGCCCTCATATCAAATACGATGCTAGTGATGTGAAAGTTTCTATTGCCTTCGACCCTGGGAATATATGCCTTACCAGAACATTCGAAACGCATCCGAAGCCACCCATACTACTATCTAATTACTTGAATTCGGCGCGAAGTGGAACTTTCATTCTCAAGAGATCTCAGATCTTGGAGTTTATCGCAAGCCAGCCTGCTGACCGGTTTCGCGCTCTGGCGTCGATCATTGGGGTGGAACCACTTGACGAGATCGAGCTTGAGATGATGAGAGTTCGAGATGAGTTGGAGGGAGAAGTCAGGGTAAAAAGTGAATCTGTTCAAAGGCTGCTTGTAGCACTTTCTTCCGATTTGCAAAGTGAGATTCAGGCTGTCGATGAGGTAATACCGGCCCTAAATCGTATACTTGAAACTGCCAATCTACCCTTAATTGTATCATTTAATGATGTCGAAGCACATGCCCAGAAAATGTTAAAGGTAGTCAAAGGCGCTTCGAGTGTAGAGCTGATTTCAACCTTGAATCTTGGACTGCAACAGATTAGAGAAACCATCATTTCCGATCAATTCATCCCTAGGATGAAGAGCCTTTCCAAGAAGGTTGAACCGCTGCTTCAGGAAAAGGCTCGTGTTAAACTCAGGCTATCAGAGCTTTTAGATAATAGCCGACAGATCATCAAGGAAGAAGAGCTTGATACTTGTCCTGTGTGTGGTCAGAATATTGACAGAGAAAGCGTCTTGGCAATAATCAACCAGCGAATGGAGACCCTTCAAGCCCTCAGTGAGAGAGCGTCAAATATACGCAAGGAATCGGTTCCATTGATAGCCGAACTCAATGAAGCCAAGAGACGGATTTCAGGGCTAGTAGACTTGCTTTCGAAAGTCGACGGCCTAGAGATCGTGTCGCTATCGGAGCTTACACTGTCTAAAATCCTCAACGAAGGACCTGCGTTGATCAAGAAAGCAAGTGACTTGCAAGAGCCGATACTCTTGGGCGAAATCCAGGAACAGATAACCTTATTGGAAGGGTTGTGGGTTGCTGTTGGTAAAGAAATTAAAGGAGCTCTTGACAAGATTGGCCTGACTGAAGAAGAGAAGAAGTTGCTAGATGTTGTTCGTCTCATTGGCAATGCGAAAGAAAAGGCGACTCTAGTTTCGGAAGCGAACTCTGAGTTACAGCGTTTAAAGTTGAACTTGCAGCGTGCAGAAGAAATCTACAATTCGTTCTCCGGTAGCAAGAAACAGAAAGTGGCCCAGATCTATGAGGAGATTCAGGCAGACATACAACATTATTATTCAATACTCCATCCCGATGAGTCCCATACAGATATTGAGCTAAAGTTGTCAACGGGGCAGCGGGCTAGTACCGAGCTAAGGATGAGATCATTTGGACGAGAAGCTGAAGATCCTCGTGGGCTCACAAGCGAAGGACATCTCGATTCATTGGGTCTATGCATCTTTATGGCCTTTGTACGGTCGTTCAATCAAGAATGTTCACTGATCATACTGGATGATGTAGTCACTACTATTGACAGCCGACATCGCTCCAGGATTTGCGATTTGCTATATGGCGAGTTTAATAACTACCAACTAGTCATCACGACCCATGATGGGATCTGGTATCAGGAGCTTCAGACCGCTCAACGGACTTACAGACTTGATAGTAAGTTCCTTAACCTTGAAATCAACGGTTGGGAGATAGATACCGGGCCAAAGATCGATAACTACCTACCGAGAATTGATAACATTAATAATAAACTCCGCGTAAATGACAAGACGGGGGCAGCGAATGACTCTCGTCAGTACCTAGAGTGGATATTAAAGCAGATTATTCTAGGGATGAATGCTCCTATTCCTATCGGCAATTGGCTCGGAGGTACGGTAAAGGACTTGGAGCCTCATGCAAAAAAACGTCTCTTATCTCTTGTCGATGATAATGACTATATCAAGATGGTTATAGAGGCATTCGACCAGCTTGAGAGGACTGTACCATTTGGAAACCTTCTTTCACACGACAATATCCTAGCAGAGCAAGTGTCTATCGTGGAAGTGGAGACCTTCTTCAAGTCAGTAGATGCGGTGCATTTGGTTGTATCATGCCAGGAGTGTGGCGCTGTACTCAAGTATTTCCGGGACACTAAAGAATACCGATGCCCGAATACCAGATGTAGCAATCCATCATTAATGCGAACCAACTAATCAATGCTGTGATGAATTCTTTTATGTGACAGTTTTTTCTACTTTAAGGATCAGCATCGGTATATTTGAACAACATGGACAAAGAAGACATAATCTGCAAGTTACCTGGAGCTTTTGACCTTAACTGCCAACCTCGTATAGAAAGGTCACTATAGTTTCTCATCAGCATAACCTTGTCTCCACCTGACCGCCTTCCGCGTAGGTGCGCGGTGCGCGTTTTACAAAATATCGTGCTATCATGAGTTTGGAGTCTTGCCAGAATCGGCGGTAGGTGAGTCACACCGTTAGATGTAATCTCTCCTAGAGTTTTGATGTATCATTGGTTATATTGAGGGAGCACTCTATTAATCTAGTATTCTTGGAGGCTTGAATGCCAAAAAATACTGATAATGAGCAAGAGGTCAAAGGTCCGCTTAGAGGTGAATTTGTTCCACCGCCTGAGATTGTTGATGCAGACGAGCGCGCAGATGCACTTCCAGAGCAGGAAGATTTCTGGCGGCCGCCGGTACGCTTTGGCAGCGTGCCGGTTGAGAAAGAGCCTTTAGGTTGGGATAGACGCAGAGGATTCCGTAAGCTCTACCCGCTTGTTTCGCTTCCTACCCAAGTTGTTGAGCGTGTCGCGTTCGGATATCCACAACTTGAGCCAAACCGACTTTTCTGGGGCGACAACCTCCACGTAATGCGGCAACTCCCCTCAGAGAGCATCAACTTGATTTACATTGACCCACCTTTCTTCTCTGGTCGCCAATATAACGTTATCTTTGGCGACCAGAACGAACTGCGCTCGTTCTCCGACATCTGGGAAGGCGGGATGCCAGGTTACCTCATCTGGCTCAATGCCCGTCTTTATGAAATGAAACGACTATTAAAAAAAACCGGATCCATTTATGTCCATCTTGATTGGCACGCAAGCCATTATGTTAAAGCGGAAATGGACAAGATTTTTGGTGTTGATTGTTTTCAAAATGAGATAATTTGGCATTACCAAACTGGAGGTGCTTCAAAATCAAGGTTCAGCCGTAAACATGACACGATTCTATGGTATTCACGGACTACATCCGAATGGAAATATTATAGTGAGCGAATTAAGGTTCCTCGTACCGAAAAGGCTATGAAACGGGCTAAGAACCCAATAGGAGCTCGCATCTCTGCTGACGACACCGAGAAAAATCCAAACGATGTCCTAATAATTCAACAAATGAATCCAATGGCAAATGAACGGATCGGTTACCCAACACAAAAGCCTGAAGAACTTCTTGAAGTGGTAATAAAAGCATCATCAGATGAAGGCGACATTATAGCCGACTTCTTCTGTGGGGGCGGCACAACTCCCGTAGTCGCACAGCGACTGAAGCGAAACTGGATCGCTTGTGACCAGTCACGCGTTGCAGTTGCGCTCATTGCTGACCGAATTAGCCGGTTAATAGAGCAGGAGATTGGAACAATCTTCGCCGTTCCAGATTTCACAATTGAACACTGGGGCATTTACGAAGTAGATCGCCTTTCAAAAATGCCTACAGATCAATTCAGAGCGTTCGTTATACGCGCTTTCGGCGCAGTACCAGACGATTTAAGCCCCCATATCCACGGATTCAAAGGAGCGATTCCTGTTTGGGTAGGCGAACCAAGCCAGCGCTCTCAAGTCTCAGCAAAGGATGTGGAAGATTTTGCTAATTCTGTCAGGCACACGATGCGCTATCAACAGGACAATCTTCGCGACGGTATTATGCTGGCCTGGGCTTTCCGTCCTGATGCTGTGAAGGCTGCCGAGCATCTGAGACAGATGGAACAAACAGACCTGAACTTCATACGTTTGGAGCAAATCAGAATTGACTCACCACGTTTTCGTGAACACGTAGCTTCTCTCTCCACAGATAATGCTGACTACGCAACCTTCTTGACCTTCGTTCAGCCTCCAAGAGTCGAAGTAGGCTGGAAGCGAATCGCTGTACGGATATACAAATTCGATGTGTCAGAGACAGTTGTTCTCAACCCCGGTGCGAAGATCATCAACGTGCAATGGGATTTTGATCACAAAAAGCGATTCATCAGTACACCGGGATACTCTTTCATTCGGGGTGCTAATAAAGAACCAGCCCTTCAAGTGCAGTATGAGTTCCCAGATATGGGAATGCGACACATCGCCTGCAAAGTTCAGGACGATATGGGGGGAGAAGGTATTTGGACTGGCGAAATCGAGGTAATATAGAGCATGTTTAACGAATTTTCACGATATGAACAAGTGTTTTCCGATTGGAGACGTGATGGTTATCCCGGCTTGAAACAGGAGACATACAGATATATTGATTTACTTTCCGATCCATCTAACGATCAACTTCCACGACCGGGGACGCTCTGGCCTCATCAATGGGAATCCTTCCTTCGCGTTATCTGCTGTTACGAGATTCTAGGCAAGACAGAGATCGGCGGTAATGGGCTATTACTCAACATCGTCACGGGTGGTGGTAAAACAGCAGTGATTGCCGCGATCATCGCCTGGCTGAAAATTGCACATGGTGTTCAGAGGTTCGTTCTGCTTTGTCCCAACCTAATAGTTAGAGACCGATTGGAGGATGACTTTGAGGGGGGCAAGGTATTCGGCGACCGCGGTCTCCTTACAGGCTGGTCAAATCTAAAACCGCAGGACTTCTCCTTGACGACACTTGGATCAGGAAAGAGTGGTGGTTGGGCGAGCATGTTCAGCGCGGATGTGGTTCTCGGCAACATCCATCAGTTCTATCAAAGTAACATGAGCGGTCAGAGTAATCTTTCTGCCTTGATGAATGGGCCTGACTTCGCACTGTTTAATGACGAGGCGCATAACTCTCCCGCCGACGAATATTACGCTACTTTACAGCGAATGCGCGAGAGGATTTGCTTTCGTGTGGATACTACCGCGACGCCGGACCGCGCAGATGGGCAGATGCCCGATAGCGATATGATATACGAGTACGGCGTGAGCGACGCGCTCGCCGACGTCATAATCAAAACCCCAGTCGTATACCAACCTGATATCAAGACAGTCCAGCTAACCTATACAGATGCAAAAACGGGAGAACGCAGGCGGGTCGAAGAGATTGACTGGGCGGAAGTTGACCGGCTTGGACTGAGTGCAACCCAATGGGTGACAGATGATGAGCCAATGCGCCAACAAATGGCCATCGCTCTTCGCCGTTTTGAAGAGCAGGAACGCCGAGCAAAGGGTCGCTATCAGCCTATACTCTTTGTTATCGCGGTCTGCAAGGCAGATGCTATAAAAGCTGCAAACACGCTCAACAAGTTCTTCAAAGTCAAAACTCTCCTTGTCACCGAAGACAGCGACGAGGCAGACCGTCAAAAGGCACGCGAGCTCGGCAAGGAACAGAAGACAGCCAATCCTTACAGGGCAGTCGTAAGCGTTCTGATGCTTCGTGAAGGATGGGACGTGCCTGAAGTTGGTATTGTTCTGCTACTGCGAAAGTTTAGCAGCAAAGTATACGGTCAGCAGGTTATAGGCAGAGGTCTCCGTCGCGTTCGCGGAAAAGCAATCGATCCATTAGAACCGCAAATTTGCGCTGTGGTTGATCATCCTAAGTTGGAGCATCAGTGGTTGTGGGATATGTTTGGCAGCAAGGTTAGACAGAACGTTCTAATAGATGAGACATTCGATGAAACCGAGGATCTGCCACAACCGCCGCCCAAGCAAGAGTTGGTTAACCCGGAGAATGTTATAGATGTTCCCGAGCGAGATCCTTCACTTGTAGATGAAGGCGAATTCGATCTTGGTAGTATTGAAGCTCCACCCGAACCACTCAAGAACTGGCAAGATGTTCTGTCAGGTATTCAATACGACCCGATTATCAAGGAGATTACAAAGGTTGGTATTTCTGGAGTCACCAGTAAAGAACTCGCAGGCGAACGTTGGAAGACTTTGCATAGCCCGCCCGATCTACCTGAAGGTGCAGACCTGACCCAAATCGAGATTTCCGATGACACAATCCGTGAGGCGATCAAAGAAACTGTTCTTCAGCTTGCTGAGGAACTTACTGTTGAAGCTGGCTATGCTGCCAGTTTCAAGAGTCAAGTATACAGTGCTCTAATACATCATATACGCGAGAAATTTCTCAACGGAGAATCCTTGGGACTTGCCGAGCGAACAACTCTCATGTTTGCCTGGAAGATGTTGCCTGCGGTCAGGAACACCATTAAAAGCATCCCTGGCTTAGTAGGAGGAATAGTCGAACATGGCAATTAGCAAACATGGCGAATTCCTAGACCCGAAGAAAAGTCCATTCAACTTCGAGCGATTCGAGAGCAATTTGGAGCGGCGGATGATGGAAAGGTTAGAATATGATCCGACTGTAAAGCGCTGGCTGAAACGTCACGGCATTTCAATTCCTTGGATTGACGGACAAAAACATCAGCGGCGCTACGTGCCTGATTTCCTTGTTGAGTATACAGACGGACGCAAAGCTCTCATTGAAGTCAAAGACCCAAGTCATATTGACTCAGACGATGTGAAACGAAAACGCAAGTCAGCAGAAATGTGGTGCAAGCAGCGACGAATGGAATATGTCATTGCAACGATCTGACCCTTACATCGGTAACTAACATATGACTCCCACCATGCTGCCTAGCGATTCCGCCTACAGAGTGAGGGTTTAACGTTTCATAGCAAAAGCGGCTCAGTCTTACGCTGTGGCTTTATTATTTCTTTCTTGACTCGCAAACTTTGTGTCCTGGGTCAAACCATAAAAGTTTAGCGACATTTCTATCTCTAATACAAATAATTCTTTTTTGGCCTCCAAGATGAAATGAGAAAATTGAATCAATATCATCATCTCGCCTAATTTCTTGTAACCTTTCTATTGCATCTTTTGAAATTGAGTCTGCACTAAGAATATGATGATCTCGCCCCTCTATGTCTGACCATTTCATACTATCAAAATTGTGAAGCTTTCCAACAATTTTTAATTCATCCTTTGTACCTATTGGCCAAGCAAATGGCCCGTTTTTATCTACAGTTGAAAAACGCCATGAAGGATGCGAATCCGTAGGCAATTCTTTAGATCGTACACTTTTCTCTTTACCTCGCGCTATTGCTGAAGCAGGAACCCTTTTGCTATTTTTCCCCATTATGTCAATGAACTGTAATATTCAGACATCGACTCAAGTGTTATTTCTTGGTTTCCGCGCTCAGAGTCAGAAAAGGCTTCTCTACCAATTTGCCACGGACTCTCTGAATGAGTTTGGTCACTAAGCCACTGAGCAGATTTATCTCCATATGCTCTCAAAACGACATCAATTGTTGCTTTTTGATAATCGCTGAGTTTATTTCCACTTTGAAATCTCTTAAAATCATCAACAGATACCTGGAATTTTCCGCGATGTTTATCATACAACTCTCTTACAATTGGCCCACTAGACCATGCTTCAATTTTATTGTCAAACAGCTTTTTATCGTCCCATACTAGAGACCAAGCTTGGCTAAAGTAAACCAATTTTTGCAATTTCATCGCAGAAATTACCCCAATTTTTTCTAGTATGTAAACTGCAACATCGAAAACGTTTGTCATTCTTTCCTCACTAATACAAATGCTCGATACATATATTATACAACAACTTGTCAATCCCCTTTGACAAAATCGAACAAAAAATGGGTTAGAATTTTGGAATTTATTACCGTAATTTAAAACATTCCGTTTCACAATAAACGCAATACCTTAAATATCTTATCCCCATTAGACGGATATTACTTTATTACCAAACAATACAGTGCCCCGCGTTTTCCTGCCATTTGAAATTCCTTTCTCCCGCTAAATTACGACCAGAGATCGCTATCTCTCTTTGCACGTTCATTGTAGAACATATATTCTATTTTACAAGGGTATCTACTCACTGTGTGGTCGCTGCACCCGAATATGCGGTGATAAAGGTGCGAAATCACTGGAAATCGCTAGATGCATGACAACCAGATATGGCGGCGAACATTGAATTATTCTGATTTGAGCCATATATGCTAGCCATCTACAAAGCCCGTGAGTAGATACTTTCAAGGGTGTTTTTAGGGTTACATAATCCTGGGGCCTCCCGATTATTTTTGCCTCTGGTAAAACAGAACGGTTGTGCTATAATTATGCCATGTCACTCTGTATACCGCCTCCTCTACCTGGTTTAACATCACCCTTACTCAGAGTTCTTCGAGCCTATTCGTTTTCATTCGTTCCTCTTTTTTTTTACTCAAAATTAATTTAATAATCCCATGGACCTCACCGATGAACAGTGGCTCTTGATTGCGCCTCTTTTCCCCCCGCCAAATCCCTCCCATCGCGGCCGCCCCACCCTCGATCCTCGCTGTGTCTTTAATGGTATCTTCTGGAAATTATCCACCCATAGTAACTGGTACGATTTACCGCCCCGTTACCCTTCCCACCAGTCATGTTATCGTTTTTATTGTCAGTGGCTGCGTTCTGGTGTATTAATTAAAATATTCGAAGCCCTTGAACTGGATCTTCGTAACCGCGGCGGCTTGGACCTGAAAAGTCAATTTAAAAAAGGGATCATCACTGTGATCGAGGATACGCCTGCCTGGTTTTTTAAAGCCCCGTTGGAACTCATCGGCACATGGCAATTAACCACTGCCTATTTTCTCCTCTTCCTCTCTCTCGATCTTGCAATAACAAGCACCCATTAACATAAATCCCCATTTAGGTTGATAATAACAGGGTTAGCGAGAGAGGCTCGTCCACGCCCGCCCCACTGCCACTACCAACAGAGCGCTTCGCTGACGCAAGCCGTTGGGCGGCAAGAACAAGAGAGAATATGAAGGAGCGCGAATTACAATGGCAATACTGAGAATCGGCTTACTGAACAAGAAAAGGGGGAACTTTGCAATTCAAGAAAAGTTCATTGGCACTGATATTGTTGTTGACGAGACGGACGCCGAGGTAGAACATCACGAACGAGCGCTGACCGAAGCTGGTTATAGTATCTGCCAGATTCACTGGGGTCCCAATTTAATCAACGATCTACAGGCTTCACAAGTTGATCTTGTCTTCAACGTTTCCAGCCTGGTAGAAGCCGCGATCCTCGAAGAATTGGAGATACCCTACGTGGGATCTGATACGTTCACGATAGCCGTCGCCACCGATAAATCGCTGGCAAAAAGGCTCTGGCAGCAGGCGGGCCTGCCGACATCGCCTTTCTGTGTTGCCAGGTCAGAGAAGGACTGTGAGGTGTTTCGGGACGTCCCGCCGTTCGAATATCCGCTTTTCATCAAGCCGGTAGCTGGCCGAGGCAGCGCAGGGATCAACGACGCGTCCATCGTTCACAGCTACGACCAACTTGTC
>Ga0315285_10005289_pt1 | contig 13336 bp, 22 predicted proteins | sample YL17G09_36_MG_FD_203698 | JGI IMG/M metagenome (GOLD analysis project Ga0315285, IMG submission 203698) | Sediment microbial communities from Yellowstone Lake, YNP, Wyoming, USA - YL17G09_36 | ecosystem: Environmental > Aquatic > Freshwater > Lake > Sediment | place: USA: Wyoming | collected... | reverse complement strand
TCGGGACGCATTTCGTCCGATCCCGGAGGCGATGGATCCCGAATTTCAGGGGATCATTGGGGTCCACCCCCTTGTCGCGGTCAAGGCCCTGAAAAACGACAAGAAGGCTGGTGTGTTTGAAAATATTTCCAGACCGGGCCCGGACGGCAAACCACAGTTTACCGTTGGGCGCCTGGTGGTGGTTTCCCCTTGTTTTGAGATTCGGGAATTCCCCCTTTGAGCCCTTGCGGGGGCGATTGTGCATATTCCATGATGAAACCCTAGGAGAAAGGTAGCCTCCCCCCGCACGGGGAGGACCAGAAGGCAAGGCCCGAAGGGCCAAAACAAAAGGAGAATGTCATGGCGTTCGTAAATTGGCTTTATAAATACAAGAACCTTCCCATAATCAGGGAAGGAGCTGTTGAAGTCGATCAGCCGGGACTTCAATATGAAGCGGCACTTAGAGCAGGAAAAATATTAGTGGACGAAGGAGAAAAATGCCCTTTTAACGTTATAGTAGATGGTATTGAATTTCGCGTCGCGAAGAGTGATACAATAGGATTGTGGGTGCGCGAGGAGGAACGGACTTAGCTCTTGACTGGCGGGAGATGCCGCCGGGTCGGAAAAATCCCGGCAAAGGAGAAGTATGAAACGTTACGTAGTGGAATGTAAAACCGATGATTGGACACAAGTAGGGGAGGAAGATTCAGTTGAAGCGGCGAATACCGTCGCTAATTTTTATAGGCTGGGAGCGGCAAATGCAGGGGACGTAAGAACTCGCGAGGTAGAAGTAGAAATAGAATCGGCGGACCGACGGAAGGAGGAAAGACCGCGGAAGACGACCTAACGTCCTTCCGCCGTGCAGGCAAGGGCGACGTCGGCGCGTGCCGGCGGCCTAGGACTGGGAGAGGAGAACGGAGGATAAAATGGATCAATCACGACGGGTGTGGATTCTGGGAGCCGGGGATCCGGAGATGGCGGAAATCGAGTACTTCTTGGTCGGAGCGAAGGAAGCGTTCGTCCACGCTACGGCTGGGGGAGAGCCGGTGACCCCAGGCAACGCCTATCGGGCGGATATCCCGGACAATCCGGATTACGCTCGAATTGTTGGTCGTGGCGGGGAGATCTATCTTGTGGAATGCGCTATTAAGGATCCCCGTCTTGGAGGCGATTCCTCCGGAGAGACGGACTGCGCAGCCGTGGTGGTCCGCGTGGACCACCATAAGGCGGGCGACCCGGGATATGGTCGTCCGCCGGCGGAGTTTTTGTCGGCGTCGTCTCTGGGTCAGGTTTTGCTTCACCTAGCCAGAATTCCAGGGATGTCGGATAATATTCCGTTCCCCGAGGTAGGGGTGGAGTTCCTTGCCGGATGGTCGGCCCCGGGCAGATCGGGGGATTGCCCCTGTCGCCGGGAGGGGACGGATAACCCGCATCAACCGGCGGAGGAGGAGGATGCGTGGGATGCCTTACGTCACTCGATGGCGGAGGAGGATGCGTGCCCGCCGGAGGGATTTCGGTGGGCGGCGTTTCGCCGCGGAACCGTGACAAGTTACGGACCGGGTTGGGCGCTTTACCGGCCCGACGAAAAGCAGTGGATGGCGGTTGGCGGCGGACCGGTTATCGTCGCTGCTGCCGACCACTGCTTGGCGGCGGCTTACCGAGGGGAATGCCCCGGAGTCAAGCCCGAGCAGCTCGCCCGCTGGCGGGAGCAAACCCGGGCGAAATTTCAGGGCCGATCCGTTGCCGACGTCCGCCGAGACGTCGATTTGGCCCGGGCGGCAATCCTGGAATCGTCCCGGGACCGGGAATATGCCGATTTACGTGACCGGGATATACCCGAGCTGCCAGAGGCGGCCGTCAGGGAAGGAATCGCTTTTCTGGCGAGCGTCAAGGAAAGAGGGCGGAGCAAGGTGGTTCTCCAAGCGGCTTCGCCCGACCTAGTCCGGAGGTTTCTTGCCGGGGAGTTGGTCCCTGGCTTGACCGACCTTTATGGCGACCCGGCGAGAGGGTTCGCCGGAGGCTATTCGGATTAGAATAAACTGGCGAAAGACGCGGATTCCTCATTCCGCGTTTTTTTAACTAGCGGCTACGGGTTGAGCGCTCTGGCCTTGTCCGGATCCAGCTCTCCCAGCGCCCGCATGAGCAGTTTGGCGTAGTTTTCTTCCCGAGCGCGCGTGGACTTGTAGACGTAGCCGGCGAACGTCAAGAGGATGACCTTGAGGGCCAGCACGACCGCGATCGTGATCTTGTATTGGAATTCCATCGCTTCGACCGCTTCTTTGGGGAGGTAGTTGACGTCTCTGCCGGCGGTAGACTTGATATCCTGCTGCACCTTGTCGATGCGATTGGCGATTCCCGTTTGTACCCCGTCGACGGACAGCCGGAGGTCGGCCCGCAGAGAGACCAAATTGTCGGAAAGACCTTTCAACTGGGCTTTGAAGTCGGCGGAGTTGGTGACGTTTCCGTTGATCACGGTCTCGAGCTTTCCGATCGCCTGGACGACGGCGGAAAGTTGAGCCCTGAAATCGGCGGAATTGGAGACGTTTCCGTTGATCGTGGTCTCGATCTTTCCGATCGCCTGGACGACGGCGGAAAGCTGGGCGGAAAGAGCGAGTCGTGCGTCCAGCTCGTCGATCTTGCCGGTAATCAGACCGGAAAGGGCGTCCTGTACGGTCTTCATTCGCGTATTGACTTCGGTTTTGACCCCTTCGGCCGATTCCCGAACGGATTTTCCGAGTTCCGGATCGCGAGAGGGAGCGTTGACCGTGACGACGGGCCCCGTTTGCTGCACCTCGCCTTTATGCTCGTTTTTGGGGCTTAGCAGGCATCCCGTCAGGAAAACGATCGCGACCAACGGAAACTTGCGCATGGGGGACTCCTTTCGCGATTAAATTTTTCCCGTTTTCCTAAATTTTCGTTCCTTCAAGCGTTATTATATACTGGATCGGTGTCGCTGTCTTCTTCTTTTTAGGGGCGACCTGGTTTGCCGTTCCCCCGTAACCGGGATCACGGGAGCTACCGGACCTGCTGGCGCCGGAGCGGCCGGAGTTACCGGGATTACGGGGTCTGCTCATGTCGCAGCGGCAAGCGGGGTAAAGAAGAAAGGAGATCGACATGAACGGCAGGGAGGGACTCTCCCTAAAGGCGAGAAAGCCCTCCCGTCCGGTCGAAGCCGCGGGAGCGGGGTAGCCCTCGTCCCCCCGGCCGAAGCCGGGATCGGGACAACGATGGCGAAAGTCGCAGTTTTTGGAAGGGAGAAACGATGGAGCGATTAACAAGAGAAGACATCGTTAACTTCGCGGTAAAAGTCGTAGGAGACGTTTCGCAGCAGGAAAGGTGCGCCGAAAACGCGCTTCCTCCCGAGGAGGAAGAGGAAATCGTCGGAAATTTTTACTTCGAAGGGGCGAAATGGCAGCAATTCGTTTCGAGCGGTCCGGGCGCTACTTGCCGCGCCTGCGGCTGCGCTGGCGTGGCCGAAAAGATGGAGAAGGTCATAAAGAGATTTCCGAAGCACATATGGACCGGAGTAAAAGCCCTGCGCGCTATCGCGCAAGAACTCGCCAACGGGAAAGCGGCGACAATGGAAGTAGCTTTAAACTTGCTGACGGAAAAGCGAGTTTCACTGAAGGCGGAGATAATGCCCGTAATGACGCTGTTACGGGTACTGGAACTCCGAGAAGGCTGTACGAAATGCTTCAAGGCCGGCAAGGCGTCGACACGGTATTTGGGGGTGCTTACGGCGCGCATTCCCGTGAGAGTTTCCGGCCATTCGGTTGGACCATCTTCAGAAGGAAACGAGACATTTTGGGACATCGCGCGGGCGTTTGATCTTCCGCTAAGGGATCCGCAAGGGCCGGATTGAGGTAGGAAGTCTCGGGTAACGCGCCCGTTTTCGCGCACGAACGATCCATGCCGACCGCGACGAACTTCGTCGCGGCTTGGTCGGATTGTTGCGCGAAAACGGTTTTGGGTAGGACCGAACGCGGACTTGGCGTTCGTTCCTCCCTTTTAGCGGTCGGCTTGTTGCCGGGACGCGTCGGCTAATAGGTGACCGCGGGCGGTTCGGCGAGATTAAGCTGTTCGGCGCTCAGCTTGAAGCGTTCGGCTTTCGAAATATCCGGCCAACACCGGGAATAATGCCAGAGGGCGGCGCACCCGAAGTTGACGCTGTGGGCCAAGTCGTCCGACTGCTTGGCCGCCCGCCGGATCAGATAGATGTCGGCGCCGGCCGCCATCTCGTGCTTTTCCTCGACGAGGGCCAAGAAATCCGAAGTGAGATTCTTGGCCGAATCGTATTCGGGGAGAAGGATCATGCCGGATTTGAGGCATACGGCCTGAAGAACGAGGGAGCGAGCTTTGTCCAGCTTATAGTAGCCGCGCATTTCTCCGATTTTAGGCGGCTCGTAATACATGATGTCCCGCGTGACCGCCCGCACGTACATGAACGGAATGATGCGCTCGGTTGGGAGGCCCGCCTGGATCATGAGGGTTTCGCGGACGGATCCGGCGCCGCCGAAATCGTGAGCGAGGAACTGGCACCCAGACTCCGTGAATATGTACAGCAGTCTGCGCGCCCTTCGTCGTGGGAATATCCCGCGTGCAGGCGCTCCATGTAGGGAGCTTCCACGAGTCCCGTGGCCGGATCGAATCCGACCAGAGCCACGGTGGTGTGCGAGATTTCTTCCTTTCCGCCGCCGCCCCAGTCCACTCCCATGGCTCTAAACGGCATTCTCCTGAAACGGTCGATAGCGGAGCCGAAATCGTTGGGCCCCAATTGGGACGCCTTGCGGATATCGGAGAGGGTGATCAGCTTTATCCCGCTGTCCGCCGACTCTCCGAGTATTTCGTTCATGAATTTGGCTTGAGTATAGCCGTCCTTGCCGTCCCGCTTTCCTATCAACAGCTTCCAATGGTCGGGATTGGCGTAGTGCGCCGGAACGATCGCTTGAGGCACGTGATAGCCGAGGGAATTCGGATAATCGCGAGCTTTGAGGTGATACCAGTGGCCTTCGGCGGGATTTACGAGACTTCCGCATTTTCCGCAGGAGATGCCGTGCGGCTGGAGCATCTTCAGCAAATCGGCCTGGATCGACGCCAGACTCCAATAATCGCAAGCGGAGCACGGAACGGCCCATTCGGCCGACGACGATTCGGACCATAGCTGCTCGATGGTGTTGTCCAGAGTCTTGGGCGTCCCGGAGAACATGGTCAGCCTCAAGGAGGAATGGCTCATGCACTCCAAGATGACGGGAACGAAGTCGTAGTCGAGATCTTGCACTTCGTCCAGATTGATCATGTCCGCGCTCAATCCGCGGATACGGTCGCAGTCCAGAAAGGCGAACGAGAAGAACATGGACGAGAAATTGGAAAACGAGCGCTGAAGCGTTTGCCTAACGACGGTGGGATCGGTAACAAAGGGCGAAATAAACGACTGGGAAACGAACGGCCGCACGCCTTCATTCGATAAACGACGAATCTGTTCGAAGCGAGGAGCGACGAAAAGAATTTGAAGATAGGGAGTCCCTACCGCGCGCAGCACCCCGCTGGCCGCCAGCGCCGTGGATTTCGAGACCTGGCGTCCGCATTTAAGCGTCAACCTGGAGGGCAGCGCGGTCTTGAACACGGGCTCCATGAAGAAGTGGTCTTTTAGGCTGTAGGGCTTGCCTTTGTGGCTAAGCAGCGGAAGGAGCGGCAACAGAGTGTCAGGTCGGCGGGCTCGAAGCTCCGATATTAGGCCGAGAACCCGCGTGGTTTCCGTCGAATCGCTTTCGCGGAGACTTGCAGAAAAGGAGACGTCATGAGTCGTCGTTACCATGGACGCAAACCCAACTTTATTGATCGATTCGTCGCCGACGTAAAGGACGCGACGGCCGGCTTGGCCGTCGAAGTCCGCAAGACGGAACGGGAGTTCGGAATCTGGGATTGGGCGGAGGAGAGGGAAGCGCCGAAAAAAGGATCCGGAAGCGCGGCGCCGCTGTTGGAGCGCCTTAAGACGTTCGGTTGGACTGTCAAGTCCGATCGGTCTTGACTTTTTTTCGTCGCGGCATTACCCTCCTTTTGACGAACGGTCCGTCAAGGAGGATAAAGCAAGTCATGGCCATGTCAAGAAGCGGAACGGCGTATCTCGAACGGGCGGGAATCCTGACCGGAAGAATAATCCGATCGATGCATGGATTCGAGAGCGCCAAGTCCCATTTTAGGCCCGTGAGGACGGAACCGGTCCTTTTGGGCGGAGACTGTCCGAACGGCCGTCTTCGGACGGTGGAGAAGGACGAGAGAGCGGCCTACAAGGGCCGATTCGATTGTTGTGATCGTTGATTTCGTCTTTTCGACGGCGCTGGGCGCAGTGGCCAATTGGGCCATTATCGAGACGTGGCATCACGGCTCGATTTTCGAGGAATGTAGAGCGAGATTGGAGGTCCGGCGCGGACATTTCGTGCCGGACCTCCTTCTTTGTCCGTTCTGTTTGAGCCACTGGTCGGCGATTTTTGCCGAACTGGGCGCCTTAAGTCTTCTGATCGACTTGAGGGAACTGGCGTGGCATCAGTATCTAGGCTTGCCGATCTGCATTCTGGCGACGACCAGACTGTCCAATTTATTGAACGATTCGTTTCGCCGAGTATGCAGAACGCCCGGAAGGAGCGCATCGGATTCGGAAGAGCATGATCGGACCCTAATCGATATCGCGACGAAAGAAAAATAAAAAGAAACGGCGGACGCGATTTCCGAACATGCCGACGATACGGCTTTAGGCGCGCTTTCGTCGGCTTTCGCCGGCCACTCGCGGAAACCATTCCGGATCGTGCGCGAGAAAAGAGCCGTCTCGTTGCCTCCTTCCCGTGCGGGGGAGGATTCGATTTGCGGGCTCGGAAGAGAGAGAGAGAGAGGAGAAACATGAAGAAAGTGAAAGTGCGCGCGACATACAAATGCCTTACGTGCGATAAGTTCGTTTTCGTGGAAAACGCGTTGCCGGTGGGCGCGGCGAAATCCGCGGTATCGGACGCCGTTTTAGAAACCGGGGACGATTGCCGCGCGAGATTTCCAAATCGCGTCCTGCATTTTTGTCGCACGCAGAGATTTGGCCCGCATTATGCCGGTTCCGCGGCGGAACTATTTTCCGATGATTGTAAGGAAAACGAAGCGGGAATCGCCGTGATTTGCGGATTTAGCGTAGGCCGCGTTTTCGAGGAGTAGATGGAGAGGCTTTCCTTTGACCTGAAGAAATCGCGGGCGGTTTGCGTGACAAAAGGAGACATGGGATGAGCGTCGAGTTTTCGGGCCTGATGCGGATTCCGAAGGAAAAAAGAAAGAAAGCGCAGAAAATCGTGGAGCGGGAACGGCGAAGGACGGCGAAGCGGTTGAAGATGCGCATGGAAGCTCTGTCGGAGTTCCTCGTCGATTACGAGCACGGACTGTGGTTCCTGGAGGATTCGTACGCGGACATCGAAGAGGCGGTCGAACCTTTGGCCCGCGCCTTGGTCGACGAGCTGGAACTGGACGAGCCGTTTTTTCTGGAGTGGGCCTTTACGTCGGAGGACGAGTTGAGGTTGACCGATCCGGGCCCGGGAGGCGGCGCCTTCCTGATCGCCCGCGGCCGTCCGACTTTCTGGATCGTCCCTTCGGCGCTCGCCGAGGAAAAGCTGAAGGAATGGGAAAGGAGATAGTCGTGAACGACGAGAAACTAATAAGATCCGGGTGGTCGTTTTTTGGGGTAATCGCCGTCGTTGCGTTCGTGACGGCGACGCTCATCGGCGCCTGTCATTTAGGAAAAGCGGTTTCGCGGCATCTGGACGAGCGTGTCGTCGAACCGATCGGTCGGAAAGCGCAAGCTCGATTTTTCGAGACGAGACGGCGAGAAGCGCAAATTATGGCCGAAGCGTGGCGCGAAGTCGCGAAAGCGTGGGAGAAAGCCGAACGCGCGACCCGGGATGCGAGCGAAAGAGAAACCGACGAGTAGGCGTTTCCGACGGGGCGATTTCCGGCGAATGGGCGGATGCGGGGCGCCGGCGGCGGAAGAAGAAAAGGAGCGAACGAGATGAGAGGCTTCGGAGCGGTCTTGACCGAAGGAAGAATGAAGATGTCCACTTTGGAAGAATTACTTTCGATCATTTTCGAGAGAGGTTCCTCCCTCGGATCGATCATTTGGACCAACGGATGCTTCGACTTGTTTCACGCCGGGCATGCTCATCTACTATTGGCGGCCGAGCGAATGGTTCGCAAAAAAGACGTTTCTCGATCGCGTTCGAACTTCAGTTTGGTGGTCGGCGTAAATTCCGACGAATCGATAGCCGGATTGAAGGGCCCGGGTCGTCCGATCATTCCGCTTATCGATAGAGTGTATATGGTGCTGTGTCATCGTTCGGTCGCGGGAGTCGTGGTTTTCGAGGACGACACCCCGATCAAGGCGATTCGGCGAATTCGTCCGCGCTGGATAGTCAAAGGGGCGGATTACGCGGGAAAAGAAGTGGTCGGCGCCGAAGTCGCCGAAGAAGTCGGAGGAGGCGTCGTTTTCGTTCCGTTGCTCGGGAAGTTGGCGTCGACGTCGAAAATCGAGGCGAAGATCCTGGGCGGGAAAAGGAATTCGCGCGACAAATCGAAATAATCTTTTCGTTCGTCTTCCCCTCTCGCCCCATCGGAGAAGGGCGGAGTTTCGAGATGTCGACCTGGACAAGAAGGCAAGATCACGAGCCGCGACGAAAAGGAGAAGACCATCAAGAAACGAAAGAGCATGCGCGAGTTCGTCAGGGAGAACAGGAAGGCTTTGGACGATGCGATCCTAGGCGCCATATATCGGCATAACGGTAGGGGCGGCCCGGGAACGGTCCCTATGCCTCGCCCCAAGCTCAATGACGAGGAACGGCGTGGTTGGATTCAAAACGACGAAAGCCTTTGGGAGTGGGCGCGGGCGGAAGGGGTGCGCTGAGCGGCGCTTACCGATCCGCGCGAAGCGGGGGCATGGAGAGCGAACAAGGCGGCATTGACGGCGGAGATCTTTTCTCTTCCGCGGTCCGCTCGGGAAGAACTCCGTTTAGCGTCGGCGTTTGGCGGGACCGGGAAGGAGAGGAGTAATTGCAATGAAAGCGGGCGAAAACGAGGTCACGGACGAGGAATGGTTTTTGAGGAAGGTAGAATCGATGGAGAGGATGACGGAGGCGACGGAAAGGCTGAAAAGAGTCGAAAAGACGGCGCGCGACGCGACGGAGACGGCGCGGGAGGAAATCAAGAAATTGATTGCCGCGGCGAAGGCGGTTTCGTGGAAAAAGAGATGGAAGACGCCGAATGCGGCGGACGGGAATAAGTTGGAGGAGCTTCCCGAGTGGCGGAAGGAGCGGGAGAAGTTGGAGTCGCAGGCATGGAGAGCGCGCGCGACGGCGTTGACGGCGGTGAACGAAGCGGCGCTGGAAGCGATTGCGGTGCAGAACGCAGTCGCTGCGGTGTTGGCATGGGCGAAAGGAGACGAAGCCGGATGAGATCCGGCGACGCGGCCGTACAGCGAAAAGGAGGCGTTTGCATGGGAACGTTTCGTTTTGTCGGGCGGGACATCCGGGTCGTTAAGGCGTTCGCCTGCGGGATCGAGTTCGTCAACGACGGGGCGATCATGGTAAAGAACGTCGAACGGGAGCCCGACGGCAAGTTGTTTTCTCTCGAGATCGAGGACGGTGATCGCGAGAACGACGAGGACGACGATTTCCGGGATCTCGACGCTCTCGTCGACGGTCCGGAGCCGGGCGATCCGATCGAAAATTTGTCGTGGGAAAAAGCTAGGAATTTCATCCTGACCATTCGCGACTGCCTGTATCGGGATCCGAATACGTGGGAGTTGGACCCTAACAAGGCGGTCTCGGGCGCCGATTTCGTGGGTATCGCCCTCGAGGTCTGCCGGGAAGCCGGATTGCATCCGGAAGAGGATTTCGCGGAGACCGAAAAAAGACCGAACGAGATCCCGCATGAAGCGATCCCCTCTCCGTTTGGAGAATTCGAAGGAAATTTTTATGTCGAGCTGGAGACGAGCGAGATTCCCTTCGTGGCTTTGCAAACGAGCGGCATTGACGTTCACAAATTTGAAGGAAGCGCCGATAAACATCTGCTTCTGGACGACGCCATCGGGTGGTACGAAAGAGAAATCGAAGACGACCGAGGCGATCCGACGAAAAAAGCGATGCTGGAGGCGTTGATGGGGTGGCGCGATCGCCTTATTGCAACGCGCCGGCGGGTTCTTTCCGAGTTAGCTCGACTTGACCGACAAGGGACGGGCGGAAAGCCGCAAGAAGAATAGGAGGTTACCGTGGGAGTGACGATTTCTTCGCCGGCGCGCGCCGGAAAGGAACGTAGGGACCTGGAGGTCGGATCGTACCGGCTGATACACAACTTGCGGAGTATGTGCGCCGTTCTTTTCGCCCGACGGATTTTGACGGAGTTTCCCGACGAAAGAGCTTTAGCCGACGAGTTGATCGAGTCGTTGGTCTCGAATAAGGACGAATCTTCCGAGCGGGATCGCGACTACGGAGAGGATACCCCGGAGAGGTTGGACGAGATCCTAAGCGATCCGGATCGGTTCGATCTCGCGCCGGATTACGAATATTGGAGGGAAACGCGGGATTCGCTGCCGCGCTTCGTCTACGGAGAACGAGCGGGGTTCTCGGTTTGGAAAGGCCTGGTTTCGTGGATTGACTGCTCGGACGCCGACGCCAGGCATTCGGCGGGGGAGGTTTTGGACATTGCGACCATGTTCGCGTTCGTCCTGCCGGGAATTCGGAAGATGCCGAAGTCGGACACGAAGACGGCGTTGACGGAAATAGCCGGTTTTTACCGGACGGCGTGGAAAGAAGGAAGGGAAGTGGAGTTTAACTAGGAAAGGACCGAACGATGGCGGAGTGGGGGGCGCAGCGGATGATGGATCAAGTCGGGCCGAAAGAGAAAGGAGGTTGTCATGAAGCGTCTTGACGCGCTCGTTTTCCAGGCCGCCGCGAACATGGCGGGGAGAATCAATAATTCCGGGACGCAGGACCAGGTCGACTTCCTCGTCAAGACCTGCGGCTGGTCGGAGGAAGACATTGACGATGCTACGCTTAAGGCCGTAATCGGGAAGGAAGCGTTCAATGTTTTACGGGCGTTTCGACGCGCCGAGGTGAAGGTAGCCCATGTCAAAATACACTTATGCAGTCTCTGTCTGGAAGGAGCGGGGGAGGTATGTAACACTCCGGGGTGTGCGCTTTGTCGGCACGATTCTCCGGGTTTTCCAATAGACCCGCATCTTTACGAAATTCTTGACGAGACCGTCGAGGACGGCGTCCCTAAATTTCCGATTATTGCCGAACGTCCGCGGGTGTCCGGCAAGAAGGGCGCGGCCCGTCGGGGAGGGCGACGATGACTACTCCGACAAAAATCGGGAGAAGGCTGTACAAGCACACCGACGAGCTGGTTTGGCGGGTAAAAGAGGCCAGGGGCCCGAAGATCGAGACGACTTCGCAACTTTTGCCGTCGTTTGCCGGACTTGAAAACCAAAATCGGGAGTGCTTCTTCGTTCTCACGCTGAACCAAAAACTTCGCGTAATCGACAGGTACTTGATTGCCGTCGGATCTCTTAGCGAGTGTACCGTACATCCGCGGGAAGTGTTTCGGCCGGCGATCATGGACGGCGCCGCGGCAATAATAGCGGTGCATAATCATCCAAGCGGGGAAACCAAACCCAGTCGGGTCGATCTGAACTTGTGCCGAAGACTCGACGAAGCGTCGGATTTGTTGGGAATCAAACTGCTGGACTTCGTGATTTTGGGGCGCGAGCGGGACGGGGCGCCTTCGCTGCGTTCCTTTGCGGAAACGGGGGAGTTGAAGACGCTCGATTAAAACGCGGAAGTTTCGCGGCGCAAATTCGCCCGAAGACGCACGTTGCGTCGTTTTTAGAAACCGGTTTCTAAAGGAGTAGCAGATGACGACCGAAAGGAAGAACGTCGGGAGCGGGAAGAGTCGAAAGAATTTCGGCGGAAGTCGTCAAGATCGCGAACGGGAGACGCTCCGGAAGCGGACGGAAGCGCTTGCCGATTTCGTCAGCGCCATTTCCGTCACGGGAGGGGTCAAGACGGATCGCAATGGATACCGCGTTCCGGTATGCGATCCGGAGTGGGTAGATCTGGGAGAGGCGTACGTCAAGGCTTGCGACGCTCTCGGCGTCGAGCCGAAAGTTTCGGACGAGGAGGACTACGACGACTGAAAGGAAACGAAGATGAGGGAAATGACCGAAGTCAGACGCAAGAAAATCGTAAACGGAGTCGAGGTCGTCCTGGCAACGCCGTTTTCGGATGGCGATATGGCCGCGTTGGCGGCGAAACTGGAAATAAACAATAAGGCGTGGAGACGGTATTGCCGACGGCATCGGACCAACGGCATTCCGTGCGACGTCGTCAAGACGTTTCCGCATGCCGACGTCGCCAATAACGAGAATCGGTCGCTGGTGGAAGTCTGGCAATTTTGCGCGGACCCTCCGGATCGCTGCGTGATTTACGTCAAACGCGGAAACCGCAATTGCGGAGCGGCTACGACCTGGACGGGAGATTTTCTCGGGGAACTTGTCTTCGGCTATACGTGGACGTCGAATTTTGGGGATCGTAGATCGTCGTTTCGCATGAAGGGAATAAACGGGGCGAAGTACGCGGGAGTTTGGTGCGAGTCGGCGCAAGATTGCGCCACGGCAAGAAGAAGGAGGAACGGACATGAATACTCGCCGTTCGTGGAAAAACCAAAATCGACTATTCAAAGCGCTTTTTAAACCGGAACAACCTGTTTGCGTTCCGGCCGTCTCGCCGGTATGTTTCAATTGCGTCGAGTATCCCGGAAAGAGAATGCATGCCGTTTGCCGCCGCTCGGGCCGGCGGGTAAGCGGATCGGGTCAACATCCTTGCTTTACTGCGAACAAGGAGACGACGGGCAAATTGGAAAAGTAGCCTAGTAGCGCTCCTCGCCATGGGTTTCGGTCTCCCATTGCGGGAGAATCGTGGAGCGGGGATGCGAGTAGGCTGGTTGCCGGGAGGAGAACGACCACGGATAAGAGCGAGCGGACCAAGGAGAAGAATTACACGGTTGAGGCTTACTGGCCGTACTCCCCCGTGCCAAGGCGCCTCGCGATTCGTTTTCGGGTGCATGTTGGAGACCTTGAAGAGGTGCGGGATTCCTTGTCGCCCGGACTGCTGATCGCAAAAACCGTTAAAGCGCGAAACAAGGCGGAAGCGAGAGAAAAAGGCCAAGATGTTCTTGAGGCGGCGAAGAGGTATCAAAGGGAAAGAAAGGGGAAAGAAGATGCCGAGTAAAAAGAAGGCGAGGAAGAACGAAAACTGTCTTGCCGGGATGGCGTGTCCGGAGT
>Ga0315285_10005286_pt1 | contig 13340 bp, 11 predicted proteins | sample YL17G09_36_MG_FD_203698 | JGI IMG/M metagenome (GOLD analysis project Ga0315285, IMG submission 203698) | Sediment microbial communities from Yellowstone Lake, YNP, Wyoming, USA - YL17G09_36 | ecosystem: Environmental > Aquatic > Freshwater > Lake > Sediment | place: USA: Wyoming | collected... | reverse complement strand
TTTGACTTCATATGGTTGACGATTACACCTACCCCGCAGGTTCCAACCGCCACGGTGGAATTTACCCCGGTACAAACAGAATCCCCACCCGCACCTGTGATACCCAGCCTGACACCACCACCGGTTGCACCCACCCCGAATGAACCCAAACCCGGGTCAACATTGCCTTTCTGCGGTGCAGCGCTGCTGGTCCCGCTCGCAGCGGTATTGGTTATCAAGCGCAGACAATAATGCGTCTCTTTTGTCCAACTTTACTATAATCACCAGAAAAACCATAATTGCTGTCAGTGTAAAATATTTGATAATAAAAGGAGTACATTCATGCAAAGCTTCAGTCGTGGTTGGAATTTTCTTAAACAATCCTGGCAGATGGCATTTAAAGATAAGGACCTGATCAAACCCTCTATCTACGCATTAATGGTTGGAACTGTTGTTTCGCTCATTGGAGGTGTGCCGATCGTCCTGGCTGCGATTTTACTGGGGGAAAAAGGTGCCATCGCCCAGGTGGTGATGTTCATCCTTGGCGTGCTGCTGGTCTTTGTCAATTTTTTGGTCAGCTATATTTTTTCAGCCATGACCATCTATCTGATCTTCGGTTACCTGGCTGAGGGCGATGGGCGCATGGATAAAGCCTGGGGGATAGTCAGGCGTGACTTTTTCGATATCATCACCCTGGCAGCAGCCTCAACGGCCGTCAACACATTTAAGAACATGGTCAAGGGGAAAGGTAATAAACCTGGTCGGAATTTTCTTGCCGGATTGATCGATACGGTGTGGACAGAAGCTGCATTCCTTATATTGCCAGCCATGATCATCGAAGACATCAATCTGAAGGACGGGCTGAAACGTGCCGGTTACATCATCAAGAATAACCTTCTGCTGGTTGGTGTCAGCACCGTAGGTGTAAAAGCGGTCACCGGCTTGATCAGTTTTCTGCTGGTCGTAACCGGTGTGGTGCTGGGGCTTGGAATAGGTTACGGGCTGGTATCCATTTTTGGGACGGCGGTCTTCGGCCTGGTGATCGGGATAGGAGTGGGAGTCGTGATCTTCCTTGTCTTTGCCATGGTCGCCACCATCATCAGCACGTATACATCCACGGCGTACCATACCTGCCTCTACCTTTGGGCACGGGATGCAGAGCGCGCCCAGCAAACTGCCGGACAGGCGGTCACGGTGGCTGCACCTGCTCCGCTTGCCGCGGTTCTCGAATAGCTCATGCAGCCAAGGGGACGGCGGGAGGTCTTGACCTGGGATGATATAGATCGTCTCATTGACCATCTGCTGCCGCAATTCAAGCGGGAATTCGGAGCCATGGTCTTGATTACGCGCGGCGGTATCATCCCGGGGGGGATGCTGGCTGAGGCGATGGGCTTGACCCAGATACTGACCGCAGCAGTGGATTTCCCGGGCCAGGTTGCCGGTGAGAAAACCAAGCTGATGGCCTGGCCTGAATTCCTGCAGTTCCCCGCTGAGGTGTTGCTACGCGGTCGTTCGACCCTGATCGTTGATGATGTCTGGGGTTCCGGGCGGACCATCACGGCTGTCAAGAACCGCGTCTCGGCTGCCGGAGGCTTCCCCGAGACCTGTGTGCTGCACTTCAACCCTTACCGCAACATGTTTGGCAGTCTGCGTCCAGATTATTATGCGGCTGTCACGGATGCCTACATAGTTTATCCCTGGGAGATCGATCGAGGTCCCGACCACGTCATAATGGGCGAATGAGTCGTTACCTCGTGTGAAAATGGAAAATGCGTCTTCTCAAAGTTGATCCGGATAAAAAGATTCAGGCTCTAAGGGTCAATCCTTATTACAATGACCTTGACGATCCCACCCTGCAGGAAATTGCTGTTCATATGAGCCTGCGGATCTTCAAACGAGGTGAGGTGCTCTTTTGGGAAGGAGAACCATGCGCCGGTCTGCACATTATCGATCGGGGCAGTGTGAAGCTCTTCCGGCTGTCACCGCAGGGCGGGCGGCTGCACCTGCGGCCTGACCGCCGGCAGCATGCAGAACATGAGCTACACATACGACGATGCTGGCAACGTGACCACCATCACCGATGCCCTGGCAGTACCGCAGACGCAGGCGTTTACCTACGATGCCGTCGACAGGGTGACGCATGCCAGCGCTGCGGGCGGGACAGGCGGGCTGTACAGCGAGAACTACAGCTACTATGCGTCAACAGGCAACCTGTACAACAAGGGCGGGGTGACCAACACTTATGGTGACCAGTACCAGAATCATCCGCATGCGGTCACGGCGCGCTCGAATGGAAATACATTTGAATATGATCTTAATGGCAACTAGACCCGCCGTGAGATCGGTAGCGACACCTACGATCTGAAGTACGATGCCGAGAACCGGCTGGGGGAGGTCAAGAAGAACAGCACGGTCATTGCCTCTTTCGCCTACGATGGAGACGGTAAGCAGGTCAAGGGGACAGTGAATGGGGTAACCACCTATTACGTGGGCGCGTACTATCAAAAGCAGGGAACAGTAGTAACGAAGTACTACTATGCCGGGGCGGAGCGGGTTGCCATGCGGCAGGGAGGGGTGCTGTATTACATCTTTGGCGATCATTTAGGTTCCACGGTGGTGGTCAAGAACACCCAGGGGGGCAAGACCGAGCTGAGATATACTGCCTGGGGTACCACCCGTTACGAGTACGGCACCACGCCGACCGACCGCCGCTTTACCGGTCAGAGGGGGGAAGCCAGTCTTAGATTGTATTTCTACAATGCCAGATGGTCGCGGAACCCAGCGCTGCGTAGCGTCCCGTAGTGAAGCGGAGTGGGGAGCACCCGGCGTTGGGAAGGTTTATTCAGGCGGATACTATAGTGCCCGGGGGATAATTATTGGAGCGAGCAAGTACGCTCCTGCCGAAACCAGGACAAACCCCCTATTGTAATATTCCTTTATTCAAGCCTTGACCTGTGGTTTTACTTCCTCTCCTTTGCGTGCCTTCCAGGCTTCCACGACCGCAGGGATGACCGAGATGACGATAATAGCCAGGATGACCAGTGAGAAGTTGTGCTTGATGAAGGGGATGTTGCCGAAGAAATAGCCGGCGAAGGTGAAGAGGGGCACCCAGACCAGCCCACCAAACACGTTGTATGAAATGAAGTAACCATAGGACATGCGGCCCACGCCCGCCACGAAGGGTGCAAAGGTGCGGATGATGGGCACGAAGCGCGCCAGAAAGATGGTCTTGCCGCCGTGCTTTTCAAAGAAGGCGTGGGTGCGCTCGATGTAATGTTTCTCGATCCACTTGATCTCGCCGGTGTACGCACGCTGACCGATGGCGTGACCGATCCAGTAATTTGCCGTGTCACCCAGGATGGAAGCCACGCTCAGCAGACCGACCAGCCAGAAGATATCAAGTGCGCCGAGGGCGGCAAAGGTGCCGGCGGCGAAGAGGAGTGAATCTCCGGGGAGGAAGGGGGTGACAACGAATCCGGTCTCCATGAAGATGACGAAGAACAGCAGGACATACGTCCAGGTGCCGTAGCGGGTGATGATCTCGCTCAGGTGAGTGTCCAGGTGGAGGAAGAGGTCGATGAGGAATGTGATCAAGTCCATGGGTCTCTCTCAGATATGAATTGGCAACAGGCGATGATTATACCTGTATTTGTGAGGGAACAGGTGGTTGAGTCAGCCTGGTCCGGTTTTTGAAGGAGGGGATTGCTTCCCCGACACACCTGCCCTGGCGGGCGGTGCCAGGGAAAACCGCCGGGACATGCTTCGCCGCTGCGCGGCTTATCGCAATGACATATGGTCGCGAAGGGGGCACAATGAGGGTGAGGCGCGGCGGCTGGAAAGGACTCTTCACCCTCAGAGGCAGGCGGGTGCGCTGCGCGGCGCTTCGCTCCCTGACAAAAACCGCCACCCCGTCCAGGAAGTGCACCCGCCGGGGCGAGACGGGGGCAAGCAGAGTGACACTGGTTGGAAGGGTGAGGCGCGGCGGCTGGAGGGGATTGTTTCTTCGCCGCTGGGCGGCTCATCGCAATGACACATCGGGAGGCGGGAGATTGCTTCTTCGCCGCTGCGCGGCTCATCGCAATGATACTCGGGATTAAGGCTGCGCGGCTCATCGTAATGACGCTTGATGAGATGTCATTTCTCTTCGATGGTGACCGTGAGCAGAATGTCTCCGGGGGATAAGGTTGTACCCGGCTGTGGGTCGCGGGGGGTGAGCTGCTGGAGCACGTCCATGCCGCTGATAACCCTGCCGAAGATGGTATATTTGCCGTCCAGGTGCGGGGTGGGCGCAAGGGTAATGAAGAACTGGCTGCCATTGGTGTCTGCGCCGGAGTTCGCCATGCCGACCAGGCCGGGCCGGTCATATTTGAGGGAGGGATCGATCTCGTTGCGGATGAAGTAGCCGGGGTTGCCCGAGCCGGTGCCGCTCGGGTCGCCGGTCTGGGCGACGAAGCCGGGGATGACGCGGTGGAAGGTGACCTGGTCGAACCAGCCGCTGCGCGCCAGGAAGATAAAGTTGTTGACCGTGAATGGGGCTTTATCCGGGAACAGCTGGATGCGGATGTCACCTTTATCAGTCTTTAGCGTGGCGATGTACTGTTTCAGTGGGTCGATCGTCACTGGCGGGCAGGATGTGAACTGGCGTTCACCCAGGGCGATCATGCGGATGATGCTGTCCAGGTAATCGTAAATTACCGGGATGGTATAGACCTGCCCGTTGATGAGCAGGACAGGGGGCGGAGGCAGTGGGATGCTGACGGCAAAGTCCCAGGATTTCTGGATGCGGGCGGCTACGGGCTCACTTTTCAGATCGCTATGAAATCTGGCTCCATCCAGGCCAAGCGAGGAGGTTGCCTGAGGGGATAACCAGGCTTCGAAATCGGCAGGGGTGAGGGAGAGCCATTCCACCTGGCGGGCAAAGAGCAGGTCGTGCATCTGCCAGAATTTGCCCTGCAGCCCGGCGGCCTCGGCTGCCTGTGCAGACAGGGCGGCTTTATCGTGGTCGCTGGTGACCGGGAAATAACGGAAAACCAGGCGCAGATCATCCGGATGGTCATTTTCCAGCTGCCCCAATATTTTTGCCAGGTCTGCGCAGGAGGGACACTGGAAATCGCTGTAGACGAGCATGGTCACGACCGCGCCGGCTGGGCCCTGGGTCCAGTCATCCGCGCTGACCGGGGGGAACAGCGAGGGCTGCTGAGGTCCCGGGGTGGGTTTCACGTTGACCGCGACGCAGGAAGGGGGCGGGGCTGGAGAAGGAAAGAGATCTGCCGTTGGTGTATTGCTCGCAGCGGGCTGCGCGCTGGAGCAGGCGGCCAGGATGATGGCAGGTAATAGAACGGGTATCAATAATCTGCGCATTTCATGCTCCTCCAGTATGATAACTTGTTATTCAGGACATCTATCATTTTTTCGGGACGGTATTGATTTGAAGATTGAAATCTAATATTAGATGATATCTTAAGTTTTATAACGACTGAAGTCGTTACTACAATAATAAAAAATGAAGTCAAGCCCAGCTGGCGTCACCTGAGTTATATCTAGGGTGCCTCCACTGCCCGCTGCAAGGCGCCAAACGAGGTCATCCAGGAGATGCGGTTGATGAAAGCGGCGAGCGAAGGACTCTGCTCCCGCAGCAGGCGCACAGCAGGACCGACCGGGTCTTCGCCGGCGGGACCGCCGGGGACATCCGCGTAGGCGCCATAAAAGGCGAAGTACGCTTGGTTGAGCCTGCGGATGGGGAAGCCGTGCGCCCAGAAGATCTGGCGGCGGTCTTCCATGTAAGTTTCGGCTTCGATGATTCTACCCTGTGACAGCAGCTCGTCAACCCTGATGCGTGTCCTGTGCATTTCGAAGCGGAAATCAAAGGGCGGAGGGAAGGTCCCCGGACCAATGGGGCCTCTTTTCAGCGAAACCAGTTGAAGCGGGGAATGAAGCGAATCGGCGAGTTCTGGATAGAAGCGCTGCAGGACAAGTCTGCCGATCTCGGTGCCGGCGATGGCGGCGGTAGTCTCGTTCATGGTGCGCAATTGAGGGGTGGTATCGTAGTTTATCCCGAGCGGGCGCAGGCTGAGGTAGTTGTGGGTCCATTCATGGGCGATGGTCTCCAGCAGCCAGGGCAGGGAAGTGGTGCGCATAACCATGGTAGGGTAAGTGCCGATGCCGCCGACCGGCACGACCAGCGCGGAGACATCCAGGGCCCTGTCCACGCGGGCTTCGAGGGCGGCTTGCTGGTCCATTGTCAGGTCGGAAAGGAGGGAGATGTTGGCATCCTCCTGGATGGCACCGCGCGGCGAGACGATCAACGCCAGCGGGAGAGGGGAGACATGGTAGAGCACCGGCGGCAGCGGCTGCCCGCCAGCCGCCAGGTGCAGGTCTGCCAGAACCGAGCTGACCTGGTCCTGCAGGACTGACTCGGCCAGTGGAGCAAGCTGCCCCTGTTGTGCATACAAATCATCCAGTTCTGCCAGCAGACCGGCTGAGGCTGCAACCGGATCGTGGACCGCCGGGTCGGTATAAACCAGGTTCAACTGGTTTTCAACCTGGATTGCCTGTTCGGTCAGGCGCAGATATTCTGCCACAACCTGCATGCGCGACTCGCGGGACAGGTAACCGGGCATGCCCATGGCGTTCTGCTCGATCTTGACACGGGCGGCGTTGAATGTCCACGTCAGGTAATCGAATTCGAGTCTGCGGGTATAGGCACGCACCTGCTCGGTCTGGTCGGTGACGACCGTCCCGCCGGCGTTGAGCATGATGATCCAGATGATGGAAAAAAGGATCCAATCCACGATGCGCTGCAGGCGGTAGAGCATGGGGTTGATTATAACCAAATAGCGGGCTTGCCAGTTGATTCGCCCAGCCAGACCAGGATTCAGACTATACCTTTTCGTAAAAATACCGGACGTGTTTCTAATCCGCCATTTTTTAGCAGTGAAGTGGCGCAGGTAGCGATGAAAAGTGAATATCCAGGTTACAAAACTCACTATTGCAAGGAAATAAAATTCCTATATAATATCAAAATAACCTTAGAAGTTCGGGTAGTCATTCTTTAGAGTTATATTGCATAAACCAAATGTCTTGTTGATATAACGTATCACAAGATGGAAGGAGAACAACATACCCATCATTCCCCACGGCTAAAACGCCGTCACTTTTCACCCCGCGATACGTCATAGTAGAGAGAGAATGATCACGACAAATCCTCTCGAGGTGGAAATGCGGATCAGCAGTTATCAGTAGGATAAAAATAAAAATCAATAAAGGAGAATGAGATGACGAAAAAGATCGGACTTGTGCTGATGGTGGCAGTTGTTGGAATAGCCATCTACGCCGGGGTTTTATTCGGGGGTAAATTCTCGACGGCAATGGCTGCAACCAATTCGGATGGGATCCCGGCATTGGGTTTTGCCAACCCGGCAGCCATCTATTGTGAAGACCTCGGTTACTCGTATGAGATCGTGACCACGGAAAACGGTGACGTCGGCGTATGTACAATGCCGGACAATACCGCCTGTGACGAGTGGGACTTCCTGGCTGGAAAATGCGGGGCGCAGTATTCCCTGTGCGCCAAACAGGGCTATGACCTCCAGGCGAGAAATGATGGGAAGGGCTTTACACCTGAATATGCGGTCTGCACAGCCAAAGACGGCAAGGTGATCGGGTCGGTTTCCGAGCTGGCAGGGCTGTTTGAAAGAGCCCGCAAATCCTGCAGCCCGGGACAGGAAGAATTGAGACCCAACCCCTTCGAAAGCGCTGAGACCGAGGTCTTTGAGAAAATTGACACGGCAAATCCGACCTCGTTCGACTGGCGCACCAACGGCGGCAAGAACCGCCTGACAAACGTGCGCGACCAGGGTGGTTGCGGTTCCTGCTGGGCGTTTTCGGCGGTGGGCACAACCGAAGCGGCGCTGAATATCGCCAACAACAAAACCGGCAACAGCTATGATCTTTCTGAGGAATACCTGGTCTCGGACTGCCACATGTACGGCGGCTACCAGAACTGCTGCGGCGGCTGGAAGGATGAAGCTTTGACCTACATCAAGAACAGCGGCATCCCAGACGAAGCCTGCATGCCTTACGTGGATGGCTCGGGCTGCACCTGCGGTTACGGCACCTGTGACAGCAACTGCACTTACAGCACCAGCGGCAAATGCAGCGACCGCACCTGCGCCAACCGCTGCTCCAACTGGTCATCACGCCTGACCAAGATCGCCACAACTGCCAAGGTTTCGACCGACAGGGAAGCCATCAAGACCGCCCTGATCGCCAAGGGTCCTTTAGCCGTATCCTTGAACATGAGCGGCTACTGGAGTGGTGATACCTGGCGCTGCAGCGACGATAGCTCCACCAACCATGCGGTGGTCATCGTGGGATACAACAACAGCCCGGGCTACTGGTGGGTGAGGAACTCGTGGGGCGCCTCCTGGAACGGGAACGGCTACTTCAAGGTCGGTTATGGTGAATGCGCCATTGAAAAATATGTCTATTACGCCACAGCCGCCAAATCAAACGTCCCGACCCTGATCCAACCCACCGGCACCATCTCTGATAAGACCCCGACCTATAAATGGGGCAAGGTCACCGGCGCCACGAAATACGAGATCCAGGTCTACCAGGGCACGACCAAGGTCTATTCCAAGACTTACACCTCGACTGCCTGCACGGGCAGCACCTGCTCGGGCACGCCCACCAACACCCTTGCCTACAAGACCTACAAGTGGAAGGCGAGAGCCTATATCGGCACAGCCTGGAAGCCGTGGAGCGCGTGGATGAACTTCACTGTCGCGGCGCCGGGTGTTGGTTTTAATTCCCAGTTCACATCCAATGCGACTGGTTGGACCGTGCACAAGGGAACATGGAGCATTCAAAGCGGTGCCTATACAACGCCAGGTATGTATGATAATTTTGCTTCCGTAAGCCATGTGAACAACTACACCACCCTGACCTACGAAGCCAGGCTGAAGAGGGCAGGATGTAGTACCTGCGCGAACCACCTCAGCATCCGTGGTACTCCAACTCCCCTGGATTTAAAGGGACGCTGGAACAAGGAGTATAAATTTGCATTTAATAATAATGGGTCGATCTCGGTCTGGGAAGTAAACGGATCCACCGTAACAGCCTTGATGCCCTGGACGCCCATCAGCGGCATCAATAACGGCGGCTGGAATACCCTGAAGGTGACCGCTACCGGCAGCACGATGAAGTTCTATATTAATGGTGTGCTGAAGGTCTCTGGTACAGACTCAACCTTCTCAACCGGCAAGGTTGGGATCGGAATGTACTCGGACGGCACCAGCACCGATAAGCTGTGGGTCGACTGGGCGAAGCTCACCACGACAGTTGCCGACATCGATCAGATCGCCGAATTCCTGATGGGTGAAGAAGTGTTCGGAGGCGACGATACAAAGTCACCGTAAGATCAAGAAAGCCTAAACCAGACGGGTACCTGTATCATGGTATTCGGAATGGTTAAAGTGTAACAATAAAAGCAGCGTCCCGCAGGTTTGTATCCTGCGGGGCGTTTGCAGTCTAACCCTCTGACCGAAAACCAGGCGATAATCCCATTTGATCAGCGACGGGGTTATTGTAATGTAGGCGCTGCTTTTTAGACTAATATGACAAAGTGCATTATAATAGTAACTAAATTCGGGCGAAGTGTTTGGTCATTAAGGGGAACCAGGAGTAGGCAGTTGACGTCTTAATGTTTGTGTATAATAAACCTCAGAGAAAGGAACCCCGAATGAAAACCTGGATAGTGTTAATGATCCTGGGCTTATTGTTAGTGCAGGCATGTACGTCAAAGGTGCAAAGCAGCGAGGGGCTTTTTATTACCGTGGATGCCCCTCTCGGCGTGACCGCGCCAAGCGCGCCAACCATTATGCGCACCCGCTATGTGGACATTCAGTTTGCCCTGCTGGAGGGTATGGATACCTCTTCCGACAGTGGGTCTGGCAGCCTGAGCACCATGCAGCTGAACCTGTTCGATGATGCAATCTATCAGGCAGTGTTCGATCAGTTCGAATTCAATTCAACCGAGGGCTACACCTGGCTCGGTCACCTGGAAGGGGTGGAAAACAGCCAGGTCACCCTGGTGGTGGAAAACAATGTCATGTCTGGTAATATTACACTGCCGGAGGCTTTGTACCAGGTGCGCTACGTGGGCGAGGGCGTGCATGCGGTCTACCAGATCGATCAATCCGCCTACCCGCCCGAAGCACAGCCCATCCCGGTCCCATAAAAGGTTGCAATGATCATCCCAACGAAGGAGGTAAATGCAGAGACAAACCCATACAAAGAGGTTATTGTATTCGTTGACCATCTGTGATCTAAAAGGAGATAAAACGCAATGAAAAAACTGATCATATCATTCATCAAGCTGGCATTGGTGGCGATGCTGGTATTGGGATCTGTCAGCATGGCTGCTTTGGCTGGAGACGAATCCAGCGGGGGGCTTTTTACCGATTCGAGCACGGCAGGGAGCCTGGATGTCACCAAGGATCCAAAGGTCATGCGCGCCAGGTATGTCAATATCCGCTTCGATCTGCTTGACCCGGCAAATCCTGGACCGGGGGCCTGGCTGCACAAGGGTGATGTCCTGCTCCTGAACCTGTTCGAGGATGCAGCTTTCAGTACTGTCCTGGACCAGGCGATAGCCAACTCGGACAACAGTTATACCTGGGTGGGTCACCTGGAAGGGATCGAGTTAAGCAACGTGACCCTGTCGGTTGAAAATGGGATCATGTCTGGCAATGTCGTTTTCCCTGGAGGGTTCTATGCAATTCGCTATGCCGGTAACGGCGTGCACGCCATCAAGCAGATGAATGAATCCGCATTTCCTCCCGAGGCGGAGCCGGTACCCGTCGATTTGCCGGCTGATGATCTCGCTCAGAGGCCGTCGATAGAATCGGTTGACGACGGTTCGACCATTGACGTGCTGGTGGTCTACACCGCCGCGGCAAAGACAGCGGCCGGCGGCACGACCTCTGCCATCAACACCCTGATCAACCTGGCTGTCTCCGAGACCAACACCAGTTACAGCAACAGCGGCATCACCCAGCGCCTCAACCTGGTCTACAAGGGGCAGGTCTCTTACAGCGAGGCTGGTTTTAACTGGCCCACGACCCTTATCCGGCTCTCGGGTACTGCCGATGGATTTATGGACAACGTCCATTCACTGCGCAATATGTACAAAGCCGATGAAGTGGTCCTGATTGTGGCCAACACTACCTATTGTGGTATGGCTTATCAGATGAACAGCGTCTTGAACGCGTTCAAGACGAAGGCCTTTGTCCTGGTGAGTTATGACTGTGCCACGGGATATTACACCTTCGGGCACGAGCTGGGGCACACCATGGGAGCACGCCATGACCGGTATGTCGATAACACCATGGGCAGTCCCTATAACTACAATCATGGCTACGTGCATCTTGGTGGAACTGCTGCTAACCGCTGGCGGACGGTCATGGCGTATAACGATAAGTGCGCTGTCCTTGGTCCCTACAACTGCACCCGCATCATGTGCTGGTCGAACCCGAATGTCAACTACAACGGGGCAGCGACCGGTACGGCGGCGTATGAAAATAACCGCCGGACGCTCAATAACACAGCCTACACGGTGGCGAACTTCCGGGCATCCACCGGATTCAATTCCCAGTTCACATCGAACGCCAACGGATGGACCCCGCTGAAAGGCGCGTGGAGTATCGTTTCATCCAATTACTACAAGACGGTCGGTGCGGGAGATCAATTCTCATCCACCAAGCACACTAACACTTACTCCACATTAACCTATGAAGCAAGAATGAAGAGAGAAGGGGGAGCTAAAAATGCAAATTCTCTTATCATCCGCGGCAATGGGGTTTTGAATCCCAATGGTTGGTGGACCCACCAGTACGCCTTTAACTATAATCGAAATGGTCAATTCTCGGTCTGGAAGGACACAGAGATCGCCCTAAAAGACTGGACCAGCAGCATCCATATCAATGGAGACGGCTGGAACACCCTCAAGGTGACCGCCAGCGGGAACCAGTTGAAGTTCTATATCAATGGTCACCTGGTATGGCAGGGCAGCAACTCGGCGTATGCCTCCGGGACTGTGGGTATCGGCATGTACCGCTCGGGCGGCAGCACCGGTAATGAGTTCCTGGTTGATTGGGCAACCCTGAGCACCAGCGTCGCCGACCTGGGATTCGACGAAGTGATCGACGACATCCAGGTGGGACTGACCGGAGGAAACATCAACGAAGGTCCATAGACTGGTGATAAGGAAACCATATCAGATCAGCCGCCTGGTGGTAACAGGGTAAATCAACCTGAAGATTAGGCAGCCCAGGCGACTGATAGAAGGAAAGACGACGACAGCCCCGCGCGAGGAGAAGCGGGACTGTCGTTTTTAATTCATAGTTAAACCTCCTGCAGGTTTTGAACCTGCGGGAGGTTTAATTCTTGAAATATTAAACATGATAAAACTGCAAGGATATATTCCGAGACTGTATTGACATTTCATATGATTTTATGTATGATAGTGATAGGGGTTTAAGCAAATTTCAATCAGGGTAATAATGTTGGATCCATTGTCCTCCCACCAGATCGGTGGAGCATGGAAAGGAGAAAAGGAGAGCGAATATATAAGTAATGAAGAAGATCTGGAAGTATCGTCTGTGTTCGATGCCCAGACAGGATTCATGATCTGACGGAGTAGCTCCCCTGGATCGTGACCCTGTCGATCGGACTCCGATTGGATGGTTGTTGCAGTCAATTAAGGAGGTCGACATGTCCAAAAGAATTCAATTGGTATTGGTGATTACTGTAATAGGAATGGCAATATACCTGGGGGGATTCCTGGGGGGTAAATACTCGCTGCCGCTGGCTGCTGCCCGGTCGGATGGGCTGACGGCCGGAGGCTACGCCAACCCGGCGGCGGTCTACTGCCAGGACCTGGGATACAGGTACCAGGTGGTGAAAACTGCCCGGGGCGATGCGGGCAAGTGCATGCTGCCGGAAGGGTTGAGCTGTGATGCCTGGGACTTCCTGGCGGGCAAGTGCGGAGAGCAGTATTCCATCTGCGCCCAAAAGGGGTATACCCTGGAAAGGCTGGCAGATGGCAATGACCTCTTCAGCCCGGAGTATGCGATCTGCGTGAGCGGGAAAGGGGAGGTGGTTGGAACAGTCTCCGAACTGGCCGGCCTGGATGAAAAAGCCAGAAAGATCTGCAATTCCGGGCTGGAAGAGCTGAGACCCCCCGAAGGGGAAAGCCTTGAGGCAGCGGAGACCTTCGATGGCGTGCCACCTGCATCCTATGACTGGCGCAATGTCAGTGGGAAGAACCGCATGACGAACGTGCGCGACCAGGGTATTTG
>Ga0315285_10005285_pt1 | contig 13342 bp, 14 predicted proteins | sample YL17G09_36_MG_FD_203698 | JGI IMG/M metagenome (GOLD analysis project Ga0315285, IMG submission 203698) | Sediment microbial communities from Yellowstone Lake, YNP, Wyoming, USA - YL17G09_36 | ecosystem: Environmental > Aquatic > Freshwater > Lake > Sediment | place: USA: Wyoming | collected... | reverse complement strand
TCCGCCCTGATCACCTTGTGGCGCTACACGAATTTCGTTCCGTTCTGGCGTCCGCGCATCTATGAGCTCATCACCAACGCGTTCGGGACGAGCGCGGGCGGTGCGATCATGAGCGTTGTCTTCTATAGTCTGACCTACCTCACGGGGATCGCTTTTTTCCTGATCCTCGTTCGGTTCGTTCGCTCGGAGGCATTTATTCGAAAGGCAATCACCGCCCTGGGCGCGAGCGCCCTCCTTTCTCTCGGCTTCGGGCTGATCCAGCATTTTAAGTTGCCCCAGCTCGGCAATAACCCCATCAGCATCGCAGCCGGGCTGGTCAACGCGACCTTCAAGGACGCTATGTCCTTCGGCGCTTTTATCTCGATGAGCGTCCCCTTTTTCCTCGGGGCCCTTCTGTTGACAAAAGGTGTCTTGCGACTGGTCCTCGCTCTTACGTTGATCCCGTCCGGATATCTAATCTTCTATGCCGGATCGAAAAGCGCCTTGTTGTCCCTGATCACGGCAATCGTCGCCCTGGGCTTCTTCGCGCTGGCCTCTTTCTTCAGGCATCGCATGGGTCCGGCAAAAAAAGTTGTTCCGATCGTCTTGGCCGTCGGCCTCTTGGCCGGCGCATCGGTCTTTCTCATTATCACGAAAAAGATTTCAATCGGGTCTCTTCGGAAACCAGCGACTCTTATCCGGATGGACAATTTTCGTCCCATGCTGCTCTTCCGAACTGAGAAAGTGTGGCCCATCGCCCTGCGGATGATAGGAACTTATCCTTTGACGGGAACCGGCGTTGGGTCGTTCATCATCGAATCGTCGAACGACGCGAAAGCCCACAAGATGGATATCGGAGTCCCTGAGTCGGCGGAGAACATCTTCCTCCAGATCGGATCCGAAATGGGGGTGCCGGGTATTCTTCTCTTCCTCTGGATCCTCTTTGAAATCCTTCTCCGCGCGGTAAATACTTATCGCGGGGCGCCGGAATCCCGTTTCGCCCGGATTCTCATCCCAGCCTCGCTGGCCGGTCTTTTAGCCTTTCTTCTCAACTCCCAGGTCCACTCTTACATCGGGAGTTATGAGATCCAATACGCTTTCTGGTTCCTCGCGGCGATGGCCTTTGTCGTTCCCGGCGGCTGTCCACGATCCGGCGAAAGCCCCACGTCCGATCGCCGCCACTGGCTCGCGATCGCCACGTTGATCGTCATCGCAGGCGGGCCTCTTCTCTGGAGATCGACTCATGTCCTCTCCCTTGCCGAGCGAACCCAGCGTTTCCGCCTCCGGCAGGAGTTCGGCCTCGGGCTTGCGGAAAAAACACAGGAAGGGATAGACTTCCGGTGGAGCGGCCGGTCAGCGGGCCTGACGCTTATAATCGAAAATCCGACGATCGTCGTCCCCTTGCTCGCATCTCATCCGGATATCCGAAAGCGTCCGGTTCGGGTAAGAATTTACATCACGACCGACCTCAGGACGAAGCCGAAGTTGGTGAAAGAGCTCACGCTCTCCGAAAACCGGTGGGAAAAAGTTAATCTCGAGGTGCTTGCCTATGTCGCTAAGCAAGTGCTCCTCATATTCGAAACAGACCGGACATGGAGTCCGTATAAGGCCGGGGTGTCTCCCGACCCCCGCAACCTCGGCTTGGCCATAGGCAAAATCGACCCCGGCGCCTGATGTCCAAAAGCAAAGGGATCCCCCGGCCGAAGAGACGAGGAGGATGCCGCGTAGGGATAGTTGATCTGTGCCCAACCGGCCAGGCCGGGCTTGACGAAATGCAAGAGGGCGTAACACGAGATATCCCGCTTGAGGGCCGCGACGAATTCCGGCCGCTCCGGCCGCGGGCCGACAAGGCTCATCTCCCCCCTGATCCAATTATCGGGGGGCAGTTCAGCCTCCTATGCAGTCTCAGGCTTTAGCTTGCGACTGCATCATGATGTCAGAGGAACGGGTTGTTGATCTTCAGCCCCTCGACAGCGATCCCGTCCCCGAGGTCCTCCGTCAGCAGCGTCGTCGCGCCTGCCTTGACGGCCGCCTGGATGATCATTGAATCCCAAAAAGATAACTTGTGCTGTTCATGGACAGCGATCGCCCGAAGGATGGATTCGCCGTCGTTCGCACTGCTTTTGCGACTCTATTCACTTGCTTTTCTTCTCATCTTCGGCATAGGCTTCGGCCAGATATTTATCGTGATTCGCTGAGAGGTCGCCGAGGCCGGAAGAGGCGCACCCGGCAGCCGACCGCGCCCGCTGACGTCTCTCTTCATCGCCCTCTTTAGTCTCTTGGCTCCCAACGACGCATTTTTTCACAAATACATATAAGAACCCGAAGCTTACGGCCGCGAACCCCGCCGCTAAAATCATCCCGCTCACGCTCAAGGCAAGCCCACCAGCGATCAGCGTCAAGCCCAGGAAAAGCGGCTTCAGGAACGAGCCACCCCTGAGAAGCTCCCCGAGCTTCCTCTTTCTCGTATGCGCCAGAAAGTCGTGCCAGCCGAACGCCGCCAGGACGACCGCCAGCCCGAAGATCCAGACCGCGTTGCTGATGACAAAGTCCCAACGGAACGACGTCTCGGTCATGGCGATTTCGAAGCCCTCATCTTCCCGAAGGCTTCCGGCAGGACGTTATCGACCAGCTCGGCCGGATTGATTATTCGGAACGGGATGCCGCCCGCGCTCCCCCCGTCGGCGACCAGCACCTCGCAGTTCCGGACGGCCCAATCATCCAGAAGGCTCCGAAGCGCCTTCCCGACGTAGGCCTCCTCATCAAGGCACGGCATCACGATCGTGACGAGGGGCTTCTTTTCGTTCATGTCAGCGCTCACGGTGCCTCACTTCGTCGGAATCCATGTCAAACTCGAGCTTCCCCTTCATCAACATGATCCTCTCGATCTTCTTCCGCCTCAGATATTCGGTTATCGCCTCATCTATTTCTTTCGGGAAGCGTGACGCGAATTCCCGGAGCCTTCCCTTTGACAACCGGTCGACGTCCAGCTCCTCGAGCGGAATCGCGGCCCTGCCCCTCTTCATCATGTAGAGCTCGTCCAACAGCGCCTTCTCCGGCTCGGCGACATAAAGGCCGCCTTCGAGTCTGTACCCGAAAAACAGATCCTTCTTGATCTGCCGGAATTCCGCCTCCCGCCCACCGATCGTCATCCTTTTGGAACGCCGGGTCGTGGCGAACGTCATGGCGTAAGGGATCTGGCTCAGGATCCCATGACGCGCCAGGGCCGACTCGAAGGACAAATAAGAAGGCCTGTACAGGACGTTGGCCAGGGCGGCCTCGTCCGCGGGGCGCGTCGAAACCCGGTAATAACCCCGGCGGACCCTTTCCAGGATCCCCGACGCGGTCAGCCGGTGGAGCGCGACGAGGAGGCTCTTCCTGGTCCCGTACCCCAGGACCTTCTCAAGGTCGGCCACCGACCAGAAAGGCTTGTTGAACCGGACCAGTTGTCTGACGAGGTCCATATCCCGCGGCTTTATCCTGTCCATTGGTCGATGACGCTCCAGTGGGTCCTGGGAAGATATTTCCGGAGCTCCCGCCTGACGATCCTCGGGTCGGAACCGGCGAGGTCCGCCTGAAAGGGGAGCCCCAGCTTCTGGGAGATGAACCACAGGTCGTACAGGTCGCGCGGCTGGCGCCTTGCGGCAAAGGCGGCCTTTTTGTCCTCGAGGGCCCGTTCCAGCGTCGCGACCCGGGCGAGGACCGTGAGATTCGTGACCTCGCTCGAAAGGAGCCGGAGCTCCGACTCGCCGGCCTGGCGGCGGCTCTCCTCCCGGGTGGAAACCTCGACCTTGATGGAAAAGGGGCGGGCGATGTAGGGGACATCGAACCTGTAAAGGGCGAACAGGGTGAAGCGCTTGGCCAGCGCCTCTACGAGGGTTGCCTCGGGCAGGCCTTTTAACGCTGCCCGGGCGGCCGTCCGGAAGGCCGCCTCGGGGACGGCGGAGCTTGCGGAGAAATCCAGGTCATCCGAGAAACGCGGGGAACCGAACACGAGGCGGAGAGCCGTCTCACCCTTGAATACGAGGGCCTTGCCGATCCCGGATTCGAAAAGGCTCTTCAGGAGAGAAAGCTCGAGCTCCTCCCTGACGACCTGTTCGACAGCGATCTTGAGCCTCGCGGCCAGGCTTTCGGCAAGGTTCTGGTCCATCGAGCAATTCCTAGTTAATTAACATATATGTTAATTAAGCTAGAATGTCAAGTTTGTGACCCCTCAGCCGCTCAGGAGAATTCCCCGGTGTCGACCCATTCTTTCTTGAGCACGCTCCAGAAGTCCTCAGCCAGCCCGCGCGTCAGATATTCGTAAGGCAGCCAGCCATAGCCCGCTTCCCCCCAGCCCTCGCCCCAGGAGTTCCGGATGAGGAAGGCGCCCTCGATCGCCGAGCCCCCCGCGCCTGCGCCTCCCGCCGCGCCTTTATTCTCGATCTTCATCTTGTCGTTATATCCCACGGCTACGATGGCGTGCCCGCCCTCGATCCTCTCCCTCGGTCCGGGAAAGGGGATGCGGCCGGTCTTCCCCGCCTGTTCGATGGAGCTATAGACCGTGAACCCGAACATCGATGGGTGCCCGGCGGCCAGTGCGCGCTTGACCCTCTCGAGGACCTCGGTGGGCTTACTTCCCGGGGGGTCATGCCGATAATACTTGATGGCCTGATAGTTCTGGGCGAAGGCGTAGCAGAAAGCCGGCGGCTCCCGGTCGAACCCGTCCTGGCTGTCGGTATAGGGCCAGTAGTCCTCGGGCGGGACGCCGAAGAGGACCATCGCCCCCATGGTCGTCCGGAGGAAGCCCCCGGTGTCGCCCTTCATCTTCATCAGGTTCCGGGTGACCTTGTATAGGAAAAGGCGGGAGGCCTCGACGTGCTTCCCGAAGGCCCGCCGCTCGTAATACTCGATGACCCCGGCCCCGGCGTTGGCCGTGCACGAGCCGAGCATCCCCTGGTCCTCGACGGCCGAGCACCATTCGCGGAGATCGACCTTGGCCGGGAACGAGGCACGCCCCCCGCGCGGCCTTCCCACCCCGCCTGCTCCGCGCGCGACCGCCACGCCGCCCGCCCGCCCCGCCAACATCTCCCGCACCTCCACCGTCTCCTTCGTGTAATCCCTGATGTCCGGATAGTCCGGGATCCACCCCATGCCTCTTTTTAGCCCGTTCACGTTCGTTGACCCTCCTTGCGACACCTAGACTGTAGTCGCGGGCTTCAGCCCGCGCTTCGGGCCGTATCCGCAGGCTTCAGCCTGCGCTTCTGATTTCTGCCCGCGTATCACTACCCCCAATTTATGACCTGGAATAAACGTAGTTCATGACAAAAAAAAGGCAGAGACCCTTTCGTCCCTGCCTCCTGCCCTCCCGAACCCGCCGCCGTGCCAAGCCTATCGCCCGCCGCCGCGCCAGTCTCCCTGGTAGCCGATGCCCATTTCCTGGAAATGGCGGATGATCTCCGCGTCCTGGCCTTTTTCCGCGACCGCAACCAGCTCTTCGAGCCTCGCCTCCAGATCGCTGTTCACGTACTCCACCGGCGGCGCGACAAAGATCTTCTCGAACCGCGTGACCTTATCCCGTTCCTTGTCGATCATGATCTCTTCGTAGAGCTTCTCCCCCGGCCGTAATCCCGTGTACTTGATCTCGATATCGCCGTCCCTTATCCCGGATAGCCGAATCAGGTCCCTGGCCAGGTCGCTGATCTTCACCATTTTCCCCATGTCGAGGACGAAGATCTCGCCTTTGGCACCGATGGAGCCCGCCTGGATGATGAGGGATACCGCCTCCGCGATCGACATGAAGAACCGTTCGATGTCCGGGTGGGTCACCGTCACCGGCCCGCCCCGCGCGATCTGCTTTTGAAAAAGCGGCACGACACTCCCCCGACTCCCCAGGACGTTCCCAAACCGGACGCAGGCGTACTTCGTTGCGCTCTTGGCCGCGATGTCCTGGATGATGACCTCGCCCACCTTCTTGGTGGCCCCCATGACGCTCGTCGGGTTCACGGCCTTGTCCGAGGAGATGAAAATGAAGCTTTCCACCCCATGCCGGTCGGCCAGATTCGCCACGTTCAACGTTCCCTGCACGTTGTTGATGATCGCTTCGCTGACGTTGAATTCCATGAGTGGAACGTGTTTATGGGCCGCCGCGTGGAAGACAATCTCGGGCATGAACTTGGCGAAGATCGTCTCCAATCGCTTTGCGTTCTTGATGTCAGAGATGATGGGAGTCACCCGCATCCCCTTCGCGCAGCCCTGCAACTCGTTGTCGATCTCGAAGATGCTGTTCTCGTCCTTATCTATGAGGATGAGCTCCTTCGGCCAATACGTGCACAACTGCCGGCACAGCTCGCTCCCGATGGACCCCCCGGCTCCCGTCACCAGGATGCGTTTCCCCCGATAGCACTTTTCGACGTCGGGATGGTGCGTCTTGATATCGACGACACTCCTGCCCAGCAGGTCATCGATATTGACCTCCCGAATCTTGGTGATCTTGACCTTATCGTCAAGCATCTCGAACAGCCCGGGGACGATCTTGACCTTGACGCCCGCGCTCTCGCACAGCCTGACGATCCGGCGGATCTCCCGCGAAGACGCGTTTGCAATGGTTATGATCGCCTCATCGATCGCTAATCGCTTAGCGAACTCGGGGATCTGCGCCGAGCTCCCGAGGACCCGAACCCCCTGGATGACGCTATTGAATTTCTCTGGGTTGTCATCGACGAAACCGGCAATTTTGAGCCCCAGGTCGGCCCTCTGGCCCAGCTCCTTGGCCACCATGTTCCCGGCATCTCCCGCTCCAATGAGCAGGACTTTCTTCGCCATACCATGGCTACGGCGCGTCAGATCATCTCGCTGCATGGTTTCCAATATGACCCTGCGCACCATTCTGATCCCCGCCGTTCCCAGAATGACCAACAAGAACTCGAGAGTGATGACGCTTATGGGTATGCGAAGAAGTGCCAGGGAATCAGGCATGAGGTAACGAGACAAGATCAAGAAAGACGTCACAGGCAGGATAGCCTTGAGAATTCGCGATGCGTCCCGGATAGAAATATATCGCCAGACGATCTTGTAAACGGAAAAAGCCTGGAAAGAGATGGACCGTGCGATGATGACATAAGGCAAGAGGCCAACAATCTGTTTGAGGAAATTATTAGGGATAGCGCCTTCGAAGCGGATGAAATATGCCGCGAACAAAGAGAAAGCGAAAACAACAAGATCGATCAGACCTTGGCTGACTTTACGGAAAACGAGACTTATGATCGAATTCATCTTTCTGTTCCCATCAATAATAACTTCTCTTGGGGATGGACACACACTTCTTGAGCGATTTCGTCGCTTTGCAGCAGCTTATAATGGTTCCCACCACGCGCTCGAGGTCATTGTAGGTCATTTGGCTTCCGGAAGGCAAACACTCTTGTTGATACGCAACCCATATCACTTATCCCCCTTGGCCATCCCCATCGGCCTTTCCTTCTCCGTGGAATGGCATTTCTTTTCGGACAGGATTGTGAATCGCCAAAGGCCAATGAATAGCATAATAGGTATCAGAATAGCGAGGGCGTTTAAGTGATAGAATCCTTTAACCCAAAAAAAGGCGAGAATCGCCCCTGTCGCCGTAAACCCCATATACATGAGCGTCACAAAACGATGGCTGTACCCGGTAATGACAAGCCGCTGATATATATGAGACCGATGAGCTTCGAAAACGTTTTCTTTATTAATCAAACGGCGAACCAAAGTGAAAGAAGTATCAAATATGAACGGCCAAACCAACAGGATTCCTGCAAACATGAAGCGTGGATCCCTATGGGCCGCAATAATGGGAAGAACAGCCAGAGTGAATCCAATAAATTCACTTCCCACATCCCCCATGAAAATTCGAGCGGGAGGCCAGTTGTGGAATAGAAAACCTAGACTGGAAGCAGCTAAAAGCACGCCCATTAAGCCAACGAACGATTGGCCGCCTATTAAACCTATAATTGTCCAACCTAAGCCGGCAACAACCGCTTGCCCGCCCACAATCCCATCTATTCCGTCCATGAAATTATATGCGTTGGTCAAACCAATTATCCAAATTAATGTAAACGGAATGCCTATTGAATAAAGACGAATATCTCCAATGACAGGAACTGGTACCGCATTTAAATAACCGATTGCCATAAGGATAATAACAGAACTCACCGCTTGAACGATAAGGCGTACGCGGCTCGGCACGTTATGAATATCATCAAGCCACCCGACCAATGCTACGATACCACCGCCGAGGCTGAGAGCCACGATCTCCCTAAACGGCATGCTCATAATTCGGGAAAAAAATAGGCCCCAGGTTCCAATAAGAACAACGATAACAATGCCAAGTCCTCCCCCGCGGGGAATTGGCCGTGTATGCAAACTGCGGACATTCGGGATATCAAGCACCCGTTCGGCCGCCCAGCGGCGAAATCCCGCGACGCACAGGTATGATAAGACAAGCGCGCCGGCGGCGACTGCAAACCCAATGATCAGCAACCTATAGCTCTCCTCTTGAACGCATTTCTTCTATGGCCTCTTTCCAGCCGGAAAGCAGATCATATTTCGGTTTAAATCCGATTTCGTCTTGTATCCTATGCCCGTCGACGGCCATATCTTCGGTGTACTTATCTAAAGCGCCCCTAAAGCTGTAAGGCCTGAGACCGAGCATCCTCGCTCCTTTGTCTAGGATCTCAACAGTCGTGCGCAAGGGGGCGACAGGAAGATGCATTCGAGGAGGCCTCCGCCCCAACGCCTCGCAAATAGACAGGATGATGTCGTTTAATGAATGAATTTCACCATCCGTGACATTGAAAACCCTCCCTGCCGCATTTTGGTTCCCCATTACAGCCAATACCGCGCTGGCCACATCCTTGTCATAGACAAGCGTCCGCCTATTCGTCCCGGGACCAATAGGGATAAATCGGTTTCTGGCCAAGGCTTGAAGCAGGCGGCGATAATTTCCTTTGACTCGAGATCCATAAACGGACGCTAAGCGTAATACTGTTCCAAACGGCCGGCCGTCGGGTTTTCGCGTTTCCAGCATAATCCGTTCAGCGCATAGCTTAGTTTCGGCATAAGCACTATCCGGGTGTGGCATGGTATTTTCATCGAGCATTCGGCCGTCCCCCTGGCCGTATACAGCCATCGTACTGAAGAACACCACACGTTGTACGCCCGCTTCAATGGCTGCTCGGGCGACCAACGCAGTCCCATCAATATTGATAAGCTTATAGTGAGAAATCTGCTTAGGCGATGGCGTATTGATATGAAGCATGGCAGCCATGTGGATAATAGCTGTAACACCGGAGACGGCTGTTCTGACCGCTCTTTCATCGTTGATATCCCCTAGCTGGAAGTCCGTCGCTTGAGAAAACATTTTGGGTTCTGGAGGATCCAGAGCCAATACGCGCACTGGGTAACCAGATTGCTGCAATGCTTCAACGACGCGTGGCCCCAAAGCACCTGTGGCACCCGTCACAAGAACACGAGAAACTCTTTCAGAAATGGAGGGCATACTCGCGCCTAAACAAAAAACCGACGTCCTGCAAGAGCCATATAAGTTTGGCTAAATGGTTTTGACCAATAAAGCAATTTGCTGGTGGTACAATTTCGCCACTCCCTCGCGCGTATAATACTTAACAACATGCTCGCGTCCGGCTTCACCCATCGGCCGCAGTGATGCAGGGTTTTCTGAGGCCCTGGTTATTTCTTGCGCTAGTTGTTCGGCAGATCCGGGCCTCACAATGATTCCACATCTTGCTTTATTTACGAGTTCAGCGAGATCTGATTGAAGATCGGTAGCTGCCAAAACCGGTCTAGCACAGGCCATGATGCGATAGACTTTCGAAGGAATCGCAGCCGCCGTAATGCTTGGCAGCTGCGGCACAAGACATAAATCAGAACTTGCATAGATTTTTGGAACTAACGAGTAAGGTTGGTAGGGCAATATCTGAAGATTGCATAGATTCTTTTTCCTTGCGTATTCGATAAGCTTATCTCTCCACATTCCTTCGCCCGCTATGACGAAATGGATATTCGCTCGATTTTGAATCAACTGGGCGCAATCGATGAATTTTTCCAGGTCTTGCGCCGGCCCCATATTTCCCGCATAGCTGACAACGAACTTGTTTTGAATCCCATATTGACGGCTGAACGTATTATCTTTCGGCAAAGGACGCATTTCTTCAATATCAACGAAATTGGGAATCATCTTTATTTTGGAGGGAGAAACACCTTTACCGGCAAGCTGACGAGCCATTTTAGGCGCGATTACGGTGACAAGCGCCGCTTTGCTATAAACAAATGATTCCAGTTTATACAGCAGACGAATCAAGGCTTTATTCCGAATAGCACCAAGACTTATCGCGCAATCCGGATAAATCTCTTGGACATTATATATGTATTTAGCTCGGTGAAATATGCCCAATAGCCAAGCGCATAAGCCTATCGTGATCGGAGGAGATGGGACAATGATAATATCCGGTTTTTTTAATACAAATATACCTGCAATAAAACTCAACACATGAAACTTAAAGAAGGGCACCATCCGATCCTTAAGGCTGATGCTTTTTGCGGGCATGCTAATGTGAAATACGGGCATACCGCAAAAGGTGCTTTTTTGAAGAATCGTGCCCCAATACGCATCCAGTGGCTGCCTGGACTCAGCTTCCGGATCACGGTTGTAGTGAGGTGTGGACGTGAGAACACTAAGTTCATGACCCGTTTTTTTCAATTCTGCCGCCAATTCGCCCATGATTTGGGCCGTTGAAACGGAGTCAGGTGGAAAAACGAGACTCAGAAAAGCGATTCGAGCCACTAGAGAACCACCTGAATTTTTCTAAGATGCAAATGTTCAAACGCGTCGGGATAACATGAGATGATGCTATCTGACCCCCTTACGCCACACAACCCTATTGACATATTCCGTATAGCTCATGATGATTCTAACGACTTTTCCAGAAACATTTTGAACATCATAATCTTTCACGATCCGCAAAGTTCGTTCATTTCCCCGACCCTGGGTTTCCAGAACCTTCAGCCCTTGTCTGACAGCGTTCCACTCCAATCCGGTCATCATAACCGAGCCTTCCTCCATCCCTTCGGGCCGTTCGTGGGCTTCCCTAATGTTCAGAGCCGGGAAGTTCAGGATAGAGGATTCTTCCGTGATCGTGCCGCTATCGGAAAGGACCGCCTTAGCATTGAGCTCGAGTTTGACATAATCCGTCAGACCGAACGGCTTTTGAAGTTCGATGAGTGGATCGAGTTTTGCGTGGGTCTCTTCGATACGTTTTCGAGTTCGTGGATGAGTTGTGACGATGATTCGAAGCCCGTATTCCAGTACTAAGCCTTCGAGGATTTTAAACAATTTATCTAATCGCTCGGCGTCATCCACGTTCTCTTCGCGATGGAAGCTGACCAGGAAATATTCAAACGGATTTACGTTAAGTCTGGCAAGAACATCCGCGCGCTGAATCTTAGGCATATAGTGATGTAATACCTCAAACATCGGGCTCCCGGTCACGATGATGCGATCGGCCGGAAAGCCCTCCGCAAGCAAATATCGCCGAGAGATCTGACTGTATGGCATATTAATATCGCTGATGTGGTCGACGAGACGGCGATTTATTTCTTCCGGAACACGCTCATCAAAACAACGGTTTCCCGCCTCCATATGAAAAACGGGAATCTTGTGCCGCTTGGCCGCATAAGCCGCAAGGCAGCTATTCGTATCACCCAACACAAGCAACGCGTCAGGCCGCTCTTTCTCCAGCACCTGATCCATACGGACGATGACCTGTCCTACCATCTCACAAGCGGTCCTGCCTGCGGCCTCTAAAAAGTGATCCGGCTTTCGCAGCTCCAGGTCCTCGAAAAAGATCTCGTTGAGCTCATGGTCGTAATTCTGGCCGGTATGCACGACAATCTGAGTCATGTGCTTATCAAGGGCTGCCATAACGCGAGACAACCTTATAATCTCCGGGCGTGTGCCGACTACCGTCATAACCTTCATGCTTGTTTATCCTTTTCCACGTTAAGCGAGTATATGTCTGGGCGAATGGGATCGTATGGTTCAAAAGCCCAGAACAAGACGACCATATCTGTATTCCCTATGTTCTTGATGCTGTGGGTATATCCGGGAGGAATATCGACAACCCTGAATTCTCTTCCCGAAACCCGATACTCAAAAGGATCGTCGCCCTGGATAGAACGGAATCTAATGATAGCCTGTCCCTCGAGCACGGCAAACTTCTCAACTTTCAGATCATGGTAATGATGGCCTCTGACAATGCCCGGCCTGGTTCGAGAGACAAAGATTTGGCCGAAATGAACCGATTTGAGAAATTCAGCCAATTCTCCCCGGGCATCCGCTTGAATCGGAAGGCTATAAGCAAATTCGCTTTCCGGAATATATGATATGTAGGTAGAATAAAGTCGCCGAATGAAAGGATCCGAAAAGTCCGGAATCATCAGGTCCGTTCGGCCGGCCTTGAATCGGGTTAAGAGCTCCGCCAAGCGGCTAACTGTCACGCGAAAAACGGGCTGAATTTCGCAATATTGATTGTTATTCTCCTGTTTGGTTTCCATAATGTCAATAAACGCTTTTACGACATCATCGATGTGAACGAGATCAATTTCCCTGGCCGGATCCTTGATGGCAATAGGAATGCCGCGCGCTATATTATTGCAAAACGTCGCCACCACCGAGTTGTAGTTCGGCCGGCACCATTTTCCGAACACCCCGGGCAGGCGGAAAACCGCTACCTTTGCTCCGGTCGATCGGCCGAAATCCGCGAGAATCTCCTCAGCCTTCCTTTTAGACAAGCCATAGGGATTATCCGAGGCGGCTTGGACAGAGGATGTAAAAATCAAGGTCGGATCCCGCCCCAACCGACTTAATGTGTTGCAGAGATAAGCCGTGAACTCCACGTTTCCGCTGATAAACTCGTCAGGATCCCGGGGGCGGTTCACGCCTGCCAGATGATAAATCACATCGGCCGAAGCGAGCGCTGCTTCCAAAGATTCGTGAAGTGAATCAAGATCATATTCATAAATAACATGATCGGGATTCCGCCGGAGCGCGACTATAAGGTTTCGGCCAAGGAATCCTCTTGCGCCTGTTACTAGAATTTTCATTTTCGTTTGTCGCCTAACGGTTAATCCGTCCTGTCTTCAGCGCTTCCTGAACAACTTCCAAATGGAGAAGCATCTCCACAAGTTCTTCGACATCAAGTCTGCGCGTTATGTGTGAATTATACTCCTGCTGGATGGATATTTTTCGTTTCCCTTCTGTAAAGTAACAAGAATAATTTAAGTCTCGGCAATCCGCGGGCACTCGATAATAATCCCCAAGATCTTCAGCTTTAGC
>Ga0315285_10005283_pt1 | contig 13348 bp, 20 predicted proteins | sample YL17G09_36_MG_FD_203698 | JGI IMG/M metagenome (GOLD analysis project Ga0315285, IMG submission 203698) | Sediment microbial communities from Yellowstone Lake, YNP, Wyoming, USA - YL17G09_36 | ecosystem: Environmental > Aquatic > Freshwater > Lake > Sediment | place: USA: Wyoming | collected... | reverse complement strand
AGCAATATACTTACAGCAACTAACTTTACAGGAGCTAGCTTTTCAGGAACATCAGTTACAACTACAAGAGCAATTTATTTAAGACAAGCTCCTATAATTCAAGTTACAACTACAGCAAATATTACATATACTATACCAACACCATTATATAATACATATCAATTCAGTAATATGAGTGCATTTATCGTAACATATAATTTGCCAACAGTAACATCAGTAATAGCAGGTTGGACTTTTAGAGTGAAACGATTATATGGTTCAAATTTAAATGTATGCACATTTAATCCATCATCAGTAAGTCCTCAACCAATTGTATTTGATAGTGTAGGAGCTCCATCAACAGGAGCTTTTAATATGAGCACAGCTCAGAGCATGTTTGAGTTTCAAGCAATCCAAACACAGTTAGCAGGTATTACAGGAACATTTACAAATACAGCAGGAGCAACACAAATAACTATTAATAGTGTATCAGGAAACATATTATTTTTGGGAGGAACAATAACATTAGCAGGTAATGTAAATGCAACTCGAATCATCACGAGTTACATAACAGGACGAGGAGGAACAGGAACATATGGTATTAATACAGCAATAACGTTAGCAAATACAGCACAAAATTATACATCTGTAGCATCTTATGGTTATATGCTAACAAGTTTCAATTAATTATAATTGGCTCTTAATCCATTTAATAACATAACTATCATCAATCCATTCATCATAATCTTTACCTTCCATTATTAATACACGAGTATCTACAATTTGCCCTAATTCATCTTTTAAATATACATACAATTTAAGAAATTCAAATAACTTTAATTCTCCTACTACATAATCAAAAGCAACAATTGTTTTTTGAGGAAGTTTAATATTTGGATAAAGTGGTAAATCCGCGTTCATTATAATATATACAAATAAAAAAATAATTATCATATTGTATATTATAATGAGTGACCCTTATCTTTCTCTTGTTTCAATACAAAATCAACTTGGAGTTGATATTAAGAAGAACGATGTAAAGCAAAAAATATTATCACGTGTAACTGAGTTAGGTTTAAATAATTCTAATTACAAAAATAATCAAGAGCTTCTTTTATTAATATGTAATTTAGTGGAATTTCTTTTAAAGAAAAAAGATAAAATTTCCAAGAAGGAAATGGTATTAGATATTCTCAATACTCTTTTTAATCTTCAACCGCAAGAAATACAAGCATATCAATCAAATATAGAATTTCTCCATCAATCCAAGATGATAAAACAAGTCTCAAAGTTTAAACTTTTTTGTGTAGGTATTAAAGAGCTTCTCTTTAAAAAAAAGTAAAAAAAATATCTTATAAAATATCATCAATAGGACGTGATTATGGAGTTGGATTATTATTAACACATTTTAAAATGAATACAGCATTATCAATATATTCTTTAATAACAACTTCACCGATAGATGTCGTTATATTTATTCTCACAAGCAAATTAGGTATAAGTAAAGTGGCGGTAATGATTATTATTGCGTTTCTTCTTTAATCCCGAAAACATAGATTGCAAGGCATGTAGCAACATAAATAATAAATATGGCTAAAACATATACAGCAGTAGCATTTGAAACAAATAACATCTTGTTCTTTTTCTTCAAAAGTATTATCAATTGACGATGTTGTTGAATTTGAGTTTGATGATTGCATCATATATTATATAATGAAATCAATTTTTTTTAAATTTTAAATTTTAAATTTTGTTAGTTAGTTTCATTAATTTCGCTTTATCTTTCAAAAGTGTTTTTTCATTCTTATCAATCTTAATTCTTAATTTGTCTATTTCTTTTCTTACAATTTCAAATTCTTTATTAATATCCAACACTTCATTTTCAATATTAATATAATCATTAGTAATTTTAAATGTGTCACTATCATAATCTTCAACTTCTTCTTTTATTTCTAAATAATTCGGTTTTATCAATTTCTTTCTTGGAGACATATATATTAACAATATAATAAAATTGAAGACAAAAAGTTACAAAAGAATGCAAATATTAAAATGAAGATATATGATTATGATACTTATAGTTCCCCAGATAAAGAATTATTAGATCTTGGTACACTGAATATACAAGATATTCAGACTTTTTGAAGTTGCTGTAACTTTACTTTATTAGTCACTATAAATATAATCATTTTCTTCTAATATCTTTATTACTTCATAAGAAGTTTCAATACAAGCGTCTACAAAATATTTATAATTATCTTCTTCTGCATCTTCTAATTCATCATTATTTTCAGATAATATGCGATTTATTTCTATGAATAATTCATGAGTTAAATCACTAATCCAAATCATATAAGTTCCTTCATCTGGTTCTACACACATTGTTTTAATCATTATATATAATTATATATTAGAAATTAAAAAACCCCGATTAACCAACTATTAAGATTTAACTGAATAATCATTTTTATTGACGGAAACATTAAGGAAACCGTTAATTAAAAATTTTTAATTAACGGTTTCCTTAATGTTTCCGTCAATATTCCCTTATATTTCCATTATTAAGGATTTCCTTAATAGTTAGTTAATCGCCATTGTTTGTCTTCGAGTTGTCTTTAAGTTATTTTTTTATATATTGTAATTGTTCGGCTACTGAATGTCCCATATTTTCAGCCATATCTTGCAATTCTTTTAAAGCAGGAATATCCTTAAGTTTATCAGTTAAAAAAATATGACGAAGCATTGACGTGCTAATCTTTCCATCAAATATTGAATTAAGTCTTTGTGTTAGTTTAACATTCGACAATTTATTATTATTATTGTCAACAAATAAATAATCATGTGAATTGAGTTTAATCCATTTATTTATAATTAATCTTAATCCCTTTGGAATTTCGACACGTTGTTCGTCATAAAACTTAGAAGTCTTATATTTATTAAAAACAAAGAAATTCTTATCAATATAATTATCATGTTCTTTATCGATATTATTAATTTTCATTTCGCACCAATCCATAGAACGCCTTGGATTTATCCATACACCAGTTGTTAATGCTAAAATCATAAAATCTTGTAAAGTCTTAAAATCCTTTTTCGAAATATTTGTTTTATTATTTAATAGTGGTTTAATCTTTACATACATATCATCATAAATCTTTTTGATTTCATCAAATGACTTCCAATTGTCTTCTTGTGTTTTCGTCTTCGTTTGTGTATTAATGAAATCTTGGTATTCCTTACCATCACTCATCATACCTTTTTTATATTTATTATTATTTTTGGAAATGGCTATTAATGCAGCATAAGTTGTTTTTCGAGTTGAAGCAGGTTTATCTTTAAGTAATTCAATGATTTCATCTTGTTTATTAAACCAATCAGGATTAATTTCGCTTGATTTATCGTGATGTTTATAATAAAATGATTTCAACAAACTCATATATGTTTTAATACTATTATCGGTTATATTAGGCTTATTTTCTTTAAGTGATTTTACTAAATCTTCCATATATTAATTAAAGATTTTATTTATTTTTGTTAATATTAACTAAACTAAATATTGAAGTATTCACTTAAAGAAAATATAAAATATATTATATTTGAAAACAACTTAGAGACGAACGCTTATTTGACCTGAAACAGGATCTAAGATATAAATGACGTCCATTTTAGCAATAAAGAAGGCAGTGACTGAGACGTTGTTCGATGCAGCCCAGACCATGTTCAAAAACGTATTTCCAGATGATAAGTTCATTCCATCTAACACCGATTGAGTGGAGACCTTTTGAAAGTTGTATCCCCATACGAATTGTGACTGAGCAGTAGCACTTGAAGCATTACCAGCAGCAGTAAAAACCTTATCAGCATCTGAAGGCAAAGATGTTCCAGCACCAACAGGCAAATAAACGAAATATTGAGATGGAACAAGACCTGACTTGAATTCATTAGTAGCAAAGTTTCCCGCAGCTTGTTGAGTTTGGTAAAAACACAAAGAAGGATTATGGACAATATCTGTAGGATTACTTGGAAGCAACTGTCCATTTACGTTCCAAGCCATAGAAGTTGCTAAAGGAGCCTTGGAATCTTGAATATAATTGATGCAACCTGTAGTGGATAGAGTTGATGCTTCACAAAATCTCGCAAACAAACTATTCACACTACTTGCACGTATTCCCGAAAGGAGTGAAATGGCTCCAGCAGTTCCTGAAGGAATAGTAGCAGTAGAAGCACGATAAGTAACACCATTGTAATATTGAGGACCAGACTTATTCAACATTCTTAATCCTTCCATTCCAACATCGACAACTTGTAAATTGAGAGAAATATTATCAATAGTAACAGTTAGGACAGCAGCAGTAGTAGCAGTTGATGTGACGATAGTTAGAGGAAGAATAGCACTTGTTTGCATTACAACTTGCAATTGACTAACTCCGCCAATGTTAAACATTTTCGAGGCTCCTTGACCAATTAAGGAATTGATAAGAGGCACAGTATAAGAATAATAAGACGAAGTAGCAGCACTCAATGTTGCTCCATCAATACCAGCTATTTTGTGACCTTGATTAGCATTTAAAGAGTTAGCAGCAGCACCTTCATATTGGAACCCATACATGGAAGAAAGACAATCACGAGAACCAACATCAATTCCTGTTTGAACTAACAAATCAGCAATTACTCCTAAACTATTCAAATCATCAAGAATAACACCGTTGGATTGAGTATAGGTTCTGTCAAAGAAACTCATAGCATTAGAACGAAGTTGACAATTTGAAATAATTGCAGAACTAGAACCTGAAGAAATGGCGTATGTGGCGCGGAACGACATCGTGCTGAATCTAGGGTCTATAAATTGGCTCTTTGATCCCCCAGCCGGAACATCAAAGATAATATTTTGACTAGTTCCATTTAAATTAAGAGTTGAAGAAGCAGTCAAAGTTTGACCAGGAGCAACAACAGAAGAAGTATTTGAAGGAACAACTTTAATATTGTAACTTAAAACAGATTGTGGTAAAGCGTAGTCGCCTTCGTTAGAAAGACTTTTTGGAAAACCAATAGGAGCAGCCATTATATAATATGAAAATATAAAATAAAATTATTTTTTATATTTTATATTTTTATTCCGCTAAAACTAAATCTTCATCTTCACCAATAAGTTTCAAATCTTTATTTATAGAATTTACTAATTTATGGAAACTCAATGGTTTCTCTAAAGAATGCCTAAATATATTGAAGCGTAAAACGAAATAACTCGAGATCCCATTAAAATTAATTAAGTTATTGTTATCATCTGTAATTGAGATGATAATGCTAGTTGTATTTGATGTCAAACTTTTAATTAGAAACTCTCCTCCATAGTTCTCATATATAATTTGACTATTCAACTTTGCTACATTTGGAATACTTCCTAAAATATCACATGCTCCTACATTACTATTTGTTGTTAACATGAGACCATTATTTAAAAGGTTACAATGAATTATGAAACGAGGAACGGGCAGGAAATTCATAGACCTAGGCATTGTTATTGATGTACCAGTCGTTAAAAACGAACTACTAAATCCAAAAATATAATCACATGAACAAGGAGACGAAAATCCCCATGTTGAACCAGGATATAATGATTGGAACGATGCCGTTGTTGTAATTGTTATTTTGTTAGTTGTATTGCTATATGTTATTGTAAAATAAGAACTTGGTATTGCCGTTGATTGTAATTGTAAGATGAAACTAGCTATAGTGTAATTGCCTTCAGGAATAATAGTACTTATTGTTGTTCCTCCATATGTAAAATTGAGAAGGTTATTGTATTCATTTATAATATAATTGCTATTTGTGATAACAGCATAAGGCATTGAAAGAGTTACATATTCGATTGTTTCGTCTTGCCCAAAATTAATATAGTTACGTAAGTCGTATTGAACTTTGCTTCTATATGAACCATTTAAAGGAATGGAATTACCTCCTTGTGTGTTTAAATGTAAAACTAAACTATCCCTCAATAATGTCTTGTTGTTTATCGTTTTTGTCTCCATCATTTGTTTTTGTTATATTACATTGAGAAATTAATTCAGCATTTTTTGCATCTAATTCATCTTTAGCCATATAAACTTCTTCTATATTTTGTATCTTCATTTGCTCTAATATAGCTTCATAATCTTTTTGTTGTTGGACAGCTAATTCTTCTAAAATAGCTTCATCTTGTCCAGCATAAGCACATAAAAGTGCATTCTTTAAATAATCATCATCTAATTCTTTAAACATTAATTCAATTGCTTTGAGGTTCTTCTTCTGTTGAAGTGATAAAATCTTTGACATATATATTTATATAAAGATTTTATTTTTCCTTAATCATTGTATAATTCAAAATACAACATTATTTCATAACCAACGGATAATAGATCAGATAGGATTAGATTTTGAGTTAAATTAGAATAAAAAGATAATGTGAGGTTACTATTATATTGAGGTATTATAATATCAATTCCAGGTTCATTAAGTGTATTTGATAAATAATACCAGTTTGTGCTACTTGAGAAATTAATTTTTTGTGGATAAATTAATCCTAATATTGTTCCTTTCTGTGTTTGAGATAATGAATTATTGGATTGTAAGTTTGTTGTTAAATATCCGTTTAAGTTATTCCATTCTAAAGAATATGTAATTGCATCAAAATTACCGCTTCTTAAATCATAACGAACTCTACATTTTTTGTATTTATTATTTAGATTATTATCTCTAAATAATTCATTCCAATTGATAGACCAAGATACATTTGCATTATTTGTTTTATTAACGGGATTTATTGGCGGTTGGAATTTACCTCCATATTCTGTATTGCTTGTTGTTAAATATATAGTATATATTGATGACTTCATATATATATACTTTTAAAAAAAAGTGATGTTATAATTTATTAATTATATAATTCAAAGGTTAAAAGTATTTCATAATCAAAAGAAAAAGTTGCGTTTATTGTTTGAGCATCATCATTCATATAAGTCAAAGTGAAGTTACTATTGTTTGGGCCAGGGATTATAACATCTACTCCACATTCACTAAGTGTATTTACTAAAATAACATGAGTTGTACTTCCTGTTGTTGGGCAATCAATCGGATATGTTAATCCTAGAATTGCTCCTGTTCCAGTGAGACCATATTGAGAGGATAAATTACAAGTTAAATATCCTGATAAATTATTCCAAGCATTAGCTACTGAAGTAAATGAATTTGAAACCATATTAAATCTTACTCGACAATATTTATAGTTTTTCTCTTCTCCTTTAAAAAGATTAGACCAATCTATATTCCAAGTCACGTTATTAAGTGATGTTTTATTAATTGGTATTACGGGGTTATAACCTGATGTAGTTGAAGAAGTAACTTGAGTGCTTAAGTATAAATTAAAAATAGGCATATATTATATGTTTCTAAAATAAATTAAAATTATATAAGTTCAAATAATAATAATCCGCTTGCAGCAACTTGAATTCCAAATGGAACTGTGAATCGTATGTAAGGGTTATAAACCATTTGAAATCTTCCATTTCCTTTTGGTATTTCAAATTCAACTCCTGTTAAGCTTTCCATAGTTGTATTATCATATATGTATCTATCTGCTGCTCCTGCGGTTGGGTCACGCTTAAAAGAGTATAATCCAATTGGTTTTCCTATAGTTGTTCCATCAACATTATTATTCGACATTAAATTAACGCTAGTTACTCCTATACGATTTTGAAATGATACTGTTATACTAGTATGAACTTGGTTATGTATTTTGTATCTTAAACGGCATTTTGTATATTTCTCATTATAATTTTCATTTTTAAAAAGTCTATCCCAATCAATATTATACCAATATTCACTAGTATTTAATGTTGGAGGACCACTAGCGTATCCTTGTTGTATTACGGAATTATCTTTATAACCATTTGTTGTTGTTGGAATACAAGCACTTAAAAATAGAGTATATATAGGCATGATATATATAATCTATACATTTATTTTTTTTTATATGCTTGTTTACAGGCGGGTGATTTCATTGCTTCTGTGTAACTCATGTTATGTTTCTTAGACCAATCTTTCAAATGTTGTATCCAAGGGCTCATTATATATTTCCTAAAGAAATATATGAAGATTAATTATTAAAACATCAAAGGAATATTTAATAAAAATAAAGTTCCAGCAAGTATAAACATTACTCCAACTGGGGGAATAATTGGTAGCAATATTACGCCACTTATTATTAAGCCAACATTAAATAAACCAAAATAGTAAATGCTTCTATATATAAATTTATCAGTATCCATATATATTAATTAAATATTATATTTTTTCTAAATATTATTAATTCTTATTCATTATTTTCACTTTTTTCTCTCCTTTGCTTTATCTTTTCTATTTCTTTGGAATAAATTTCATACTCTGTTTGTGCTTTCACTTTTAAACATTCCATATAGATTTTGCGTTCTTCTTCTGATATTGCTGGATTGCTAACTAAATATGCATGAGTGAATAAATTATTATCGTTTAGTTTTGGGTTCAATTTTGTTAAATTATTTATAGCATTTTCGCTACTTGTTAAAGATTTATGATAATTCAATCTGTCTAATAATTGTTGTGCCATTTAATATATATTACGAAAATAATTTAAAGGATTATACAAAACGAATGATAGGACCCTTTGGTTTTTCTGGCTCTTCTTTTATTACCATTTTAGGTTTGACAATTTCTTTCTCTTTTTGAATTGGGGCATCATCATCGTCTGAAATTTCATCTAAAATTGCTTGTTTCTTTATCTGCTTCTTTTTTACAGCTATTGCTTTTTTTATTAATCTTTCTTCTTTTAGTTTCTTTTCTTCCAAAGCAATACGCTCTGCTTCTTCACGCCGTTTTTTGTCATTTTCTGCTTTAATAAGTCTGCCCTTTTCCAAATTTTGGCGTCCCTTTTCTACTTGTGCTATTGATACCTTTTTTTTAGGTTTGACTGCTTGTATGCTATCAGGTTTTTCAACGGTTTCTATTTCTTCATCAGCTTCCATTCCGTTCTCAAGTATCTCTAAAGTTTCATCTTTTGGCTCAGGAGAAACTAAAGTTTTCTTTGATTTAGTCATATTGATATTATATAAATAGATAATAAAATAAATATTATCACATCATAATACAAGTAGATAAATGTCACAAACATTACAAAACCAAATTATGTATGCTAAAAGCATGTCAGGCGTAATTTCCCTGTCAGATGGTGCTGGGTCTATCATCACAAACGGTGAAGTCATAACTAATAATATAAATGCAAGTACATTTACAGCATCTACCATCTCAGTTAGTAATTTATTCTTACCAAGATTAAATACGAATTTAATACCTACATTTGGTAATACGATTAATACAGCCGTTTTATTACAAAATTTGAACTTTGACGCATCAATCGGCGTCTTTACAATTTCAAATAACGCAGGAACAACTCAATTATTTCTTTTTGATTGTGCTTATAATACAGCCATTATAGAAACATCATACCTACTTATAAAAGGCGGAACATTAGAGATTAATTCAAATACATCATTCACAGCATTAAATGTATATTTACGAAGACTTAATCCAAATGTGATACCAGTAACTGGTTCAACAATTGATTTACCGTTTTTATTACAGAATTTTAACTTTGATACAGGATTTCTTCAAATATGGAATCAAGCAGGCACCATTAAATTATTGGAGATTGATTGTTTTGCAAATACTACTGAGATTAAAGGTTCAACCCTAACAGTTAATCCAGCAACAATATTTAATGGAGTAATTACACTTAATTCAAATACAATAGCAAATGGATTAACCATAACACCTATAGAAATTGGTTACTTAGATGGACTAACAAGTAATATACAAACCCAATTAAATTCTATTATTGCTTCAATGATTACTTTATCAGGTAATAATTCTTGGACTGGAACAAATAGTTTTTCTAATACAACTACATTTACAGGAAATATAATCGCTAACTCACTAACAATAACGCCTACAGAATTCGGATATTTAGATGGAGCAACTTCTAATATCCAATCACAATTAGCAAATACAGTAACTCTTAATACAACTCAATCTATAACTGGAACAAAAACGATGAATGATTTATTACCAATATTTTCAACAAGCATTACTAGTTATAAAATGGGAACGAATGCTATGCAATACCAGCAAGCTACATCTACAAATAATATAGCATGGGGAACAAATGCATTGCGAGGTAAATCGACTGTACCAGCAAATAACGTTTCTAAACGAAATATATGTATTGGCGATAATACAGGAGCAAATATGCAAGATAGCCCTTGTGATGATAATGTGATAATAGGTTATAATGCTGGACGAACGATGTTTTATCAATCTCAACAATCAGTAATTATTGGTTCAAATGCTTATGGTCTTAATGCTTGGTCTTTGAGAAATGTAATTATAGGTTATAATGCTGTTGGAACAGGGACAAATCAAAATACAGATTGTGTTGTTGTTGGGTCTAATTGTGGTATATCATTATCAGGCAAATCTAATGTCGTGTGCATGGGGGCTGGCAATGGCTTGTTATCAAATTCATTTACAGTAATTGGGTCATTTAATTTATCAAGTGCTATATTAGGTAACCGTGTAACGATTTTAGGTAATCAGAATTTAATAAATATGAATTTTGACGCTTTCTCGTGTGCGATTGGAAATGAAAATGGTTCTAATCAAACTACAGGTTTTTATAACATTTATATAGGCCAATTTTGTAATGTAGCGAGTAGTAATATATTAAATTCAGCGACAATTGGATTATCATGTACTATTCCTCGTTCTCATTGTTTATATTTGGGAGCATCAACTGCCGATTCAATAACTTATCAGAATGTATGCGTAGCATTTAAAAATACTTTGAAATCAGTTAAACCTATTACAAGTAGCACAAGTTATGATATATTATTTGAAGATGAAGAAACCATTAATATAACTGTTAATACTATAACAGCTATAAATCTTCCTATACCTAATTCAGCTTCAGGAACAGTTAAAAATGTTGGAGCTACATTTAATTTAATAAAGAATTATACAAACCCTATTGCTATAACAATTAACGCACCATCAGGTCAAACTATAAGATTATCTGATGGGACAACTTCTGCTACTTATATATGGTCTGCTTTAGAAATAAATTTAACTGTTTGTTGTATTGCTAATAGTTCTACTAGTTGGGGGATTATTAATTCACAAAGTAGTAGTGGAAATGTTATATGTAGTGATTTATATATTGGAGGTCTAAGTGTTTATAGCCCTTATATGAGTAAATTAATTAATTCAAACGGAGCTTTGTCAACCCCTTTAGCTGGACTTTATTATTGGGCTGGAGCTGCGAACCAAAATATAACTCTACCAATTATTACAACAGATATGCTCGGAGCTCGAGTAGTAGTAAGGAGAACAGGAGGAACAAACACAACTTTTACTATAACTTGTGGAACTGGCGATTTAATATATGGAAAACAAGGTACTACTACATTTTCGGCTGCTATATTGCTAACTGCTACACCTACGCCTACATTAGCTTATAATGGAGAATTTGTAGCATTATTATTAGGATATTGGGCTGTATTATAAATTTGCTGTAATCCATGTCTGTAAGTATCGGTCATCTGCATTCCAATTCAGAAAACCGTTATTAACATTTAATTCTAATAATTTATTATCTACTGGAATATCGTTCTCATCTAAAAACTGAATTGAAATCTTAGCATGTGAAAATGGCTTATATTCAAATACATTATATCTTATCTTAGTCATAGTAATCGTCTTTTTCAAATTAGGATATAAATTAAATTCTACTGAGTTCATTTCTATTAAATAGAGAGAAAATATTATCAACAGTTAATGTATAATGAGTGGATTGTCTATAGTTCCAATACAAAATTCGTTAGCCCAAGATGTGAAAAAAGCTGAGGTTAAAGATAAGGTTATTAAGCGTGTTAATGAACTTGGTTTAGTGTTAGCATCTTATCGTATGAATAATGAGTTTCTTTTATTAGTTTTAAACTTGATTGAACATTTAGTTGTTAAAAAAGATAATGTAAATAAAAAAGATTTAGCACTTGATATTATTAATGATTTGTTCCAAATGAATGCTATTGAAAGGCAAAATGTAAGTGATAATATTGAGTTCTTATGGTCCAACAAAAATATCAAAAGAGTTAGCAAATGGAAACTCTTTAAGGCTGGTATATGCGAGTTAATGTTCAAAAAAAGTTAAAAAATATATTCTTTAAATTCTTTGATATTGGTCGTGATACATTAATTAATAAGTTATTAAATTATTATCATATAAATAATGGAATACTTATTTATAGTATTATTAGTGCTAATCCAATTGACATGGTTATTGGTTTGCTTGCTAGCAAATTGGGATTATCTAAAGTCGTTATAATGCTAATCGTTGCTTTTCTACTTTAACAAAGTTCCGCTGCGCTTTAAGTTGTTTTCTTATATATTTAAGAAAACAATTTAAGAACCATACTTTTCTTTAAACAATTTATTTAATGTTTCTACATTCTTTTCTAAACTCTTGCTTTTACCCCAAAGTAATAAAGCAGATAAGAGAGAAGGACTTGGAATTAAGTTCTCAATTAATTTCTTTTCTATTGGATTGGCTAGATGCCTTTGTAAGTAGTTATGTCTCTCCTGAGTTGTTCTCATATTATCAATATAAGTCACACCATCTTTCAAGCCAAAATCTATTTTCAAGAGCTTTTCGTTATCATGCATCTTAATCGTTGCTCTATATCGCTTCATTTTTAGAGGACTTGGTCTAATATCTATAATCATTTATATATTTTGAGAAAATAAAAGTATTTCTATATCTTATGGAGTGTAGTTTAAATTGTGATTATACTTATGAAGATATACATAAATGTAATTATTGTAATCATTTTATTGAGAGTAAATTCTGTAAGGTTATTTGGAAATCAACACGACTTTTTTATCACCCTATTTGCTTTGACATTCTTAGAAAGAAATTAGATTTGATATATAGTTAATCATTACACGGCTTATAGCAACAAATATAGTATAAATATGAAAAACATTCACATTTATATACTACTACTACTTGCTCTTCAAAATTAGAATCTATACTACTTGTTTCACTCTTCATCATAGTAAATAGAGAGAAATAAAAGTAAGATTAGTTAATTGACATATACATCGTTTTCTCCGTTTTCTCCGTTTTCTCCGCTTTCTCCGCTAATTTAAAGAGATTCTATAGAATACCCTCCTCATACAAAAACTTTTAAAAAAGCGGAGAAAACGGAGAAAGGAGAAAAAAGGGAGAACTATAAAATTACAATAA
>Ga0315285_10005280_pt1 | contig 13351 bp, 10 predicted proteins | sample YL17G09_36_MG_FD_203698 | JGI IMG/M metagenome (GOLD analysis project Ga0315285, IMG submission 203698) | Sediment microbial communities from Yellowstone Lake, YNP, Wyoming, USA - YL17G09_36 | ecosystem: Environmental > Aquatic > Freshwater > Lake > Sediment | place: USA: Wyoming | collected... | reverse complement strand
CGTCCACCAGGATGCAAAGACCGCCGCCGCAAACAGCATGTACGTCGGAATGGGCACAGAGCCATAGCCATAACCGTAGTCACCTATCCATTGTCGGATGTACCGTATGCCGTTGACCCAGAAATCGTGAAGAATCACGCCAAAGGATCCGACAGGATTCCTGACGAGATTCATAAACTGGGCCGACGCTGAACCACCCCCGCCGGGCGAGAGGAGTCCCGAGTAGGCCAGCGCGGTCCAGCCCCCCATCTCCACCATGCCAACAACCCCGATCGTCAGTGCCAGGAGAAAGTACCCGCCACGCATCCGGAAGCTCGACGGGGGCAGCACCAGGAATGGCAGGATCGCTACCAGAGCCAGATTGCCCTTGGCCCAGAACAGAGCGATCGACAAGGCTACCAGCCCCATCCATTCCTTCCAGCCAACACTCCCTCGCGCCGAAGCCGCCAGGCATCCTGCAATGAAGACGATGGCTACCCCGTTGGACACAGGGTCAGCACCGATGCTGGCGGCCTGGAAGACCGCGGTAGGAGCCAGGGCAACAACGGCCACCGTCCACTTTCCGTAGGGCACGAGCCGAACCGCTAGCCATGCGAGCAGAGTGTACGCTGCCAGGCCGGCGAGACGGCTGGCGTAGAAGACGGTAAGCGCCGATAAGTTGAACTTGAGACCCAGGTAACGCATGACGAGCGTGTAGGGAAGTAGGGTCGGAGGCGAGTAAAGCGAGCGAGTCTCGGCGCCAGCGTAGAGATATCCCTGCCCGTCGATGGGCTCTGCACCGTAGCGTGCCCAGAACCCGCTCTCGGCGGGTCGAACAATCAACTGGCGCCGGTACGAGAGATTCCAGTAAATGGCGGGGTAGGGGAGTTCGTTGCGCGAGACCTCATTCGGGACGAATCGCAGGTGAGCCAACTCCCAGACTCTGATCTGGTGGGTTTCTTCATCCCATCCGGCTCCCAACGGGATCATCAGCGCGAAGAGGGTCCCGAATGTCAGGAGGGCCGCAACCACAAAGACCTCGGATGGATGCAGCCTGAGAGCACGGCGTCTCCCGCGCACCGCAGGCTCTTCCTTGGACCGTAAGTCGGAATCCACAGCCGCGTTCTCCGCACGTAGTCGGGATGACCGGGGAGTTCACCGCAGAGCCGCACCCGGCCTCCGGGCACGCCTGTGCACCACTCGGCGGGAACGCGAAAGCCGACTGCGTCTCGCCGAGCCCGGTTGGCTCACAGGCGGCCGTGCAACCTTCGGCCTCGGACCCTCTACAAGTGCACGTTCCTCGCCGCCACGAACGACAGCCCTGCCTCCGTCAACGCCCACGCCGTCCGGTTCGCGGCATCGTACTTGTCGAGGAAGTTGAGGGTCAGGTTGTCCCAGTCGCCGGAGTCGACAATCTCCTGACGGTCACGGAAGTAGTCCAGGATATCAGACGGGTGCGGCCGGGTCGAGTCGACATCCGGGTCGCCGCCCTCATGCTTGGCGGAGATGTTGGCGACGTGATCGGCCGCCTGGACCAGCTCCGCGCGCCGCAGGTAGGGCTGGCGGACGATGCTCTTGTAGGCCTCGGTGATGTGATGCTCGTATCGGACAACATCCTCAAACCCAAGCTCCTTGCGGAACTCGGCCGTGATCTCCATCGTCCGGTTGTCGATCGAGTTGCTCCAGTTGAAGCCGATCAGCGGCGATGAGCCATCCCGGCGCGAGAACAGTTTGGCGCCGATCAACGTCCACAGTGCGGCGTACGCATTGTCATTGCCCATGAAGACCGAGATCTTGAACCGCATGTCGACCCCGAGCCGGTGGAGCAGGTAGCCGAGCAGGACCGTTCCCGGGTTGATGTTGAGGACCTCGCGCACGCCGTAGGTGGTGTAGTAGTAGAGGAACTCATCGAGCCACTGCAGCGCGTGGGTGTTCGGCTGGCCGATCCCGCCGAAGTAACCGGTGATGGTCTCGGGGCCGCCGAGATGCACGTTCGACCCGTCGGTGCCCTTGGTGTCGAGCGTGCATACGTAGCTGGCGCCGAGGATCTGCATCGCCGCGGCGAAGGCTGGCAGGTCGCCGTCGGCCTCCTGCTCCTTCATCTTGCGGACCTGGATGTAGCGGCCCGGCATGAGCGACTGCTTCTCGATGGCGCGCCGGGCGGCATCGATGATCCAGGCGAAGTAGTTGGCGGCGCTGACTTCGAGCGTGACGGCGACGTCCTCTTTGAACTGAGTGCCGGCTGCCTTGTCGCCGAGCACCTTGCGCCGGTAGTCGTCGATTCGGATGAAGGCCCCCCGGTCACGCTGCTCCATCAGCCAAAGCAGCTCCTTGAGGTTCTCCGGGCGGGTGGCGCGCACGCGTCCCAAGAGCGACGCCAGACTGCCAGCCTCCGCCGCCTTGCGGTTGATTTCCTCGGGCGTGCCGTAGCGGGCGACGACCTCGAGGAGGTCCTTCATCACGGTCATGCCCGGGTCCAGCAGGACGGTGTTGATCGCCTCCAGCCGTGAGGCGGGGATCTTCAGACGCGCCTGCAGTTCACGGTCCATGGAATCTCCTCTCTTCTCCCACCACACGCCCTACTGGAGCAGGCGAAGGAGTTCGTCGTACTCCTCGTCTGGCATCCCGAACCAGTTCTCCGGCTGCGGGAAGGTGCGGCCGCTGACTTCGGCGACGTAGCGCTGCAGCCCCTCCAGAATCACCTTGCCTGCCTCACCGAAGACCTTGGCCATCTTCGGCTTGAAGCGCGGGTACAGTCCGAACATGTCGTGGTAGATCAGCAGTTGGCCGTGAGCATGCGGCCCGGAGCCGAGGCTGATGATGAAGCACTTCTCGGCGCGCTCGGTGATCAGTTGGCACAGCCGGTCCGGGACCATCTCGAGCAGGATGGCGTAGGCGCCGGCGTCCTCGAGGGCCTTGGCGCTCTCGACGATGCGTTTGGCCTGCTGCGCACCCTTGCCCTGGACACGAAACCCGCCGAGCGCACTGGCGGATTGCGGCGTCAGGCCAAGGTGCCCCATAGCCGGGATGCCGGCGCGCACGATGCCGGCCATGCGGTCGGCCATCTCGACGCCGCCTTCGAGCTTGATCGCGTCGCAGCCGGCCTCGGCCATGAACCGGCCAGCGCTGCGGATCGCGGTTTCTACCGATGGCTGGTACGACATGTAAGGCATGTCGCCAATCAGCCAGGCGTTGGCCGATCCGCGCCGCACGGCCTGAGAGTGGCGGATCATGTCATCCATCGTCACGGGCAGCGTGCTCTCGTAGCCGAGCATGGTCATGCCTAGGCTGTCGCCCACCAGGATCATGTCGATCCCGGCTTGCTCCTGCAGGTACCCGGTCGGGTAGTCATAGCAGGTGAGCATGGTGATCTGCTGGCCCTTGGCGACCTTGTCGAACAAGGCGGGCAGCGTGACCTTCTTGCGCTCCGACATGCAGACCCTCCAGGAGAAGATGGGCCGGGGATCCCTCCCCGATGCCCCAGAGTCTAAGCCAGCGACGGTGGCCAGGCAAGCGACGAGGCTGGAGCGAGAAGGCCTTCCGAGGCCCTTAGGACTTCGTAAGTCGCTTGAGTCAATCCGCCAGGATGCGCGTGCCGACGGGTTGCCCGGTGAGGGCCGCCCGGATGGCGCCCGGGTCAGCGCCCGAGAACACACGGACCTCGAGGCCGGGCACGGCGCGGGCCATGGCGAATGCGTGCTGGACTTTGTCGGCCATCCCGCCCGTGACATCGGTGGCGGCCGATCCGGTGATCGTCGCCGGTTGCAGGTCCGCCTGTCGCAGCGTCTCGAACACGCGCGTGTTGGCCGGGAAGTCGGCGTACACCCCGGGATCGACCCCGGCCAGGAGCAGGTGCGTCGGCCGAAGGGTCTGTGCCAGGCGGGCGAAGACGCGCTCGGTCGAAACGATCGTCGAGCCGCGTTGCCGGTCGAAGGCGACGTCGCCGGCGACGACCGGCATGAGCCCGGCCGCCAGGGCGTGGGCGATCGGCTCGGTGGAGAGCTCGACGATCTCACCGGCCTGCGTGATGGCTGAGGCCGACGGTGGGAAAGACAGGGCGCGAAGACCGGCGCCGACGAGGGCGTCGACGACCAGGCGGTTGAGCAAATTGGCGACGCGCCACACCTCGGCGAAGCCGATCCACTCGGCCGGTGTAGACGCGCCGAGGTGGGTCTTGTGGCGGGAGGCCGCCTGATGCCCGTACGAACCTGACCCGTGACCGACCAGCAGACGCATCTCCGGCCGGGCGGCGCGGGCCTCGGCAATCTCGGCCGCCACGCGGCGAAGAACATCCAGCCTCGGCGTTTCCGGCGAGGCCTTGTCCGTGATCAGCGAGCCGCCCAGCTTGAGAAAGATCATTCGCCTACCTGAGTGGTGATCGTGCGCGCCGCGCCGGCGCGGGTCAGGGCGGCGCGCACAGCATCCATCCGGTCCTTGGGTGCCAGCGCCAGCATCGTCCCACCCATTCCGGCGCCAGAGAGCTTGGCACCCCAGGCCCCGGCTTCGATCGCCGCGCGGACCAGCGCGTCGAGCACTGGAGAGGACACGCCGATCTCCTGCAGCAGAACATGATTGCGATTCATCAAGGGTCCGAGGTCCGCGATGCGGCCCGACTCGATCCGTCCGCGCGCCTCGTTGACGATCGCGCCGATGGCGTCAAAGCGCCGCTCGTAGGCTGCCGGGTTCTCCCGCCAGCGCTCGCGAACTCCGCCGACGGCGACGGACGTGGCCGAGGGGATGCCGGTATCGCCTAGGACAAGGTGCAGCGGCGCGCCCACTCGGAACGGAACTGGCGGGTTGTCGCGGCGGAAGTAGACCGGGAGACCATAGGCGACAACGGTGTTGTCGACGCCCGAGGGCGTGCCGTGGTGAATGCGCTCGACAGCGAAGGCCAGTGCCGATTCCCTCGACGGCTCCAGGGGACAACCCAGGTGCTGGCTGAGGGCGCGCGCAACCGCCACCGAAACAGCTGCCCCTGAGCCAAGGCCGGAGGCCATTGGGATCGTGGAGGTCACTCGCAGTCGCAGGGGCGGGGGATGTTCGACCCCGAGCGCGTAGAGTGTGTCGAGGATGATGCGCGGCAGTGGATGGGATGGATCGAGGGCGGCCAGCTCGCCGGCAAGGTCGATGGCCGGGGCTTCGACCAGCAGACTGCCTGGGGCCGCCCCAGGATTGTCGAGGACCTCGGCCTGGGCAGCGATCTCCCAGACGGGCACGGCAATGGCCGGGCGACCGTAGACCACGGCGTGCTCGCCGAACAGGATGGCTTTGCCGGGGACGGAGGCGACGGTCATTGCCCGAGATACAAGACGGCGATCGCGGCGAGACCCCAGAGCAGGAGCGTGGCCATCAGAGGGCGGTCCTTGAGGACGAGTTCCTCCGGCGCTCCGCCGGAGTTCTCCACGTGGATCAGGTACAGGTAGCGGAAGATGCCGTAGATCACAAACGGGATCGTGAGCATCATCGTGTGATTCTTGGGCAGGTTCTCGGCCGAGAAGGTGTAGAGCGAGTAGGCGACGATGGCCGTGGCCGAGACGATGACGATCAGTTGATCGAGAAACGAGATGGTGTAGCCGTCCAGAACGCGGCGGGTGTTGTTGGAGGCGTCCGCCACGAGGACCATCTCGGCGCGACGCTTCCCGAACCCGATGTACAGGGCCAACAACGTCGTGCATACGTACAGCCAGGGTGAGAACCGTGTGACGACGATCAAGGATACGCCGGCGCCGACGCGCAGGACAAAACCGGCGGCGACAATGAACACGTCGATGATCGGGACGTGCTTGAGCCAGAAGGAGTACAGCAGGTTGAGGCCCAGGAAGCCGGTGATGATGGCGCCGAAGGCCGTGCCCAGCAGAAACCCGCCGGCGAGCGCTCCGGCGGCCAGCACGGCGGCCGTGGCCAGGGCGGTCCCAGGAGGGACGATGCCTGAGGCAATGGGGCGGTTGCGCTTGGTGGGGTGCTGGCGGTCACTGTGCAGGTCCGCAACGTCATTGACCAGGTAGACGACGCTGGACGCCAGGCAGAACAGGCCAAAGCCGGCCAGGGTGTGCAGGAACGGGCCCGGCTGCAGGAGCTTCTGGTCGAAGACCAGCGCCGCGAAGACGAAGACATTCTTGGCCCACTGCCGGGGCCGCATGGAGCGCAGCAGGCCGAGGAGCATAGGGCCATGATAGCAGGAAGGGCAGATGGCGGCAAGCATGAGCGCCGCCCACGACGAAGGTGCGGCGGTAGCTATAATTCGTGCACGTTGGAGGTGCGTATGAAGCGGGTCCTGGAAGCAAGCCGCTACTTGTCGTTGCTGGCCGTGCTCTCGCTCGCGGCAGCCTCCGCGGGCGCGTTCGTGTGGGGGACCGTCAGCGCCTTCGACGTGCTCGTCCACCTGATCGAGCATGCGGGAAGGCCGCCTCTATTCTCGGTCGACCTGGTGGCGCTGATGGACAAGTTCCTTCTGGCCTCGGCGCTGCTGCTGTTCGCCGTCGGGCTGTATGAGCTGTTCATTGGCGAGCTGAACGTCCCGGCGTGGCTTGAGATCCGCAACCTGCACGACTTGAAGACGCGCCTCGCCAGCGTCGTCATCCTGGTGATGGCGGTCACGTTTCTTGAGCATCTGATCGAATGGACCGGTCCGAAGAACATCCTGTACTTCGCCGGCGCCATCGCACCGGTCTCCGCAACCTTTGATCGCCTTCGCGCAGTTTGGGGAGAAGGAGTAACCGTGGCCGCATTCGGGCGCGGCCCCGCAGATACGGGGTGGTGCAATTGGCAAGCATGAGCGAGCGCAGGGCGCCCGCCTCGGCACGCAAAGCCCGGCTTGACACCTTGTTGGTCGAGCGAGGGCTGGCCGAGAGCCGCTCGCTCGCCCAGCGGTTGATCATGGCTGGCGAGGTGCGCGTCGACGGGCAGGTGGCGCTCAAGCCCGGCCGCGAGGTAGATCGCCAGGCGGCAGTCGAGGTAGCCACCCCGCCGCGTTTCGTTTCTCGCGGCGGCGAGAAGCTCGAGGCAGCGCTGACCGCGTTCGGGCTGGAGCCGCGCCAGGCCGTCTGCGCCGACGTCGGCGCCTCCACCGGCGGCTTCACCGATTGCCTGCTGCAGCATGGGGCGCTCCGGGTGTATGCCCTGGATGTCGGCCATGGCATCTTGCACTGGAGCCTGCGACAGGACCCGCGCGTTGTCGTCCTGGAGCGCACCAATGCCCGCTATGTGGAGGCTCTGCCCGAACCGGTCGACTGGGCGACGATCGACGCTTCGTTCATCTCGCTCCGCCTGATCCTGCCGGCCGTCGTCCGCTGGTTGAAACCCGAGGCCGAGCTCGTCGCCCTGGTCAAGCCGCAGTTCGAGGCCGGGCGGAAGGCTGTGGGGCGGGGCGGCGTGGTGCGCGATCCGCAGGTCCATCGACAAGTCTTGGAAGCGGTTACCGGTGCACTGGGGCCATTGGGCCTGCATGCCTGGGGACTGATCCGTTCGCCGCTGCTGGGTCCAAAGGGCAACGTCGAGTTCCTGCTGTGGGCCCGCCCTGGACGCCCGGCGCCGCATGACGTGCTGTTCCCACCGCTCGACCTCAGCGCCTGACGGTCTGCACCTCCATACGGTATACTTCGAACGCGGGAGAGAACCTCCCGCGGCTTCTCGCATGCAGACGTCCAATATCCGCAACTTCTGCATCATTGCCCACATCGACCACGGCAAGTCGACGCTCGCCGACCGCCTGCTCCAGCTTACCGGGACCATCCCCGATCGGGAGATGACCGAGCAGGTCCTGGACAGCATGGGGCTTGAGCGCGAGAAGGGCGTGACGATCAAGGCGTCGGCGGTCCGAATGTCGTACCGCGCCGCCGATGGCCAGGACTACGAGCTCAACCTGATCGACACGCCCGGGCACGTGGACTTCGCCTACGAGGTCAGCCGAGCGCTGGCAGGATGCGAGGGCGCCGTCCTGGTAGTCGACGCCACGCAGGGCGTCGAGGCCCAAACCCTGGCGAACCTGTACCTGGCACTCGAGTCCGACCTCGAGATTATCCCCGTGATCAACAAGATCGACTTGGGGTCGGCCCGCCCGGATGAGGTGGCTGAGGAGATCCAGGCGCTGCTGGGTACCCCGCCCGACCAGATCCTGCGCATTTCCGCCAAGGAAGGCACGCACATCGCTGAGGTTCTGGAGGCGGTAGTGGCCAAGGTGCCGCCTCCGCGTGGCGACCCCGCCGCTCCGCTGCGGGCGTTGATCTTCGACTCGCACTACGACTCGTACAAGGGCGTGGTCGCCTACGTGCGCGTCTTCGATGGCACCGTGCATGCCGGCGAGAACCTGCGCCTGATGGCTGCCGGCGCCGATGTGCACCCGATGGAGATCGGCACCTTCGCGCCGGGCATGGTGGCCGGGAAGGAGCTGCAGGCCGGCGAGGTGGGGTACGTGGCCACCGGGCTGAAGACGGTGCGCGAGTGCCGCGTGGGCGACACGTTCACCTCCGCCGCGCAGCCGGCGGCCGAGGCGCTGGCGGGCTACCGCCACCCGAAGCCGATGGTCTTCGCGGGCTTCTACCCGGTGGAAGGCGAGGACTATGCCAACCTCAAGGACGCTCTTGAGAAACTCCAGCTCAACGACGCCTCGCTGATCTTCGAGCCTGATGTCTCCCAGGCGCTGAACTACGGCTTTCGCTGCGGGTTCCTGGGCATGTTCCACATGGAGATCATCCAGGAACGGCTCGAGCGCGAGCATGAGGTGGACTTGATCGCCACCGCCCCGTCGGTGGAGTACGAGGTCCTGATGATCGATGGCAGCACGAGGATCATCGAGAAGCCGGCGGACCTCCCGGAGGAGACGCAGATTGCCGAGGTGCGCGAGCCGTGGATGCGCATCCAGGTATTCACGCCGGAGGAGTTCTACGGCACGGTGATGGACCTGGCCACCAAGCGCCGGGGCACCTTCGTCGAGCAGGAGTACCCGGCGCCGCAGCGCGTCGTCCTGCACTTCGACATCCCACTGGCCGAGCTGATCGTCGAGTTCTACGACCAGCTCAAGGCACGCACGCGCGGCTATGCCTCCCTGGACTACCACTTCACCGGTTACCGGGTGGACGACCTGGTCAAGCTGGAGCTGCTGGTCAACGAAGAGCCGGTCGATGCGCTGGCGATGATCGTGCATAAGAAGGAGGCCTATCACAAGGGGCAGCGCCTGGTCACCAAGCTGAAGGAACTCATCCCGCGCCAGATGTACGCGGTGCCGATCCAGGCGATCTCGGGTGGACGGGTGATCTCGCGTGCCAACGTCAAGGCCGTGCGCAAGGATGTGCTGGCCAAGTGCTACGGCGGCGACATCTCGCGCAAGAAGAAGCTGCTGGAGAAACAGAAGAAGGGCAAGAAGCGCATGAAGCGCGTCGGCAGCGTCGAGATTCCGCAGGAAGCCTTCATGGCTATCCTCCGGCTGGAAGAAGAATGACGCGCATGACAGCCCGGCGGACGCAGGCCTCGATCGCGCCTGGCCGTGGGCGCGAGCCAGGCGCGGCTTGGGGGCCGGCGTGAGGTCGGGCGGGGCGCGTTGGGCAGGCCTTCTGCTCGGGCTGGCGGTCTCCGCCGCCGCCCTTGCGTTGGCACTTCGCTGGGCGGGCTGGCGCCCGCTGCGCGAGGCGCTGCTGCAAGTCGACTTGCGTTTCCTGCTGTTGGGCGTGGCCGTATTCCTGATCTCGATGATGGCCCGCGTGGCCTGCTGGCGGGCGTTGATCGGCCGAGAGGTCGGGTTCGGACGGGTGCTGGCGGCCCTCAATGAAGGCTACCTCCTGAACAATGTCCTCCCATGGCGGATGGGCGAGCTCGGCAGGGCGATTCTGATGGGCCGGCAGCCGGGGCTGTCAACGCCATTGGTCCTGTCCTCAATCGTCGTGGAACGGCTGTACGACATGATCCTGGCCGTCGGATTGATGCTGGTGTTGCTGCCCGTAGCGGCGGGCGCGGCCTGGGCGTCGCGTGCCGCCTGGATCGGGGCAGCGGTGGTGGGCATGGCGCTCAGCTTTGTAGGATTTGCCTTGCGCCGACCGGCAATGATCGAGGGCTGGGTGGCACGCCTGCCGGGTCCAAGGCCCGCATGGTTGCGGCTGTGGGGATCGTTTCGCGATGGACTGGCGGTGCTGCAGACACCGCGGCGACTGGCGATGAGCTTCAGCTGGATGGCGGCCAGCTGGGCGTTGGCGCTGCTTGAGTATTGGGCCGTGCTCCACGCGGTCCTGCCGGACGTTCAGCCGTTGTGGGCGGCCTTCATGCTGGCGGCGACGCTGCTCGGCGTGGCCGTCCCGTCGCTTCCCGGCTACGTCGGCGTGTTCGAGGCGGCAGGTGTGGCGGCGCTGAGCGTCTTCGGCGTCCCGCCGGACCAGGGGCTGGCGGCGGCACTGGTCTTGCACGGCATGGTGTATTCGATCGCCAGCCTGATCGGCGCCGTGGCATTGGTGCTGGACGGGGAGACACTCACCGGTCTGTACCGCCAGACGCGGGATTGGCTGGCCGCAGCGGCCTGAATGCGCATCCTGAACGGGCATTATCTAAACCCTACGCAACGCCTGACGGCTGGCCTGCCGGACGTTCGCCCATTTGCCTTGTTCACGCGTGGCGAAGACGGCACTGATGAGCGTGCAGTCGGCAATCTTGGTGGGCTTGAACTGGTACGTACGTGGGAGCCGGGCAGTGGGTGAGAGGTCGGTTGACCAGTTGCTGAGTTGGGATGCCCCAAGGGGTACACCCGAGTTGACAGCACCAGGCAACTTGGAGTATCCTACAGATGGCCAGCGGACGAAACTCGGCCTCGTGCCGTGTGACAGTTCAAAGTCCTATATCCCTGGCCGACCTTCTAGGGCCGCTCGATTGAGCGGCCTTTCGCTTGTGTAGTACTCGCCGTACCCCTTCTGACGAGTATCGTCTATGTCATTGACAAGCCGATACCGGGGCCACAGAAAGCCCAAATAGCGATCCTCTCCGCGTTCGTATAGCCTCTGAATAGCCCACAAGAAGTAGTCGGTAGCCTGGAGTGGCGGGCACGTTGCCGGCGTCGCTGCGACAACTTCAGGACTCCTGACCCGTGGCCGAAATCGATGCAACATATCCAGGCTCATAGCTCATGCGTAGCCGCGTGCCGGGATACCTGACTTCGGTTTCGTTGAGCTGCTCGCACAGATGCCGAACTGCCGCGTTGCTCCGGGGATTTGCGAGTCCGTGAAGCCGGACCCGCAGCATTCCTGCTCCTTCGTCCGGCATGACGTCAGCCGGTGAGCGCAGGATCTCGCGCACCAGGGCGCGGCCCTCGTCCTCCGTCCGAGCGTACTCCGGCCTCAGCAGTCCAACAAGCGCCGTCTCGGTGCGGTACGCCAGCATCTTGACCGTATCCGTCAGGTGCTTCGTCTCCGGGTCCAACGCCACGATCTCTTCTCCCTCAGCCTTGACCCTCTTGGGCAAGACGCCGATGCGTTCCTTCAGGTGGCAACACCGTTGCCGCAAGGCGCGAATTTCCCGCCCCAGCTTCCCGTTGGCGATCTTGAACCCCCGCGCCGTAGGACGTTGGGACTCATCGTTATCAATCGCCTTCGCGCCGTACTCTTTCTCCAGCTTGATGAGTTCGCCTCGCAGCTTGCTCAACTGCTTCTCCAGCTTCGCGCGCTTGGGATTCGGGATCGTGCGCTCCGGGTCCACCGACTCGAATCGACGGCTCGCCAAGGCGTCCAACGCGAAGTGCTCGCGCATGTAGCGGAAGAAGTTCTCCTGCCGCCAGCGCTCGAACATCCGCCAAGCAACCTGCAGAACCGGCATCTTCCAGCGCGTCGTCAGCACGGCCGTCTGCTTGCCGTCCGTGCGAATCCGCCGCACCTCCCGCATCTTGAAGCCGCGCTGCACGCGTACGTTCTTGTCCGCCAACTCGTACTCCACCCGGCGCCCCTCGACCTGCCCTTCCATCACCTGGAATAGCCGTCGCGGCCACAGCGCGTAATTGCCTTTGCGGTAGCTCAGCACATCGAATTCGTTTTCGTAGAGCTCCTTGAACCACTTCGGACTCCATCCTTCACGGTCAAACACGACCGTCACGCGACGCTTCCCCACCAGCCGGCGCACCTCCGGCAGGATGCTACGCTTCATCGTCGAGATCAGCCGCTCGTTGGCCTCACCCGTCACGAAGAACACGGGCTCGGCGTTCTTGTCGTTGATCCAATAGTCCGTCATCGCCGGCATGCATAGCCTGCGCCTGGCCACATGCGTCTTGGTCAGCTTGTGCTTGTCGCCGTGGTAGGCCCGCACATGCCCGTCCACATACAGCACCCCCACATCCCCAGGTGACTGCCGCACCCACCGCTCGGCCAACCCCGCGCTGAAGCGGTTTGCTTGCCGGCGCTCGGCCAGCTCCTGCAGCTTGCGCCGGATCGTCTTCGCCTCCGGCGCCCGGTCCAGACCCAGTAGCGTCCCGAGTTCCCCGGGCGCCTCGAACTGCATGCGCTCCGGGTTTCGGATGCGTAAAAGCGCCATGAACGCCAAGCACAGCAAGGTGCTCCGCAGCCCGTAGAACCCGTTGCGGAGACTTCCGTAGACCTTCTCGCCGACCTCGAGCAGGCCCAACTCCAACAGCGTGGGCAACGCCAACAGGGCCCCCGCGTTCGCCACCGACGAAGATGCTTCGAACTCCGGCTTCGCTTCCTCCAGCTGGCCCCGAGCCGCCAGCGCACGATCCAGTACTCGAGTCGTCCCAACACCCAGCGGTGCCGCCGCGTCCTCCCTGTTGCGCTCTGCGGGCTGGCTGCCGTCTCGTGGGGGGCGCGTCGCCGGTGCGGCGGGAACTCCGCAGCGCAGCCACCCGCGACCTATCGCATGCCGGATCGTCCCCTCGCTGACACCCAAGAGTCCGGCCACAGCGTTCTTGGACTTGCCCTCGTCGAGCATCTTCTGCGCCTGAGCCAACACTTCAGGCTTGAGCTTATGAGGACCCTTCGGGCCCGGCTTCTCATCCATGAGCCCCGCCACGCCTTCTTTCTTCAGCCGCTGCTGCTGCCGGTACAACGTCGTCCGACCCACACGCGTCGCCGCCTTCAGCTCACTTGGCCTGGCCAACCTCAACGCAAGGATCTGCGCGTGGGCCACGCGCCGGCCCACGGCGTCATCTTGCGCGTGTGCAAACAGCGGAACCCCTGCGGCAAAATACGCCATCGTTTTGCCATCGTTCACAATACTGACCGTCTGATTGATCTCAGTGCCTTCGGCGGGTTGCAGTGCAAGTCGGTTCTGGATGGCCATCGACCCCTCGCAACTGTTCCATAGATTATTACGCACTGCGAGGGATCTGTCAAGCATCTTCGACGGAATTGCGCGCACAGGTCAGGAGTCCTGAAGTTTGGGTTAGAGCGATCGG
>Ga0315285_10005277_pt1 | contig 13356 bp, 18 predicted proteins | sample YL17G09_36_MG_FD_203698 | JGI IMG/M metagenome (GOLD analysis project Ga0315285, IMG submission 203698) | Sediment microbial communities from Yellowstone Lake, YNP, Wyoming, USA - YL17G09_36 | ecosystem: Environmental > Aquatic > Freshwater > Lake > Sediment | place: USA: Wyoming | collected... | reverse complement strand
GAAGAATGAAATACCAACAGAGCACGAGGAGCAACGAGAGTTCGTGCGCTGGTTTCGTCAAACGTGGCCAGGTGTTCGCATCCTGGCGATTCCAAACGGCGGCGCCAGAAGCGCGGCAACCGCTGGCCGATTGAAGGCCGAAGGAGTGTGCGCTGGCGTTCCTGATCTTTTCATTCCGGCGTGGCGCCTGTGGGTCGAGATGAAGCGCACCAAAGGCGGAACGGTGAGCGCAGAACAAAAAGATTGGATTGCATACTTGCAAAGTGTCGAAATGTATGCAATAGTGTGTCGTGGGTTTGAAGATGCACGCTCACAAGTAAGCAATTTTCACGAAAGGAATGTAAATGCACACAAATAAAGACGAAACCACCAAGAGTCGCACGTTCACGTTGCGCATCAATCCTGACGTTTTGAAGCGCATTGAGCAGGTGGCGCAGGCTGAAGATCGAACCACCGCCGGCCAGATCATGCACTACATTCGCCAAGGCTTGGAGCGCAAGGCATGAGCAAGAAGCGGAAGATGCCAAAAAAGATTGCCGTTGTGACTTACACGATGCTGGATGAGCTGATGGCCAGCCCAACCGCGCCAATGCCGGCAGAAAAACGCACATATCAACTGACGCGTATGTATCAAGGTTTGCACGCGCTAGAAATTGAAGCAACCCCAACGCCGGAAGACTGGCGATGTGTATCGGATGCAATCAATCTGCTAGAAACTCTGGTGCGAGATATGCAAGTGTGCGAAGACGCCAGCGGATTGCTGCAAGATGCCATCGAGGCCATGGCAAAAGCCGGTAAGCGATACAAATGCGGCGGATCATTGCGCTTAGACGGTGTTGGCATCAAGGCCATTCGAGCGGTTCTTGATGACTATGCCAGCGTCATTGAGCAGGTATCTGCGCGAACGATGGTGAAATGCCACCGTTTGACAGAGCGCCGCTTGAGTGATATTTGCGCAGGGAAAATGCGCGCTGATGATGTGGTGATAGCAGCATGAGGGGCTACGGAGCGCTAGTCGAAATGGTGCTGATTGCACTGCGTGAAGAAGGCCCAATGAGCCGGCGCGAGCTGTCTGATTGGCTGGATATGACGCATGGCGAACTGAGCATCATCAGCAAGATGGCCAAAGCCCAGAAGCGCCTACCAAAGCGACTCTACATCTGCAAGTGGGTGCGCGAGCTGGACTATGGCTCTTATCGTCGCTATCTGCGGCCAGTCTATGACATTGGCGATCATGCAGACGCAAAAAAGCCGCGGAGAGAGCCAAACAGTGTAGCGGGCTTGCGGTCGTATTATCTCAAGCGTGACATGGGCCGGACAAATAGTGTTTTCAACCTTGGCTTGCAAGCCAAGTCAGCCGAACAATCGCAAAGGAAAAAAGCAGCATGAAAACGAATTTTCAACGTACAGCCGAATGGCTCACCGCTTGCGGTCGTCCTTCTGAACCGTCAAGCGTGACAAAAACGTCAGTGCAGATAGGATGCCAGATTGAGGAAATTGTCGAGTTCTTTTCATGCCTGCGACTTGAGAAAGAAGGCTATGCAAAGATGCTGGATCGCGTCCAAGAGGATCTGACATGGCTCGGGATGAAGCTCAAACGCGGTGAAGTGATCGCATACATCCCGCACCATCTGCGCGTTGATGCGCTTGATGCGCTGTGCGATATCGAGGTGACTGGCAATGGCATCGCTCACATGAGCGGGTTTGACAAAGATATGGCCGACTTGCGCGTGCTGGACAGCAACGATGCAAAGCTAGTCGATGGCAAGCCGGTATTGCTTGAAGGTGGCAAGATCACAAAGCCGCCAGGATGGAAAGCGCCAGACCTGACCGATTGCGTCTAGGTGTTTGTCCTATGCTTGTTTTTGTGTTCTTTTGTATGTCATAATCTCATTACCAACACCAACCGGAGTAACCGAATGATGAAGCATGTATGGAATTTTCTTTGGCACTTGTGTGAATGCGCCATTGTCTTGGCGCTGTTTGCAAGCATTGGCATCATGCTGGCTTGGAGGGGATGAAATGAAACCATCCCATTTTCAAACGCCACGTACGCTCGGAGAGTGTCAATTCGTAGAGGGCTATTGGAGCCCTGCCACTTTTGACAAAGAAGAGCGGCAGTTCTCTGCGTATATCTGTGGTTTGATTGTTGCCGCAGCTTTGACAATCACTGTTTTGATGGTGGCAGCATGAGAAAGCGCAACAAAATTCCACCGGAGTGCGATGTCTCCATTCTGCTGACGATTGGAGTAATCGCCATGATTGCGCTGGGGATCGCGTTTTTGTTTGGTACGCTGATCATCATGGTGATCGTATGAGCGAGTCACTGTGGCTCACGCATTCAGCACCGAAAAAAGAAACTCCGGTGCCATCGAGGCACCCGGGTTTTTTGAAGTCATGCAGCAAATGCGCGCATGAACGGCCAGAAAAAAACGGCGTTGAGTTGAAGCCTGGCCGGTGGATTTGTTCAGCGTGCTGGATCAACAAACGGCAAAGCAAAAGCCCATAAACGAGGAGATGGACATGGAGAAAATATGCACGTACTGCGGTATGGCAGGCCACAGAGCCAGTCAATGTCCACATCTGCGAGCCGCCGAGGCTTGCACGGAATTGGGCTTTGAAAACGAAAACGGCGATCTAGTGTCGCCGTTCGTTTGGTTTGTGCTGACTGTTGCGATAGCCAGTTGTGTAATTTTGATTTTATGAGCGCTTTGACAACAAGGCTGTTTTATCGGCGCTTCCTGCGCTAGAGCCGAAATAGTAGCTGATGATGCTGGCCCAAGCGCCGCCAAGAGCGCCCAGCATCACTAGAAGCGCATCACCGCCAGTTTCTGGCTTGCCTTCAATGAGCAAGTAGCCCAGCACGCCGAAAAACCCAGAAGTGACAAATAGAGCCAATGCGCGCGGCGTGAACGTGTCTCCAGTCTTTGCCTCACGCTCACGCGCCGCAGCGCGATCCGCCTGATGGATCTTCTCTACATCAATATCAAGCTCGCGCATTCGAGTGGTGAATGCGAGTTCTGCTTCTTTGAGCTTTGCCAGTACTTCAGGGCCTCCATTGCCAATGGCCTGGGCAATCTCAGTCTCAGTGCCATCTGGCTTGCCTAGCAGCTTTTCAGAAACCATTGTGGCAACAGATCCTCCAAGTGGGCCACCCCATGCTGTGCCGATAACAGGTGCAGCTGCGCGAACAATGCGCTTCCAGGTGCTTTCTTCGCTCATGGATACTTTCTCCGGTCAAGCTCAAAATGCGGTCCGTCCTTGAATGAAACCCAATCACCGCCCCAGACAATCGGGACGTTTTCTTCTTTCGCCGCCAGCTTGAATGCTTTGGCCAGCTCTTGGAATGGTGGCCAATCCCAACGCACTTCGCCGGCAATGATTGGCGCAATGTCAATCGCATGGCCAGTGATGTGCCGGCTGTTCATTGTCTTACTGGCGCCTGCGGCCATCAATTGCGCCTGGCGTTCTTTGGTGCGCAAGCCTTCTGTGACTGTAAAGTCAATCTGAGATAGCTCAAGCGCTTTGGTGGCTACTTTGACTAGATCGGGATGTACGCCTGTTAGGTTCTTTTTTGAGCGCTCACCGAATGCAAAGTTTCCCATATCATGCCTTTTTTGCGTGTGCTGGAGGCTTGACCGACCACGTGTGAAATGAGATGACAAGCCAGCACGTTGATGCTAGAACCGCTCCGAAACTGCCAGGCGTTACGCTTAGGTGTAGGGCATCATGCAAGGCCCAGACGCACGCAAACGCCAAGCCGATATGCATAAAGATGACACCAGCGCTATTTTCTCGCCAGTGCAACATATTCAGCCTGCAAATCAGGCCAATCAACGCACCGCTGGCAAAGATGCCGAGCAAGAAGGACAGGACGATCATGCTAACCTCTTTGCCACTATTTTCGGCAACTCATTAACGATGACTGAGAGTGCCGGATGGAAAATTATCCCAAGCCCGGCGGCTATTCCCTGTGCGGTCTCGCTTGAGCCTGCAAACCAAATATTGGCAGCAATCGCGCCGCCTTTTGCCGATAGCATGGCAGCGCTTGCAAATAATGCAATGGCGCGGATTCTTCCGGTTTCTGGTGCCCATGTTACACCGACAATGCACCCGAGAGCCGACCAAATCAGCAGGCTCCATGAAATCCCTAACGATAGAAGGATTGCACCGGCCACGCCGGATGCAAGCGCGATGACTCCTGAGGTTGTAGCGGTTGGTTCAGCCATTTTCGTCACTTGTCCAAAGACCTAGCACTAAGAGAGCTGCCAACACGCTAACGAGCAGCATCGGAATCCCCCACCGTTCTGAGCATTGTTGTTCCCACGATTCTAAAACCCATGGCGCATAGAGCCATGCAATCGAGCATAACGCCGTAGTCGATGACATGACTACGATTGCAATGCAAGCTGCGCCAATGAATCTGTGACGCGCACAAATTGTAACAAGTAAACACAAAGCCGCCAAGAGCGGCCATTGTGTGATGGCGCGGATATCGCCCTGGATGTCTTCAGGAAACCACTGCCATATGAATTCATGCACGCAAGCCAAAACGAATAATGCTTGCGCGATGTGTACGCTTAGCGCGGAGGTCTTGGTCTTGGGCCGAACTTTGGTTTGATCTTTTCCCACAGTTTTGCAATCCAAGCTTTGAACATTGCGAACATTCTATAGACTCCAATCAAAGAAAGAAATAATTGAACAGGCTGCTATTCAAGCGATGACGTGTATAGCAAGCTCATTGTTGTGTATTGATGCTTTGCATAAAGCAATGTCATTGGGCTCAATCTCCAGTAAACACTTGCGATACAGTCATATGAGTGTCATCAGCAACACCATCACCCTTTGCTCCAAAGTCTTTGACACTCACCATGTCATTGAGTTTTACTTTATTGTTTGATGCTTTACTCATCTTAATCCTTTAGTTTAATCTTGCCAAGGGCGAAGTGGAGGAGCTTGTCTTTGGAAATTCTCATCTTGCAGATTCAAGTAGTTGGATGCTCCAGTTATTTTCTGCTGCATTAGAGAATACAGTGTTGATAGGGATAGCACTTCCACCATTGTTGTCAGCATTAAAACTTACAACTTCACCAGCTGTTAATGAAACCATTCCAGTTCCAGTAAAAACAAGTTTTAGGTTCGACGTTGTTTCTTGACTAAAGTATTTAATAATCTGATTTGCAGTTTCATTAAAAAGTCCAAACCTAAAACGCACACCAGCAGTTACACCAGAGACAGAAAACGCGCATGAAAACACATAAATGCCAGTTACCGGAACTGTATAACTACTAGTTGCCGTATTAAAATTATTCCGCCTATCATACACTTCGCCAGTTGTGGCAATTTTATTCCCTATTCCAGCAAACCCTCCATTTGGAATCGTTGCCGAACCGTTGATGGTTACATAAGCTACAGGTTTACTTTGATTGTCAAATGCGACAGTCCTATTTCCTTGGACGTTAGTAAGTATTCTGATTGACGTTAGAGAATCGATGTTTGCTCCACTCAGAACATCAGAGTTTGTAATTCCAAATCCAGCGTTATCGGTAATTTTGTAAACAATTTCGACACCTTCTATTGAATTTGACCCCTGACACCTGATAAATCCTCCCAAATCGGCTTTTACCCCACCGGCTTCAATTCTGTGGGCAATGTCTAAAAATGTATTAGAGAACGAAGGGTGCGATGCGTCAGCAAGCCTCAGTGATTCCCTGGGCCAATATCCGATACCAGCATGATAGCGGTGAACAATGCGAACTTGATCAAAGATGCACTGGTCAGCATTAAAAACCTTAATACCGTATTCTGGATCATCAAGTTCAGCAATTTGATAAGTTTCTCTGCTTGCACGCCCACCGCCAGCGCCGTCATAAACCTCAATAGCCCATCCTAAGCAGGTACCGACGCTGATCTTTTTATAGATGTTTCCAGCCCCACCGCTGCGAATAGCGCCCTTTCCGGAAAGACCGTTATACATGACGACATTGAACACTTCGTTGCTGGTGAATCCGACAAAGTTATCGTTGTTCAATGCCCATCCATTGCAAAAGTTGGCCTGTATGCCAAGAAAAACACAAAAGGCAACGTGGTACGGGTCTGGGTTGGTGACCGCATACAGGTTTTGTGGAATGTGGACAACATCACCTTTTACCTGTTCTCCATTGATGAAGCCAAACTCCCACCCATCGACACCTTGCAATGAAAGCCCGTGCGAGGCAGTCCATCCTGCCGATTGCGCGCTACCATCAAACCCAATAGGGCCGAGTTTGCCTCCTTTGAGGAATTTGCCGGCTGGCGATGACTGCGGCAGATTGCGAATTGTGAGCAACGGAGCCTGTGTTGTCCCGCGTCCCTTGAGAATTGTTCTTTTATAGCCCGCAGTTTCTATTTGCACTCCCGGCCAATGAATGTTGCTTGGAGGCTGAATGATTAACACACCTTCATCTACAGAATAAATTCCATCATTCCAATAGCCAACCTCTGCTGTGTTGGTAATCAAGTAGTCGAGCCATGCTTTTATTGCCAACGTGTCATCAGCAATACCATCACCAATCGCGCCAAAATCTTTGACGCTCACTGTTTCTCGCAATTTGCTCTGCACTGTGCGAGTAACAGCTCCTATTCCATCTTGCACAAAAGAAATTTTGTCTGCATCTGCAAATGAAGTTGCGTCTAGCACCGTCAAAACAATCAAGCCATTGCGGTTCTTGACTGTGAGCGAGTAATCCTCTTGTGACGTATACACACGCGCCGGCGATCCGTTGCGCACGATGTAGCCGTTTTGCGTGCGGATAGGCTGTGCGGCAGGGATGGTGCCAGCATCATCCCACCAAAGCGAGATTGGGCTCACTTCAGGGTTTGCATTGGCCGTTCCGATATACAAATAACCGTTGTCCAACGGCGATCCATCGGTGTCGAAGATCTGCTGAAATGGGGATGCGATTTGGAGCATGATTGACCTTGTGCGATGAATTGGTTAATTATGGCGCAGTCACTTCACCACGCAATGCTGCTTCAATGCGTGCCCGAGTTTTACGGTTACGCACATATTTGGCTAATTCTTTGAGAGCCGTTAAAGCTGGAGCTGGCATGCCTGTTAAAGCTGCCGTGCCAATTGTGTCCAATGCAATTGACAATGCACTAGCTGTATTGCTGTGATTCACGGCTCCAGGTGGTGCTGTATAAATATCCGTGGCAATGTCTGCAAGATCGCGCAAGACTTGGGCCTGACGTTTTCCATAAAGTGCTTGCAACTTGCCATCTTGATCTAAAGTGCGCACTGTGCGCTGCAACTTGTCAGGAGATAAGAGTGGATTGCCGGATGAGTCGCGCTGTGATGGACTAAGGCTTGAGTCTTTTATAAATCGAATGCCAGCCGATTTAAGATCTGCCCATGCTTGTTTCCCTTCAGATCCTGAACGCAAAAGAGTGCCGCGCAACTTGTTCATTTCCTCTACTGGAGAGGAAATTATTACCTTGTCAAATACATCTCCAAATGCAACTTGACGTTCATCAGTTCCGCGTTTTGTTCCAAGTAATTTTGCAGTTAGACCAACGTTTTCAAACTCATTTGCAAACTCAGAACGCAGTCTGCGAGCTGCTCTATATGCATCACCACCTACATCTTCTGTAGCGGAATCAATAGATGCATTTATTCTGCGAGATACCATAGCTTCACGGCGGTCTGCCCAATCTGTGTTTGCGTTGACAAATTGCCTCAGAGTTTCGCTAGTTCTCAAATCAATCTGTTGTGGCACTAGATTGCCGTTTTCATCTGGAATTAGCGCACCGAGTCTAATTGCTTCTCTGCGCACTGCTGGAATTGTTGGAACCAAACCCTCCAAAGCTTGCAACTCGTTCAAACTAGTAGCCAGTGGTGCCATTTCTACAGGAGAACTCATTGCTCCTTCTTCCTCTGCTCTATCGTATGCGGCGCGAACTTGTCTGCGCTTTACTTCAACACGATTCACCAAAGCTCTATCCAATCCCATGCCAATTTGTCGCGGATCAACTGCCACTGGCTCAAACAAATCAATCAATGCGTCAAAATTGCGGATCATGTTCGCAGTTTGAGTTTCAACACGCTCACGCAAAGGTGCACCAAAATCACCTAACTTGGCAGCTTCCTTCTCAAATTGAAGCTGTGCAAAATTCCTAGTTGCTTGTCCTGCGGTAAGTGCTGATGGCCCAGTGAATGGCACAGGCATCATTTCTGCGCGTGCTGCACGTTCTGCACCCATGCTCACACCAGCAGAACCAGCAGACATCCGGCGCAAAGCAGAAGCTGTTTGCCCTGCGGCATCCATTGCAACAGGTTCTGGCGGAAGCATGCCAAATGCGCGGCCAGTGGCACGTGCTGCACGTACAGGTGCTTGCACTACAGCTTGCGCCGCTTTTTGTGCCACAGGTGCCGCAGCAGCAGCAGCTCGTTGCGCTGTTGCAGCAGCTAATGGAGCTTGTTGCCTTGCAGCTTGCATTGCCATGCCCGGCGCTGCAAGTTGAGGCAATACAGGCGGCAAAACACTGGCAACCTCACCTATGGCTTGCAATTGCTCTTGTGCAGCCTGTGAACGTGGTGCATATGTCAAAGCTTGCATGCCTTCCATGGCAGCTTGCTCAATGCGACGTGCAGCTTCTTGCGTGCCAAATTCTCCAGAACGCAATGCTCCTGCCAAACCGACCAAAAAACCACCAAGTCCACCTAGTACTCCAGTTGTACCGCCAGTTGCAAGCGTTAGCGCCGTCTCTGGCAAAGCTGCAATTTGTTGCAACATGCCAGGTTCTTCAACTGTAGTTTGCTGTGGACGTGTAGATGTATCTGCGCGAGCAGCATTTTCCTCTTGTTTGGCTAACTCATAGGCTTGCGCAACAGTTGAAAACTCTGGGGTGCCTTGTTTGTCTTTATTCTTGACAATCCATGCTGCGTATTCATCTGCGGTTGCCATTATTGACCACCTCTCAAAATTGCATTAGCATCTGCACGAATGTTACGTACAGGAGCAGTTTGCGGCGTAGTAGTACCTGGTCTCATCAATGGTTGTGCTGTCGGAATTAAATCAACTGCACTAGGTTTAGGGCCATATCTTTTTGCGATGTCAGCAGATACACGACTCGAAAAGTCAGCGTATGTTTCGCCAGGTTTTACAGAATAATCACCTGCAATAAAAGCTTTGTTTGATCTTCCGAGTTGGCCTTTATTTTCAGTCAGCCAATCTGTTTTTGCATTATTGAGTGCTGAGTTCATGTCTTGAGATTTTGCCATTCCACGCAAAAAGCTTGCAAGATCTGATGCTGATGCATTAGCAGAAGGGAATCCTTCCATGAATAAAGCAATATCTTTATCTGTGGCAGGTCCAGGTGGCAAAGATTGTATGACTGCCGAATTGCGCAAACGCGTATATTCCTGACGTAATTGCGTCATTCCACCTTGAAAACCACCAATTTTTTTTAGGAAATCAGTTGCGCTTGATGCTGCACCATAACCACCACCAGCTTCTTCAAGCTTCAAAGCCAAAGAATTAAACTGATCTGCTGCTTGTCGTGAAGTTGCTGCAACAGTTGCAGATTCATTCACAAGTTTTTGCGCGCTTTCTGGCAATTCAGTCAACTTTGCACCAGCAGATGCAAGTTTTTCTGCAATTTCAGCATTAACTTTTTGCTCATCAAGCTTCAATCTAGATGCTCGATCACTAATTTGACTACGCAAATTCTTGATATTCCAAGTTTTCTCATCAATTCCAGCTTGTTGTAAAGCTCGAGCAAATTCAGCTTCTACAGCTGCCTTTGATTGCTCACTCTCAGCCTTCCCAGCCTTCGCCAAAGCCTCGCGCTGTTCAACAGGCTTCTTCAGCGCTTCAAATGTGTCAGTTACAAATTTGCGTCCCTTATCGCCAAAGCTCATGAGAGTAGTTGCCAAGCTAACTTGTGCAAGTTCTGGTGATTGGCCAAGTGCTTGACGCGCAGCTTTCAATGATTGCAATGATTTCTGATCCACATTTGGCGAATTTTCAGTTGCTGCAATTAGCATATCTGCGTTTTTCATCGCCAATTCTGGATTTCCAGTTAGCAATGGCGCCCAAACTGAGCCTACATTACTAATCATGGCAGCTTGCTGCGCTTCTGTGCGCTGTTGAAATTTTGCAAGTGCAGCCTTTTGAGGATCAATGGCAAAGCTCAAGCGCTCCAATACCTCTGGCGTTGCATCTGGCTTCATTGCTTCAGCATACAAAGCCTGTAGTTCTTGTTGCTTTTGCTGCGCAGCCTGCGCTTCTGCCATGTCCTGCTCACGCTTACGCAAAGCATCAACCATTTGGATACCTTGCAGGAAAGATTGCTGCGGGCTGGCAACTTCGCCAATGGTGTAATCGTATGGTGCTGGCATGTTAGATGCCTCCGCTAATGAGCAAATTTCCGAAAGCAGCGTTATTTGAGCCAAGAGAACTTAGATCAAAACCACCGCCACCAAACGCGCTGCCAGCACCCTGCCCAAGCGCATTGATCATTTCCAGCTTGGCGCGGTTTTGTCCCAAAATGCCACCAGCACGAGCTGCGCCCATTTGCCCAAGTAAATCAGCAATGCCGCGCCCGGTTTGCATTCCAGCCGTGCCAACGCCTGAAGCGCTTTGCTGGCCGAGTGATGTCATTCCGCCGAGCCTAGCGTATTGATCCTGAATTGCCTGCGACAGCATCTGTGGCCTGAATTGAGCAATAGCGCCTTGCAGATTGCCACCGCGCAAACCGCCAGTTGCCGATGCGTTTTGCAGCATGGCGTTCTCGCCTTGTTGCAGCATTGATTGAAAGCCTGGCTGATTTTCAATCGCTGAGATTGCAGCCTGTTGCGCTTCTGCGCCTGACAATCCTAGCAGGGCTTGCTGTTGTTGCAAGGCTGGCAAGCCGGCTTGAGTGTATGGCTCAAGCAAGCGGCGCATCTCATCAAACTGACGACGCTGCTCATCAATCCCCATCTGTGAGGCTTGAACTTGGGCGCTGGAGGCTTGGCTGGCGGCTTTGCGCTTTTGCTCTGCACCTATCAAATTTAAACCAACCCCGGCAATAGCAGAACCAACTACGGGATCAGGCATGATCAAACTCCTTCATGTATTCTTCAAAATTCTCGCCATAGAGCCGCAATACTGATGCGGCTGCTGGAATTGCTGCGTTTGGGCCGTGTACCAAGCTGACAGCCAGCAAAACCACATCATAAAAGCCAGCCCGCCAAGTAAATGATTTTGCATCGGCTTGGCCTTTGCGTTCTACTTCATCGGCAGCTTGCCATTTCAGAATCTGAGTGGCCACCAATGGCAATAAAGCTGTGGAATGTGCAGCAAAAAACCTGTTTTGTGGCATTGCAACCAGAAGATTCCAAATGGCCGCATCAAGCGCTGAGCGCTCTATTTTGTCGCCGTCTGCCACATCATCAAGCACTTGAATTGCATCGAACAACATACAAAGCCAATCCGTGGCATCCTTGGGCATGGCAAATACATGCTCCAAGTTATGCCGGATGGCATCTGTGTATGCTGCTGGCTTCATCAAGTCACCTCCCGCCCGGATGCGCTGATTGTAAGCGCGGAAGCCGCACCGGCAAGGGTAGAAATGAATCCGCCAGATTCCAGCGTTTGCCCTACCAACTCGGGGCAGTTGTAGGTTTCATTCGGCGTGATGCTTTTCAGGCTCAGCACACGATTCGATGCGCTGGCAGAACCGCCGGATGCAACCAGGTTTACGCTAAATTGCACAGTGCTGGCATTGGTGTTTGTCACCGTGAACTTGTCGATGATTGTCTTGCAGTTCACGGCCGTATATTGCGCAGTCTGCGCGTTTTCGGCCTGCTTGCGCGGGATGATGTTGACGACTGTAACGGTCATGGATGCCTCACGAAATGTTGTTTGTGACGGTCAAGATGATTGACGGAATGGCTGGAACCGGGGCGACTGCGGCTTGAGAAAGAATTTGCACGGCTGTGTTATCAACCGAATACATCAACTCAAAATAATCATCCTGCTTGAGCGATAGCACAAAGTTCCAAGCCGAAACCAATTCTCCATCCGTGCCTTTCAGCCGCACTTGGCCGGCTGAGTTCGCCACATCAACGCCATTCACGCGGCACCAAATGAAAATGAGATGACTGCCGCCGCTGGTGTTGTCTAGCTGCGCCGAGAACTGAAAGTCATACACGCCAGGTTCGTCAACATAGATGCGTGATGTAGTAGCACCGCGATAAACGCCTTGGCTTAGATCGGTGGTGTTGAACGTGATGGCATACGCTGTATTGATGGCCGCTGGCACTTGCGTAGTGGTGTCATAGAACACGCCATAACGCTTTCTTTTCTCCGGCTGAAGCGGAGGTAGCAACAATGCCGCATCGTCGCTTACGCGCGATTCTGGCGGCGCTGTTGCCAGCAGTTCTAAAGCCTGCGCAATGCGATCCAATGAATCCAATGCGGAATTTGCATTGCTCTGCGCAATCCCAGTATCCAACATCAGTTGGTCGATCTGATCTGGCAGCAACTCGCCAGCATTGGCCGTGATCTGCTCGAATACCTTGATAGATTCGTGGTCTGGCAGAAACTTTGCGAGCTGATTGCGCGTGAGCTTTGTGAACTTATACATTCAGCGGCTCCAGCGTGGCCTCAAGCCGCATCACTGACAAATGAGCATCGCTGATACCTTGAAAGCGCTGCGCCCGCCATTGGCGCATCGTGCCGCATTGCAGCCACCGAATGCGTTTTCCACGGTTGCCGATGCTGCCAGTGTTGCATGGCCGGAGTTGGCTCCAAGTCTCGCCGTCCAGCGTGTAGCTTGTCCAAATTGCAGGATTGGCGCCAAGCGCCACACGGCCAGGCAACGCCACTAGCTCTAGCTCATGGAAAATTGCGCCCTTGGCCTCGTTGTAGATCATCTGAGTGCCAAATTCCCAAGCCACAGGCTGGCCCCAATGCGTCGAGATGTTTTCAACGATGCGGCCATGCACGGCGCTGGACGGATTGCCAACTAGCCATTGGTCATAGCAGTAGACAAAATGCCGCGCCAAGTATTGGCCAGTCTCAGTCAAAGAACTGACCAATTCAAACCATACCTGCGCTTGCATAGATTGAGATGCAGTGCCGTTGTAAACCAGCGTGCGATCTGGCAAGTGGATATACAGGAGCCATTGGCCATCGAGGAGCCGCGACTCCATCAGCACAGTTGATAGCTGCGCTTCTGTGTAGGTTGAAAGGATGCGGTCGATCTCTGTTGTAGAAATATGCTGCGACTGGCTATTAGCACCGAGATACACGCCAATGGCCTCGCCTCTGCCACTGCCGAGGAATGCCATGTTATCCATGAAAAGCGCCGCTGCATGTGTGCCAACCA
>Ga0315285_10005276_pt1 | contig 13356 bp, 12 predicted proteins | sample YL17G09_36_MG_FD_203698 | JGI IMG/M metagenome (GOLD analysis project Ga0315285, IMG submission 203698) | Sediment microbial communities from Yellowstone Lake, YNP, Wyoming, USA - YL17G09_36 | ecosystem: Environmental > Aquatic > Freshwater > Lake > Sediment | place: USA: Wyoming | collected... | reverse complement strand
GGAAATCGAACTTGCCCAGAGAGAAGTATATTTTCGTGAAGACCTGCTGGGCAATGTCTTCGGCGTCGTTGCGATTGCGCAGGATGCCGTGAATGATGGAGAACACCTTGCCCTGGTAGCGCTCGACGATTGTGCGGAACGCTTCCTGCTCCCCGCGTTGCGCCCGCCGCACCAGCGCGACTTCAGGGCTAACAGACGGTTCGGTGGCCAGAATCAGACCTGGTAGCGCCAATTCCATCACCCACAGGGACGTATCCGCGTATCAACACGTTACGCCCTTTTTCAGGCTGTAGGCCGTGGGCTGTAGGCTGTGGGCTCCAGGGGTAAAGCCTCGCGGCCTCCCGCGGCCTACAGCCTACAGCCTACAGCCTACGGCCTACAGCCTACAGCCTACAGCCCACAGCCTACAGCCTAATTCATTCCCATTCGATGGTGCTCGGGGGCTTGGAGCTGATGTCGTAAACCACCCGGTTAACCCCCCGCACCTCGTTGACGATCCTGTTCGACAGCCGGCCGAGCAACTCGTGGGGCAGGGGCGCCCAGTCGGCCGTCATGCCGTCCTCGGAGGTCACGCAGCGGATGGCGATGGTATAGGCGTAGGTCCGCTGGTCGCCCATGACGCCCACGCTGCGGATCGGCAAAAGGAGCGCAAACGACTGCCACACTTTATCATACAGGCCCTCGCGCCGGATCTCATCGAGCAGCACGGCATCCGCCTCGCGGAGGATTTCCAGCCGCTCGGCTGTAACCTCGCCGAGAATCCGGATCGCCAGGCCGGGTCCGGGGAACGGTTGACGCTTCAAGATGCGCTCCGGCAGGCCCAGTTCCCGGCCCACGCGGCGCACCTCATCCTTGAATAGATCGCGCAAGGGCTCGATTAATTCCAGATTCATATCGGCGGGCAGGCCGCCCACGTTATGGTGCGACTTGATGGTCGCCGACGGCCCCTTAACCGCCACGGATTCAATCACATCCGGGTAAAGCGTGCCCTGCACAAGGTATTCTATCGGCCCCCGCCTACGGGCCTCTTCCTCGAAAACCCGAATGAACTCATTGCCGATGATCCGCCGTTTCTGCTCCGGGTCGGTCACCCCGGCCAGCTTGGCCAGAAAACGGGCGGAGGCCTCGACGCCGATCACATTCAGCTTCAACTGCTCACGCAAAAGCGGAAGGATGGACTTGAACTCGTCCTTCCGCAGTACGCCGTTGTCCACGAAGATGCAGGTCAGGCGGGCTCCGATGGCCTGATCCACCAGCGTAGCGGCTACCGAGGAATCCACCCCGCCGCTCAGCGCGCAGACCGCGTGCCCGTCACCCACCCGCTCGCCAACCCGCTTCACCGTCTCGGTGATGAACGAGGCGGGAGTCCAATCGGCGCAGGCCTTGCAGATGTCAAAGACGAAATTGCGAAGGATCCGGGGGCCGTCCGGGGTGTGGTGCACCTCGGGATGGAACTGCAGGGCGTAGAGCCCCCGGCTGGCGTCTTCTATGGCGGCGACGGCATTGGCCGTGCGCCCGACAGTGCGGAAGCCCTGCGGCAGTTCCTGCACCTCGTCGCCGTGGCTGTTCCAGACCGGGATGGCGGGCGGCAGCCCGGCCAGCAGGGCGGACTCCGCGGTGACGATGTCCAATTGCGCCCGGCCATACTCGCGGCGCGTGGCCGGCCGCACCCGCCCCCCCAGCTCGTGCGCCATCAACTGCAGCCCGTAGCAGAGGCCCAGGACCGGCACGCCCAGCCGGAACACCTCCGGCGAACAGCGCGGCGCACCCTGCTCGAACACCGAGCTGGGACCTCCGGACAGGATGAGGCCCCTCGGCGTCATGCCCCGGATTTCATCGGCTGGAGTGTGAAAGGGAACAATGGCGCTGAAGACGTTCTGCTCGCGGATGCGCCGCGCAATCAACTGCGTGTATTGCGAGCCGAAATCCAGGATGACAATGCCGTTGTGCATCGGGGGAGAAAACCAATTGTACTCCATCCGCGGATTTCGTCGAGTGGGGCGGCCGGCAAGAGGGACCGCAAATCAGCGATCTACTTGTACTGGGGGAATCGGCGGTGGGCCGGGAGCGCCCCCGGACCATGGCGCAAAAACAAAGACGCCGACAGACGCCCCTTTTTTCCGGGCGCCCTGTCGGCGTGTTTCTTTTCCCAACTCCAGCTTACGGACGATAGATTACGAGCCCGAAATAGGAGGCGTCAGTCCCCCGATCTGGTTCGCCACACCCGCCGCCTGACTGGCCAGCGAGGAGATCTGACCACTCAAAGTGGCTTGCTGGGCCTGCAGCGTTTGAAGTTGCGCCTGTTGCGCGGCCGTCAGCGGAATCCCCTGGGCAACCTGTGCCACCAGGGCGTTGATCTCGTTCTGATTGGCAGCCAACGCGGACTGCGCCGTCTGCAACTGGGTGAGGAACGATGACAACTGCGCCAGCAACCCCTGCACCTGCTGATTGTAGCCCACCGTCGAGTTCAGCGTGTTTCGGAGCGACGTAATCTGCGTGTTTAAGGCGGTGATCTGCGACTGAAGCGCGGTGTTCTGGCTCGTCAAGGTGGCCAATTGGCTGGTGTGCGATGTCAGTAGGGCGTTCGCCGTGGCCAGTTGGCCGGCCACCGATGTCAGTTGGGTGTTCGCCGTGGCCAGTTGGGTGTTCGCCGTGGACAGTTGGCTAGAGACTTGGCTCAACTGCGCCTGTGTGGAGGCAAAATCGCTCTTGCTCACCCCGGCCTCCGGTCGAGTGGCAATTGCGGCAATCCCGACCACGGCCGCAGTGACGCCCACCACATAAGCACCGATGACCTTGGCGCTGGTTTTGGTGCCACCCGACGGGGTGCCGGTGGGAGCCTGCGGCGCCGCAGAAGGCGCGGCGGCAGCCGGCAGCAGCACCGGGCGGCCCAATTGCGCCACGGCCACTTCCTTGGTTGCCTTATTGGTTGCGGTCAACCGCCCCTGGCTGACGTTCACGCTCACACGCCCGCTGTCCTCGACGACGATGTCGGCCGACACGCGCCCGGTCTTGCTGTCCAGCGACGGCGTCAGGTCCCAGGCCGAAGCGATCAGCGTCAACTTCACGCCGCGGCTCTCGATTCGCGACATTCCCTTCAGGAACTCGACCGATTGCGCATCCGTCAGCCGCACCTTGCTGTTCGGGTTCACGACAAATCCGGCCCCGCTACTTAGCGTAAAGCGGGCGTACCCGGAAGCCGTCTCAATCGTGTCGCCGCGGTACAACGTGGTTCCACTCGGCACGGTCACGCCGCCAACCGCGACATTGTCGCTTCCGGCCGAATTCAACATCCCAACCGGCTGGGGGGAAGCCGCGAAGGAAGCAACTGCAAAAACCAGCAAGACCACCATCACTCTTGCTCTACGGGCCAACATGTCGTCCTCCTCAAAAAAATGCGCCGCCTGTAGTCTGACTCTTCCAACTCGTCCCAGGGTCAATCGTGGTCTCGGAACCGGAACCTACACAGTACCCTTACCGTTAGGGGTCCGATTATCAATGCAACCGGGTACTCCTGTCAAGATAAATTTTTCTCATTTTACGGGTAGAAAAGCACGACGCCTGCATCCGCAATCGGCGGGCCAGTTTGCCGTTCTGGCCGGATCGGCCGCCGGCGCCGGCGTGGTCCCGGACGCCGCCCGCGGCGGTCCCAAGGAAGTTCGCCGGATTCGGCTTGACACACCGGAGAACCCCGCCGGTCAGGCTGGATTTTCAAGCCGATTTCTGTATAATTGAGCTGGTTTTCTCCGCCGTCCGGCCGAATTTGCCGGGGCTCCGCCGGCAGCGCTGTCCGATGATTCGCGGATAGGCGCTGCTTGCCATTGAGGTTTTTACGCCGGGCGCCGGTTCGCCCACGGGGCCGCTGACCGGCACTTTGCACGAGAGGGTAATAGCCATGCTCAAAGGCGTCGTCCTGGCAGGCGGTACGGGCAGCCGCCTGTACCCGCTGACAAAGATAACCAATAAGCACCTGCTCCCGGTCTACAACAAGCCAATGATCTATTACCCAATCGAGGCGCTGGTTAACGCCGGGATCCGCGATATCCTGGTCGTAACTGGAGGCAGAAACAGCGGCGACTTCCTGCGCTTGCTCGCCAACGGCAGGGAGTTCGGACTCAGCCACGTCAATTACGCCTATCAGGAGGGGGAAGGTGGGATTGCCGAGGCGCTTTCACTGGCCGAGCATTTCGCCGATGGCCACCGCCTGTGCGTTATTCTGGGCGACAACATCATCGAAGGGAATATCATCGGACCGGCTCAGGACTTCGCCCGACAGCCTTGCGGCGCCAAGGTTCTCCTGAAAGAGGTGAAGGATGCCGAGCGGTTCGGCGTGGCCGAGCTCAGGGACGGCAGGGTGGTGGGAATTGAGGAAAAGCCCCGGTTGCCGAAGTCGAGCTATGCGGTCACCGGCATCTACATGTATGACGACACTGTCTTTGAGAAAGCCCGGAAGTTGAAGCGCTCAGAGCGGGGCGAACTCGAGATCACCGACGTGAACAATCAGTACGTCCAGGAACGTAGTCTGACGTACAACGTTCTTGAGGGCTGGTGGACGGACGCGGGCACCTTTGAATCTCTGCGGCGCGCCACCAACCTGGTGGCGGAAACCGGCGCCAACAAGACGGATCTCTCGAAGCTCGGTGCCCGTGCGGGCGCCTGAAGAGCGGCCTGCCGGCGCTGCCCGCCGGGCCCGGAAAAGGCACTACTCTGCCGCGGGCCGATCATAACCCGCCGCGTGCCGCTGTTTCCACTCCCAGGCCGACCGAACGATATCCTTCAGGTCAGAGTGGCGGGGACACCAGCCAAGCTGGCGGCGGATCTTCTCTGAACTTGCCACCAGCACCGCCGGGTCGCCGGCTCGCCGCGGGCCCCTTCTGACAGGGATACGCCGGCCCGTCACTTCCGCCACGGCATCGATCACTTCCCGGATCGAATGGCCCTCACTGTGGCCGACATTGTAGACGGCGCCCTTGACGGCAGGAAGCGCGTCCAACGCCAGGAGGTGCGCTTGCGCAATGTCCAGGACGTGAACATAGTCTCGTATGCAGGTGCCGTCGGCAGTGGGGTAGTCGTCGCCGTAGATGGCGAACTCAAATGCCGGGTCCAGGGCCGCGTCCAGCAACCGCGGGATCAGGTGAGTCTCGGGCCGGTGATCCTCGCCCAGCTCGTCGTCCGCCCCGGCGGCATTGAAGTATCGAAGCGCCACGTACCGCAAACCGTAGGCGCGATGGTACCAATCGAGGATCTTCTCAAACATCAGCTTCGATTCCCCGTAGGCATTTATGGGCCGAAGGGGATGATCCTCGGTAATGGGCGTTGACACCGGTTCTCCGTAAACGGCCGCCGTGGATGAGAAGATGAAATCATTCACCTTGAGCTGCAAGATCAGGTCCAGGAACTGGAGCGCCTTCTGAACGTTGATCTCGAAGCAGGACCGGGGTTCGGTCATGGATTTCTCGACCAGCGTGGCGGCCGCGAAGTGCATGACCGCGGTGGCGCCCGTGTCCTTCACCACTTGCCCTATTGTCTTCGTATCGGCAAGGTCGGCGGGCACAAACAGCGCGCCGCGGGGCACAGCCTGACGGTGGCCGGTGCTCAGGTCGTCGATCACGGCCACCGTGTGTCCCGCGGCCAACAACTGCTTGACGCAAACACTGCCGATGTAGCCGGCCCCGCCAGTAACCAGCACGTGCATGGGTCAAAAAGCTCCTCACCCGAAAATGACGACTCGGCGGGAAGCTGGCAACAAGGGTGAATCGCGCTTCAGCACAGTCACCCATCCCGGCGTGCCGGGACCCGGAAACCGTGAAAAAGCAGGGCGCCGACAGCCGGGAGCCGATGGCCGACAGCCGCTCTTTCAGAGCGGATGTTCGTCCTTTACTCCCGGTCGTGCAATCCCAGACATTCCATCAGGAAGATCTTTCGCCCTTCGCGGGATTGCCACCAGCGATCTGGATTAAACCAATCGTCTGTGGCTGGGTATACGAGCACCCGCAGCCGCCCACCGGCGGCACGTCCAAAGATACGCCGCGCGCGGCTCGACTGGTAGTTCGCGGTGACCACGTAAACCGTTCGAAACCCCCGCCCGGCGAGTACCGCCACCAGCAGCTCAGCCTCTTCATCGACAAAGCGCGTCGTGTTCGGGACGGCCAGAACGTCGGCCTTGGGAACGCCCAGGGATACGGCCAGCGGGAGCGACAGCTCTGTTTCGTAGATACCATAAGGGAGCCTCGGACCGCTCAGTACTACCTCCCGCACCCACCCGTCTTGGTAGAGGCGAGCTGCGGTGTTCAGGCGCTGCTCTTGCGGACTAGGAGGACGACCCAGTACCACGGCGGCATCGGCCTTCTCCAGGGGATCGGCGACAACCAGCGCATGGCCTAGCCGAGAGAGCAAAGGCCCACGCAACACGTAGGCGACAGTGCTTCCCGCCAGCGCCAGGATGAGCAGGATTGCCGATACCGAGCGAGTTCGCGGGCGAATTCGACCTTGTCCCATTGGCCACAGCCCTGCGGCTTCGACTTCTACTTTCTCGCGTACCCCGGCCAGCGCCTCACCCATAATATCATCCCCGGGAGGGGGTTTCGATCTGCAAATTGTATCGAAGCCGGCCAGGGAGGCATTGCTTCCGCGCGGGCGAACCTTCCCTTCAGTGGATCATCCTGTAGCGAGCGCGACAGAGAGGTCCGCCCGGCGGGTCGCCACTGCGGCGGGAACCAACTCACGCTTTGGCGGAGCGGGCCGAAATCGACCGCGTGCGGGAGAGGCTTTTGTGGAGGGCGTCCGCGAACGGACTCAACACGGTGGGATGGAATGACACGCTGAAGGGCCGGAACAGCTTTACGTAATCGCCAGCTTCCAGGGGAATGTCGATGCTCCAGGTCACCTCGCCGTTGGTCTCGGCGAGGGTCTCGGATCGCACTTGGCCGTCCAGGCAGACCTCCAGTCGGACAAAGCCGAATTCGCGCGCGGCGTCGCGGATCACTAACCAACAGTCTTCCGCAGTGCGCGCCTTCTGGAGGGAATCCTCAAAAGCTTTCAGGGTAATCTGGTTGGTGAGATGGCGCCGGAAGGCGCCCTCGATGAACATGCGCCCGGCTAGGCCGAATTCGGTGTAGCCCAGGTGCTGGACGCCGAGCCAGGCGGCGGCACAGAAGGTGACGATGATCAGCCCGCCGAACGACTTGTGAAAGGCGTTCTGGAGGAGCGACAAACAGGCTGCAATGCCGCACGCCCCGTACAGGAGCAGGGCCACGCGGCGCGGCGTGAGCCCGCGGTCGAGCAGACGATGATGGATATGGCCCCGGTCGCCGTTAAAAAGGGGCTGCTGGCGCAGGAAGCGCCGCCCGACGGCCAGCGCGGTGTCGAGTAACGGGATTGCCAGGGCCATCATCGGCGCGGTCATGCCCAGCAGGGTGGTGGATTTCTGGCTCCAGGCAACGCCGAAACACCCGAGCAGGAACCCGACCAGAAGGCTGCCGCAATCGCCCAGGAAGATTGAGGCCGGGTTAAAATTATAGCGGAGGAAGCCCAAGAGCGCGCCCACCAGCGGCGCGGCGGCGAGGGCCAGGTTCATGTTGTTGTTCAGCAGGCCTCCCAACAAGATGGTCACGGTGGCGAAAAGCCCTGCCCCGGCGGCTAACCCATCAACGCCGTCAATCAGGTTGAACGCGTTGCTGCAGCCCACCAGCCAGATCACGGTGACCAGGACGCTCAGCCAGAGGGGGAGAGGAAAGCCGACAATGCCCGTAATCCGGATTCCGGCCCAGAAGGCAAGTCCGGCGGCGGCCAGTTGGGGGGCCAGTTTCTGCCAGGGCTTCAGCCCGCGCACATCATCGGTCAGTCCCGCGGCGAAGACCACCAGCGCCGCCAGAATGACCCTGCTCGCCAGCGGCAGCCCGGCTCGGATGACCCTGGCGGCCGAGAGGGGAGAAAGCAGGACAACCCCGATGGCGGCCAGGTAGGCAATCACGATTGCCACGCCACCCAGCCGCGGGATGGAATGCGCGTGCACGTGGCGCTTCTCGTCCGGCCGATCCACTAATCCGCGGGCCAGCGCCGCATTCCGGATCAGCGGGGTGAGCAGCAGGGCGAAGAGGAACGAAGTACACGCGAGCAGAACGAAGGAGTACATGCCGTCCCTCTAATCAAGTCTGGGCGCCGGAATCGCGCCTGCCGAAGGCGAAAATATTGAGGCGGAACATCTCCGGTGCCAGCTTTTGATGAGGCACTCCAAGAGCATAGAAAAACTTCGAGAAATTCAGGTAGCTGGGCTCCGCCTCGTAGCCATATACCACGTGGTCGAATCCGTGTTTTGCCATCATGCGCCGCAATCGCCATATCGTATTGCAGCGATATAGCGTCGGAAAAGCCTCCTCCCGGTCCAACGAGCCACTCCCAGCAACCTGTCGCGATGCTTGGTCGGTACCAACCAGGAAATGACGCCGAAATAACTGGGAACGTTGGGCGTACGAATGCATAGATTACCACCTTGGCGCAAGGCTCGCTTGGATTCCGCGAAAAACTGCTCTGGGTCTGGCAGGTGTTCAAGAACATAATCGCAGAGGACTAGGTCGACCGAACCAGCTTCAACCGGCCAGGCTTGCCCGGGCCTAAGCAAGCGGAAGTCATCGACGAACGGATTTCCCTGGGCGGCCGGATCCACATCCAAGCCGATTACCCGGGCGACCTTCCCCTTTACAACCCGGAGTTGCAGACGGAGTGGAACGGCATCCTGCTGGTAAGAGCCTCGCCCGCAGCCGAAATCCAAAACCACTGAGGGGGCCGCCAGCAGCGCATTGACGCGCGAATAGAAAGCGATCGTGCCATCGACGTCCGTGCCCCCCCCGAATCTGCTTTCCGGATAAAAGGACGTTACGTATCTCGACATATACCGCTATTTAGCGCTGACGAGCTTTGATGGAGGACACCGCGAGCCGGCAGGTGGCGTAGGACCTGTCTGGCAGCGGCACGGTCCGAGAACACAGTTTCCAGCAGGCGGCGCGCGGATGCACCCATGCGTTTGCGCAGGTCGGCGTCTTCAGCGAGGCGGAGGGCATTGCGACGGAGGCCTTCATCGTCGCCGTTGATGGTGCACAGGCCCGCTTCGCCGCGCTCCAGGATGTGCTGAAGATCATTGCCGGCATTGATGCTGGCCAGGGTGGGCATTCCGAAATGCAAATAGCCGAGCAACTTGCCGGGCACGTTGTGCGTGGTCAGACGGCGATGCAGTGAGATCAGACCGACGTCGAACTCCGAAAGCATCCCCAAATATTCGTTCTGGCCGACTGAGGGCAGCAGTTGGATATTCGAGAGGCCCTCGGCGGCGATGCTCCTGTTCAGCCGCGTGGTCTCGCTTCCCTCCCCCACGAGGAGAAAGTGGATGCGCGGATGATCGCGCAGGCTGCGGGCCAGGCGGAGCAAGTTGTCCATATCCTGGGCGACGCCCATGTTGCCGGCGTAAAAGAAGACGAACCTATCGGACAGGCCAAGCCGGCGGCGGTAATCGGTGTGCGGCACTTCCGGCTCGTTGAGCGCGGCCCAGTTGTACAGCACCTCAAGGGTGAAGCGCCCTCCGGGAAAATTCTGAGCGAAGTAGTCGAGGTTGCGCGTGCTCTGCACGCCGATGACATCGGCCACACGGTGCTGACGCTTCTCCATGGCGCGAAAATAGGCATAGATAGGGCTGTAAGGACGGAGCACGCCAGCGTCCACCGCCCACTGCGGGAAGATGTCGCGCAGAATCATGTAGGCCGGGCAGCGCCACAGCGATTTGAGCCGCCGCACCAGGCCGGAGAAAAAGATGGTCGGCGAGTAAAAGACAACTAGGTCGCACGGGTTCTGGCGGAGGAAGCCGCCCGCGCAGCGCCACAAGGTGGAAGAGAGCAGCGATTCATTGATGGCGCGGACCAGCTTGGAGGCTCCCTTGATGCGCCCAGTACGCACCCGTACCACGGTCAGTCCGTCTTCGCGGGAGATCTCCAGCGGCTGCGCGACGGCGTCGCTCACCGTGGCCACGACGACGTCGCAACCCTGGCGCGAGATCTCTACGCCGAGGTCGTGGACCAGCTTGGCGCTAGACTTGGCGGCGGGGAAATAGCAATCCACCAGGAGCAGCACTCGAGGCTTCGCAGCGAGAGAAGAGGCTTGCGATGTCACGCAGGTCTCCACGTACCTCAGCGACATAATGCGGCGGTGCGGTAGCCGAGGACGATGCGGGCAACGGTGGAGGACACCTCGCGGGCTAAGTACTCGGTCGGAGGTTCCCAGTCGCACGGACGACTGGTGACGAGCTCGACCAGCCGGAGGATCTTGTCGGTATCGCAGCCGGCCAGGACGTTAGAACCGCATTCGATAGTCTCAGGCCGCTCAGTGACGTCGCGGATGGTCACGTTGGGAACCCGGAAAATGCAGGCCTCCTCCTGAACGGTCCCGCTATCGGAGAGCAAGCATAACGCGGAGCGCTCCAGGCGAACGAAGTCGAAAAAGCCGAACGGCTCCATGAACAAAAGGCCTTTACACTTGGTGTCGATGGCGAACTCGGAGATGCGCGCCCGCGTGCGGGGGTGGACAGAGAGCACGACCGGCAAGCCATAGCGCTCGTGCAACACGCCCAACGCGCGAAGGACCGCCTGCAGGCGGGCTTTCACGTCGACGTTCTCGGCGCGATGCATGCTGACCAAGAAATACTTGCGCTCCTCGACGCCCAGTTCCTGGAGGGCGCAACTGGCGGCGATGCGGTCCGAATAGCACTCCAGGACTTCGAAGATGGGATTGCCGGTGACGTAGATGCTCTCGCCCTGGAAGCCCTCGCGCAGCAGGTTCTCACGGCTGCGCTGCGTGTAGGGCATCAGCACCGTGCTCATGTTGTCAATGATGACGCGGTTAGATTCTTCCGGCACGCGGTAGTCGTAGCAGCGGTTGCCGGCCTCTAGGTGGTACACGGGAATACCCATGCGGCAGGCGACGATAGCGCTGAGGCCGCTGTTGGTGTCGCCGAGGACGATAAGCCCGTCAGGGCGGCACTCGCCGAGCAGGGCCTCAGAACGTGCCAAAATCTCGCCCGCCTGCTCGCCGAAGCTGTTGCCCCGCACGCCCATGTGAAGGTCGGGCTCACGCACGCCTAGTTCGCGGAAGAAGAGGCCGCTGAGGCGGTCGTCGAAATTCTGCCCGGTGTGCACTAGCAAGTGCTCGCAGTGGGCGTCCAGCAAGGGAATGATGCGGCTGAGACGGATTATTTCAGGTCTCGTACCAAGGATGGTAACGACCTTCAACGGAGTACCTCCCCTTCCTGACCGAGCACATCTTCGACCATGAGGTGGTTGCGTTGAAGCACCTGCACGGTTTCCTCCAGCGACATGACGTTATCGCCTGAACTGTACTCCCTCGTTAGGCAGCCGCCGCCAGTGCGGGCGCCGGAAACCTCCGGCAGCATGGGAAGAATGCTGTACCACTTGCCGTGATCAACAGTGCGGTGGATTTCTTCATCGCTGATAAGGATCTCGTGCACTTTCTCGCCGGGACGGATGCCGGTAATCTTCATTTCGATCTTGCGGTCTGCGATGAGTGCCTTGGCAACGTTCGTTATGAGCGCGGACGGAGCCTTAGGGATGAACGTATCGCCGGGCAGGCCGTCCTGGAGAGCGGCAAAAATTGTATCCACAGCGTCATCGAGGGTCAACAGGAAGCGGGTCATCTCCGGGGTGGTAATGGTGACCGGCCCACCGGTACGGATCTGGTGTTGAAAGAGCGGGATGACGGAGCCACGCGAGGCAAGTACGTTGCCGTAGCGAGCGCAGACGAAACGAGTACCATAACTGCGCATGTTGCCCTGGATGAAGACGCGCTCCTGGATCGCCTTGGTCATGCCCATGACGTTAACCGGCTTACATGCTTTGTCCGTGGAGACGCCGACCACGGTTTCTACTGCTAGGGTGTGTTGCTGAATCGCGCGGACGATATTCTCCGCGCCGCCGACGTTGGTCCGGACGGCCTCGTGGGGGAAGTACTCGCACGTCGGCACCTGCTTCATTGCCGCGGCGTTCACCACGATGTCGGCGTCGCGCAGCACACTGGCGACGCTGCCATAATCGCGAACGTCGCCGATGCGGAACTCCAGCAGGCGTTGGAAGTTCCGGTAGATGATTTCATCCGTGGCCGCGACCCTGTTTTCGTACTCCACGCGGATGAAGTGCTGCTTGGCTTCATCGCGCGAGAAAATGATCACTTTCACCGGATGGCCCGCCTCTCCACTCAAGATGCGGCGAGCGAGGACCTTTCCGAGAGATCCCGTCCCTCCAGTGATGAGAATCCGCTTCCCTTCAAGAATCTTGTTCATTTCCGCTCCAGCCACTTTTCGTAAGGTGCGTTGTCTTCCGCCAATTGGCGCGCCAGAACCGGCCAGGGCGGACATTTGTAGTCAATCGCCTCGCGCAGCCTGTCGCACCTCATGCTCCGGTCCGATACCTCCAGATCGTCAGGCTCGATCCGGACATCCAGCCGGTAGGCCTCGCGGAGAAGACAGAGGAGATCGTACTTGGATATCGGCTCGCTGGCCACCTGATACAGCCCGTTCAATTCAGGGTGCTCGTGGATGATCGAGGCGACCAGCTCAGCGAGGTGGTTGGTGGTCACCCCGGAGTAGATGACCCGCCGGTACCCGCGAACCGTGCCGTGATTCTGGGCCAGGAACCAGTCGAGCAGAGACCGGTGTTCGCTAAGTTCCCGGCCAATGATGGAAGTCCGTAAGGTGAGGGCGTTGGCGACCGACACCTCGCCGAGAAACTTAGTCTTTCCGTAGAGATCCGCGCCGTCGGAGAAATCCCCTTCGAGGTAGCCGCCACGCTTGCCGCTGAATACGCAGTCGGTACTGAAATGAATGACGCGACCGCCCCAACGGGCGGCCATTTGGGCGAGCTTATGGGGCAGGAGCGAGTTGATCGTGATGCTGGGAATCGGAGAAACGGCCTCCGCCCGTTGCTTGATCACGCCGACGCAGTTGACCAGGAACTGCGGCCGCAATGCCGAAAGAACCGCTCCCAGCGCCGGAAAGTCCGTTACATTGACGCCCGGGACGACGTCGTCCCCCTGGAGCAATTCGACCCGGTCGAAGGGCGGCTTCCGGATGTCCTCGCGGACCGTGCAGAACGTGCCGGCGAAACGCTCCCGTAGCATCTGGAACATTTTGTGTCCAAGCATCCCAGCACCGCCGAGAACGACTACCATGGTGTTACCCGTCACCTGAATCACTCGTTAGTTGCTCACGGGTTGTGAGGGCACCTCTTTTCGTGGGCCGCAGAGGATGAGATCCACGACTTCTGCAACCCCGCCTGGCTCGCCATCTCGCGAATCTTTGCG
>Ga0315285_10005273_pt1 | contig 13359 bp, 17 predicted proteins | sample YL17G09_36_MG_FD_203698 | JGI IMG/M metagenome (GOLD analysis project Ga0315285, IMG submission 203698) | Sediment microbial communities from Yellowstone Lake, YNP, Wyoming, USA - YL17G09_36 | ecosystem: Environmental > Aquatic > Freshwater > Lake > Sediment | place: USA: Wyoming | collected... | reverse complement strand
CTGCTTACATTGGTTCATTGTTCAAGATAGACAGCCATCATATCCCCCACTTAGGCTTAATTTCTTTTTTATAATAATCCCGCCAAATTTTTAAAGCATAAGTAAACCCGTCTCTGGCTTCTTGGCCACCGTAGCCATGAGTCCGGGGGAATTTGCGGTGTTTGTGAGCGTGCCAAGTATTTTTGTTGACCATCAACCTTCCGCCCGCTTGCCAAGTTTTGAACTGCATTTCGTGTGAATCTTGGTAGTGGGTTCCATACCCTTCGCTTTGCAGTTCGCCAATGACCTCATCCCACCATTTTTTCTTCATCACCCAACAAGAACCCTGCATCGCCATTGTTTCGTCTAACATGATTTCTTTCCTCTTTTTAGCTCTACTTGGCCAATTAACCCCACAAAACTTTTCTGTTTTGCCTCCTTTACCATCGCTGACTTTGCCAATAATTAACTTCATGTAATCAACTGGGGGAATATCCATTACCTCCCATTTCTCAACATCCAGAAAGTAGCGTCTTGGAGTAACAATCCAGCTGTGTCTAATTTGGGAAGTTAATATCTTGTCATAGCCTTTGCCAAAAATGGCGTGTTCGTCTGTCCGCATAATGTATCTGCCCCGAGCAATTCTTACACCGCAGTTGATGGCGTTCCTCATGCCGCGATTTTTACCCAAATGAACCAACTTAATTCTCTCGTCGTTTTTAATTGGAGTCGGAGGCCAGTAACCATCCAAGACAGGGATGATTTCGATTTCTCCTCCAGCGTTTTCCAAGAGAGAGTCAATTGTTTTGTGTAGGCAGGGGTCTTTGTAGCTCGGAATGATTACCGACAGATTGATCATTATTAATTTCTTTCCACCCCCTTAATAAGATAAGTCCCGATCTTAAGAAGATTACCGGGGCAGGAAATTCGGCTCTCATCTTTTACGGGAAGACTTTATGGTAGTAATCGTATTTCAGTTGTTCTCGAATACTCCAGTTGTTAGGAAAGCCTGATTCGCTCTTAGTATAACGGAAAGAGCCCGCATTGTCCTCTTTCATGATAAACCAGTGGCCGTATGTATCGATGAATCCGAAATAAGAGATTTCACCTTCGTCTATTTCGGCAATTTGATAGCCATCGGTGGGTTGAGTTTCGGCGGGATGGATCGTTTGGCCGTTGGGGTTTTGAAGAGCTACAACCCCTGTTCCTGGCGCTCCTCCCATTAGCAAACTCTCAACCCTTTTGGAAAGAATGGAGTAGATCAAGAAAGAAATGCCAGTACTGGCAGCTAACTTGAGAAAAGCACGTTTGTCAAGATCAACAACCACAGGCTTTTCTTTCTTTTCATTTACCAGTGGGGATGCGTGTGGTGGAGGTGTGGCTGAAAATTCTTGGGAGTGAATACCGATGGTTTTGCGCGGAAAGAGGATTAAGCCACAATAGATTAGCAAGGGATAGAAGACAGTGGCAATGATTAATTGTTGGTAAGAAGCGGCAGTGGTAAAAGCGATTATCACTACCAAGGCAGCAATGATAAAAATGGAATAGAACATGTAGCGGGTAATATTTCTACCGTTCAGGGTAGTGTTTATATGTGTTTGTTGCATTAGTTAACTGTTTCTTCTATTTCTTCTACTAATAGTTCTCCAATGCTGGCTGATATAAAAGCAATTGACCCATTGCCGAGCTTAATTTCATACCAACCTGAATTTTCGGAAACAAATTCAAAAGTGTCACCGTTTTTAGCTTCAGCAATTACTTTTGAATCAGTTGTTGGACTTTGGCGGATGTTGGCGCTGGCTGATTCATCAATTTTAACTACCAACATTGTTTTAGGCTTTATATCTTCTTTTAGTTCCGGAGTCTTTTCCAGAGTTTGTGTTGAGGACTCTCCTAAGGTTTGCGTGGAGTTCTGCCCTAAGATTTGCGTTGAGATCTGTCCTAATCGCGTAAAGGTCTGTTCCAAATTTTGTGTTGAAAACTGTTCCGAGGCCTGACTGATGAGAGTGAGGATAAGATTGTTTCTTGGGGTGGAGGAAAACCGAATGTTCAGAAAACTAGAAGTAAAAAGAACCGCGAAGAAGAAGGAAGCGACAGCAAACTCGGGAATTCTTTGCTGAATTTTTAGTGGGGTGTAAGCCACTGTTCCTGTGACAACGCTTCTCTTTGCAAGCGGAAGCACATTATTTTCAAGATTGGTTGATTCATTTTCAATAATAGTCCTTTCAAGTAATTCTTTTTCCTTTTGGTTGAGATTATATTTTTCAACAAAATCTTCATAGTTTTTAATGTTTTTAAGAAACTTGTTTTTAAAATTTTCAAAAAATGATAAAACAATACTTGCTTTAACCCAGGAAGTCTTTCTTTTACCCAAATACTCTGCATAAGATGAATAACGGTTAATTAAATTATCACCTTTTTTTTCTTGGCAATGGTTATGGAAATAACGAGTCATATTTAGCAGACAGGGGGCATCATTGATAGGAGCTAATTTATAAGGTCCGCCGAAAAGAGAACCTTGTCGCTGATATTTTTTATTGAAATAAATAGAATATTTTGTCGATAAAGATCTCATAAAACCCTCAAGAGAGTTTTTGACGATTGGACGCAAAAGCAAATGAAAATGATCAGGTGCTAGACAATAACCTAAAAGTTCAATTTTATTAAAGTAATTTTTTGGTTGATGCGGAACGCCCCGAAAAGCGCGTCCATTAACAGTAAAAGTTTTCTGGAGATTTTCAGATGTTGGGGGGAGAGTTAAGTAACCCTCCAAAAAACTAAGAAAAAGTTCGTAATCCTGTTTATCATTGAAGATCATTCCGTCTGCGGCCCCTCGATTGTAGACATGGAAGCAAACTTTATCTTTATTTGTTTTTTTAAGGCCTTGAGCAGTCATGTTTCAAACATAACATGCAAAAAAAGAGGTTGCAAGCCCCAATTTGAGGCTAAAAACAACTGCTTTAAAAGAGTAAAGTTTTAGAGTTTATCTTGTAAATAGTATTAAGGAGATCAAAAAAGTTAGGCAAACTAAGGCAAAAACAAGTGCTTTAAAAGAGTAAAGCTTTAGAGCTTATCTTGTAAATAGTATTAAGGAATATGAATTCCAGAGCAGATAGAGTGTGATGATTCTCAGTGTGACATGCTGGATGACAATGAATAGGAAATGAATTAGAAATTTATCGGTCTTTTTCTTCTTCTTATGCCCTACCACCAGAAGACTAATCGGCTTTAAGTCTCCAACAATTCCTTCAATTTTTTTTCATTGAATGATCCGACCCAACAAGTACCAAGGCCGTGACTGACGAAATACAAATCATGGTGTGCTCCAAAAAAGTGATATCCTGGATACAATATAGATTTCTACCTCTATTATTATATTTTTTAACCGATCTTTCTGGATCAATACATATAATAACAATCAACCCAGCATCTTTGATCCACCTTTGTCGGGCAATTTTGGCGATTTTTTCTATTTTATCCTTGACACTGACGGCTACAAATTTATAAGCCTTTAATCCTCCTGCTGACGGCGCTTTCTGACCATAAGCAATTGCCTCAGAGATGATTTTTGGGTCAACTCTTAACCCCGAGAAGCTTCGAACAGACTTTCTTGTTTTTAAAACTTCCTTTAGATTCATTCAGCCTTTCTAACTAAAGATAAAATATCATAATCTAATATTTTCTAATAATTTTTATATCAATGCTAGTAAAAATTTGTATTTTTTCGTCTTCTTTAAAACCACAATATATTTTAGCAGTTGCTTGGCGATGATGCTAACATCATATAAATATAGCATGTCAAGTCTTAAAAAATACACCTTAAAGCTAAAATAACCTTTGAATTCAAGGAAAAATACCTTGATATATCAATGTATAAAAAAGGCCTATTTTGAACTTAAGAAAGCAAGCTAGACAATCTTTTTTAAATATCGTAAATGATATGTTTTGTCATCTTGACAAGAATCCTGAAATTACTTAAGATTATGAATAAGAGTATTAGAAACTCATTAATAGTATGCAAGTACAAAAGAAATGGTACACCATCTCAGAGGCAGCAAAACATCTAGGTGTTTCAGCCGACACTCTGCGCCGTTGGGAAAAAGATAAGAAGATCGACTCTCCTACTAGAACTGCTGGTGGGGCCCGGCGTTACACTAAAGAATTGTTGGATGAAATTCTTGGCGGTGGTAAAAAGGAAAAATCGGCTCAAGTTAGTCAGAAAAAAACTTCTTCTTCAGTTTCTAATAAAAAAACGCTGATTATTGGCCTGATCACGGTTATTATCACTCTCGCCATTCTTTTGCCAATTCTCCTTTTCTTATTTTGAACTCATTCACTCTTTTCTCCAAAAATATGAAAGAAAAGGAGGCTACCTGTGCAAAATCCCAAAGTAAAAACACCCCAGTAAAGCATTTTGCTCCTTTCTGGACAAAAAAAACGATTCTTTAATCTTGGGCAATTTTAGGCAGAATGGACAGAAGTAAGGGCTTTTTACCCTATTTCCAGGCTGATGTCAAGTAAGAAGTCAAATTACCTTTCCAAAGTAGTCTTTAGTTTTTCCCATTTTAACTTTCCTCTTTAGTTCCCAATTTCTGGGCAAAGTTCTTCACTAACTCGTTTAAGAATTTCTCCCTTGCCTTCATTTCCCAGGTAGGAAAGCCCATTTGGTCGTTAAATTCGAAAATCAAGGGTCCTTTTTTACTCATACCAAAATCAAGAGTGTAGGAAGGATTATCGTATTTCTTGTAAAACCGATTGGCGATCTGATCCGTAATTTGCTTAACAGCCGCTGGTAATTTGGTGCAGACAACTTCTTTAATCTTTCCCCCTTGGGCAACATTCGCCTGAAAGCTTCCAGAGGGCGGGGTGCGCACGTGGGACCAAACCGCCTCGCCATTCGTAATGGCCACTCGAAGATCATGGAGACCTTTAACAATCCCGGGAATCCCCCCGGAAGTGTCAATAAATTCTTGGGCAATATAACGAGGGTACTTTTCTGGAAACTCAAAATTCAAGGCCTTCTTTTTTGGGCCAATAAAAACGCCGATCCCCTTTAAACCATTGTAGGGTTTTAAAACTACCCAATCCGTCTTTATCTTCGGCAAAACTGAACCCAGATTCTGCCTCTCACCCACCCAGATAGTTTTAGGCATGAAACGGCTTGTTTTTCCGTAACCAAGCCATTTATCCCAGCAGAGCAATTTAAAATCACGCCGATTAACCACGACTGGCCCCGAGGGCTCTTCTGGAGGGAATTTTACCCCACCCGTCCGATCATAAACCAGATCAATCTTAACCGGCTTTCTGACCCGGGAAAATTTATTCCTATCAAACTGCCAGGCACCATTGAAAATCCCTCCACCCTCATATGTCTTTCGGGTCAAAACAAAAACTTGCCAATTTTTTTGTTGGCAAAGTTTTAATAGCCTTAAGTAAACAGGTAGTTTTTTGCCAATGTGTTTAAGAGGCTCATTCCCTTCAAAAGGGCGGGAAAAACACATGCCCACTTTCAATTTCATTTTTTTATCCCTAATTTTTGGGCAAAAAACGAAGCCAGTTCAGGCAGTTCCGACGAAACCTCAAGATCATAGGTAAAGCCCGGGCCACGATTAACCTCCAGAAGCCACTGCTTCCCCGTCTGACTAGCAATAAAAATATCAACGCCAGCCACTTCTAAGCCAAGAATTTGAGCGGCTTTAACCGCCATTGTTTTCATTTCTTTTGGAGCTTGATTAACCTTTAAAAATTCTTCTTTTGCCCCTAAAGCAACATTGCCCCGAAATTCAAGGGGGTCAATCCTTATCTTTCTCTCATAAACTGCCACTCTATCACCAAGAACAAGCAATCGATATTCTTTTTCATTGGGGTAGAATTTTTGGAAAAAGAATTGGTCCTCTGGTTTGGTCTTTTTTAAAAAATCAAAATCTTTTCTCTTTTTTATTAAAAAAATACCTTTTCCCTGCTGAAGAAGCAGCTCTTTAGCGACCAAGGGATAACCATATTTGTTTTCTAAACAATCAATGTTGCCTTCTACTTTATCTCGCCAACAGAAAAAACTGGGCATCACCGGTAAGCCCGCCAGGGAGAGCCTGATTAAGGCCGTCAATTTGTTACCCGCCAGGCTGGTTTTGCCAAAATAACTGTCAAAGTAATCAATCTTTAAATGGTCTAAACAAAAGGCCAGTGTCCGAGCGTGAGGTAAAAAATCACTGCCTAAACGGCGGAAATAGACCAGGCTAAAATCAGTAATATTCTTATCATTGAGCCTCACTTTAACTTTCTTTCCCTCAACTTCGAAAACTAAATCAGCCAGTTTGCCCAAAGTCACTTTTGCCTTGCCGGCCAGGTTTTTATTTAAATAATCAACCAATGTTTGTTTCTTTTTGCCGGTTTTGGTGACCAAAATTAAAATTTCTTTCATTGCCTGGGTTTAACCATAAAGCCGCCTAAATCTTTACGGCCAATAATCACTGGCGCCCGCAAATGGCCGCGGTCAGAGACGCTGGCAATCGTTTCGATTTTTCTCCCCGCCAAATAGAAAGTTAAACCAATCACTTCTCGCCTCTCCACGCCCAAACCGCTCTTATAAATCTTACTCCACAAGACATTATCTGACCTTAACAAATCCAGTTCTTCGGCTAACTGGCGGTCAATCGAGGTTCGCCAGGCACCGGTGTCAATTTTGGCTTTCACCTCGATTTTCTTTTTATCCGCCGAGCGAATCTTGACCGTTTCCCAGACTTTAACCGTTTTCACCCCTTCCTCAGCCATCACCCGGTCTGTAAATCTTTCCGCAAAAAGAGTTTTGCCTATATTTACCCCATTTTCCGCATCTCTGACTTTCAAGCCCACGATTCTTTCTAACCTTTTTTTTAAGGGCGAACGATTGGCATTTTGAATTTCTAGGCCGGGTTGGTTATTCAACTCCAAGATGACTGGACCGTGCTTTTTGTCAAAAACAATGTCCACCCCCATAAAGCCTAAAGAAGGCACGGCTTCCTGGGCTTTAACCGCCAGGGTGAGAATTTTGTGCCAATGAGGCAGTTTCAGGCCATTGACCTTTCTTTTGGTACCGGGAATGTAACGAATGAAATTGCCTTTGTGAATCCCATCGGTGGTGATACCTGTGGCAATATCCACCCCCACCCCAACCGCTCCTTGGTGAAGATTAGCTTTGCCTTTAGATTGGGCAGTCGGTAAACGAAGCATCGCCATCACCGGCACTTTATTAAAAACAATCACCCGAATATCCGGGGTGCCTTGAAAAGCATATTTTCGGAAAACTTTGGCGATTTTAATTCTTTCTTCAATCATCGCTCGATCAGGAAGGTTGTGGAGGCTGTGCCGCCCGGCCAAAATATCCAAGACCCGCTGTTTGAGATCGGCAGTGTTGATAATCGAATCATCCATTAAATGCCATTCGCCGGCATATTTGGCCCTTTTCTTAATAATGATCACTCCTTCTCCCCCTAAGCCCGAAGCTGGTTTCAAAACAAAATTATCCGGCAGAGAGAGCCAATTAAATTCTTCCACCTCTCGAGGTGTCCGGAAAACGGCTAAAAGTTGGGGTGTGGGTAAACCGGCTTTGGTCAAATATTTTTTGGTCAGAAGTTTGGAATTGGCAATCTGACGCCCCTTCTTCTTATTCAGGGGTTTTAAATAATCAATACTCCGGGCATTGGTACCTAAAATCTGACTCGCTTTGGCAATCATTTTAATTAGCGCAAAATCTTTCTAAATCGCCAATACTCAAGAAGACGGAGACCGGTGAACCTTCCCACCCAAAGGTTAAAAAAGAAAGGGATAAGAACCACCCAAAGAGGGTAATTCAGGGCAAAATTTCTCAGGCAATTAAGGCTAAAAACAAGATAGCCAAGAAAGGCGAGAATAATCGTCTCCATGGTCAAATTGGCTGCTTCACGAAAAGACTTTCTGATTTGGACGGCAATAAATTCCTCGGCCATCAAGATTAAGATGACTATCGGAAAAATGGAAATCGTGGTCAACGGTCCCAGTCTCAAAAAGGGGGCGGCTAAAATGAGACCTAAAATGCCTAAACTGACAAACCAGAGTAACAAAGCCATCCGGGGTAAATAATGAAGCCTGAATTTTTCCAGAAACCGTCTGATAAGGGTCGCAATCGTTAAAATGGTCAGAAAAACCAGCATTCCGGTGGCGATGCCTGTGGCCACAAAAGTGACGGCGATGGCCATGGGAATGAGAATACCAAAACCCCGAAAGCCCACCAGGTGTCTGGCGGCGGCGACCAGCGAGGCCACTAAGGGCAAAAGAAGCAACAAAACAATGGTTTCTTCAGAAACTCCCTGGGCAATCGCTTGGGTAATTAAAGGCTGAAAAACATTCATGAAGATAATTATACAATAAAAGTCCGTCTGTCAACAAAAAAACCTGCCCTTTTTACCTCTGAAGCCAAAATTCTTGGCTCCAAAAGGAAAGAGGGCAGGTTAATGAGACAATTGAGAGAAAAGTATCTTGAGCGGCCTCTTGCCCCACCCTCTCGTCTGCTCAATCGTACGTCAGGAAAGGCAACCACGCCAAAAAAGGGGCGACCCAAGAAATGGTTTCTCTTAAAAACTCGGTCATCTCTTTACTTCTTCGTTCTCTCCGCTTCTCCTTCTTTTCTTGAGGAAAGGATCCTTCCTCTTCGATCAACCATGTATTCTGGTACATGTTTGCCAAAGGCCCGACCCAGTTCCTGAAAGATTCGTACCGTGCCGTCAACAAGCTTGCCGACCACACCCACGATACCGTCAATTAACTTCTTCCCAAGTTCAACGAGAATGTAGGCACCGCTGGCCACTGTCACCAAAACAACCGTTCCCACGCCTAATTGGGTTCCTTCAGGTAGTGCCGCCACTGACTGCAAAAGCCTGATGATCTCTTCTACATTCATTTGTTCTTCAACCCCCTTTTTTTTAATCTCTCAACTGTCAAAGAACAAAAAACCCAAGATTTTCCATCCTGGGCAGAAACAGATTGTTTCGACGATTATTCTCCAACCTGCTCAATCAAATCACTCACCGTCTGGCAAACCGCTTCGGGTTTTCCTTCAGTTAACTGACAAATTAAAGCGGTGAGATAGGCCTCTTCTTTCACCTCACCGTAATTTTCTCCACTACCGACTCGGACATAACGACAGCCGAGATTCAAAAAGGGCACCCCGCCACCATGAATTTGTTCATATTTATTCCAAACTTCTTTATCAGTGGCAAAATCATCCATATAGAGATGAATAGAAATCAAATCAGCAAATTTTGCCGTCACCTTTTTCATGATTGGGTGTTCCCAAACACAATGAGGACACGATTCACTGCCAAAAAAGTAAACCAGGGGTTGACCGTCTTCTTGACAAATGTCTTCTTCAGTCACCGAAAAACCGCCAATGGTCTTCTCTAATTCACTCAAAACCGACTCTTCTGTAGCAGAGGGACTGGCTTGAGCTGTTTCTTCAGGCGTTTTTCCTTCTCTTGAAGAAAGTCCTCTGGTCAAAAACATCCCACCTAGAAAGGCGACCACTACGGCCAGCACCACCAAAATAGGTGTGGTCAAATTTCTCGTTTTTTTCTCTTTTATTTCTTCTTTTTCTTCGGTCATTTTATTACAACAGCATCAAGCCGAGGTCGAAATTTCGACCGAGGCGCCGTCCTCCGAAATTTCGTGGGACAGGAATAAGAACCTGTCGAAGTTTCGACAGAACCTTGTTTCTCGCTGCGCTCGAAATACAGGCGTAAGAAGCCGACACCAGCAGAAAACGATGCTGGCAAGGCTTCATTTTTCTAAAGAAATGGCGTTGACCGAACAGGCGTCAATCGCCTCTTTGATTTTTTCTTCTTCGTCTCCAGGAGGGTTAATCACTTCGGCTTTATTATCCTTGGTCAACTTGAACGTTTTCGGCGCCAAAACAGTGCAAGTGCCGCAACCAATACATTTGTTTTTATCAACGATGGGTTTTTTCATGACTCGGGCTATCCTAGCACTAATTTTCCCGAGAGTCAACTTTTTTGACCCCAAGAGGGGGCGGGGATGGCTCCCTGATGAAAACATTGGTAAACACTGGCAGCCGCTCGGGCACCATCCGCGGCGGCGGTGATAAACTGGCGAAAAAGCAGTCCGCCTTGAATGGCGGCGATATCACCGGCGGCAAAAACCCCGGGAACATTGGTGGCCATCTCTGGACTGACTTTTATGTAGCCGCTGTCATTCAGAGCCACCCCCAAAGGTTTGACTAAACTGGAAATCGGTACCTGGCCAATCTCAATAAAAACCCCGTCCACCGCCAATTCCTGCTTATTTTGGTAAGGGTTTTTTAAGACGAGACTGACCACTTTTTCCGTGCCTTTAATTTCTTTGACTTCGTTGGCCAGAACCTCTTCAATTTTTCCTGTCTGCCTCATTTTTTCTACCCAGGCTGGTTCGGCCCGATATTCTTTCCGGCGGTGGATGATAAAAACCTTTTGGGCAAATTCGGCGGCGTGAAGGGCACTGGTCACGGCCGAATCACCGCCCCCGACAATAGCAACAATCTTTTCCTTGAACAAAGGGATGTCACAATTGGTACAATAAGAAACGCCTTTGCCTATGAACTTGTCTTCACCAGGAATATTGAGAGAACGAAAAGAAGCGCCCATGGCTAAAATCAGGGTTTTGGTCTGATACGGTGCCTTCTCTGTTTTAACCTCAAAACCCCCGTCAATCTTGGCCAAAGCCCCGACTTTCTCCTGCTTAATCTCTACGCCATACTTTTTCGCTTGCTCAATCAACTTTTGCATCAACTCTGGCCCAGGAATGGCCAGATAGCCAGGGTAATTCTCCACGGTGCCGGCAAGCGTCCCCTGCCCGCCGGGTACTTCGCCAAAGAGAAGATGTTTAATTTGATAACGGCTGGCATAGATCGAAGCGGTCATCCCGGCCACGCCACCGCCAATAATAATCAACTCCTCCATTAAATTACCTCCTCAATCAGTTTTTGGTAAGCTTCTTTGCCCGGAAAACCAATTTGTTTTTTCACTTCTTTACCTTGATTAAAAATAATCACCGTGGGAATACTCATGACGCCATACTTCAAGGCCATTTTAGGGCTCTTATCAACGTTCAGTTTCCCCACTTTTATCTTGTCCTGGTGCTCCTCGGCTAATGCCTCAATCACCGGCCCGGCCATTTGACAGGGCCCACACCAGGATGCCCAAAAATCAACCAAAACCGGTCTTTTTGCCTTAATCACCTCTTTTTCAAAATTTTGGTCGGTTAAAGTTAAAACCATTAATTTAAAAATAGAAAATAAGAATCACTGCCGTCGCTAAAAGCAAGAATAAAAGAAAACTCTTTTTATCCTCAAAGATTGGAAATATCTTCTTGGTTTTTTTCCTTTTTGCCATTCTTCCACCTCCTCTCTTTTTGCCCTTTCATCTAAAAACTTTAAAAACTAAGGACAATCCTCTGATTTCCTGAAACCGGCTTTTTTCGCCTCGGTTTCGGTGCAAAACCACTGGTCACCTTCTCTTTCATTAATGACGATCTTTTCATAATTATAGCATTCGGGCAGATGATAGACTTTGGTTTCTTTATCACTTCTAAAGTTGCCCTTGATGAGACAGTTCTCTTTTAAGCATTGAGAAGACCAAAGGCCTCTTTTGGCCTTTTTGGCCGAGTCTTCGCTGGCCAACAAAGTCGCCCCATATCTTGGTTCTTCACCGTTGGCGGCCCTGGCCAAACCTTCCTCAATCATCACTTTATCAATCAAAAGACCGTTGGCTTCCACATAACCTATCTGACGACCAAAATTATCCTCTTCAATCACCTCAACCACCACTTCTTTACCTAAAATCAGTTCTTCCAGTCTTTCTTTGGCTTGGGTGCCCAAGCAACCTTCGGGATACTCTGGGGCATCGGCCCCGGCCAATCTAACTCTGATTCCTGTTTCAAGGTCAAAAGTGTCGCCGTCAATTATTTTGATGACATTTCCTTGCCGTTCTTCTTTTTCGCCTCTATTTTTAAATAGACCACTTTCCTTGAAAACAAAAAGGGCGTTAAAAAGCAAGGAAAAGATTAACAAGGGTAAAAATAATTTTTTCCTCATTAGACTGAACTTTTTAGCTGGCTAACCAACCGCCGTCAATATAAAGAACGGTGCCGGTAATGTAATCGGCTTCATCTGAAGCCAAAAAAGCGACAGCGGCCGCCACGTCTTCGGGTTTACCAAATCTCCCTTTAGGAATATGAGATAAAAAGTTTTTTTGAACATTTGGGTCGGCAATAAAATCTCTAGTCATATCTGTTTCAATAATTCCTGGAGCGACGGCGTTAACGTTAACGCCTTTGGGCGCCAATTCCGTGGCCAAATCCTCAGTCAGCCCGACCACCCCGCCCTTAGAAGCCACATAACCCGCTGCCCTACCAAAACCAACACCGACACCCCCAGAAGCAATCGAGGCAGTATTAATAATTTTTGCCCCTGGGGCCATCAATTTGACTGCTTCTCTTGCGCATAAAAACTGTCCTTTGAGGTTTGTGTCCAAAACTGTGTCCCATTGTTCCTCGGTTGTTTGTTCTATTGAAACTGAAGAAGACGCAATGCCAGCATTATTAGCTAAAATATCCAGTTTCCCCCATTTTGCCTTTATTTCTTCAAACATTTTTGCTACGCTTTGAGCACTTGAAACATCAGCCTGGACTGCAAAAGCCTCTCTGCCTAATTTTTTCACCTCAGACACCACGGCTTCTGCCTCCTCGGCTTTTGAATGATAATTCACGGCCACGTCCGCCCCTTGTTTAGCCAAAGCCAAAGCAATCCCCCGGCCAATGCCTCGGGAACCACCGGTGACTAAAGCTTTTTTACCCGTTAAATCAAACATTTTTCACCCCCTTTCTTCTTATCTTAATAAAAGAGTTAAACCAAGAAAGACGAAAATCATGATGATGAGAAAAACTTTTTGTTGGTGTAAAGAAATCTCTCTTTTTATTGGCCAAAAAAGCAGCTGGCGCAAATGCTCCCCCCTCCCCTGGAAAAGCAATTCTAATTCATCTTTCAGTAAATGAAGAGCCATGGCCATGACCAAACCCGCTCCAAAAAGACTGCCGGTCGAAGTCAGGACAAAAAAACAGAGAACAAAAAGGACGATTTGAAAAAGAGCGTTGTGAAAGGAGAGTCTTAAACGTTCATCATGGGTATCCACCAAAAGAATCAGCGCCTCTTTGAAACTCTTTTGTTGGAGCAAATTCTTGACTCTCATACTGGTAATTTCTTGAGGATAAATCACCAAGGTGTAAAGCAAATGGTCAAGGTCAATCAGAAAAGTGCCCACCAAGCCACCTAACCAAAGCAAAATGAGATTCCAATGCCAAGACCAACGAAGCAAGGTC
>Ga0315285_10005272_pt1 | contig 13361 bp, 10 predicted proteins | sample YL17G09_36_MG_FD_203698 | JGI IMG/M metagenome (GOLD analysis project Ga0315285, IMG submission 203698) | Sediment microbial communities from Yellowstone Lake, YNP, Wyoming, USA - YL17G09_36 | ecosystem: Environmental > Aquatic > Freshwater > Lake > Sediment | place: USA: Wyoming | collected... | reverse complement strand
GCCATACCAGATACCGTAATGAGCCGGCCTCGGCTGTCTCAAAGAGTCTGGTGAACACTGCCAGCAGAAACACGATTGTTAACGCGACACAAATGATTACGATGTGCCACTTAAACCGCCATAAAAAGCTGTCTTGCCCGGGCTCCATAACCTTCCTCTTTCAAAAAAGGAGTTTTCGTAGCCAGTCTCCACTTCTAAGAGCATCTAACACAACGTCATTGCGAGGCCTGCAAAGCAGGCCGTGGCAATCTCTATCGAGGATAAACACTTGTTCTGTTAGACGTTCTAATAATATATTATAATACGCTAAAGGTTTGATTTTGTCAATAACCGCAAAAAGCATTTGCAGAAAATATGGTTTTCGGAAAGCGCAATTGGCTCATTCTAACAGGTTTTTTCAGCTTTTCTTAACCATTTTAACAGCCGATGGCTGCTATAATTGGCGTGCCCGAATGATGAACCCAGAGTAGTCTCTAAACAATCAATTGAAAGTTTATCCGTCCGCCGCCCCGGCGACGCAAAAAATGGTTAGCGAGCCTGCCCCCGAAAGTCGTAATCGGGGGTCATTGCGAGTCCGCCGAAGGCGGACGTGGCAATCTCCCCTCAAATATTCGATAATCACTAATCAATCATCGATAATCAATTAAAAATCACCGGTACGGCGACGCAATACGCACCACGACCCTGTCATTCCGTGCATGCCTGTCCCGGCATGCCTTTAGATAGGCTCAGAACAAAACTGGAATACAGGGTAAAAGCGATTAATGCCACAGGTGTAAGTACGCCGAGTAATAGTGTAGCAGTTGTCATAAGATTTATTCGCAGAGGGCATAAAGAAAAAATAGAATTGTGAAGTGAAAAACGCAAAGCCATAGTGTAAAATAAAATTGCTTTTGATTTTGAGTTTGCGTATGACCGTTTAGAAAATTGTGAAGTTATTTAACAAAAGTGGCAAGTTATGAATGACGTAGAGATCAGACAAAACTTCCATAAGAAAAAACTGCGGCGGCAACATGCCCAAAAAGATACTCTTGTGATTGATGAGCTTGGCTTGAATCATGGGAAATGTCGAGCCGATATCGCCGTGGTTAACGGGCATCTTATGGGCTATGAGATTAAGAGCAACAACGATTCTCTCCGCAGGCTTGAGGAGCAAATTAAATCATATAATTCAGTTTTTGACAAAATTTCCATAGTTGTGGGCGACCGTTATATCAACTCTATCCAAAACTATATCCCTGAGTGGTGGGGCGTGATAGTATCTGTAAGAGGACCAAAAGGCGCTGTCAATTTTGATACAATTCGTAAGGCTCAGACAAATAAAAACGTTGCTCCAATATCTATAGCACGATTGTTATGGCGTAATGAAGCAGAAGAAATATTACGACAAAAAAAACTACCATCGAAAATACTTCGTCAACCGCGGGCAGTATTATATGAGTATCTGGTAAATACATTCAACATTTGTGAGCTTCGAAAATTCGTCAAGGAATATTTTAAGAAGCGTAAAACTTGGCGATGTCCTGAATCACCTTCACGATGTGATGGTTTGTTCCAACCTGCCGCCACGTAGAAAGGTTGCCGGTTTTGGCGCTCTTGTTTGAACATGTCTGGATATAACCATCTCCCCATGAAAAGGTCGGCCCGTAATAATAACGAGAATCCAAGACATTTTGGCTAAGTTTGTGATATTGCTCATAACCCTTATCTCTAACCTTATCCCCTTTTACAATATACCAGCCATCTTCAATAGTATATCTTATTGTTGCAGAAGGTCTTACGACTCTCCAGTCAGGTTCGAGTTCTTCGAGTTCTTTAGGATGATTTATGGCATAATCACCAAAAGACGGAGGTCGCAATACGGCCCTTTGGAAATTATTAATCAGTATTTTGTATAGTTGCCATTCGTAGCGAGGAACAATTTCTCCTCCTTTTTTAACACTACCCATTGACTCAGGAAAAGAGGTGCCCAAAAGAGTAAAGGTTCTCCAGTTGTTTAAATAAGGCAATTTAGTCACAATATCTTTAATTATCTTTACGAATCCGTCAAGAGGAACAAAATTTGGCGCGCCTAAATCTAAAATAAAATCACATCCAATGGGTTGAATTTCCAATGTTGACAGTAATGAGTCTGCTTCTGCTTTAAATGTACTCTTCGCAGCCTGCTCAATCGTTATTCTTAGACAAATACCATTTTTATCTTTGGCCCAAGTAGCTTTGATTTCTCGCTGACATTCTGTATCTCCAAGAAGATTTGTTACTGGTATAGCTTGACATCTCTTTGCCCGGAGTCCATCAAAGATAAAACGAACTGGATGAATCCCACTCGCCATCCTTTTAACTGATTTAATTAAACTCAAATCGACAAGACAAGGAGAAACACCCCACTTCTCATAAACTCTTTTTGCAAAAGGAGCCAGATGCTCGTCTATTGTCTTCGCCTCTGTTTCATTTTCAAAATCCCATCCGATCTCCGGAACTTCTATTAGCGGGGTAAACATACGTTTAGTTGGATGGGGTAATCGTGATACGGCCTGATACTCACCCTGTTTCCATCGAAGGCATGGTATATAATGGGTATGATTAAAGCTCATTACGTTCTCCTATATTAAAAAAAACAGACGTTTGGAAAATGCTTTCTTACTTCACCTTGTCCGACCATATCTGTCAAAATTATATAGTTTTTCGCTTCTCTTCTTATCTTCCCCGCTACTATTGCAGGGTGAATATTCAACTTCTTTGCGAAATCTTCGATGGAATCTTTACTTCTTAGATAACGGGCCAAGGCCGTATTCCATTTGTCTTCAGGGACTAAAACTTCACCCGCCTGTTCATCTGCTTCTTGTTCAATACCCTCGGCATCGACGTCGAGGTCATCAAAGATACTTTCTATATCTTCCTTGTGTAGGTGCTTCATTATATGGACAAGCTCGTGGAAAAGAACAAACCAGAAGTTATCGAGTCTGTCATAACGCAGGGTCATTCCTATTATTGGTGAATCATCAGAAAGCAAAAATGCTGCCCCATCTAAATGCGTTTGCGGAAGATGTGGTTCAATAACTAAACGAATTCCGGAACTTTGCAAGTAGTCAACGACTTTTTTGGGGCCTTCTTTTTCGATACTTATGTGGGCAAGTTCATTCAGCCATTCATTACTAATTGCTTTCTGTTTATATTTACCTGCTACTTCCTTTTCCTTTTTCTTAGCAAGCCCTATAATTCGACATTGCCACGCAAGAAGGGCATACCAATCGACGATGCCTCCTGAACGTACTCGCTGACGTGCAGCCGCTTGTGCCGGCTTATCAAGAGAACCCTTCACAAAGTCCCTAACAAGCTCTTCGGCATTAGCCAGAGCCTCTTCTAATGAGCCGGTAAATCCCTCAAACCAGTTGCGGCGGTACATTTCTTTAACCGGGAATCTATCCCATGCTAAATCATCTTTGTCTGTATTAATCGGCTCTTGGAATGTTTCTCTAAACTCAGCAATTTCACTTATGTTTAAACATAGCGCCTTTGCTACTTCAGCAAGTCGATGCAGATTCGCAGAAGCGTATTCCTCTGCTTCATATCTTTGAATCTGTTGTTCCTTCAAACCAATAGCATCTGCGAGTTGACGTTGTGAGAGCCCCTTAGCAATACGTGCCCTGATAAGAATTCTTGGCAACTCTTCCAACTTCGATGCCTTTAGTATTTCAACAGTTCCAGATTTCAATGTTTCGTATTCGTGAAGTTGCACAGAAAGGTTTTCGTATTCACTGCGCAGTGCGTCTAGTTCTGCCTTTGCCAGAACTTTAGACTTCGTCTGTCTAACAACGGCTTTGGTATCAAAATCGTCAACCGCTTTTCGGAGTTTTTCTAATTGGGCACTCGTGATTCGATATTGTCGTTCGTTAGTTATCATGGTAATACCCCTTTTCGTCAACTCTTTGGGAAATTTATACAGATAATACCTTTAGCATTTCCCGTGTATTTATCGATTTGAAAAAAATCAACAAAGAAGCAATTGCTGTCTGCAATACGATTGGCTGGGAAAAATTCTCCTTGGAATCGCTCTTTTTGTTTTTTGCGTCCATCCGAAAAGTCAAGGAAGACAGTATCTAATTTTGAAATGTCTACTCCCGTAGTATCCCAACAAACATCGAAATCACAGGGAACAGGTTTCTCCGTAACAAAACTCCCGTCAAGAAAAATTTTCCGACATTCGGCCTTACGCAGAGCTAAGACACCTTTTCTAAATCCAGAGAAGAGGTATTTTCGGTGGTCAGATATTGCAAACTGTTCTTCAATCTCCTTAAGTGTTGCAAAATGTACTCCCGGCGGTAAAACCTTCCATGACCCACCAATATCTACGAAGCCTGGTATCATATACACACAACTATATTGTTGTGTTGACATGCGGTCAAGAGAATACTTTTTTGTTTCTGTATGTGCGATTCTGCGTCGCAAATAACCATTTTCATCCCCCGCTACCATGCGACCGTGTAATCGCCCAGGCTCAAAGCAAACTTTTCGTCTAATCCAATCCCCCACGACCCACAAGCCACGAGTCACGAGCCACAAATCACCAATCACCAATCACCACTCACCACTCACAAACCACAAAGACCCTCGACCGACCAACTATGAACTACGAACAACGAACTAATCCGAAAAATTCTTCAAAATTTTTTCGGATTCGCTCTTGACTTTTCGACCCCTCATTTTCACCCTGATTTTGAAGGTGGCCAAATTTCGGTCCAAAAAGTGCGCATTTTTGATAATTTTTGCAAAAAAATGAAAAAAAATGAAAAAAAACGCAAAAAAGTGCTAATTTTTGCATTTTCGCCCTTTTGCACCTAATCTCTTATCTCTAATTAACTTACGTAACTTTTATGTGATTTTCCCACTTCACTAAATGTCCAATCCCTCCGTCATCTTTCTGGTAATTTCCGCCATTTTAGCTGGCGCACTACAGTGCTACGAATCAACCCTGATGTTCACAAAAATCAACGCCAACCGTAACCATTTTTTAGTAAAACCCTTGCACGTCGCAGTAAATCAAAAATAAGCCTTCAATGTTGATTTTTTGCAACATACAGGGCTAATCCATACAATAGTTGTCGTTATTAAAGCAAAAACAAGACCTGCGATTAGCGCGTTAGACCGCTCAAATCGCCTCTTTTATCGGGCAGAACCTTGAAATTAGGCAGAAAACCAACTTCCCAACGTTTGGGTATGAATTTTGCTGCTTACCTGAGCAAAAGGGGGCTTCGGGGGCTTTCTAAATTAGGGTGACCGAAAAGAAGACGCGTTTGAGAGAGGTGCGGTGTGATGGACGAAATAAGGCTGGAGGACAAACTCAACGAACTGGTCAGGGAATTTGGGGAGGTAATCGACCCACAGCACAGTAAGCTAACCAAGCTTGCCGAACAAGCACAAGCCGACCATGCGAAACTTGAAAAAAGCATCAGCAGTCTGCAAGAGCTGCTGGACTACCTGCGTGTATGCATCAAGTATCAGGTCTTCGACCTTGAGGCAACTCGGCGGGAAAACGAATACCTCAGAAAATTGCTCGAAGAAAACGACAGCTAATCCAAAAGGTGTATAGGACACCGAAATCGTCAGAGCACACATCAAAAATCAGGATGGTCCGAATAAACACCGTTTGAAACTGGGGATAAAACGAGAAGCGTAAGCGCGAATCAGCCGAATCTGCATTGGCTACCTGTCTACCAATTCGTTAATTCGCGAACAAATGCAGAACCTTCCCAATTTTTTTGCCAAAAGGTCCATTTGTGGGTAAGTCTGAACCGTGGCGTGTTGCGATAAGTTCTTTACACTGCGTGAGATGAGGTTATTTTTACGCTGACAAGCAGAAAGTTGACAGCGCTTTTTGTCGATAAAATTGGAATGGAAGAAAACTATTATTGCGGAAAACGAACATCAGTTCAACTTTATTCATATAAAAATTGAGCATTGAATTGCCAGATTTGGGCTTTCCCTTTCCGGGTTGTTTGACAGACAGGCTGCGGCTGTGATATAATATATTAAAGTTGAGCAATTTTGCCCAAAGCATTTATATGGAACTGAAGAAGAATTTAAGTAACGAGCAATTTCGAGTTAGTTCTTTTTGAAATGATTTTGAGGTAAAAGATGTTTGAGCGTTTTACAGACCGTGCACGTAAGGTTATGGCGCTGGCTAATCAGGAAGCGCAGCGGTTTAACCACGAGTGGATAGGGACCGAGCATATCCTCCTGGGGCTGGTCAAAGAAGGCAGCGGTGTAGGTGCTACGGTTCTAAAGAATCTCGATGTGGATATAAAGAGGCTGCGGCTCGAAGTGGAGAAACAAGTCAAGAGCGGGCCGGATATGGTCACAATGGGCAAGCTGCCACAGACCCCGAGAGCCAAAAAAGTTATTGAGTACGCAATCGAGGAGGCTCGGTCGCTTAACCATAATTACGTGGGGACAGAACACATCCTGCTGGGTCTATTGCGGGAGACCGAAGGAATCGCAGCTCAGATCCTTGTGAATATGGGTTTGAAGCTCGAAGATGTACGTCAGGAGGTGTTAAATTTGTTGGGAGCGGGAGTAGATGATGGACCTGCTGCTCTCGGATTAAAGATGGGGCCAGCGGCGATAGGGCGAAGGCCAAAAAGTAAGACTCCCGCACTGGATAGCTTCGGCAGAGACCTCACCGAACTGGCAACCAGCAACGAACTTGACCCTGTAATCGGCAGAAAGAAGGAGATAGAGAGATTAGTACAGATACTTTGCAGGCGGACGAAAAACAACCCTGTTCTGCTGGGCGAAGCGGGGGTTGGTAAGACCGCTATCGTCGAGGGGCTGAGTCAACAAATAGTCCATAACCAGGTGCCCGAAATCCTCAAGGATAAGCGTATTGTGGTGCTTGACCTGGCTATGATGGTGGCAGGAACAAAGTATCGCGGGCAATTCGAGGAGCGAATAAAGGCGGTCATTAACGAAGTCAGACGGGCCAAGAACGTTATTCTATTCATTGATGAGCTTCATACGCTGGTAGGGGCCGGCGGAGCCGAGGGTGCTATCGATGCATCAAATGTCCTCAAGCCGGCGCTTGCCAGAGGAGAGGTGCAATGTATCGGTGCTACCACTTTAGATGAATACAGGAAGCATGTCGAGAAAGATGGTGCGCTTGAGAGGCGATTCCAGACGATAATTGTCGAGCCGCCTACGAAAGATGAGACCCTGGATATACTCAGAGGGCTCCAAGACCGCTATGAGGCACATCACAGGGTCCGGTTCACTGATGAGGCACTCTTTCAGGCAGTAGAGTTGTCAACAAGATATGTCACCGGCAGGTGTCTGCCTGATAAGGCGATAGATGTAGTCGATGAAGCGGGGGCCCGCGTTCGGCTTAAGAATATGACCCCTCCGCCGGATTTGACCGAGATAGAAACGAAAATTGAAAGATTGCAAAGGGAGAAGGACGAGGCGGTCAAAAACGCCGACTATGAGCGGGCAGCAGCATTGAGAGATGAAGCCCAACAGCTTATAGATGAGAAGACGGAACTGCACAGGAAATGGTACGAGGAGCACAAAGAGATAACCGGTGTTGTGGATATCGAGATTATTGCGGAGGTCGTCAGCAATATGACGGGTGTGCCGTTGACGAAGCTGGAAAAGAAGGAAACCCAGCGGCTTTTGGAGCTTGAGGATGAGCTGCATAAAACGGTTGTTTCACAGGATGAGGCTATCGGTGCTGTGGCAAAAGCAGTCAGACGCAGCAGAAGCGGTATGAAAGACCCAAATCGTCCGATGGGGTGCTTTATACTCTTGGGTCCGAGCGGTGTCGGAAAGACGCTGCTTGCGCAGGCTCTGGCGGAGTTTATGTTCGGCGACAGGAATTCTCTTATTCGCCTGGATATGAGCGAATTTATGGAAAAGCACAATGTCAGCCGGCTGGTAGGCGCTCCTCCGGGGTATGTGGGCTATGAGGAAGGCGGTCAATTGACTGAAAGGATCAGACGGCGGCCTTATGCTGTGCTTCTTCTGGATGAAATAGAAAAGGCTCACCCGGACGTTTACAATATACTTCTTCAGATTATGGATGAGGGAAGACTAACCGACAGCTTCGGACGAAGCATTGACTTTAAGAACGTAATCCTCATTATGACCAGTAACATCGGTGCCGACTTGATAAAGAACCAGGCCGGGTTCGGGTTCAGCAAGAAAACGCCCGAGTCGAATTATGAGAGAATGAAAGAGGTTCTTCAAAAAGAGGTCGAGCATCATTTCAGGCCTGAGTTTTTAAACCGAATTGATGACATAATAGTCTTTAAGGCGCTAACAAGAGAAAACCTGCAGACTATCGTTGATTACGAGCTGGCAAAAGTATTCAAGCGGCTGACGGAACATGGTTTTAAACTGGAACTGACCGAGCAGGCCAAGGAATTTCTCATTGGTAAAGGTTACAACCCCGAATTTGGGGCAAGACCGCTGCGAAGGGCAATTGAGCACTATATAGAAGACCCGCTTTCGGAAGCTGTGCTCGCCGGAAGATTCAAAGGCAAGAACCTTATAAGAATTGACGTGCAGGATGAAGAACACCTCAAACTTGAAGGTCTTGAGGTAAAAGAACCTCAGAAGGAAAAAAGTGAGCACGCGGTCGCATGATGACAATGGCAGAGGATATGGGTGACTTTTGACGTCGGGTTTCTGCTGGCACCTAAGGCTTCCTTCTTGCAGGTACCTGACGGGAGGAAGGGAATTGTAGCAGGAGGTACCAGTAGCTGAAAATGGGGAATGAAAAGCAGCTCTACCTACTTGCGCAGCATATCAATTTCCACTTTGCTTTGCTGTTGGGCTAACAGTTTCTCAAACTGCTGCTTGCCCATCCATTCTACGCGTCCGTCCAGCCGAAGGACCACGTATCCATCTTTGAGCAGTGACGAAGGATATTTCCTTTCGGTGTAGGCGAGGATTTCGTCTGGCGTTGCTTCAAGGTCTATCCATTGGGCTCGGTACTTGAGGTCGCCGAGCCGAACCCAGCCTTTCAAATTCTTTTTGATGCTGGTGACATAAGACTCCGGCGGCACCGCACCATACTCTTTTCGGTATCTGAGGACCTCCTGACTGAGCTGCTCCATTGCCCCTATTGCCTCTGAGCGATTGACCCAATCCTTGAAGTTAATCATCGCTACGACGGCAATTGCTGTAATGACTATTACGGTTACAAACTCCACTAATATTGCTTTCTGGCGTTTGTTCATAAAAGGTATCCTGCGGCTCGCAGCTTACGAGCGGAGGTCGGTTCACGACTGGTGCTTCAAGATTTTATCTTTACTTTTCCTCCTTGAATGACCAGCTTACCTTCAGCGAACAATCTTATGGCCTGCGAATATGCGATACATTCCTGCTCAAAGACTCTGGCGGCAAGGGTTTCCGGCGTGTCATCGTCTCTGACTTCGCAGGTTCGCTGAACAATTATAGCTCCTTTATCATATTCGTTTGTGCAGAAATGCACCGTACAGCCGCTTATTTTGCATCCCGCTGCGAGAACTGCCTCGTGGACGTAATGTCCCCACATACCCTTTCCGCCGAAGCTCGGCAGCAGAGCGGGGTGTATGTTCATAACGCGATTTTCATATCGGGCAGGTATGTTCCATAGACAAAGCCAGCCCCCCTGAACGACCAGGTCAACGTTTGCGGCGACAAGCTCTTCTTCTATGCGTTTGCTGAACTGGTCGATGTCCGGGTAATCTTTTGTGCGGATGATTTTTACGTTCAGGCCGGCGTTTTTTGCCCTTTCAACCCCCGCTACGGTTGAGCGAGAGCTTATTACGACTGCGACCTCGGCATTCAGCCGGCCCTGTTTAATATATTCGAGGATGTTCATCAGCGTTGTGCCGCCGCCGCTGATTAGCACGCCGAGGCGAATTGGTTTTTCAGTTTGTGCTATTGGTGACAGTTTGCTTTCAACGTCGCGTCCGAGATTTAAGGCCTGATTTACAAGTTTGTCGGCTTCTTTGTTTTTATCCCTTATAATGTGCTGAACTTTCCAGTTTTCAAATTGGCCAAGCAGGTCAACTGCTTGCCGAAAGAGTGGTCTAATTTGTTCACTTTTTACTTTGTACTCACCATTGAGTTGCTTGACGAGAAGCTGACTGTCGCTGAAGATTATTAGCTCTTTGGCCACAATCTGTTTTGCGGCTTCGAGGGCCTTTACGGCAGCAGTATATTCAGCTACATTGTTAGTAGTCTCGCCTAAAAAAAATGCCTTTGCCTGTAATTGACTTCCATCACGGCTGGTCAGGATAAACGCAGCGGCAGCCGGACCCGGATTGCCTCTGCTGGCACCATCAATGTAGGCGATTATTGTATCCAACAACGTATTACCCTCGTGATTCGTGGTTCGTGGCTCGTGATTCGTGGTTCGTGGCTCGTGATTCGTGGTTCGATTCACTATTCACGATTCACGAGTCGGAGCTGCTAAGCACAACTATTCTTGTGCAGTTTGGACAGCGGATTATGTCATCTCTGGTCATAAGCAAATTGACACACTCGGCGGTGATGCCCATAAAGCAACCGCCGCAGCTATAGGTCTCTCTTTTATCTTCCTGCTCAATTTCCACGACGGCCTGGCCATCGTATGTCTCGGCGACGCGTTTGAATATTTCCAGCACCTCCCCCGGTATGGTTTTTGCGACGTCGTCCCACTCCGCCTGGATTTGGTCGATCTCAGACTGATATTTACCTGTCAGCATCTCGGCTTCTGTTCGCAGCTTCTCGAGCTGTTGTTTTTGCTCAGTTACTTGTTTCTGGATGTTTTTGCACTCAGCTTCGTCAGTCTCAATATCTTTTAGCAGCTCGAGAACCTCGGTTTCGATTTTGGAATTGTCGGCCTTGGTGGTATTGAGTTGAGTAAGGACTGCAGCGTATTCCTTGTTGGTTTTTGCGGTGTTCAGGGCTGCCCGGAGCTTGGCTACGTCTTCATCTCTGGATTTAAGCTCTAATTCCAAACGGCCGAATTGGACTTTGGTTAGCTGAATCTCTTCTTTTTTGGCTTCCAGGGCGCTTTGAAGGCTTCTGATCTGATTTTCCTGGATAATTACGTTTCTTCTACATCTTGCAAGTTTCGCCTTTCCAGCTCGCAGGCGATTTTCAACGCTTTGAAGTTTTATCAGCCCATTTAATACGGGTCCCATTTACACTCCTTCATGCGTCGTTCAAAACTCTTAAACATAGCATTATAATTTTAGAGTATTGCGGTCTGCAACAAAAATCTTTTAGCTTTTTTTACTTTTTCCTGTGAGACGAAGGGGATAGCCGATGTTCCGATGTTGCTCCACAATATGCCTGTGGAGCGCGAGAGATGACTGAAAAACGCGCAATTTAAGCTGCAAGGAAGCCGATAGGCCAACTCCGCCGCCGGCCTCTATTAATAAAAAACAGAACCCTATTCTCTCTGCCCTCGATTGGCAAGAGCCGGGCCAAAGCTTCTTACTGAATCAGCAGCGTGGCGGCTTTATTTCTTCGACGAACAGGTGCAATCCTTGGCTGGCTTGTTGCAGCCGGAGCAAACCTTGTTCTTTATCGGCCGACCACACTTCTTACACGGCGTACATCCACATGCCTGACACATTGTCAGACCTCCTAAAACATAAATATTGTTCACCTAAGATTTTCTACTCCACGCCCAGACAAGTCAAGACAAAAAACCATCTTTTATCTTAAGTCTTGGGTTCTGCATCTTGTGTCTTGCGTCCTGTGTCTGAATACCTCCAGCTAACCCCTAACGACCGTTCCCAACCGTTCGGCAATCTTCAATGCGGCATCTATTCTCGCAATCTTCAGGCAGTTCTGTTTCATTTCCTGCCGTTTGTTCTCATCCTTCATCAGTTTCTCCATCTCCTTCCACAACCGTTCCGCCCGGCCCGTTGCATCCGGCAAATCATCTACTATGACCGCTGCCCCTGTGTCAACCAGTCTGCGGGCATTAAGGTACTGATGCTTGTCCTTATGGTAGGGGTAAGGTATGCAGATACTCGGCACAGCCGCCGCGGCGAATTCAGCCACGCTGACTGCTCCGCTTCTACCTACCACCAGGTCTGCAGCAGCCAGCAAATCCGGCATATCATCAAAATATCCTAAGACTTTATGGCCGATTTTAGCACTACTGTATCTGCTCTTGACCTTTTCAAAATTGCTGACACCTGCCAGATGAACTATTTGCCAATTGTCGGCAAAAGTGTCTAACTTTTCCAGTAGCGAGCATATTGCTGTGTTGATGTTTTCCGCCCCGCTCGATGCACCGGTTACGAGCAAAACTTTCTTGTCTTTATCAAGACCCAATTGCTCTATTACCTTCTGCGGCTGTGGGTTGCTAAAGCCGCTTCGCAAAGGACAGCCGACAACACTAACCTTTGCTTTAGTGTTGGCAAAGTATTGCGTGGTGTCCTCAAACTGTACAAAAACCTCACGTGCCCAGCGAGCTATTATTTTATTTGCCCGGCCTGGCACAATATCAACATTCAAAAGCACGATGGGAAATTTGAGTTTATGCGCGGCTAAACAAACCGGCGCTGCGACAAACCCGCCGACGCCTATCACCACGGCGTCTTTACTTTCAGAAAGCGATTTCCTAGCAATCTTGTAGCTTTTTAGAAACGAAGTGCAAAAGCCAACTAGCTTGCCCGGCATAATAGAAAATCCTTTAGCCGGCAGCATGGTGTAGTCGAATCCGGTTTTTGCAAGGATTTGTGTATCGATGCTGCGGCTGCTGCAGAAAAATCGTACTCTCGCACTCGGCTGGAGTTTGACTATTTGTTCTGCCACCGCGATAGCGGGATAGATATGTCCTCCCGTTCCACCGCCGGCAAAGATAAAACTTCTGCTACTCATTATTCAACTTCCCTGTATGCCTGTGAATTGAAAGTCTGCCCCAAGTCGGCGTGCAATGCAAGCGTTTTTTTCACCGCCTTTTTCTCACTTAGTTTTGACATTTTGCAATCTTTTTGCATTTTGAGAATTTTGGAGTTGAACCGGCTGGCTGATTTTGGTTAAATAGTATTGCCGAGATATAATATAACATAACACGCCGGTTGATATTTACTCTTTGGCTTAAGAAAACCTCTATTTGAAGGAGATGGGGAAATGAAGCGGAAATTGACAATTTTACGCGGATTTGTGGAGACACGGATTAACACAGATTAACACGGCTTTTGTATAACCACAGAGAACACAAAGGACGCAGAGATGTTTCAGACAGCTTGGTGTTCTCGGCGAAGTCTACTTTCAAAGTGAGCTTTGTCGCAAACCTTCGCCTTCGTCCATAAGGCCAACTTTGTTGGCCTTATGTGTAAGCTGGCCGAAACTAAGAGAAACACAGAACGGCGAAG
>Ga0315285_10005270_pt1 | contig 13363 bp, 11 predicted proteins | sample YL17G09_36_MG_FD_203698 | JGI IMG/M metagenome (GOLD analysis project Ga0315285, IMG submission 203698) | Sediment microbial communities from Yellowstone Lake, YNP, Wyoming, USA - YL17G09_36 | ecosystem: Environmental > Aquatic > Freshwater > Lake > Sediment | place: USA: Wyoming | collected... | reverse complement strand
TTTCAATAATACGTCCCCACACTTAAAAAGGATAGGCAATAATCCGAAGCCAGATTTTAATACAATCAATCATGCCAGATATCATCCAAAAGGTCATAGCCAATAAGAAAGAATTGCGGTTGCTTCGCAATCTTTTTTAGGTGTGGGGATGCATCTCGCTCTCTCTCGTAAATACCGGCCCAGAAAACTGGCCGAACTCTTAGGTCAGGAAACTAACGTCCACCTGCTTAAAAACGCCGCCAGCCAAAACAAGCTCGGCCACGCGTATCTTTTCTACGGGCCGCGCGGAACTGGAAAAACTACCACTGCCCGGTTAATTGCAAAGCTTTTGAACTGCGAGCGCAGGCAGAGCGACCCGGAATTCCAAAAACTCGGCGAGCCGTGCAACGGGTGCCGAGCATGCAAAGAAATTGACTCCAATATTTCTTTTGACGTGGTGGAAATTGACGCGGCCTCAAATCGCGGCATTGACGAAATAAGAAATTTAAAAGAAAGCATCCAGACCGCGCCGTCCGGCAGCGCTTACAAAATCTATATTATTGACGAAGCCCATATGTTGACTGGCCCGGCATTCAACGCTCTTCTTAAAACCCTGGAAGAACCGCCGCGCCACGCCATTTTCGTTTTAGCCACCACTGAATACGAAAAAATGCCGGCAACGATTACTTCCAGAACCCAACGCTTTCTTTTTAAAAAGATTCCTAAGGCGAAAATAATTGAAAAACTGCGGCTGATCGCCAAAGCGGAAAAAATCGCGATTGACGACGCGGCCTTGGAACTTATCGCCGCGGCAGGCGAAGGAAGTTTTCGCGATTCCGAATCGCTGTTGGACCAGTTAAGCTCACTCCAAGAACGCATTGACATTGAAACCGCGGAACGGATGACTGGCCGGGTGGCGGCAAAAATCGTTCACGGCCTAGCAGAACTTATTTTAAAGGGGGACCTCCAGGGAAGTTTGCGCTATCTTGCGGGCATCTATGAAGAAGGTCATAATATGACGCAACTTACCAAGGACCTGATTCACTACTTTAGAAAAATAATCGCCTTGTGCGCCAGCCCGGGACTTGAAGCCTTATTTGAGTCCGATCTTACGAAAGAAGAAGTGCGTCAGCTCAAAACATTGAGCGGACTCATAACGATCGAAAAGCACGTCCCGCTCCTTAGGTCCCTTATCCGGGCATACAGCGAAATGCGATATAGCCCGTTTGCGACCATCCCGCTTGAGATCGCGCTAATAGAAAATTTGGCACATCCCGCCCAGTAGCAGTACAATAAATATAGATGGGAGATAATATTATCAGAGTATATCTTTTTATCGGCTTGGTGGTGTTGGTATTTCTCTCTATTGGTTTTTATTTCTTTTTAAGGGGAGTGATTCCCGAGACGCCCCAGCTTCCGGGAAACCCCGCGTTTCCGGCTATTTTTTTAAGCACCACCTCTCCGGCAGACGCCTCAAACACCTTAATTAATCTCCCCTCTTCAACGTTTTTCTCGTTTATCGAAAACAAACCCGTAAACCCAACAATAAGAATTGAACTGGTAAATGGACATTTATTGATAATCTGGTGGGGAAACTTGCCCTATGGCACCACCCATATTGATCTCTACAGAATAGAGCGGGGAGGAGATTGGGATAAATGGCAAACTTTTAGCTTCGGGCCCGGAGATCAAGATGGATTTGCTAAAATTTCAATCGCTGAAGATCTTGGGGAATACGCGTTCTACGCGGAAGCGGCAAACGATTATGGAAGAGTTGTCTGGACTTCAGAAGACACTCCTTTTACCCAGTTCCCCCTTAATCCATTCCCCGAAGCCACTTCTTCAGAGCCGACAGCCGGAAACATTACTCCTTCCTCTACTCCGAGTTCGCCTTCAGAGCCATCCTCCACGACTCCTGCTGAGTCACCAACCTCCTCTTCGCCTACCCCACCCCAAACTCCAACGTCCAGTTTGCCGACCCAGCCCCCGGATACTACCCCCTCTACCACTCTTTACTATTATTATCGGCCGGACGGAACAATTTCTTATACTTACGCTCCCCGGCTAGAAAATTTCTGGGTTACGCACGCGGACAAAGCTATTGAAATAGGATGGCAAAATTTAGGCGAAAGTGTCACAGCCGTGATTGTCTATCGTTCCGCTTTAGAGGCCGGGCCGTGGAGCCAGCTTTTAAAACATCAATATTCCTCTTCCTCTGGCCCAACTGCCATACGGATAACGGACGACACCATAAACGACCCGTACTACTATAAAATGGAGGCGCGCGACGCCGGAAACGCGATTGTCGCCACGTACGGCCCCGTCTTATTAACTCCTGGTCAATAACAGTCTGGTTGCGGCTGTTTTAAAATTAACCCATGAACATTATTTTAAAAATAGTTTCCTCTATTCTCCTTCTATTTCTTTCGCTCGTAAGCATCGGGTATATTTACGTGGGAATAAACGGAATCACTAGACATAACTGGTTTTTTCTTCCCGGCATTGCTTACCAATCTATGGTTGTTCCGCTCCCGCTCGTAAGCTCTGCGGTTGTTTGTATAGCAAGCTGGGGTGGCGATACCTGCCCGAACAATATCCCAATTAACCTGGGAACAGAACAGAACGCGTATCTCGTTATACAAGTTCTTTCTGTTACTGCTATTATTTTCGGCTTTATAAGCTTATTCGGAGTTATCACGATGTGGATGAAAAAGAAAATTGGCTACAGAATGTGGCTATTTTTCATAATTCTTTGGAATCTATTGTCGTATTTCCAGAATCCTACTTACTTCGGAGATGATAAACCCTTACAAATCCACGACCTTATTTATTCATTCATCTGGTGTGCGACATATACACTTTCTTATCTTGGGATAAAGAAAATAAATCTCTTACCTCGAGATTGATATTGTCTGGCCCAATTCCGCAGAAGGGGCGCTTATTGTAATAGCCGTGCTCGTGGTGGAAGAAGTTTGCGCGATGAAATAACCGGTGTCGTAATCCGAAATGCCCGCGTAATGAGCTCCCGTGGATTTAGGATCAAAAGGCAGCGCTGAAATATAATTTGGGATAAGACACGGCGCGATATTATAACTGCCGCTCGCGGACGCCATTTTGGTGGACGAGACGGGGATTGGACCGGAGGCGCAGTTAAAAGAGCCGTTCACTGATTCTGCGATATTCTGTTTTACGACAATCATTATGGCGGTTAAGTGCATCTCGCGCTCGGAGTTTCTCGCCTTTGCGAACTGCCCGGCCGGGTTAAATGAAACTATCGTAATCCCGGCAATAATCACGAACAACGTAATGCCAATCACAATTTCAATAATCGTAATGCCGGAGTTAATTTTTATCTTTTCATTTTTCATTTTTATTTTCCAATTATCATTGGATCTCGCTCCACGAAATAGGAACATACTGGTCAGTGGTTAAGGGAAAATTCGGCGGCGGCCCGTAAAGCAGATTTGAATCGTAAATAAGATTGCGGGTTATGTATCCGGTATTATCGGTGTAAGCGAAGCCGTAGCGCTGGCTCGTCCCAATCATGCCATAGGAAGTAAGCGAACTGCGGACATTATACGGGGAGCAATTTGATGAATAATAATATCTTCCGGCCCGGCCGTTTTGGGCTATTAATGCCGTATCTATGCGCAGAGTATCGCTGCTCACCATCCCCACGTTAAAATTATTCTGGGCGATAAGAGCGATTACATCCATGCCATCATAATTCGTGTAAAGAAGATTGGAATTGACTGTTATGCTGGCGCGGGTCGCGGGGTTATCCGGAAATCTTGCAGCTCCGACTGTGAGCCGCGCTCCCTTGATTTGTCCGCGCACCCATAAATTATCTTCTATAAATATTATGCCGTTTGTCGGAATCGTTCCGGAGGCGTACAATGTTTCGCTTTGAATGCTCCACGTCCCCCACCCCGCCTGCCCCAACACATTGGAGCAGTTACCGGGCGGATTAACAAGCGCGGTAACTTTATAAAGGGAGAATTTGCTGGAGGTGGCAAGAACAAGGTCGTAGCCGAAAACCGTGGAACTCGGCGCGTAAAAACCGTTGTCCCGCGCTTGCGTCCTGATACTTGCCAAATCCTGCGTGATTTTCTGGAAATCCAAAGCAGGGACCGGGAATGTTCTGCCGCCCATAAATATATCTGGCCGATTTGGAACTGCTGCTGGCGGCAAAGGGTCAACCGGCGACACATGGGTGTGCACTCCGAATTCATTGCCTCCGCTGTGGTCTGGATCGTCATAACTCGCTTTGGCGCTTTGGACTAAATTGTGCGCGATTCCGTCAAACCGGATGCCGCCATTGCTCATTATCTGGCCGAACACCTCCGTGCCGGATCCGAAACGCATATCGTCGTTCGCCGCCGTGGAGTACCGGGCAAACGAAGGAATGCCAAGTTTAACCTCAATAATTCTGGTTATGGAACTGTCTGTGTTCACCTTGCCGGCGCTTCTAACAGTGACCACGGTGGAACCAGTCGGCGGCGGAGTTATGGTAAGAGCGAATTGTCCTATTGCCACGCCGTCTTTGTTGTAATAAGTACGCGAGTACGGCCCGGTGCTTGTCGCGCCGTACCCGTCCCAAAAATCAGTAGGCGCGTGCGCTAAGTGCCAGCGATAATACTCAATCCCCGCTTCCGCGATCGCAAACGCCTGGGAACGATTGAATGCCCGGGTGGAAACCTGAAAAAGCGTAGTGGCTAAAAAAACCAGGCCGGTGATGAATAAGACGGCCATTGTCGCGAAAAAAAGAAGAATTACCGACAACTGCCCCTCTTTCTCTACGAAAATACGAAATCGTACGAATGTACGAAAACTTTTCGGACGCTCTCCTGTCGCATGTTTTAGTATTTTCGTATTTTTTCGTAATTTCGTAAGCATTTTAATAACTTCGCAAATTTCTGATGGTAACGGTGGTGGTGAATAAAGACGGTCCCGGAGCCATGCCTGGATTTGCATCCCGATAAATACTAATCTTCACCGCCCTGATTTTTGCAACATCAATTGGCAGCGGCAATGAGGAAGTTTGGGTGCCGGTATATGAAGCATCGTAATATGTAAATATCGGCGTCGTGGTTGAAATTATTACTTTGTCTGTTACGAGCGATAAAACTTCGCTGCTTGTGGAATAGGCGGGGGGGCTGCCGATCGGCTTCTCGATCCCCTTCATAATTGTGCTTGTCGTGAGAAAATATCGTTCGCGCTCAAAAATCCCGTCCCGATCAATATCGCTGAAAAAAACAAACGAGCTGGTGCTGGCTGATTCTATGGGATACGCGCCAAGGGCTGATGGACCGGCCGACCTTATATCCGAACTCATTATCTGAAGCGCCTGATCAATGTCCTGCCGGGAGGTCATTTTTTGACTGACAATGTTCTGCATAAGGTCAGTAGTGCTCCTTAGCTTCGCCACCGCGGAAATCATGGTGGCAAAAATAGCAACTACAATAATTGTCTCAATGAGCGAAAAGCCGCGCCTCACGCGGAGAGATGAATTAATAAACGCCAATTTCTTTTGTAAGATTCTGTGCATGACAAAAAAATTATTGAGAATATAAAAGAATCTGCGACTGCTGCCAGTCGCCGGAAACGGCAACCGAACTGGTTGTTTCGCCGTAACCGGAAGCAGCGGCGGTTATAAAGTATGCGCCAGTCGTTAAATTATTAAAAAGCGCCTGGCTCTGCGGAACGCACGTTGAATTGAATTCAACCGTTATGTCGTCCAGCCGCGGAGAATAATTTCCGTCTTGCGTTCCAAGGAATGCTTTATAGCGAAGATATCGGTTGCCATTAAGTTCAGAGATGCTGGAGCTGGCATCCGCGTAATAGCTGTTTGTTGCGCCGTCGGGTCCGATAAAATTCCACGTGGAACTGTCATTGTTTCCCGCCAGCTGGAATTTCAAACTTTGAAAGCCGGTTTGCGGCGGCTGGGAGAAAGGATTCCATCGCAGACCGTAGAGAGTGGTGCTTGCCCCGCCGAAATCAATGGTGTTTGAGATAAGCCACTCGGCGGTGGAAGTTTGATAAGTGCCGGAGGCGTTTGCGAGTAAGGTAAGCGAGCCAGGCGTTCCGCCTGCGTCAATCCCGCCGCTCTGGTTTGAATACTGATTAGCCGACCAGTCGGTCTCTCCAACTGTGGCGTGGCCGGTAATAAGCGTCTCGGAGAAACCTGCGCGCGAAAGATTTACCGAGGCGTTGCTGATTGGGGCGCCAGTTGCGGCGTCTTTTATTGTGACAAGCAAAGAGGGAGGATTCGCCGGCTGCAGCACGAATCTGAAATTAACCGAGGAGCTTGGATTAATGGTCAGCGGAGCAAGCGGAATCGTGCCGACTAAATCGTAAGAAGATTCATTCAGAATAAAAGAATAAGTATCCCATTCAACGTTCGCGAAAGAAACTTCGCCGTTTGCTCCGGTAACCGAACTCGTTGAAAATTTCAGCACATCCGGATTCCTGCCGATTAGCTTTAAACCGCTTAGGGAGAATCTTTTATTCGCGTAAGGGGCACATACTTTGTCAGAGGTTAAAACCTTTACGCTGCTCACTTTGTCTATGGAGAAACTGACCGTGGTTAATGTTTGGGCGGCAACCGTGGCATAGGGATTTATTGGATTGGGATTTGCCGAATCGCCGGCTGGATAATTCCTGTCGGCCGAGTAACCGGTTTTACTCACCGAAATTTGATATGACTGGGTGCCGCTTGGGACTCCCACAAGCTGTAGCATGCCGTTTACGCCGGTAGTGTCCGTAAGATCAATAAAAGGAGTCACGCTTGAATTCGCGACTCTCGTGCTTGCTCCGGAAATCGACGCGCCGTTTGAATCAAAAACATTTATAAAAAGAGAGCCGGTGGAGCTTGAACTTTCTAATCCTTTTGGCGCGACAGTGGTGGTGTATCCCAGCGGCGTAAACGACGAACAAGTGACGCAATTTACTTTAATATCCACCACTTTATAATCTGCCGGATTCGTATCATTGGGACTGCCCCCTAAAACTCCGTCAAACGGGTCGTCAATGTAACGCACTGAAGTATTCACTTGGAACGCGTATCCGGAAAAAGCTGCAATTTGCTGCTGCGGGATTATGCCCGGCGGGATTCCCCCCTGGGTCCCCACGTTTTCGTAGGACATATTCCGGATAATCTCTATCTGATTGTTTAGCATAGCGGCTGCCGCTCTTCGGATGTCTGTGTTTCTCACTGCGTCGCCTAACGCAAAATACACCACAATAATGCCGCCAAAAAGAAGGACGATAATCCCCAGACTTATAATGAGATCTATTAAGCTCGCCCCGTATGACAACTGCGAGTGCGGCAACTCAATGCGCCCCAACCCTAATCTCCCGGCAAAGATTTTGAAATTCAGCTTGAAGGGAGAAAAAATGCGGCGTTGCCGTAGGCATTGGACTCGCAGTTGCTCTACGGGGCTCGCTCCGTCTCGTGGTTTACTGCTGGACATATTTTGATTACGGAAAAACTGGTTGGGGATTTTGCCCCACTGCTACTGACCGCTGACTCCCTGCGTTATGGAATAAATCGGAACAATGATTGAGATCGAGACGAACCCCACCATAAGTCCCATAATAAGGAGCAAGAGCGGTTCCAGAAGACTCGTTAATGTATGAAGTTTATTGTCGGTTTCGTCGGCGTAATACTCGCAAAGATACGTTAAATTTTCTCCGAGATTTCCGGTGTTTTCTCCGACGCGGATCATCTGGGCAAAAAGCACCGGGAAAAAATGTTTATGGCGCAATAGGTAATCCGCAAGCTGCCCGCCTTTCCTCACCTCTTCCTGCGCGCCTAAAATCATCCGGCGGTAAACCAGATTGTCGAAAGTTTTGCTGGTGACGCCCAAGGCCTCAAAAGTTCTTATGCCGCTTTTAAGAAGCAGAGCGAGGATTCGGCCGAAATTCACCATATTGACGTTAATTACAAACGTCCCGAACACCGGAATATAAAACTCCACGAAGTTAAAGAAATATTTTATTGGAGCGACTCGGCTTAAAACGAATTTAGCGGCAATAAACAACACGATTACTCCCGCGAGCACTGTGAGCCCGTAAGATTGGATTACTCCCACCATGACGATAAGAAACCTGGTTGAGGGAGGCAGTTTTACGTTCATTCCGGCGAAAACCGGCAGAAGCTTCGGCAGCACGAAAAAAGTAAGGAAAGCGACTAACCCGACCGTAGCCACCAGAATAATCATTGGATAGACCATTGCCGAACGAATTTTCAGCCTTAAATCTTTGGCTTTTTTAAGCTCGTCTGCGAGATACAAAAGATTTTGCGCCAAGGTGCCGCTGGACTCGCCTACTCTCACGATATTAATGAAAAATTCTCCGAATATATTCTTGAATTCCTCCAAACTGTCGGACAGAAACCGGCCGTTATTTATGTCAATAATAAGCCTGTCAATGATTTTGGAAAGCGCGCGGGAGCTGGCCTGTTCTTGAAGAAAAGTCAATCCCTGAATCACCGGCAGGCCGGCCTTAATCGTCATTGCCAAATGCCGGGAGAAATTGATTTTTTCCTGAACGGAAAGCCTCCCGAACAATTTTAGGAATGATCCTAAAAACTTTTTGAAGTTCGCCTTCTTTGGAACTGGATCATTCATGAATAATCCGCAATACTTCCGCCAAAGTAGTTAACCCGTTCATGGCTTTCTCTAATCCGTCTCTGATCATTGTAGTCATGCCGTCTTTAATTGCCGTTTCTTTAATCTGGCTGGCGGTGGCCCTGTTCATAATAAGTTCTCTGATCCTTTCATTGACTGCCAAAACTTCGCGGACGCCGATGCGCCCCTGATAGCCGGTGCCGTCGCAGCGGGCACAGCCGGCGCCGCTGTAAAATACCCGCTTCTTCTCGTTCACTTCCGGAATTAATTCTCTCAAGCTGCTTACCTCGGCGCTCGTAAGCGTCAATTCCTTCTTACAGCCCTGGCATATCATCCGCACCAACCGTTGTCCCATCGCGATATTGATGGTGGAAGCTACCAGAAACGGCGGCACACCCATGTCGATGAGCCGCGGAAATGTTGTCGCGGCGTCATTGGTATGCAGCGTGGAAAGCACCAGGTGGCCGGTCAGGGCGGCGTTCACCGCGATACTGGCTGTTTCCTGGTCGCGAATTTCTCCGACCATAATGATATTCGGATCTTGGCGCAAGATGGAACGGAGGCCGGTTGCGAATGTAAGTCCTATGCCGCTAATTACCGGGATTTGAGTCGTTCCATTAAGTGAATACTCTATTGGATCTTCAATGGTGATGATTGAAACTTCCGGCTTGTTGAGTACCTTCAGCATAGTGTAGAGCGTAGTGGTCTTGCCGGAACCGGTGGGGCCGTTCGCCAGAATCATGCCGTAGGGCTTCCTAAGGGCTTCCTCCACACGCTCCAGATCTTTGGGCAAAAAACCTAGGTCCTTCAATTCAAATGTTTGAGTTTCCGCCAAAAGCCGCATAATCGCGTTTTCCCCGTAATGGGTCGGCATAACTGAAACCCGGATATCAATATCTCCAAACCCCTCAATTTTCGCTTTGAAGCGGCCGTCTTGGGGTAAAAGATGCTCGTCGGTCCGGAGCCCCGATATAACCTTGATGCGGGTGATAATTTCCTGGTGAAGCTCTTTGGAAATCCTGATTTTTTCAAAAATGTCGTGCAAAATGCCGTCTATGCGGAATCGCACCCGCACCGCCCCCGCTTCCGGCTCAATATGCAGGTCAGACGCCCGCGCGCTGTAGGCGTATTCAATAAACAAATCAACCAGATCAATGATAGAAATCTCCTCAGCCGGCTGGATCAGCTGTTTTTCAATTTGCACCTTTAACGACTTGATATCGCGCATACGGATATTATACCATAACAATGACAATAACTATGACTGTTGATAACACGCTTCCCAATGGAAGCCGCAGTCATAGGTCATAAGTCATAGTCATTGTTATTAGTGATTATCTTGCGGGGTCATCTAATGGTAGGATACATGGCTCTGAACCATGGAATCTAGGTTCTCCGCCAAAGGCGGACCCTGCTCCAGAGGACGCACTCGCCTCGGGCGAGGCCTCCGGCGGGGAATCCCTGCCCTACATATAAATGTTCTACACTTATGTTCTTAAAAGTTTATCGCATGGCACTTTGTATGTCGGAAGTTCTGAAAATCCATTGCAACGATTGGTTGAAGAACATAATAAAGGTAGAGTGAGATACACTAAAGGAAGGATGCCGTGGGTATTGATCTATAAAGAGGCGCACAATAACAGGAGCGAAGCAATGAGACGAGAAAAATTCCTAAAATCCGGACAGGGCCGTAAAATACTCAATAAGCTTCTGTCCGAAGCTGCGGGGTCATCTAATGGTAGGATACATGGCTCTGAACCATGGAATCTTGGTTCGAATCCAAGCCCCGCAGCTTCGGACAGAAGATAGGTTCTCCGCCAAAGGCGGACCCGCCTCCGGCGGGGAATCCAAGCCCCGCAGCTTCGGACAGAAGATAGGTTCTCCGCCAAAGGCGGACCCTGCTCCAGAGGACGCACTCGCCTCGGGCGAGGCCTCCGGCGGGGAATCCAAGCCCCGCAGCAAGGCACAATTCTGCGCCTTGCTTCGAGAGATACAACACTGTATCTCTCTTCGCCAGAAGCAAAAGCAGGATTTGCCGCAGGCGGGTATAGAATTGTACCCGCCCAAGAAAAAATTATGAAATTCTACTACGTGTATGTCCTCTATGAACGCACGCAAGTATTTTATTTATATTGGATATAGCGAAGATTTGAAACAGCGCTTCAAGGAGCACAATGACGGACGTTCAAAGTCTACCAAACCATATCTTCCGCTCGAGTTAATACATTACGAAGCTTATCGAAATAAGAAAGATGCTAAACGCCGGGAACAATACCTGAAAACCAACCGAGGAAGAACAACGCTTATAACAATGCTTAAGGAGTATTTTAACGAGTAGTAAGATTCCCTGCCCGGCAGCATTAGAAAATGTTAACGAGCTTGCGAGTGTTACATTTTCTTATGCCCCGTATACAGTTTGCCAAGAATATAAGGAATGCTTTGAGGCATCATCAGCCGTCACAAGGTCCCGCCAGCCGCGTAAGGAGGAACAAACTGTTGTGCGGGGCCGCGAGCCAGCGATTGCCCTTTCGCTCAAAATCCTTCAATTTTCCTGCCTGCTCGCCTCGCTAAAGCTGCCTCCTTCGCCGGAGTAGCTCCGGCTACGAAGGCCGAGCCGGCGAAGCGGGCCGGCAGGTAGGTCAGAAATCTCAATTTTTTTGTTGAGAATTTTTTGTTTTCGTGGGAGAATAAAGTTAATAAATTATTGATACCGTCCAAAAAACCTGCCCCGTAGTTCCGCCTGAGGCGGATACTACTGGGGTCGCCAAAGCGTTGGGCGTTGGCTTGGAAGATTTAACGAGGTAAGAATATGGAAAATCTACTTAATAATTTAAAATTTTTGCTTCAAAAAGACGAGCGACTGGTGAGCGATGGCGAGCTTTTGAAGAATAAAATAATTGAGCTAGCGATAAGGCTGGATAAGAATTTTATTGAGCTTCTTTTGGCGGATAAGCAGATGAAAGAGGCGTTTTTTGAGAAAGTCGGAGAAGCGACCGTTTTCGATAAAGACAAATTCGTCAAATTTGTTTCCAATAAACAGTTTTTACCGGATTCTTATACTGCTTTCAAAAATAAAATCGGCTTGACCGAAGACGGCGAATTTATACGCGAGAAAAAGGAGGTTGTGCTTTCTTGGCCGTATAAGGACTGCGTGCTTGAGGGCGGAATGACCAAGGAAGACCAGAAACGCTATGAGGTTTTTTGGAACCAGACGCTGGCTCCAGATGAAATCAGCCGCCTGCTTGACCCGAAAGTTTTCACCAACGCCAAGCGTGTGGACGCCAAAGGAGAGAAAAAGTTTGACGGATTTAAAACAGACGATAAGGGCGACCCCGAAGGAAAGCAAGCTTCCAACGGGGCAGGTATAAAAGACAACCTTATCATCAAGGGCAATAATCTTTTAGCTCTCCATTCCCTCAAAAAACGCTTCGCCGGAAAAATAAAGCTGATTTATATTGACCCGCCGTATAATCGCGAAGTGGACACATTTTATAATGATAGTTTCAAACATTCCTCATGGTTAACTTTCATGAAAAACCGATTAGAAGTTGCGAGAGATTTACTAAGAAATGACGGGGTTATTTTTGTGCAATGCGATGATAATGAATATCCTTATTTGAAAGTGTTATTAGATGAAATAAATGGATTAGAGTATGAACTAACTTATTATGTTCAGGTGAGATATGCAGAAAAAACTCTTGCAGAAAATAGTAATTATCAAAAATTAATAGAACAGGTTATTTGTTATAAAAAACCCGGATTTACCCCGAACAGACCAAAAGGAGAATACACTTTAGATAAATTTTGTTGGCGCATTACTGAATTAAAAAAAGGTAAAACAGAAGAAATCGGGGGTAAGAAAGTAGAAATATTTAAACCTGGCCAATACCAAATAGAGAAAATATCGCCAAGTATTAGTGCCTTGAAAGAAACATGGGCAACGGGCACATTGCTCAGAACTACGGCTAAATTTTTTGGTCAGCACCTGCAGCACCGAAAAGAAAAAGATGGGCTAGGAGTATTATATAAAGTGGATGGAGTCGGTGATGATGGACTAGGATATAGATATTTTACGGGTCCACAGAGGGCAGGTGCTTCAAAGGGTAAGTATTATTCTGCAGTCCCAATTGATCGGAAAGAAAAACTATTAAAGGGCGATACATCTAGGGATTTAGTGATTAATAATTTTTATGACATGGCAGACGCATACGGGAATTGTAGACATGAGGGTGGCGTTGAACTTAGAAGTGGGAAAAAACCGGAGATATGGCTAAAAACCTTAATGGATGTTGGATCACAAGAAAACGATGTTGTCTTAGATTTTTTTGCAGGAACCGGCACGACTTTAGCTGTTGCACATAAAATGAATCGTCAATATGTGGGCGTTGAGCAACTTGACTATGGTAAAAATAGTGCAGATATAAGATTAAAAAATGTAGTCAGCGGAGATCAAACCGGCATTTCAAAAGCTGTTGACTGGAAAGGCGGCGGAGATTTTGTGTATATGGAACTGGCGAAGTGGAATGAAACTTGGACAGACAGAATTAAAAAAGCGAAATCTGGAAAGGAGCTTGAGAAAATTTGGGATGAGCTAAAAAGTGCGGCATTTTTGAGTTATAAAATTGAACCGGAAAAAGTTGATAAATACAAAAAAGAGTTTGGCGAATTGACTTTGGTACAACAGAAAGAATTTTTGCAGAAAGAGTGTTTGGACCAAAACCACCTCTACATCAACTACAGCGATATTGATGATG
>Ga0315285_10005269_pt1 | contig 13363 bp, 6 predicted proteins | sample YL17G09_36_MG_FD_203698 | JGI IMG/M metagenome (GOLD analysis project Ga0315285, IMG submission 203698) | Sediment microbial communities from Yellowstone Lake, YNP, Wyoming, USA - YL17G09_36 | ecosystem: Environmental > Aquatic > Freshwater > Lake > Sediment | place: USA: Wyoming | collected... | reverse complement strand
CGACGTGCGCCCGGCCGGTGTGGGGATAGAGCGCCGCCAGCGCAGCGCGCGCCTGCGTGCCGTCGTCTTCGACGAGTGAGATCAGGCGGGCCAGCGCGTACCGGTTGGCGGCCAGGGCTTGCGTGACCAGTTCCACGTCAGCCCTCGGCCAGTTGCTGCCGGATGAACTCGGCCACGACCTGGGTGCTGGTGCCGGGGCCGAAGACGCCCGCCACGCCCAGCGCCTGGAGCGCAGGCACGTCCTCGTCGGGGACGATGCCGCCGACGAAAACCTTGACGTGCCCGAGGCCGGCCTGGCGCAACCCTTCGAGCACGCGCGGCACGAGCGTCATGTGCGCACCCGAAAGGATGCTCAAGCCCACCGCGTCCACGTCCTCCTGCAGCGCCGCTTCGACGATCATTTCCGGCGTCTGGCGCAGCCCGGTGTAGATGACCTCCATCCCGGCGTCCCGCAGTGCGCGGGCGATGACCTTGGCCCCCCGGTCGTGCCCGTCGAGGCCGGGTTTTGCGATCAGAATGCGAAAAGGCTTGCTCATCAGGCTTCACCACTCCTTGTCGTAGTCGTCTGAGGTGGGCAGATTATACAACAGAATGGGCGAATCTGCGAATGGACGAATGGACGAATGGACGAATGAACGAATGAACGAATGAACGAATGGACGAATGGACGAATGAACGAATGAACGAATGAACGAATGAACGAATGAACGAATGAACGAATCAACGAATGGGCGAATGGCGATTTGCGATTCGCTGATTTGCTGATTTGCCGATTTGCCGATTTGCCGATTATGAGTATAGTATTATGGTGTAGCCTCCGGGCGGTATGGGCCACTGCCGAAGGTCTTCGCTCTCCCCAGGGCTCGGGCCGGTCTCCTGACCGTGCCCGTCCTGGCCAGGACAGCCTGGCCTGGGCAAGCGCGCCGTATTCGTTCTACGCTAGCATACAAAGAAGGGGGTACAAATGGCCGCATACAATTTCCAACTTTTACTCAAGCATTTGCTCGAGCACGGTGTGGCGTGGGCGCCCAATCAGGAGATTGTGTACCGGGATCGGGTGCGCCACACCTACACCGACATGTACGGTCGAGTCCTCAGGCTGGGCGCAGCGCTCCAGCGGCTGGGGGTCAAGCAGGGCAGCAAGGTGGGCGTGATCGAGTGGGACAGCCACCGCTACCTGGAGATGTACTTTGGCATCCCCGGCATCGGCGCCGTCCTCCACACGATCAACCCCAGCCTGGCCCCCGAGGACCTGGCGTACACGCTGATGCACGCGGAAGACGAGGTGCTGGTCTTCAACGAGGATTTCCTCCCCCTGGTGGAAAAAGTCCGCCCCCGTCTCCCCTCCATCCGCAAGTATATCATGATCAGCGACAAGCCGGAGAAGCCGGACGTCAAGGGCGTGGACGCCGAGTACGAGGAATTCCTGGCAAGCGCGACGCCGCTGGCGGCACTCCCGGACCTGGACGAGAACACGCAGGCGACGCTGGCCTACACGACCGGCACGACGGGCCGGCCCAAGGGCGTCTATTTCTCGCAGCGCCAACTGACACTCCACGCGCTCATCGCGGGGATCACGGTGTCGGTCTTCGGCAACTATGGCGGCGTGAACAAGCACGACGTGTACATGCCGCTCACGCCCATGTTCCACGTCCACGCCTGGGGCATCCCCTACATGTCCACGCTGTTCGGCGTCAAGCAGGTCTACCCCGGCCGCTACCAGCCGGAGATGCTGCTCAAATTGATCCTGGGCGAGAAGGTGACCTTTAGCCACTGCGTCCCGACCATCTTGCAGATGCTCGTCACTGCGCCGGCGGTGCAGGGGCTCGACCTGAGCCGCTGGCAGGTGGTCATCGGCGGGGCGCGGCTGCCGAAGGGGCTGGCACTGGCGACCAGGAAACTGGGCATCAAGGTCTACGCCGGGTATGGGCTGTCGGAGACCTGCCCGATCCTCACCATCGCCACGCTCAAGCCAGATATGGACGAGGACACGAACCTGGACTATGCGATCTCGACGGGCTTCCCCGTGGCGCTCGTCAACCTGAAGGTGCTGAACGCCGCCGGCGAGGAGGTGGCGCGGGACGCCTCAGAGACCGGCGAGATCGTCGTGCGCGCACCGTGGCTCACGCCGGGCTATTACAAGGACCCCGAGCGGAGCGAGGAACTGTGGGCCGGGGGCTGGCTGCACACGGGCGACGTGGCACACGTGGACGAGCAGGGCTACGTCCAGATCGTGGACCGCATGAAGGACCTCATCAAGAGCGGCGGCGAGTGGATCGTCTCGCTGGAACTGGAGAACCTGCTCAGCCTGCACGAGGACGTGCTCGAGGCGGCGGTGATCGGCGTGCCCGACGAGAAGTGGGGCGAGCGGCCGCTGGCGGTCGTCGTCCCCAAGCAGGGGGCGGAGGGCAAGGTCAGCGCCGAGGGCTTGCGGGCACACATGCAGAAGTTCGTGGCCGACGGGGTGATCGCCACGTGGGCGGTGCCCGACCACTACGTCGTCGTCAAGGAGATCCCGAAGACGAGCGTGGGGAAGATTGACAAGAAGGTGTTGCGCAGCCGGTATCCGGCGGCACCGACAGCATGAGGTAGCGCCAGCGCGGTAGTGGCCTGGGGGGGATGGGGGGAATCATAAGATGCCGGCCCCGCCGATCTGCGATCGGCGGAGCCGGTACTTAGCGTTTATGACCTGGATAGCACACTGCCGTCGGAAAGCCGTAGGTTGTCGCTCGATTCCCTCTATTCCCCTTGGCCGCCTTCATCCCCTGGACTGTCTGACTCTCCAGATCCTGCTGAAACAGGCCCAGGCTGGGGATAAGGAGATAGTGGTAGCATCGGGACTTTTCTCAGAACAGCGTTGAAGAAATCTATGGCCCATTCCGGGCGTATCACACGCGCCAGCACCAGCACCGATACAGTGCTGACGAGATCGAAAACTACTGCTACTGCAAGAACCAAAACCAAAGCGGCAGGTGATACCCTCTGCGCAGCCCAGACCAGTACAGCGACACTGACAGCAAAGACCACTACAACTATCAAGGCGCTGACCAACAGACGAGTCGTGTCGTCCCTTCGTCCTGATACGGACTGTGATACTCCTAGAGGATGGGGCACACCACCATTCGGCCTTTTCTCAACGGAATTCTCTTTGGCTCCACTTCCGCCCGGGCTCGCAGGCTGCAAGTCCCCTTTGGGGCGATCATTAGGTAACAGTGGTTCATCTTGGAAGCTTCGGCTGGCTCGTACCTGCACCTTGTCACCGATCGTCGCACCTTGAGCGTTAACAACATGAACATTGTACCCACCACCCAATGCTCCTTCAGGTGGAACGATCTGCCTCATAAGAGAAGCTAAATCCAACTGGCCGGACCTCAGCAAGTCTTCTAGCGCCTGAGCAGCCTCCAAGGGAAGCTCCAGTTCGACACGGAGACTACCTGGCTGCACTCGTACTATCCGAACTTGTTCGCTACCTACCCGTAGAACACCCGCGAGGGCCGATCGAAGCAGGCTTGTTTCCTGAGCCCCAAAGGATTCCACCCCGTCGAAGAACAGAATCACTTGGGTGAACTCTTGCTTCTTCGTAGCGGCATTGGCTTGTCTCCCACTGCCTGATACAGGTGCTACTGCACCTCCCTTTGGGCCTTCAAGAGATTGACGCAGGCGCTCTGATAACTGGAAGGAATACACCCCGTCAGGGGCTTCTTCGTAGTTCATGACATCTTTTGTCCAGCGTCCACCCCTAAGGTCATTGTACGTCCGAAAGTAGACTTTCCCTGTGCCCGCCCCGAGATTGAGCTGGACAAAGTTGTAGGAATTGAGGTACTCACGCATCTCGTAACAGGCACCAGCAGGAATAATCGTCACATCAGCATCTGGAGTGCGTACCTGCTGTAGGCCCTCCTGGTGTATGTGACCATGCAGCACAAAATCACATCCTTTGCATAAGAGTGACTCTACGTCGTTGCGGTCGAAATCTCGCAGCCAGTCAAAGGGGTGATGCATTACAGCCAGGCACAAGCCAGCGTCTCCACGTGCATCCAGTGCAGCACGGACCTGCCGCTCGCCAAGGAGCAGATTGTGGCGATCATCATCTGATGCGGCCAGCCAGGCAGAATTGAGGCCCATAATGACGACACGCCGTTCGGCTATCTTGATCTCCTTGACGTAGAAGTAGCGCGTATGGTCAAAGGGAATGTGATCTTCACCCAGATACTCATTGACAAAATCTCTGTAACTACGGAAACGCCGGAAGACAAGTTCACGATCATCCTCACTGTCCAGAAGACGGTTAACGGCCCCACGGCTATTCAGCACAGCCGTCGCGCCAGCACTAAGAGTGGTGATCGCACTCCGGTCCACATCGTGGTTGCCAGGGACAAGAAACAGACGGTCCTTGGGCAGGCCTGTGGTTTCCAGTAAGTCGTCGAGAAACTGTCGGGCCAAAGTATACTCTTCGGGGCGACTGGCGAAGGCAATATCTCCGGAGACGATGGCAAAGTCAGGTTGTAGGCTGTCCCTGTTGATACGTTCCTCTATGTCGTGCAGCAAGGTTTTGAGAACAACATTCTGGTCGTAGGTGTCCGAAGCACGAAAATGCAGGTCAGACAGGTGGAGCCAGGTGATGGTTTGCAGAGCACTTGGGCTTGTATCAGCAACTTGGGCCCCCCCACGATCTTCGACCATCCCTTCAGCCTTCTGATAACTACCGTGAGCCTCTGATGCAGTAGCCTTTTGAATGATGTCTTCCATCTCTTCGACCATCTCTTCAGCTGTCTGGTAGCGATCGTCAGGATTTGATGCAGCAGTCTTCAGGATAATATGTTCCATCTCTAAGGAGATTCGTGGGTTCTTCAATCGGGGGGCAGGAACGCCTTGTGTGAGACGCTTCATCAGCCGATCCCCAGGGTGGGCTTCGTCTACGTAGGGCACTTCGCCCACCAGCAGATGGTATAGAACTACTCCCAGAGAATAGATATCACTCCGAGGGTCGGCGTCCCTGGCGTCCATGGCCTGCTCAGGCGACACGTAGTCCGACGAACCAGTCAAGCCCATCTCTTTCGCCGGCGCCTCCCCCCTGGTCAGCGCCAGTCCGAAATCCCCCAACAGAGGCCAATTATCTTCCCCCATGAATATGTTGGCGGGCTTGACGTCGCGGTGAACGACCCCACGCCGGTGGGCATATTCCAGTGCGCGCCCCACGTAGATTACGATGCCAATTGCCTCGACGAGATCGAACGGTCCTTGTGATTCCTTCATTCGATCCGCCAACGAGCCATGGGAGGCGTATCTCATGACTATATAGGCCCGATCAGCCTCTTGATGGAAATCGTGCACAGGCAAAATGTTAGGGTGTTCTAGGTGGGCAATCGAGCGCGCCTCACGGCGGAAGCGTTCCGCTTGCTGATTCAGGATGCCGGCCTGCGGCTTCAACTCCTTGATGGCGACGTAGCGGTCCAGTTCGGGCTGATAGGCCTTGTACACTACGGAAATCTCCCCCTCCCCCAATTTCACCCAATTTTGGAACCGATCCAGCCATTTCCCCTGAGGTATGAAACTCGGGTGGGGCTGAGCCTGTACATAGTCCCTGAATTGGGGCTGAGTCCGCACATAGTCTTCAAATACCGCCGAAAAAAGCTGGTAGTCACCGTCCACTTTAACCAGCAGGCATTGACGTTCCAGGTTTTCCAGCGTCACCTCTGAGTCTTGCTGCAAGGCTCTACCGGCTGCTACCTTAACCAAGATCTGCTGCTCTTCTGATCCCAGATCCATCCAATAACTGGCCATCTGGTCCTGTAATGTTCGCCTGCTCTTGGTACGCACCTGTTCAAGATCCTGCTGGCTCAGCACTCCCCCCTTCACACGACACATCTCAAAAGCGATGTGACACACCCGTTGCAGGAAGAATGGGTGCCTGCCGGCCAAACGGCGTATCTCTGCGGCCGTTTGCTCATCGAAGCAGATGCCACGCTCTGCCGAAGGTTCGCGTATCAACCTGAGCGCCGACGCCTCGTCAAATGAGCCAAGCTCCATCGTCTCAAAGTAGTTGAAAAAGGGTGACCCCAACACTTCCTTTTCGCGGTTCAACTGAAACAGCGTGCGCTTGCTGGCCGTTACGCAGACCACACCCAGAGTGGCCAGGCTGCGCAAGCCGTTAAAGAAAGCCAGGTCGAAATTACGATTCTCACACAAGACGTCGAACTCGTCAATAAGCACCACCAGTTTGATCCCTCGACGTATGAAGGGGTTAACCGCCTGCCGCAAATAGGTCAAGTCCACATTCCCTCGCGGACTTTCGGCAGGCAAAATTCGTCTGTCCTCCTGGTTCAGAACCGCACATACCTTGTCGAGAATCTCTGAATAGAACTCCGAGCGGGAGGTTTCCTGATGTGCCTGTCCATCTATGAAAACGCAGACATATCCCCCCTTTTCGCCAGACAACTGATCGTACAGGGCCTGTAAGCGAAAGAGCAAAGATGTTTTGCCAATCCGGCGCGGGCCGACAAGGGACACGCACTGCCCATTGCTTATGGACGGTGTTATCTGGTGCAGCTCCTCTTCCCGATCGTAGAAATACTTCGGATCTCTAATGGGACTTCGGTGGAAGTAAGGATTGTCTGGCACTTGATAAGCCTCCCTTTCCATGCTAACACCCTGTGCCGATACGCCTCAGGTCTGCATACCGACCACATCAGGCACTCTACCACTACGCCGAATACGGGACGCCATTGAACTGGCTATTCCGGCAATTGCATTACGTATCCGAATCCACGGCGGTTCTCAATGTACTCCCCCGCCGGACCAAGCGCCATTCTGAGCTTGCTAATCAGCCCCTTGATCCGTTCTGGCCCTTGATAGAGTTCCCCTGGCCAGAGCTCTCGTTCCAGTTCTTCGTAAGACACCGACTGTCCCAGGTTCTCGACCATGAAACGCAGGGCCACGTACTGAGAAGGGCTCAAATCAACCGGAAGGTCATTCACGTATACCTGGCGCTGTGCCAGGTCGAAGCGCAGCGAGCCCGCGCGTAGGACACTTGACATCGGCTGGCGACTGGCAAACGCTGCAAAGAGAGGCGAGAAAGGCCGGTAGCCCCCCTCGTCCTCCACAACCAGGCCGAGTTGAATTAGCCGTTCGGTTGCAGGAGTACGGGATTCAGTCGGCAACGCTGCCAGCGTCTCCTGCTCCTTCTGGGCAAGTTGGTGCCAGCAATAGAGAAAATGGCTCTCCATGTCCTCATAGACCGCCGATTGCAGCCGCTTCATGTCGCGAGGTTCTAACCCACCCTTTTCGCGCCCTAGTTCCCACGCCCAGTAACCGGCGATTTGGGTCAAGAAGGGCTGGTTTCCCCCCGCCTCGACGATCCAGTCTATCACCATCTCGTCCCACATGCCCTGACCTCTCTCCATCAGGGCGCGGACCATGTTCTCAGATGCGGCCTGCTCGAAAAGGCCCAACTGAAGGGAAAAGAAAAAGTTGAAGAACGGCGAGCCCACGTCTGTCGTGCGGGCGTACCTCAGTTTCATCAGCGGGACACGTGTGGTCGTCACAAAGGCAACGTTGTAATTCGTGAGGGAACGCAAACTGGAAAAAAAACTTGAATCAAGCAACTCATTTTGGGTCATATACTCGAATTCATCGAGCATGACGATGACCTGAAGCCCTGAACGATAGAGACGTTTCACCAGTTGCCTGAGCAACTGGTAAGAATCAACCCGTTGCTCAAGTACCCCGTGCAGTGAATCCCGGACAGCAGTAGGCGATTGCTCCTCGATCGCCTCAACGATACCGACGTAACTTCCATTGTGGTCCTGAGACCCGAGTGCCTGGCAGTCCACAAAGGCAAAGAGATATTCCTCTGGCACCAGGCCGTGCTGGCGCAACGTCTCAGCGAGGGAGACGTAATGAAGAAAAGACGTCTTCCCGATCCTGCGCTGGCCGATAGTCGAAACGCTCTGCCCATGCTTCAGTAACTCCAGCACACGGGCAACTTCGGCCTGGCGATCGAAAAAAAAGCCCGGCTCCTTGATCGGGCCACGATTATAGAATGGGTTCTCTGCCACAGTGGCCGGTCCCCCTCTAAGTCAACGATCCCACGACCAGGCTCAATGGTTGATTACGCTCAATCCATCGTCGAATCAATTCTACCCTGAACCTGTAGTGAGGTAGATCTCCATCTAAGCGTTCAAAGATCTCTTGCCCGACCAGGGCTTCTGCAGCCTGAAGTATACATTGAGGATCACGGTCCACTCTATAGGCCGCTAACTGCTCTATTAGGTCACTCCTTTGCACAGAATCCTGCTTGGCCAGCACCCGCGCGGTAGCAGCCATGACCATCTGCTCCTCCAGGGAAGCGCTTGTCCATAAGTGGGTTAAGTGTCCTTCCGCCTGAACGAGAATGTCAGGAACCACATCGCGGACGTGTTGTGCAGTGGTCGTCTGCAGGCGCGACCGGTTACGGAAGTTGACCAGGTAATGACAGAGAAGTTGTACGAAATACGGGTGACCGGCAGTGAGTCGGACGATCTCATCCACCGCGAGGGGATCAAAAATGTCTTGTTCCGTGGGTTCGGTGATGAGCCGTCGAGCCGCCTTTTCGTCCAAGAACCCAATCTTCTTGTACAGTGCCAAACCAAAGAATATGGACCAATAGTCCTCGCGCAACTTCTGCAACCGATGTGTGCCTACGAAAACAAACGCAAGATTCGGAACATGCTGCATCAAATGACGAAGGAACCCGGATATTGTGGCATCTATCTTATCTTCCCTTACACGAGCCTCTAGCGTCTCAAACTCGTCAAACACCAGGACCAGTGAACGTGTACCGATCGCGTCGAAAGCCTGTGGTAGAAACTCACGCTCAAATCGCTCGGTTGCACTACGTCCTGAATCTTCCAAAGAAAGAGGAGTACACTCAATGCCATACTCCTCTAGTCCATCGCAGATCGCAAACGACAGATCACGCAAGAACAGGGGAATTCCAGGTTCAGTGCCCAGTGCTTGACCATCAACATACGCGGCAACATAACGGTCTTGATCCAGTGCCTTCGGTATCCTCAGTGCCAGGGAGGTCTTGCCAGTACGGCGTTGACCAGTCAGGACCAGTACGTTATGTTGTCCCTCAGTGCCAATGCTGTCCTTTACAAAATCGAAGACATCTTCCCGACCCAGAAACAAACGACTTCCGGGCCTTAGCGGAGGGCCGGGAATGTAAGGATTCCCGATCGGAACAAACACCTGCGCTTCCGGCTGAAGCATGATCCTATCCGCATGGGACGTCGTCCGGCCACTCCGTATCCGGTCATTCCACACGGCGTTGAAGGTTACGCGCACAAAATCCTCGCGCCTGGGGCGAATCCTGAAACTCACCCGGTGAACTTGGCCTGGTTCTAGCCTATCCAATAATTGGCCAGACTCCAACCGATCGAGGATTTCGTACTCGTTACTTGCCATCATCTGAACCACGATATCAGTAGCAGCACTTTTCCCTCGATTGCCGACCTGCAGACTGACAGCAACACCTGCCGCAGTCAAAGTGGCTGTCTGAGTCTCCAACTGCATGGTCAGCTCAGACCATCCCAACATCTCCTCTCGTTTGTTGTAGATGACGGATGCCCACAAGTTCTGGACCTGCGCCAGAATCACCAGTTCAGGCTTGCTGCGCTTCCTCCCATCGGTCGAATCGAGCATCCGCAAAGCGTGAGACAAATGACCAACCTGGGTCTCGCTGTCGAACTCAGGGTTCTGAGAGCGCTCGACAGCCTCAATCACCTTGAGTAGGTCCAGCAACTCTTTGACCGCCTCAGGGAAATCTCCACTCAAATGCTCCAGGTTCTCTTGATCCTCCAGCGCCGTCCTGAAGGCCAGAATATCCTCGACGGTGTTGGCTTCAAGTGCACGTAAGAACAGCGAGTAGAGACGCCGCATTTCTGGACTGATCTCACTTTGTTCAGGAATGGGCCAGCGATACGGGATCACGAATGGCAAGGCCAATGAAGATATCACAGTACGAATGTCCTTTTTGATCTCGTCGGTTGGCTCCTCCGGTAGATTCAGATTCTCCTGCCTGATCTGCGCATATAGCCTCTCGACCCAATTCTTACCAAGAATCTGGGTAGAGCCCGCAGGGGAATGGCTTTGAGCAATACCCTTCACGATTTCGACAAGGGCATAACCTCGGACTCCGCGCCCCATCCAATCCAGGAATTTTGCAGGATCTATCCCTCGAGCAAAGAGAGACTGTGTAGCTGCCAGAACCTCGTCAGATTTGGAAACTTGTGCATTGATATCCACAAGGAATTGCTGTGCATCACGGTACAGGCGAGCTTGGCGAAGCCCAATATGCGCAGCCGTCCGGCGACTTATGCGATTGGATGCCCGTAAGCGATCAGTATACGTGAACGCCCCCCCTCGCTTAATCAGAATGACGAATCCAACCCGAACAGGGTCAGGACTCTCCTCACGCATGTACTGGAGGGGCAAGATCGCGACAGATGTACATTGAGAGCAAGCGTAACCAATATCGCTCACGAAATCTTGAGCATCCCTACCCTGGAAGACACAAAGCTTACCACGTCCAACCTCTCTTCCCAGTATGGCCTCTGTCGGACTAACCACCTTCGGCCAACCAATGTCGGGCATGTCATCTATGGAAGTCCGGAGAGTCAGTTCCCCTTCGAGAGATCCACCCTCTATTTCGTAAGCGCTTCCCTTACCGTTCCAGGAGTAGACAATACAATCATCACACCCGAACTCCGCCTTCATATCCTGGACTACCAGTTCAGTCACCCGCGCCATGGCGAGCATCCTCTCGCTATAGCGGGAGAACTGAATATACTCCTTCTTCATCTCCTCACTTTCGATGCCTATCGTCAGATAGGTAGAAGCCACGTAGCAGAACAACAGCACGACAGGCCAGACGCCAAGGATGATTAAAGACCGGACTCCTTCTTGTCCCAGTAGATCAACCAAATAGTACCCACCTTGTGGAACTATCTGATAGAGCCATATAGGAATGAGCGGCGCGACGATCATCAGGAAGAATACTAGTAGACTGGACGCAGGTAGAGGGGTGTCGCCCAGCCCGCAGAAAGACGTAAGCCGATTGTATGCCGACACGAAACCTGTTGACAAAAGTATGTATACGACGACCAACCCCACGTCTATGACCACATCCAGCACTAACGACGTTGGCATCGCATCAGGCAACGGCGAGTACAAACTGCTGATGATCTTTGTCGCTACGATGGACTGGGCAGCGTAGAACAGAACTCTCCGTATTGTCCGGCCAGGCATTCCCCTGACGTGAGATGGAAACTCTCGCAGCAAGCCATAACCGACAAACGTCCCCACACCAGAAATGGCAACTGCAAGGCCTGGGCGTCTAGTCAGCATAAGGGCGAACAGGAGGACGATTGGAAGCAACGTCGTACACCTCACAGCAGCCGAACGGATTGGAACAGCTTCCACCATGATCGCGGAAAGAAACAGCACAACCAGAAGGGCAGTTTTCTCCGCCACAAGTAGGTCCCTCAAAACCCCTGCATCCAGGAACACGACGAGTCCAGCCGTAACGATCAAGATGGCCTCGTAGACGATGTAAACAATGAGACTCAGTTTTTGCTTATTCATAGCCTGGTACCCTGACGCAAACGGTCTGCCTAAGTGTCTGGAAGAATAGACTTCACGTGGTCCAGCTATATTATACCATATATCGTCGTCAGAATCATAGTCATTATCGTAACCAAATAGTGGATTTTTGGTGTCGCCCACGTCTCTAAGCAGATGTTAGCCATCCTGACCTGGGGAGGAAACAGCAAGACGATATCCTATCAGTGGAGCGTTGTCGTCAAGTGAAATCCGTTCGATCAACTTGTCCACCGTCAAAGTCTTGCGCAACTCGTCCAGCCCTCGATCCACAGACTCCATCGAAGATGCGTCCATTTCGTGCATCTTGTCTTCAGTGATGTATCCGTAAGGGGAATGTAGATCAGCATAGAGATAGCTACAGGACACGACCTGATCCCTGTGAACGATCAAACGGAAGAAAGCACAAGCCTGGCCGCGTGATAGACTGCGTGGTTTACCATCTACATGAACAATCTGGATTCTCCTTAGATCGAGTTGAAATGGGCCGGCACTACGTGTTGCGGGCTGCTTGGACACGTAGTCACTGAACATCTTAGGTGAAATGAGATGCCGATCGCCTTGTTCCTGCACAAGCCCCTTGCGGGAAAGCTCTTTCATCGCGTCCTGCCAACTCGTGGTCAAGCGTTGTAGTTCATCCATCGCCAGCAGGACCATCTGCTCTCGCTCCTCCAGGATCCTCCACCATGCTGCAAACAACGGTTCTGCATCCCTCAAACAGCTGTCATAGACTGCGCGGCTGAAATCAGGATAGGCACGCCTGCTTGGCAGGTTACCACCCACCTCGGCGGCCCGATAGCACACACCATCGAGCAGAGAGAGGTTACCCCCTACCCAACCCAGAATCTCGCGAGAAAGTTTGTTCTTCAAGGCCCTATCCCCACCCCACTGAGGCAACGCCTGGTCAAGGAATTGCAGCGCTTGCTCAGATGAAAGCGTCACGTCTATCGGCACAAATTCAGATAGTATCTCTCGGTTACACGCGGGATTGCGAATCATGATCAAAGTGGGACGGTGCATAATGTTAAGATGGAGCAAGTTATGGCACAGGTTCCGCTCAGGCCCCATATGAAGGCCAGAGCAGTTGCCCAGGACTAGCACGAGCCTGTAGTGCCTGAGATTGTGAAGAGCCTCCTTAAAATCCTCCTCTTTGACCCTTTGCGCATCGTCCTTCTTGCAGACCTCGGATAGGCTCGAACAGGCACGCTTGAACGCCGCGAGTATTGCGCCCCAAACGTGCTCAAGAGACGAATGTGCAAACTCCTGCCCATCAAACAGTACCATCAGGTAATTCTGATCCAAACCAAGTCGCTTCCGAACCTCTAGGTCGGCCAACTGGCGTACAAACGTGCTTTTCCCGGTTCCCGGCAGGCCGCAGATGGAAATATGAGCCTGCTCTTTCAGGTGTGCAGCAGCATCTCTCAGAAGTTCCTCAGGGTAGAAGGTATATCCAGATCGTGTTGACAGTTCGCTGTTTACAGCCACTCGGCATCCTCCTCGCACCAGTACGTATGAACCAGAAGGAAGACGGATTTGACTCAAGGCCATCAATGGTCAGAGCACGAGAAACTGTTAAGCAAGAGGCAGGTACCTCCATAAGTTTCATCTCATGGCGATGAGTAATTTGACAATGGCACATTAGTCGAGATCTTTTTGCCAGTGTTGGGACCTTGACAAGACAGGCAAGAACGGGCACGCTAGTAGGCATCACTTTGAACAAAGG
>Ga0315285_10005268_pt1 | contig 13365 bp, 18 predicted proteins | sample YL17G09_36_MG_FD_203698 | JGI IMG/M metagenome (GOLD analysis project Ga0315285, IMG submission 203698) | Sediment microbial communities from Yellowstone Lake, YNP, Wyoming, USA - YL17G09_36 | ecosystem: Environmental > Aquatic > Freshwater > Lake > Sediment | place: USA: Wyoming | collected... | reverse complement strand
GCAGCGCGAGGTCCGCGTGCCCAGCGTCCACGACGCGCCCGAGCACGACGCCCGCCGCCGCGAAGCGCGCCGCGCGCTCCTCCGGGGGGCGCTTGCCCTTGGCGAGCCCGACCGCAACGACTCCGTCAAGGAAGGCCGCGATCCGGTCGCCGCGCGTGGGCAGCGCGACCGTCGTCGGGTTCGCGAGCGCCGCCTCGGGATCGGGCAGGTCCGCGACCTGCGCGAAGGCGACGAACTCGCTGCCCGCGCCCTCACCGACGAGCGCGAAAACCGCATCCGCCGCGACCGCCGAGCGGATCCCGTAGCCGAGGCTCGCCGCGCACGCGAGCACGCGCGCCGCGTTCGTCCACGAGCGGCGGCTCGGCCAGCCGCGCACCGCCTGCCCCTCCGCGGGGAGCTTGTGGAGGGCGGCGGGGTTGCGGCGGATGAAGCTCGCGATCAGCGCCGCGAACTCGGGGATCCGGCCCTCCCAGCCCTCAGGCGCGGTGCGCGCCTCGACCTCGGGGAAGCCCCCGAGCATCCCCGCGATCCAGTCGTCCACCTCGGGGCGCCAGTCAATGTGCCCGCCGCGGTTCGCGAACGGCGCGCTCATCTCGCGCCCGCCCGCCGAGCATTCGGGCGGGTTGGCGGCCATCACGATGGCGCAGCCGTCCCCAAGGTACTGCTCACCGGCCCTACGGTCGAGGACAACGCGCATGAGCGCGCCCTCCGTCGCCAAGGTCGCGAGGTTGACCTCGTCGAGGAACAACACGCTGCGCTCGTGCGCGGCGAGCCGCGTCGCGAAAGCCGGGGGCGCGAGCTTGACGCCCTCGCCCGTGATCACGGGCAGTCCGCCGAAGTCGGCAGGCTCACGGATCGACGCGAGGACCACCTCGCAGTGCCGGTCGAGGGCGCGCGCCATCGACTCGATGATCGACGACTTCGCCGTGCCGGGCTCCCCCCACGCGGTGACGGGCACGCCCGCCTCGACGAAGACATTGAGGATGGCGGTCTGGTTCGAGGTCGTGGTCATGGTCATAGTCCTTGGTAGCGTCGGGGCCCCGTGCCGCCGACAGAAGAGAGACTAGCAGAGCGCGGGGACAGCGCAAGACCTTTTCCTAACTATCTTCCGCAGAGCTTCCTGCGCCGAAACTGGCCCACCATGCGCGCCCGATCAGGGCCAGCCCGTCGCGGTGCGGCAGGACGCGGATCGCGTCGGCGAGCCACGCCGCTGGGATCGTCGCCATGCCCCGCTGCGGCCCGTCCCCGAGCAGCCGCGTGACGGCGCGGGTTACCTCGCCCTGATCTCGCGGCAGCGCCTGCGTGCGGAGCACGAGGTTGACGCGCGTCACGTCGAACGGCATCCGCCCCATCGTGGTCGTCCAACGCTTCTCGGCCCACGCGAGGTCAAGCTGGTCGCACCGCAGCAGCACCCCCGGCTGCGGCACGTCGAGTCCCTGCGGCTTGTCATCTTTGGCCACGAGGAAGGCGTCAACGTAACCGCGGCGGTCACCGCGCTGCGTGAAGATCGCGCGCGTCTGCACTGGGGCCGCAGGCGCTGCGCGCGGGGCGAGCACCCGCTCAACGTCGAGCGTCTCTGGTGCGTGCTTCACGTCGGGAAAAGCTCGCCAGTCCGCCCAGCCGATCAGCCGGTCCCGCGCCCAGACGCACAGGGGCACGCGCGCATGCACCGGGCCGCGGTGCGCCTCCAACATCGAGTCGCGCACGACGAGGAAGACGGCGCCGTGCCTGTCCTCGTCGCCCAGCACCGACGCCGGGAACGCCTGCGCGAGGTCGAAGAGGTCCGCCGTGCGGATCAGCATGAGGCGCCGCGCCACGTCGCCTGCGCGATCAGGCGCAGCGCGTGGAGCGCCTCGGGCGCGAACCGCTCGGGCATCGCCACCATGAAGGCGAGCCAGTCGGCCTCCGTGAGGCCCGCGCTGCGGGCCTCCTGCGCGCTCTCGCGGAGGTCATCCTCCAGAGCGCGCAGGCCCGCGATGAAGACCGCGGGGGGCCGCGGTCCCGTCACTCTTCCTCCGCGGCAGCCGCGCCACCGAAGGCCGCGCCGAGGGCGAGCGCACCGAAGTCGAACTGGCCGAGCGCAGCCGCGGCGAGGCGGGTCTGCATCTCGTCGAGCTTGCCTCGGAGGCCCGCGGCCTGCGTGTTGAGCAGCGCCTCGTAGGCCTTCACCTTCTGCTCGACCGCGCCGAGCAGATCCTCGTGCTTCGCGAACGTCGCGCTCCGCGCACCCTTGACGCACTGCGTGTCGGCGGCGGCGAGCGCCTCCTCGACCTCGGCGGCGACGCCCGCGAGAATCGTCTCGACCGCGTCCGCGTCGGAGGTGACGGCGGGCAGGAGATTGACCCGCACGTCAGCAAGCTCGCGCACCAGTGCCTTGATCTTCCGCACGTCGCCCGCGAAGCGGGGCGGGCAGTAGTACGTCCCGCCCGCTTCGCGGAGCACGCCGATCCCGGCGAACACCGTGCAGATCGTCTCGCGGATCCACGCCTTCACGTCGTCGGCGCTCAGGGTCGCCTCGTGCTCGCGGATCGCCTGCACGAGCGCCTCGGCCTGCGCGGCCTGCGGGTGCGAGCCGCGGATCGGCGCGTCGTTCGCGTCAAAGACCGCAATGTCCGCCCCGTCATCCGTGACTTCTGCGCGGATCGCCACCGAGTACGCGAGGTCGCGTCCGACGACCGACTCGTCCACGAGCGCACGGCGACCGCGGCGGCGCTTCGTCTCGCCGGGGGCGGCGTAGGCGCGGGAGAGGCGATCCTTCCCCGCCGCGTCGCGGCAGGCGCGCGAGAGCGCCGACGCGAGCGAGATCTGCTCCGGCGGCAGGAGGCCCGCCTTCTCGCAGGCCTCCGCGAAGACCGCGTGCGAAACGGCGTTGCCGCCGGACCAGCCGCAGACGAGGCCCGTGGCGTTCGAGTCGCCGGTCACGAGGAGGAGGTTGTTCATGTTCGTGGTCATGGTCATGGTCGTGGTCCCTTTCGCCGCAGCCCCGTGCTGCGTGGAGTCGGATACTAGCAGCGGCTCGCGAGAGTGCAAGAACTTTGTCTAACTTCGCACGGGGCCGCAGGGCGATCAGGCCGCAGCGAGGTCCGCGTAAGTGCGGGCGGCGGCGGCATCGGCGGCAGCGAGGTCCGCGTAAGTGCGGGCGGCGTCATAAGCGGCGGCGTCATAAGCGGCGCGGGAGGCCGCGTAGGCATCAGCAGCAGCAGTGTAGGCAGCATGGGAGGCAACACAGGCAGCATCAGCATCATAAGCAGCAACACAGGCAGCAGCATCAGCAGCAGCATCAGCATCATAAGCAGCAGCAGCATCAGCAGCATCAGCAGCAGCAGCATAGGCAGCATAGGCAGCAACACAGGCAGCATCAGCATCATAAGCAGCAACACAGGCAGCAGTGTAGGCAGCATGGGAGGTGGTGCAGGCAGCGTCGGCGGCGGCAAGGGCGGCGCGGGAAGCGGCGCAAGCGGCAAGGGCCGCGTGAGTGCGGGCAACAGCGTCGGCATCCACGAGCACGTCGTCGTCGCAGTCGACCGACTCGCGGTCCGCCTCAATGGCGGCGGGCACGTCGACCTCGGTTACGCGAAGCTCGTCGCGGAGCTTTTCGACGCTCGCGTCGAGCACCTCGGCCTCGTGCTGCGCGTCGCGGTAGCCTGCATCGCGGATCATCGCGGCGACGGCGTCGTCCTCGCTCGTGGCGAGGAAGAGGCCGGTCTGGGCGGTGATGCGGTTGACGATCAGGAAGGTCTTCATGTTCGTGGTCATGGTCGTGGTCCTTCGTGGCGTCGAGGGCAACGCGCCGTCGACAGAGGAGATACTGACAGAGTTCTGGCAGCGTGCAAGAACTTTCTCTAGCTCCCCGAAAGATTCTCGAAAGCCCTTGCGATCTCGCACCCTCGCGGGCGCTCGCCGTCGCTCCTGCACAGAGGGACGCGCCCCGCGGGGCGCGACTGACAGGGCCGGGGCGCGCTCCGTGTCCCGCATGCGCCGCGCAGAGCCGCGCAGGCCGGATCAGGCCTCTCTGGGCTGTTTACCCGTGTAAACAGTCAACATAGCTAGACCTATGTTGACGGTGGCCCCTGTCCGTCCTCGGGGCCACGACCGCCGAACAGCAAGCGCACGGGGGTGATCACGAGCACGTCGATCACCGCCCACACCACGAGCAGGGGCCAACCGCAGATCAGCAGCGTTGAAACAGTCATCGCGCAGGCACCGTCCAGAAAGCGTTGCGCGTCGAGCCGCAGTCAACGCGCGTCCAGCCTGCGCGCATGGCACGGGCGTAGTCCTCGCCCGTGGCTGCGCCCCAGTGCTCGGCGACGCACATCCCCGGCCCGCCGCTGCGGGCTGCGTCGAGGGCGCGCGCATAGATGGCCGCGAGGCGTGGCGGCGGGTTGGCGTCGGGCAGCGCGCGGATGCGGGCCTGTCGCGCCGAGGGCCGCGGCACACGGTGGACGGCGCAGTAGGCTCGCGCGACGCCTGCGGAGGTCATCCCGTGCGACGCAGCCCGCCGGGCGAGCACATCGAGGAGGGCGCCCCAGTCGGTGCCGCGCTCATCCTCGGCCACGAGACACCGGGCCACGTCCGCGAGGTCGCGCTCGGCGCGGGTCTGCGTGTGCCACTGCGGGCGCGGACGGCTCTGTGCGTGCAGCGGGGAGGGGAGCACGAGGGCGAGGGCTACCGTCGCCGCAGCGCGGCTGCGGATGATGTTCAAGAGCACTTTCCATCTCCTCAGTAGGGGGCGCTGCCGCCCCATGCAATGGGGATCGGGTTGCCGTCGCCCCACGTCCGCGTGTTCTGCGTTTCGAGGCCGAGCACGGCGACGGCGTAGTCGCGCGCGACCGCCTTCCAGAGCGCCTCACCGGGGTCGCTGCGGCGCATGGCCGAGGACTGACGGTGCGCCCAGACGTAGCGGATCGGCATGCCCTCGCGCCGCCCCTGCTCGACCATGTAGCGCACGGCGTCTCGCGCCGCGTTGATCACGCGCGCCGAGGGCATCACGCAGCCCGGCGTCACGAGGCCGGGGTAGACGCCCTCGATCTCCAGCCCGAGCGACTCGCTGTTCGCCGCGTTCGCTTGGTAGCAGTACCAGCGCAGCGAAGCCGTGGCGACGCCGTGCCCGCACTCCAGCCCCGCGTCCTTCCCGTCGAACGCGACGCAGTGGCACGCGATGTTCAAGCCCCGGTTGTGCAGCGCCGCGTGGCGGTCGCCGCCTGCGGCTGCAACCTGCGCCGCGCTCACGCCGTACCAGACGCCCGTCTGGTGCAGCATGATGCCCGAGACGCTCGACGGGTCACGCACGACGACCTTGCCGTCGCGCCCGAGCTTCCACTTGTCCTGCACCGCAGGCGGGTTCGTCTGCTTGTCGATGAGATCCACGACCTTGACGGGCTCGACCATCAGCGCCTCCACGACTGCCGGGGGCACCTCGGGGGCCCAGAGCAGCGACGAGTCCCCAGCATACCGCTGAAGCGCATCCCACGTCTCCGTGCCGAGCACGCCGTCTGCGCCATACCGCGGCAGCGGGTAGCCCGCCGTGATCAGGCGCTGCTGAAGCTCGCGCACCTGCGCGCCGCGCTCACCGTACCTCATGCGTCTGCCTCGTCGTCGCCCACGACGGCGCGGGGGTGGTAGTCGAGCGCCTCCGCGCCGTCGTCGCGCGCTTCGAGCAGGGCCCGCATCTCTTTGGCGTTGGCGGGCTGAATCCCTGCCCAGCGTCGAGTCGCGACGAGCGCCCGGCGCAGGTCGGCGCGTTCGAGGCGCAGCCGCGTGATCACGGCTGCGCCTCGGCCTGCTCTCGCGCGCGGACGCACGCCTCGCGGCTGCACGTCGGGCCGCACGAGTGCTCGTCGGCTGCGCGCAGCCGGGCAAGCTCGGCCAGCGCCTCGTCGCGCTCGCGGAGGACGCGGGCGAGGGTGGCGCGCATCGCGTCCTCGGCGGTACGCCCTGCGCGCTCCTTCTCTTGAAAGTTCTCCCCGGCTTCGTTCGTCGTCGTGGTCGTCGTCATGGGTACCTCTTAGGTGCTCTTATAAGACTTCGATCAGAGCATGTCAACGACGGCGCGCTCCACGACGGTCGAACGAGTTGAGGATCTGCGCCGCCGCTGCGATCTGCACCGCTGCGGCCTGCCCGTAGCCCTGCGCCTTCAAGTGCATCATCAGCCCCGCCATCCCGCTCACGCGCAGGATGCCCGCTGCGCGCCAGACGATCTGCGCCGAGGCGGTCGCCGGGGTGTTCGCGAAGCCGAGGCTGCGTGCGATCCGATCAGCACGAGCACCGGGCAGCACGAGCTTCTGCGGAGCAAAGTCGCCCGTGAAGTTCTGCACCGCCGCCTGCAACGCGATCTCCGAGAGGTACAGCGGCGCAAGGCCCGGTGTGCGCGCCGCGCTCACGCGGAACGCAGACGCCTCGCCGCCCATGCTGAAGTCGATCCCATGCTGAATGTGATCCCAGTCATGGACCGCCCGCGCCTTCCAGTTGATCTCAGGCGTCCACAGGGGCGTGTCGCTGAAGCCCGTGAAGACGAGCATGCGCCGATCAGAGAGCACCCGATCCCGCATCTCCTCGTAGGACTTGTACGGGTCATCCGGCGTGAAGGCGATCTCGACCTTGCGGCGCATCGCGTCGAACTCGCGCTCGATGCGGTCCACCTCGGCGCGCACCATCGCGCGCACCTTCGGGCTATCCGCCCGATCCGGCGACCGCAGATAAGCCTCGCTCAGTTCCCGCAGAGCTTCACGGTTCATCATGGCTCACCGCCCTCCCGCACGCGCGCGGCGTCGCCGACGTGCCGCACCCGTCCGCCCGAGCGACGCAGAGCGCCCCCCGCAACGACTCGACACCGTCGTGCCCTGCCCGCCGAGCAGCATGCGGAAGCTCTCCGCGTCTTGCTTCGTCGCGTAGCAGGCCACGGGCTTCGAGCCCCGGACCACGCAGTGAACACAGGAACCTTTCTTCATCATGCCTTCTCTAGTCGGTAGCGGGGACGCCCGGCAAGCTGCATCGCGCGAATCACCTCGCCGTGCGAGGTCTTCGACGGCGTCGCCACCATTCTGCCCGTGGCTTTGTCTTTCCGTTCAAGCCCCCATCCATCCCAGAGCATGTGATGGATCAGGTGTTTGCGGTTGCGCTTGTGTTCCGGCGGCACCTCGATGCCGAGGTCGTCGAACCGTGTCGAGAGGTTCTCAACGTCCTCCCACTTGACGCCACGCTTGCCGGGAGGCTTTCGCCAGATCGCAAGCTCGCGCGCGTCAAAGGTGGGAATGTCTCCGCGCCCGAGCAGCGAGAGGATGAAGCCCGTCTTGCTCGGCCCGATGCCGTAGACGTTCTTCTCGAAGAACTTGTACGCTTTCTCGGGCGGCACTTTCGGAGACGTGAGGCGCGCGATCTCAGGCGCAAGCTGACGGATCTTTGCTGTCGAGCGCAGAAGATCCTTCGCGAGGAAGCCGCGATGGCTGCGCTTCACGTTCCCCTCTTCGTCATACTCGGGGAAGATCAGTCCGAAGCAGCGCATCGCGCCGAGGAGCGTCGTCGCAGCCTCCCGGTCATACTCGCCCCGCTCGGCGGCGTTGAGGAACCGTTGCCCCGTTGAGAAGGTGAGCAGCATCGCCATCAGATCTTCGGGCCGCACGTTCTTGCGTGCGATGAAGGCCCGCACCCGCCGGTCCCGGTACTCGGGAAAGGCTTTGCAGACGCGCGTCTGTGATCGGGCTTGGCGCTGCACCGACGCGCGCGTGATGATGTACGCCTTCAGCACGTCACGGAGCGCCGGGCGCTTGCCCGCTTGCAGCAGCATGAAGTTCGCGTAGGGCTCGATGAACCCCGGCAGCTTCTGCCCGAGCGGCACGCCGCGCTCCGCGAAGCGGCGACGCACCTCGTCGGGGGCGTACAGGTCGAGCGGCCTACGCGGCATGCGGGCCATATCAGCGTCCCTTCCGCGTGCGGCGCTTCGCGCGCCCGAGCGCGTATTGCTTCAGCGGCTCTGCTTCGCTCATCTCGCGCGCGAGAATCTGGAACCGCGCGTTGTACGGGCGGCCTCCCTTCTTCGGCTTCACGAGCGGCCCCGTGCGGCGATACCACTCCTCACAGATCTTCCGGCCCTTCTCAAGGGCGTCGACCGCGTCCGTGACCGGGATGATGCGCCCCGGCTGACGGTGCCCCGAGCAGAAGCGCAGCACGGGCTTGCCCCCCTTCCAGCCCCACGAGATCGGACACGATCCCGTGTGGCTGCGCCCGACCGTCGTCTTCCCCGTCTTCTCCGAAGTCTTCGGCGGAAGGAAGGGGAAGCAGTAGTTGTCGCGCTGCGGATCGTTCTCGTGAATGAGGCTCGGATGAAGGCCCGCACTCGGAGATCCGACAGGATTCCTCGGCTCTGCGGAGATAGGCTGTGCAAGGATACGTCGTGCCATGATGCTGCCTCAGTGGATGTGATAGGAGATGATCGCGTCGGGCAGCATCCAGCAGGCGCGGCACCCGACCTTTCCGTCTGGCCCGATCACGTCGAGGCAGTTATTGTCCTTCGCGCTCTTGCGCGACGCAGGACAGATGTAGTGAAAGAAGCCCTTGCCTTGCGGCGGGGGGAATAGGCCCGTGATGCTGCCGTCCGCACGGTGGCTGATCTGCGTGCCGGTGACGTACATCGCCCGCTCTTCAGCAGAGTCTTCCGGCGTTGTATGCACGACAGAGCCTGCGACCTCGCCTGCCAGCGGCGTCGGCGCGTGCGCGTTCGTGTGATAGCCAGAGGGCCGGATCACCATGTTCGAGCGCCGCAGGTCGCCGCCTGCGCCGAAGGCCGCGAGCCACTCGCGCCCGCCGCCATCACCTGCGGCCCAGAGGCGCGACGGTGCCCAGAAGAGCGTGGAAGTGCCCGTGCCCGCGCCGGGGCGGAAGTGATCTGCGATCCGCTTCCATGCCGCGACGTAGGCCGAGGAGTAGAAGTCGCCCGCGTCGTGGAGGCGGAAGACCCGCTTGTAGCCGTAGGGTTCGAGGTATCGGCGGTCGCGGGCGTCCTTGATATGAAAGGGCGACGATTCAATGGCTTGAATCATCACAGGCACAAAACTGCCGTCCTTCACCGCCGCATCCGTCCACCTAAACAGCGCGACCTGCGCGATCTGCTTCGAGAAGTAGCTGTAGTTGCCTTTGATCGCGTAGCAGTACTGGCAGACCGCCGTCGAGTACCACCTGTCGGGTGACGCATCCGCCGGGAAGCCCGTGAGACGGGCGATATACTTCCGCCCCGTCTCGCCGGAACGCAACACCGCCTCTGGTTCGATGGTCATGCCGAGACGCGCGCCGCTGCACGAGCCGCCGAAGCGGCGCGAGCCTGCGGGGAGCGAGAACGACGGGCACCTCATCTTCGACACGTTCGCGAGGATGGAGATCTCGCGCAGCGGGTTCGCGAGGGGACTCCACGGCGGCGTCTCGTCGGGCATGATCTCAGGACTGATCACCAGCTTCGCCTCGCGGCCCTTCATCACGGGCTGCAACGTGCGCCCCGGCTTCGAGAGCACCTTCGCCGCCGCCTGCCGAACGTACATCGTGAACGCGAGCATCTGGTGCGTCTCCGCGAGCACCTGCGCGTCGGTCTTACACGCCGCCGCACCAAGGCCGCGCAGGCCGCGGACACCTCGAAGAGCGCGCGTGCTCAAGTACGCCACGTCGCCACAGTTGAAGAATCCCCAAGCAGAGTCTGTGGGGTCGAGGTCGCGTTCGAGCAGTTCGTTCTGATACGGCGTGACGACGGACATGAATCAGACCTCCCAGCCAGCGGTGTCGATGACGCCCTGCGTGGGCGCGGTCACAGGTGCAGTCTCGACCGCCGTCACGCCGCCACCGAGACGGCGACGCGACGCGGGAAGCTCGACGACGTAGAGCGGCGCGGCCTTGGCCTCGGGGTGCCACGGCAGCGGGCGGTACACGAGGTCCGGCCCCTCGGGCGGCGCGAAGAGCACGCGACGCTTCGTCCCCGGCCAGAACCAGCCGACGAGGCTCGCGCTCTCGACGTGCGTGATGAAGAGGTCGCCGCCGCTGATGCGGTCGAGGTTCGTCGCGACGAGGGCAATGTCGTCAACGTGTTCGAGCGCGTTCGCCACGAAGACGACCGCGCTGTTCGACTCCATGCGCGGCAGCACGTCTTCGAGCTTGCCCGCGATCTGCGTCTCACACGCAGGACACCCGTGCGTGTCCACGCAGACGCGCCCGCACTTGTATGTCGGGCCGAGGAACCGCACGACGAGTCCCTGCGAGGGATCGCCCACGACGATCAAGGGCTTGCCTGCCGCCTTCGCGCGATCCTCCGCGAGGCTAAAGACCGTGCGCTGCCGCTGGCGCCGCGTCACGAACGCGAGCCAGACCTCGCGCGTGATCAGCCCCGTCGCCACCAGCCCGAGCGTCCACCAGAGATACCGCATACCTCACCCCTTACCACCCCGCCAGCCGCGGCGTAACCACCACCACGCCCCGGCGGCGAGGACGACGCTGATGCCGAGCAGCCACAGAACACGGCGCCCCTTGCCGCGCGCGAAGTCGAGCAAGTCGCCCTCGGAGCCGTTGAAGACGTTGAGGTCCACGCCGCCCGAGATGCCGGGCACCCGCCCCGTCGAGGTCTGCTGCCAGAACGTCCAGCGGTCCCAGCCCTGCGGCACGCCGGGGCACCCCGTTTCCGTGTAGTCGGGCGTCCAGAGCGCGAGGTCCGCAAACTCGCCGCCCACGAGGGGGGCTGCGTTGAAGTGCCAGAACGACCCGGCGTAAAGCATCGGGTCGCGCCCGACGCCCTTCCGCATGGCCGCAACCCACTGGCGCACCTCGACGAGCGCCTTGCCCGCCGTCTGCTCGTCGAACGTCTCTAGGTCCAGAACTGGGGGAAGCTCTCCAACATCGGCCCCGAGCGCGGCGAGGAGCCGCTGCGCCTGCGCCGCCCCCGAGTGCCGCGCGCGGAAGTAGACGTAGACCCCACGCAGGATGCCCGCCGCTTTCGCCCCGGCCCAGTTGCGCCGGAACTCATGATCCGCCCCCAGCCCATCAAACGCGCGGATGAACGCGAAGCGCACACCAGAGGCCGCAACAGCCTGCCAGTCCACCGTGCCCTGCCACGACGACACGTCGATGCCGGGCACGGTCGGCCCGGCGGGGCAGAGGCGCGTGCGACGAGCCATCAGCGTTTCCCGCTGTCGAGCCGATACCGCGGCACGCCGCGCAGCGTGCGCTTCTTCTTCGGCGTCTTGCACCACTCACGCTTCAGCGGCACCTCCTTGCAGGCCCACTGCCCGTACTGGTCGCCGCCCTCCGGCATGCGCGCCCGCAGAGCGTTGTACTGGGGGACGGTGATCTTCCCGTTGCTGAGTGCCAGCAAAGCCTTCCTGAGAGGCGTGGCGTAGTAGTAGGCCATGCTGCCCGAGCACTCCGCGCGACCCTTTTCGATCTGCTTCTTCCAGAAGTGTTCGCTGAACACGCTCCGCATGTCGCTGCCCGTGAGTCGACCGCGCCGCTTGCAGGCTTCGTTCGCCGCTTCAAGGTACATGCTGTTCCCGAGGCCGGGACAGGCTGCGAGCGTCTCAATCGGCACGTCCGCAGAACCGGAGATCCAGCGTGTGCGGTCATCTCTTGAGCGTGCAGCGTAGAGCGCCCCCACGGGCCGCATATCCCCCGCCGCATCCTTGACGTAAGGCTGGATGGAGAAGCTATCCGGCCCGGCTGGGCGCACCTCATAGGTCGCGATGGGGCACGGCGGACGGTAGCCTGCGGCCCAGTCGCGGATCGCTTGCGCGTCGCGCCGCTCAATGCGCTCGACCTCAGAAGGATCCCAGCGGATCTCGTAGGCCCCATCATCATCGCGCTGCAATATCCCCGCAGCCCCGTGCGGCTTCGCCGTCCGCGTCCAGCCTTGATCGTTCGTCGCACGCGGCGTCTCAAGGCTCTCTTGCGCCTTCTTGAAGTTCTCCCGGTACTGCGCGAGCACCTTCGGGTTTGAGCGAGGCTCCTTAGGCCGGGACTGCGCGGGCTGCTGCCTCGTCGGCTCACCTACCTTGGGAAGCTGCGCGATGCGCGAAAGTTCGTCAAGATCCCGCGCCAACTGAGAAAGGTTTCTTTTCAGGTCCGCCTTCCTATCCGCCGTCTGGAGCGCCTGCACGCCCCGGCTCAACGCATAGACGATACGGCCCCCCGGCTCATCAGGATCGTCAATGTACGGTTGCTTTTCGATCTTTTCCATGAGCGCGCGGGCAGTGGTTGTAGCCGCACGAACATTTATCCGGGCGAACTGATCAGCCCGCCCCTCTTGCAGGAGGTGACGTGCGAGAGCCACGCCTGCGCGCTCCGCGGGGCTGAGTGTCGGCATGATCAGCGCCCCTTCCGCTTCGAGCGGCAGGTCGTGGTGCCGCGTGGCGTGATCCGGCAGGCGCAGTGCTGGCGCTGGACGGAGTACGCGATGGCCGCAGCCTGCGCGCGAGGCTTGCCCTCACGGATCATGCGGGCGATGTTCTTCGAGCGCGAACGCGGCGTGCATCCCTTCGACAACGGCATCACAGACCTCCGGGCACCAGAGACAGCAGCGCCCGACCGACACGGTCGAGCACAGAAACGGGGGGCCGCGCCTTCAGCAGCACGAGCACACGCGGCGCCCAGCGGGCCGCGCCCTCGCGCGAGAGGTGGTAGCCCGAGCCATCGTAGTCCTCGGCGGTCGCCAACCCCTCGGGCGAGAGCAGCCCCGCAGGCCAGCCTCGCCGCTGGTACTCCATCACGGCGCGGATGCGCGTGACGTAGGGCTCGCGGACCTGCGTGTTGGGCAGGAGCAGCAGCGTCGCACCGGGGAACGCGAGGTGCGCCCCGAGGGCGCGATACCGCTCGACGAGATTCTCTCCCGGCGTGTCGTTGACGCCGAGCACCACGAGCACCATAGACGGACGGAAGGCGCGGAGGCGTTGCCGCACCCCTGCGTCCGCGAGAAGGGTACGCGAGGTCCGCCCGACGACACCGTCCCGCTCGACCGTGTAGCCCTCGGCCTCCAGCAACGCTTTGAGCGTGCGCCCGGCAGCGCCCCGGACCCATGAGTCACCGACGAGGTAGACGCGCCCCATCACGGCACCTTCTTCGCGAAGTTGTTGAAGAGCTTCACGGCGCCCGGCACGAGATTCAGCATCACGCCCCCGATGCCGGGAGGCGACTCAGGCACGAGCGCGTCGCCCCAGCCCTCGACGATGGGTTGCTCGACGCCGTCCACCACGAAGCGGATGGCCGCGAGACGACGGTCGCCCACGCTCGTGCTGTTGATGCTGTAGAAGTAGCGGTTCGCCGTGGGGAAGGGGAACGTCGCGAGGGGACGGTTCACCTGCACGTTGTCGCGCGCGCGGAAGTCGATGACGCCGCCCACGGCTGCGG
>Ga0315285_10005262_pt1 | contig 13368 bp, 17 predicted proteins | sample YL17G09_36_MG_FD_203698 | JGI IMG/M metagenome (GOLD analysis project Ga0315285, IMG submission 203698) | Sediment microbial communities from Yellowstone Lake, YNP, Wyoming, USA - YL17G09_36 | ecosystem: Environmental > Aquatic > Freshwater > Lake > Sediment | place: USA: Wyoming | collected... | reverse complement strand
CCAGGCGCCAAGGCCCCCCTACACGATCAGAGGATCAGGGACGGGGAGGTCGCCTGTCTGCGTGCGACGCACAGGCAGGTCAAGGAGCGGTTCATAGGACCACTCGCGGGGCGGGTCGGGCGGCGCGCGAAAGCTGGGCGCTGCGGTGGGGAGACCCAGGTGGGCGAGAATCTGCCGGATGACCGCCGGCCGCTCGATGACGGCGATGACTCTCATCGTCCCGCCGCACTGGATAATAGCTGACCATCTGCTCCCCCTTGTTTGGGACATGCGATGTCATGGCCGCAAGCCATTCAAGGGCATCAAAGGTCTTTTCCATTTTCCCGTCTTTCGACTGGTAAAGGACTTTTGATTCCTCCTGAAGATAGGTCATCCTCTCCGGCGAGAAGAAGGCCCGGATGATGTATCGGGCCAGATTTTCTGTGGCCTCCTCCTCACCGGGCTGAATCCTGGGTCCCACATAGACCTGGAATCCCAAATGCCTCCACGAACGAAGCATGGCCACTAAATGTTGGGTGATCTTTCCCTTGGAAAGAAGCATCCGGAACACGGTGTGCTCAAAGATGGCTTTTAAACCCTTCGAGTCAAAGCGAGGCGCCACCCGAAAAACCCCCTTGCCATAAAAACAGCCATCCGTGCAGAGAACATGGCAATGAGGATGGAATCCAACGTGTTCCCCGTTGCCGTCAACGACTTTGCCGCACAGATCGTGCGGTAAATTGTCGATGATCGCGCATGGAGCAAGTGAACCCGGGTGGCCGGGTGATTCCGGAAGCATGTGCGGGTCGGGAAAAGGGGCGTACTCTACTGTTTTTCCGAGGTGCCTTCCAGGAAACCAATAACTATCTGCGCGAACCGTTCCGGATACTGGTAAATGACGCCGTGACCGGCATTTTCAAGTGTCACCAGCCGCGCGTTTGGAAGCTTCTCCGCAAGCATGTAGGAATTCTGCGGCGGCGTGAGAACATCTTCGGTACCCGTCACGAGAAGGGTGGCGGTCTTAATCTGCGGAAGGCGGTCGGCACATCCCTTCCATGTGTCCATGGCTGCCGCCTGCCGCCTGATGTTTTCCGGTGAAGAACTTGCCATGGAACGTGAGAATACTTCCTTTATGTAAACTCTATGTTCTTTCAGCCAGTCTTGCGGAAACATCAGGGCAAGCAGTCTTTCGCCTTGTTCCCCAGGGGAGCCGGACGTGTCGTAAAGTTTCTCGAGCACATCGGGCGCCGGTGGAAATGCCTGCATACTGCAGTCACCCGCGCAAAGGACCAGCTTGTCAATCTTGTCGGGATGTCGAAGGGTCAATTCCAGGGCCACCTCCGTTCCCATGGACCATCCAAGCACGTGCGCACGGTCGACTCCCAGTGCGTCCAGCAGGCCGGCGGTATCGTCGGCAAACTGCTCAATAGTGAACTCTCTATTGCCGGCTGTTGTGCCGCCCATGCCGCGATTGTCAAAGACGATTACCTTGAAATGCGTCGAGAGAGCCTTAATTACATTGGGGTCCCAGAGGTCCATCGTGCCCCTGAATCCCATGATCATTACCAGGGCAGGGCCTTTGCCATGAACTTGATATGCCATTTCGATATCGCCGATGCGTACCGGGGACGAACGCGACGCACAGCCTGACGTGAGCGCGAGTGCCGCGAGCAAGATTGGCCACCTGGTCATAATGTTCTCTGCTCCAAAGCGCGTGGACCTGCCTAGGTTATAGTATCGTATCGGCTGCGTACAAACCGATTAGCACAAAGGGGAAGAGCAGGTCGTAGTATAGGACGGGCCCGGCATTGAAGATACCTATGTTCTTGCGTGTTTTCAAATCCTTGGCATGTATGTAGCCGGCGCCCCAGAGGAAAACTGACCGCACCACGATGGTTGCCAGCCAGAAATCGCCGCGGAACCATATGCTGAGAATGCCCAGGACCCCCGTGCTCAGGTTCGTGAACGCGATTTCCTTTTGAAACGGATTGCCCGCAGGCCAACCGATACCACGCGCCACATCGTCCGATCTGAAAAAATGGCCCATGAACGCGTAACAGCCCTGCAGGCCCACGTTGCATACCAGGAAGGAAAGCAGCAACGATGTCGTCGCGGGCGTCTTGAGCAACACGACCTGGCAAATGGCGAGAACGACAGCAAGGCCAAAGAAGTATATCGGATACATTCGCAGTCTCCTTTCGCCTGCCCGAGGTGTCCTGACGTTACTTAGTGCCGCGCATAATGCACTCGCCGGCAGGCATCGACTGATGATCCAACGATCAAGCGCCCGGCGTTAATCAACAAGTTGGTGTTGCGGCAACGAAGCACGAATGTCCTGTCAAGGCATCCTGTACGGAGGAAGTTCCGATTTGTCAAGCCATGTTCCACGGATGTAGGGCAAGCCGCTAGCATACTCCGGGGTCAGCGGACATGCAGGCGCGAGATCGTCCCTCACCAGCGACCAGAGAATGCCGTCCCGGTCGAAGTCGAGATAGACTCCGTTTCCCGGAACGGTGAAATCAGTCAAGCGTTCCCATGCCAGGACGTTGTCGCTCGCATATAGGGAAACAGCGTACTCTCCGTTTCTGCAGCAGTAGGCGGTCCCGTAGAACCTGTCACCAAATGGCTGCACATGCCATAGCCAGCGCCCATCCGGAATACCGTAGAGGCGAACGGGGTCGCCGAAGATGACGCCGTCGGATGACTGAAACATCAGCGATTCGCTTGCGGCATCGGCACGGCGCCCCCCGCAGAACACCATCACTGCGCTCCCGAAAGTTACGATCTTCGGGTCGCGGAGATCCATGCCGGAACGTTGGGCTTCGACCACGACCTTCCAGGATTCCATGTCCGCAGATGCAATCACCTTGATTGTGCCGTCCCCACTGACATGCGTGCTCGCCGATCGAAAGGAGTCAGATAGGAAGTCAGATAGTCAGATAGGAAGTTGGAAACGGGCGCGGCCGGGAACGGCCATCGCGCGTCAGCGCGGGACCGCTGGGAGAGCTGAGCGACAGCAAGAGGGGCACAGTACCCAGGCGGAAACCCGACGTTGACGGGGACGGTACCACCGGCGGACTGGCGCGTCAAGCGAGATCCGGCAAACCCAAGCCGTCTGGGACGCCGGGCGTGACAGACCGGTTCCGAAGGCCCCCCTACACGATCAGAGGATCGGGGACGGGAAGGTCGTCAAGGAGCGGTTCGTAGGACCACTCGCGGGGCTGGTCAGCCGCCCCGCCATCAGGCTGGTCGGGTGGCGCGCGGAGGCTGGGCGCTGCGGTGGGGAGACCCAGGTGGGCGAGAATCTGCCGGATGACCGCCGGGCGCTCGATGACGGCGATGACCTTCATCCTCCCCCCGCAGCGCGGACACAGGAGGGGATCGACCTCGTACACCTGGCGAATGAGGCGGGCCCGTCTCGCCTGAGCTCGACGCAGGCAGGAGCGGCGGACCTCAAGGGGCGCCCCGTCGTCCGTGCCGGGGACTAGCTCCGCCGCTTCGGCTTTCGCGAGGAGCCCGTGCTGGTTGCGGTACCCCCGCGTCCGATTGGAGTACCAGCCGTAGAAGAGCGTGGTCTTCTCGTGGGCATCGGGGATACGGGCGCTCACCTCCGCCAGGAAGTCCAGAGGGTCGAACACCCGGAAGTTCGCCTGGTGACGCGGGTGGACAATGTCTGAGCGGTAGATGACCTGTGCACTGCTCGCTTCCCCGAGCATCCGTTCCGGCGTGATCGGGGGCCGGGTCATGAAGAAACGCGGGTGGGCCTTCTTGTTTCGTGTCCAAGAAGCCGAAAGCAGAACAGCCGCGAGATCAGATGATTCGTTGGGCAAGCGTTCCGAGCTCAATGGGTTTCAACGGGGGACGGACCGACAAGTGGCCTTGTGCCGGTTCCAGCAGCCCGGTCCCCCTCGCTAGCATCAGCCCCAAGTGCGGTCCGCACATCCGTCCCTGGCAACGACCCATGCCCGCACCCGTCCACATCTTGATTTCGGTCGGGGTGCCGGCGCCATCCGCGATGGCGGACCAGATGGCCTGGGCCCGGACTTCCTCACAGCGGCAGATGATCGTCTCGTCGGTCGTGAGGTCGACCAGCCTGCGGGCTGGCGGATAGATGTCGTCAAGGGCGGCGCAGAACCTCCGAAGCCTTCGAAGCCGGGCGTGGATGGAGTCCATCCTGCGCTGACACTCGGCGGCTGAGAGGCGGCCCAATTGCTGGGCCGCGGCGAGGGCCGCGATCCGGCCTTCCTCTCTGGCAGTGTAGACGCCTGCGACCCCGGCGCAATCCCCCGCAACGAATACCCCAGGAATCGATGTTTCCATCTTGGAGTCGCAGGCGGGGACCCAAGCAAGCTGGCTCTCCGAGAAGTTGTGCCGGCATCCGTATAGCCTGGTCAGTTCCGTGGAAGGCAGCAGGCCGTAGCCCAGGCACACCGCATCAACGGCTACCAGGCCCTTCCGATCGGATCGGACCCGACCTTCCTCATCCACGGGGGCGATGGCCGCCTCCTCGACCTGGTCTTGTCCAAAGATCTGCGTCACGACATGGCCCGTCATCAGGCGAACCCCGGCGCGCCGGATCCGGCTCAAGTACCTCCACCCATCCCACAGCAACCCCCAGTGGCCCCATACCTTCCCCGTATATCGCCAGAGCCGCCGCATGCATGACAGCTCACACAAGGTGAGTGACTCGACCCCTGCGGCCAAGAAGTGCGTCGCCACGACCAGCAATAATGGTCCCGTTCCGGCGACCAATACCCGCCGTCCCGGCAGAACTCGTTGGCTCTTGATGAAAAGCTGGGCTCCGCCTGCACTGAAGACCCCGGGGAGCGTCCAGCCGGGAATCGGCATGGGCCGATCGTACGCGCCGGCAGCGATGATCACGCACTCCGCCTGGACGTACTCCACGGTCTTTCCATCGACGATGCCGAGTTGCTTGTCCCCGAACACGCCCCACACCAGCGTCCCCGGCCGATACTCGATGGGCGCCTCCAGGAACCGGCGTATGAGCGCCTTGCCCTCCAGGGCGTCCTTGCCCTGGGATTGAGCGTCGCTGACGACAAAGCGGGGTGGCAACTGTCTGTAGATCTGGCCGCCGGGCTGGAGATTCTCATCCAGGACCATCGGGCGGATCCCCGCCTCGGCCGCCTCGAGGGCAGCCGCCATGCCCGCCGGCCCTGCACCAACAATCACTAACTCGGCGCGCGTCATCTCAGCTCCGCAGGGCCCCCATGGCCGATCAGCGTTCGGACCCGAAGGTCGCGGCTGACGGGGGTCATGCACGCCCGGACGATCTCGCCGTCCGCCACCACCAGACAGTCAAAACAGATTCCCATGCCGCAATACCCGCTGCGTGGCTCGTTGAACTTTGCCGTCCGCCGGAATACCCGATGTCCCGCGGCGATCAGCACAGCGGCAATCGTTTCTCCCTCATAGGCCGGGACACGGGCGCCATCGACGTCGATCTCGTAGGGCTCTCCCCGGTGAATGTCTTTGACCACTCGCAAGTCTCGATCTGGCATGGAGGCCTCAATTCTTCCGAACGTCGCTCTGGGTCCCAGCGACTGGAGCAAACATGGACAGATCTGCCAGAGGCTGTTCACCGGCGATGGTCTGGGCCAGGTACATCCCGGTCACCGCCGAATAGAGCACCCCGGCCGAGTCGTGCCCCGTCGCCACATAGAGGTGTGGCACTCCTGGCACCCGCCCGACCTTGAACTTGCCGTCCTTGCTCCGAGGGCGGAGCCCGGCCCAGGCGCGCAGGAGTCTCACGCGCGCGAGCGCCGGCACGATCTCCGTGGCGTAGTGAGCCAGCGTGCTCAGCGCCTCCGGCGTCGCTGCGCGGTCGAAGCCGCAGAACTCACTGGTGCTGCCGATATAGACCCGCCCGGCGAAGATCCCGGATCGGGCCTGCTTCATGTACCTCAGATGCCGCCGGTGCGCCATCGGGTTGGAGAAGTCCTCGGGAGTGGGAATACCAATCGCCGCGAAGGGGATCGTGACAGCATGGTGAACGAGCGAGTTGAGCATGCGGCCCACTGGTTCGGTGACCAAGAGCTGTCCCTTGCGGGCAATGATCGGTAGGTCGAACCCAACGGTGGCCGCAAGGTCAGGCGTCCACACGCCCGCCGCAAGGACGACATCTTGGGAAGAAAGCTGCCCCTCCGAGGTGGCAACGCCAACCGCCACGCCCTGGTCACACACGATGCCAGTCACTACCGTCTTGAGCCGAACCGTTCCCCCTTGGCGGATGATCCCGCGACACAACGCCCGACACAACAACATGGGGTTGAGATACCCGTCGAGCGGACAGAAAGACGCGCCGACGAGTGTCTCGGACAGGAACGGTTCCGCCGCCCGCAACTCCTGAGCCTCCAGGAAGGACATGGGCAGATGGGCGGACTGAATCGCCACGAACTGCTTCAGCAGTTCCCGCTCCGTCTCGTTTTCGGCGACGATCAGGCCACCGGTCTGGATATACTCGAAGTCGGTATCCAGTTCCTTGGCCAGTTCTTTCATGAGTGCGAAGCTGGTCATGGTCAGGTCACGGAAGGCCCCCGCCGCACGTTGCTGCACCGTAACATGCCCGGCGGTCGTGCCGGAGGTACCTCCCGGGGCACCTGCCCGATCCAACAGCAGGACTTTCATCCCCCGCTTCGCGAGCTGATAGGCGGCATTGCAGCCGATAACCCCTGCCCCGATCACAATGACGTCAGCGGTCTTCACGGGTCATTTGCCTTGGCGAAGAGACGGATGCACTGTTCGGTGTCCCCGACGCACCCGGGTCCTCGGTGCCTCTCTTCCACCCTGGTCGATATCTGATCTGCAGCCATCCCCACCCACCTCGCTTGCCGGTTGGCGCAGGTTGCTCCAGCGCCCGGAGGCGGTCTGCCGCCTCCGGGCCCCGCCAACCCGTCTTGCTCTTCGGCCGCCGTCCTAGCCTTTGTAGCAGTCCCGGTTCATCATCTCGACGGCCTTGTCCACACTGAGAAGGCCGCCGGGGAAGGCCGTGTTCATGACCTGGGCGAAGGTGTCGCGGCACTGGCCCTTGAGCCGGTCAAAGGGAATCCCGTTGACGTACTCGGCCCCCTTGTTCCGTTCCGCTAGCTCCCGGAAATAGGGGGCGTACTTCCCCGTGACCTTGCTCGGGTCGCTCTTGATTGGGGTCTGCTGCAGGACCGTGCTCAGCCAGAGGGTCCCCATCTCGGGGGTGGCCATCTCGTTGAGCAGCCCGGCGGCGAGCTTCGGGTACTTGGTGGCCGCGTTGACCGAGAAGGTCCCACCCACCACCAGCGTCTTGCACTGGTCGCAGGCCCCCCCATCCATGGCCGGGTAGGCCATTACACCGAGGGGGAAGTTCTCCGGCTGCCCGCCCTTATCCGGCGGAACGAAGGCGCGGCCGCTGTAGAAGGACCCCATGGGGAACATCAGCCCGCCGGGCTTGGTGTGGAAGTAGTAGTGAGACTCGCCCAGCTTCAGGGTCGCGAAGCTCTTGGGATAGGCGCCGGCATCCACCAGCTCTTTGACCCACTTGAAGACGTCCACCACGCGCGGGTCCTTGTACGAGAGCTTCCCGTCCAGGAGCTTGACGTAATCCGCGCGGCCGAGTTTCCTGAGGAGCGCCTCGTGAAGCACGTAGGCACCGGGATAGGGGCGATCACCTACACCTTGCACGATCGGGGTGATCCCGGCGGCAACGGCCTTCTTGACGATGTCCAGGAACTGGGACTGGCTGAATTGACCATTAGCCGGCAGGGTCACGCCGAGCTTCTTCATCAGATCCTTGTTATAGTACAGCTCGACCGTGTAGGCTCCCTTCGGAAGCCCGTAGACCTTGCCACCGTGCGTCCAGACCTCGCGCGCCCAGGGCTCCACGTTATCCCAGTTGACGAGCTCGTTGAGCGGGAGCAGGAAGCCGTTGTCAATGTACTCGGTCTGGTCGGGCTCCGTGTAGAAGATGTCGGGCGCCTGCCCGGCGCGCAAGCCTGCCTTCAGCGCGGCGTAGAGCGGCTCCTTCTGATACCAGGTGAACTTGACCTTCACCTCCGGATTCTTCTTCTCGAAGTTCCGTGCGGCGGTCTCGGCCCAGGCCACCTTGGCGGCCTCGTCGGCCTCGTGACTCCAGAGCGTGATGGTCGTCTCAGCCCTTGCCCAGACAGCCCCACCGAGCCACATCAGGGTTACCACAGTGAGATGAGCGAGCCAACGCCTGGTCGTGCTTCTCCGCGTACTCATCGGTCTCCTCCCTTCCATCTGATTGTGATGAGTTAAACCCGATAGGAAGTTGGAAACTGAGCGTGGCTGGCAGAGGCCAGGAGACGGAAGTCGTGGCCGCCGGGACAGCCGAGCCAGGAACAGAAAAACCCATCCAGGGACAGAACAGCAGGGGGAATCCGACGTTGGCGGGGACGCTAGCACGAGCAGGCCGGTGCGTCAAGCGAAAGCGCGTGGACCCTGGGCGGCTGGGACGGCGGGGGTGACAGAAAAGACGAAACGCATCTGCCCAAGTCAGTACTCGTACCTCGAGACCACGCTCATCTTTACCACATTGCTACGACTTCCCTCTGCATCGACAACCCACATCTCGATCTCTGCGATCTGCCCGCTTCCTTCATTGGGAAGGCTGAAGTACCATGAGGTGTATACCCATGCGCAACAGTTGGGGATGTTAGTAAGATCAACAGGCGAAAACCCGATGCTGCCAGACGGCCATGGTCCTCCCCACCAAGAGAGACGCCTCTCAGTCTTCACAATCGAACCGTCGCGCCAGATCACATCCGCAACGAGGCGGTAGGGCTAATGAGTTTTCACCACGGCCATTCCGCTCTTCGTCTCAAGTGGCGGTGGTTCAAGTCCCCTCAGCCGGATCATGGGGGCTTTTGGATCGATCGAGGATGCGGGTTGGACGGTGCCACATCCAACTGCAAGAAGGCCCAGAGCTGCCACAGCAGCACAGAAGACCCTTGCCCTTTCGTAGCCCAGCACGCGCATCAGACTTCCCAGTTCTCCACAGCTACCTGAAGGTCGGCGAAATCCCTGGTATTCCGGGTGACCACGACTGCCCCCAGGGCATTCGCCTGCGCTGCGATCAGGAGGTCGCCATCATCGTCATGGGGCCTCCCCTGCCGACGACATTCAGCCCAGAAGTGGGCAGCCTGGTTCCAGTTCGCATCGGATACAGGTGCCCACTGGAGCACATTCTTGAAGTGCTCGTCGAGTTGGCGGAGCTGTCTCGTGGCTCCGACATGGAGAAGTCCTCTCTTCATCTCGTAGTAGACAACGGCGCTCAGATAGATAACCTCACCACGTGCCAGCGCGGCTCGATACCGGCCAACAATGCCGGGGGTGCGCCTCAGGAGCTGTGTGATCACATTCGTATCCAGAAGGTACGGCATGGCTAAGCAGAAGAGCCTTTGCGGATCCTAAACGGGTGTTGCTCGATCATATGTTCCAGTTCCATCCACTTCCTTGAGGATAGCTCATCGGGCTCAGCCAAGAGGCTGTCGAGGGCCTCAAGGGCTGCGCGATTCCCTTCGCGCGGCTCCGTCTCCTCAGCGTGGGGCGTGACGATGACCCTCACCGGTCCTTCCTTGCAGGGGAGCGGCTCGCTCAAGCGAATCACGCGATTACCTTCAAGCCTGCCTTCGACCTCATAGCGATTAACCATCCCTCCCACCTCCTTGGATTCTGCACCAGGCATACCTTGCGCAGTTGATGTATCCATCACGCAGTCCCCGTCTCCCGGAAGCCCGAGCCGGTCGTATCTTGCAACAAGGGGACTCTGGATGCCTGGTGGGCTCATCGTATTGAGAAATATCTCGGACTGCAAGGGGATATTGTCAGGACCTTCCCGGCGCGATTCCCGAGCTCCGACCAGTTCAGTGGTGTACCTGATGTGACATGGCGTAGGAAAAGACACGGTCGGACGTAGCGGGACCGCTGAACCCAGACAGTACTGTTGAGACAGCGGGAGTTCTGGGCGACCTCGGCGGCAAGAAGCTTGACCTCAGGCCAGGTCCAGCTTGATGTGCAGTTCCCGGAGCTGGGCCGGGTCCACGGGCGAGGGGACCTGGCACAGCAGGCCTGGCGCCCGCTGCGTCGTGGGGAAGGCGATCACGCCGCGGATGGATTGCGCCCCCGTGAGGACCGTCACCAGCCGGTCCCTGGCGCCGCCTCGCTCGCCTTCCGACTCCTTGAACCCGCTGCCGGAAGCCGGGTCTCAGCTAGCCCCGACGCGGGCGACCAGCCACCGGGCGGTGCGCAGGAGCCGCGCATCGCCGTCGCGCGGCCCGACGAGCTGCACGCCGAGCGGCAGGCCGTTCGCGCCCTGCATGAGCGGCAGGCTCACCGCGGGCATTCCGCACAGTGTCCACAGCGTGCAGAACGTGGGATCCCCCGTCGTGGCAAGACCTTTCGGCGCGGTGCCCGGGGCGGCCGGCGTCAGGATCGCGTCGTACCGCAGATAGAACAGCTCCGCGAAGCTCTCGTAGATCGGCCGGATCCGGGCGAGCGCGCGCTGGTAGTCGAGCGCCCGGACCTCCCGGCCGCGTTCGAGCTGCGCCCGCAGCGATTCACCCGATAGGAAGTTGGAAACTGAGCGTGGCTGGCAGAGGCCAGGAGACGGAAGTCGTGGCCGCCGGGACAGCCGAGCCAGGAACAGAAAAACCCATCCAGGGACAACCCATCCAGGGACAGAACATGGAACAAGGCGCGGGTGTCCGTGGCCTTCTCCCGGGTTGCCCGGCGGGCGGGCCTCAAGGGGTTCCGATTCCATGACCTTCGGCATGATTTCTGTAGCTGGCTAACCATGCGGGGAGTCCCGATGCGTGCCGTCCAGCAGCTCGCCGGCCATGCCGATCTTCGCATGACGGAACGATACAGCCATCTCGCCGAGCGGGTCCTTGCCGCGGCCGTCCAGTCTCTCCCCCTCTTGCCCTCCCTCCCCAAGAACGGGAACGGCCACGAGGCGCCCGATGGGGGGGAAGCCGTTCCGGGCCTCGTTGATGCGAGGGCAGCTATCTTGCATACAGCATGACTGCCCTGGGGGCAAGGCGTCGTGCGGCACATCTCGGAAAGGCGAAAGGGCCCGGAAAGGATCTCTGGGCCTTTTGCTTTGCGGAATAAGGCGCTCTGGAACCCCCTGTCCCCTTCGGGTGAGGACACGGAATGCCAGAAGTTAGTCGAGGGGGCCGGACATAGGCGGTGGCAGGCTACTGGGAGGTGGTCAGATGGGGCCGAAGTAAAAGGAGTTGTCGCTTGGATCGACAGCAAAGCGAATGCGCTCCAAGAGACCGCCATATCCCAGGAAGGTGCCCCCAGGCCATTCGCTAGAAACCCATACGGTAGCCTCGACACTAACGGATTCCCCATCGTCTGCAACTATGGCCAACGAGGTTCGCTCAAGATGACCATTGAACTTACCAAGCCGCGTGGACATCTCCACCGGTTCTCCCTGGCGACCCAAGAGAGATAGGGTTTCGGCAATCTCTGCATTCAACATGGACCAAGCTGCGCCTGTATCCAATTGGGCGAATATTACGCCGTCGACAGACTCAGGCTGGATCTTGACGAATATCTTGGGTGTCCGTTCCCGTGAGCCTGGGGAGTAGTCCAAGAAGCGGGATCGGCCGCTAGCGAATTCTGTTCCATCCGGTCGGACAAGCATTCAGGCGTTCGCGTCAGTCCACCCGATGGAGGAGCGGTGGGTGAGTGAAATCTACGGTCTTCAGCCGCTCCTGGAGTTCACGCAGACTAGAAGCGACCGCTAGCAGACGGTCGCCGTCCAAGGCTACCCAGCGACCGCGGTACTTGTGACCGTCTGTTCCTAGCCACTCGTATTCGCGGGTCCGGTCAACATCTCGCTTTTGCACTTGCTTGACCACCGGAGGAGCGAGGATCGAACGCAGCCTGGCGACGAGGGGGTCGGTAAGGATGTGCGTAGGAGCCGCAGCCAGCATTTGTCTGGCTGCGAGCATCTGATCAGTTTCGATGAGCCTCCGAACTGCAATCACGAAGGGCACCGCACCTCGCACCGGTGGAAGGGGTTCCACTGGCCGAGCTGGACTGATGATCGGTGCCTCACCGAAAGTGGGCCAAGATGAGCGGAGCCCTCGGATAGAAAACTCAGGGGGAAGTTCGGTGATGAGTTCCACAATGCTGTCAAGGGTACTGCCTATCTTGCGCAGCATCACCCGGCTAGCCAAGATCGAGGAAGGATTTCTCTCGTACAACCTCACCTCGGGGCGCTCAGGTTGATGCTCGGCTAGGGACCCGAACCCGGCAGATAGGGGCCTAGGGGGTGGGGGCAGGGCGCTCTCCACTGGGCGCTGAACAGCTAATTGCTTGGACGGATCAAGAGTCATGGTGAGCATGGGTCAATCCGACATTGATAGATCCAAGCCTTCTAGGGCTTGTCGAACCAAAACATCTGCGACTCCGGAGAGCGAGGCAGGCGCGACCTTCTTTGCGTCCCACAGACCATAAATTCGCAGGTAAATGGCATCCTGCACCACAGCGGAAACATCCGCGATGATGGACGCGAGCAACCGATCTCCTTCAGGGCCGAAGTAGAAGATTGCCCCGCCTCCGGTTGAGGGGCCGAGATTCTGTGGAACCTTCGTTACGAATCGGGCGAGGTATTCTCGCACCGGCTGCCCTTCTAGCTTCGCGTGAAGCCCAAGAGCCATCGCGAAGGCCCGAAAAGATTGCTCCGGACGATAATCTTTGATGGCCTGTAGCACGTCTAATATTGCTGCCTTGAACTTCTCCACGTAGTCTCTCGGCAGCTCCGAACAAATGACCTCGATCCGCTCGATGCGGATATGGACGGTCATCCAGTAGTTAAATAGGAAACAGACGATCTGATGATCGCCCACGTTCGCGATGCCACGCTCAACCCGAAGATCGTTCAGCCGAAGCCCGTGGGGTTCTAGCCGCTTGAACAGGTGGTGCATAAGGGCGCCGGCGTCATGGAAAAGGCTAAACTCCGGCTGAGGGAATCCGGCCTCGAACGTAAGTTCTGCCTTCGCTACTTTGAGGTTGGTGGCCACCAGGCAGGTCCCCCACCCGATAGGAAGTTGGAAACTGAACCACACCCGATAGGAAGTTGGAAACTGAGCGTGGCTGGCAGAGGCCAGGACACGGAAGTCGTGGCCGCCGGGACAGCCGAGCCAGGAACAGAAAAACCCATCCAGGGACAGAACACCAGGGGGAATCCGACGTTGGCGGGGACGCTAGCACGAGCAGGCGGGTGCGTCAAGCGAAAGCGCGTGGACCGTGGGCGGCTGGGACGGCGGGGGTGACAGACCAGGCGCCAAGGCCCCCCTACACGATCAGAGGATCAGGGACGGGGAGGTCGCCTGTCTGCGTGCGACGCACAGGCAGGTCAAGGAG